>Ga0315283_10006701_pt1 | contig 10307 bp, 6 predicted proteins | sample YL17G09_0_MG_FD_204541 | JGI IMG/M metagenome (GOLD analysis project Ga0315283, IMG submission 204541) | Sediment microbial communities from Yellowstone Lake, YNP, Wyoming, USA - YL17G09_0 | ecosystem: Environmental > Aquatic > Freshwater > Lake > Sediment | place: USA: Wyoming | collected...
CAGCGGCGCCACGCTCGCGTGGGTGGCGTTGACCATCCTCGGCCTGGTCCTCGGCATCGGCATGTCCTGGGCGCTGATCCGCCAGCGCGTCTCGGGGCAGGCGTCCGTGGACCGCATAGACACCTGAGCGAATTTCCCGGAGAACCAACGCCGTGCCACGCCGCTACAAATCGCAACCGGACCGCGTGACCGCGCTGAAACTCCCGGCCCCGCCGCGCTCGCGGCTCGACCCGGACCTGCAGAAGTACTTCGCGGTCTGCGACGAGCGCATCGGCTTCCTGCCGAACGTGCTCGCCGCATATTCCTTCGACCAGGCGAAGCTGCGGGCCTTCATCGGCATCTACAACGACCTGATGCTCGGCGACTCCGGGCTCACGAAGCTCGAGCGGGAGATGATCGCGGTGGTCGTGTCGTCGGCCAACCGCTGCTACTACTGCCAGGTCGCGCACGGCCAGGCAGTGCGCGACCTGTCCGGGGACCCGGCCCTGGGCGAGCTGCTGGTGATGAACTACCGCGCGGCGAAGCTCTCGCGCCGGCATCGGGCGATGCTCGACTTCGCGCACGACTTGACGGTGGCGCCGGCGGAAGTCGGCGAGGACGGGCGCGCGGCGCTGCGCAAGGCCGGCTTCAAGGACCGGGAAATCTGGGACATCGCCGCGGTGGCGTCGTTCTTCAACATGACGAACCGCATGGCGACCGCGATCGACATGATGCCGAACGAGGAATACCACTCGGCCAACCGGTGAGGAAAACAGGGGACATTCCCCTATTTCCAGCCCGAAATAGGGGAACGTCCCCTATCCTGGGATTTCACCCATGGCTGCTTCAGCGGACGAGTTTCAGCAGCTTCGCCTTCTTCTCTGTGTAGGGCGGATAGCGCAGCGAGGAATCCAGCCTGAAACTGCGCTTCATCACCGGCCGCATGTGGCTGAACGTCTCGAAGCCGTACCAGCCCGTGTACCGCCCCATGCCGCTGTTGCCGACGCCGCCGAACGGCAGCTGCGGGGACACCATGAAGATCACGGCGTCGTTGATGCAGACGCTGCCCGCGCTCAGTCGACCGAGCACGGCCTCCTCGAGCGCCCGGCTCTTCGTGAACAGGTACAGCGCCAGCGGCTTGGGGCGATCGGCGACGAACTTGATGGCGTGGTGCATCTCGTCGACGGTGATGATCGGCAGCACCGGACCGAAGATCTCCTCGGTCATGAGCGCGGAATCGGCGGGCGGGTCGAGCACGATGGTCGGCTCGACGAAGCGCCTGGCCACGTCCACGCGGCCGCCCAAGTGTATCCTGTGGCCCTTGAGCAGGTCGGCGAAGCGTGCAGCGTGGCGCTCGCTCGCGATGCGGCAGTAGTCGGGGCTCTGCGACGGGTCGTCGCCGTAGAACTCCTTGATCCTGCGGGTCAGGGCGTCGATGAACGCCTGCGCAACCTCGCGGTGTACCAGCACGTGGTCCGGCGCGACGCAGGTCTGGCCGGCGTTGATGAACTTGCCCCAGGCGATGCGCGAAGCGGCGACCTCGATGTCCGCGCTCTTGTCGATCAGGCAGGGGCTCTTGCCGCCGAGCTCGAGCGTAACGGGCGTCAGGTGCTTCGCCGCGGCGGTCATCACGATGCGCCCCACGCGCTCGTTGCCCGTGTAGAGGATGTGGTCGAACGTTTGCTCGAGCAGCTCCGTGGTCTCCGGGATGCCACCCTCGACGACCGCGAATGCGTCCGGATCGAGGTAGCGCGGCAGGATCGAGGCCAGCGCGGCCGAGGTGTGGGTGGTGACCTCGGAGGGTTTCATGATGGCGCAGTTGCCCGCCGCGACCGCGCCCACCAGCGGCGCCATGACCATGGACAGCGGGTAGTTCCACGGTGCGATGATGAGCACGACGCCCTTCGGCTCCGGTTCGATTCGGCTGCTGCCGGGTTGCGCCATGATGGGCGTGCGTACCCGTGTCGGCCTCATCCAGTTCCTGAGGTGCTTGCGCGCGTACTTCGCCTCCGCCTCGACGAAGCCCAGCTCCGTCATGGTCGCCTCGAAGCCGCACTTGCCGAGGTCGAGGCGCAGGGCCTCCTTGAAGTCGGCTTCATGCTCGCGGAGCGCGCGCTCGATCTCCTGGAGCTGCTTGAGCCGCCACTCGACGGGGCGGGTCTTGCCGCTGTCGAAAGTCCGTCGAAGCCTGGCGAGCGTGGCGGAGATCGGGGAATCGGTCATGGTCTGCTCCCGCACCCGCTTCCGGCGGGGCTTGCCGCGAAAATTACCACAGGCAGGGCGCCGCTTGTGCGCCGCAGCAAGCCCGGGGCCGGGGTGGCCCGGGGCGGCCCGGGGCGGCCCGGGGCGGCTGCCACGCAGGCTAGTATGATCGCCGACGGACGCACGGACGGGGTGGAACGAGCATGACCGGCAGCATCCGCAACATATTCAAGGGCCGTGTGCTGACGCTGAATCTGGAGACGGTGACGCTGCCGAACGGCCGCGTCGCGGAGCTCGAAATCGCCCATCACCCGGGCGGCGCCGCGGTGGTCGCCGTCGACGGTGCAGGGCGGGTCTGCCTGCTGCGCCAGTTCCGCCACGCGGCCGGTGGCTGGCTCACGGAGATCCCTGCCGGCAAGCTCGACGGGGGCGAGCCGCCGCTCGACTGCGCGCGGCGCGAGCTCGCCGAGGAGGCCGGCGTCACGGCGCGTCGCTGGGACAAGCTCGGTGAGTACCTGAGCTCGCCCGGCGTGCTGACCGAGGTCATCCACCTCTACCTGGCCCGGGAACTCGATGCCGTGGAAGCCGCTCCGGAGGAACACGAGGTGCTCGAGGTCGAGTGGCTGCCGCTCCCGGAGGCTGCAAGCCTGGCCGTCCACGGGCAGCTGCGGGATGGCAAGAGCCTCGTCGGCCTGCTCTGGGCGGACGCGGCGCTGGCCGCCGAGGCAGGGGCCGAAGACCGGCGCTCCGGCCCCGTTCCGTGACGCGGACGCCGTTACTGGCGGGCCGCGAAGCTGTAACATCCGGCCCGTCAACCCTATCGCCAGCGGAGCGCAACCATGGCGGGTAAGCCCGGCGACCAAACGACACCCACGAACCCGGACAAGGACACGGGCGGCAGCGACGCTGGCCAGCTCGCCACGGATGACCGGGGCAACGTCACGTGGGAATGGGCAGACAAGGGCGATCTCCTCGCCGACGAGCCGATCGGCACCGCCGAGCGTCTGCGCGCGCTCGTGGATCCGAGGCTCGACGTGGTCGAGGACGACGACTCCATCGACAACCCGCTGTCGGTGAACCCCAGGCGCCTCAAGACGGGCTACAACCCGTACAGCAGCGGCGCGCTGGGCAAGCAGACCTGGACGAAGAAGAAGGACCTCAAGGAGCTGTCGAAGTGGATCGAGCTCCGCAAGAAGGTGGCGGAGAAAAAAGGCGACGAGTAGCCGCACCGCCCCCGGCGGTCACCGCAGTTTCACGAAGGCGCCCGGCATGCGCGTCTATGGCATCGTCGGCCGGAAGAACGCCGGCAAGACTCACCTCGTCGAGCGGCTCGTCCGCGCCGCCACGCGCCGTGGCCTCGCGGTCTCGACGGTGAAGCACGCGCACCACGCATTCGACATCGACCAGCCGGGCAAGGACAGTTACCGCCATCGCGAGGCAGGCGCCCGGGAAGTCATCGTCAGCTCGGCGTTGCGCTACGCGCTGGTGCACGAGCACCGAGGCGCGCCCGAACCGTCGCTCGCGGAGCTGCTCACGCGCCTCTCGCCCTGCGACCTGGTACTGGTCGAGGGCTTCAAGGGCGGCGACCACCCGAAACTCGAGGTCTATCGATCCGCCTGTGGACAGCCCCCGCTCTCGAGCGCCGACGCGGCGGTCGAGGTGATCGTGGTGGACGAGAGCCCCGCCGTCGAGACGAGCCTGCCGCGACTCCCGCTCGACGATACCGACGCCGTGCTCGACTTCATCCTCCGCCGCGTGGGGCTCGAACGCTCCGCGTAGACCAGCACCCGCTCGCGCCGCCTCCCGGTCACCGCGCGACCGCCGCGCTTTCCGGACGGACGCCCCTCAGTTGCCGGCGCCCAGCAGCGTAACGAGTTCCGCCAGCGAGGCGACCGTGTGCTCGGGCCGGGCCAGCGACTCCGGCCAGTCCGAAGCGTGACGGTTGACCCAGACGGGCCGGATGCCTGCACGGCGTGCACCCTCGACGTCGGCGTCCGGATCGTCGCCGACGTGCACGGTGTCCGAGGCCCGCAAGCCTGCCGCATCGAGCAGCATGGCGAAGATCCTGGGATCGGGCTTCAGCGTGCCGGCGTCGCGTGCAGCGAGGCTGTGCTCGAAGTAGTGCGCGAGCCCGATGGCGCCGAGATCCGCGTTGCCATTGCTGATGGCGAACAGGCGGTAGCGGCCCGACAGCCGGGCGAAAGCCGGGATGACGTCGTCGTACAGCGCGACCTCGTTCCGTGCGCGGTAGAAGACCTCGAACGCCTCGCGCGCCATCGACTCGGGGTAGCCCGCTTCACGCGCGTGCACCAGCAGGGCTTCCGTCCTCAACCAGGTGAAGTCGTGACGCATGGCGGGGTGCTCGAGCGCCACGCGGGCGCGCAGGTCGCGCATGGACTCCAGCGTGTGCAGTTCGGGCACGCGCGGATAGCGCTCGGCGAGGAACCGCAACATCGCGTGCTCGGCGCGCAGGATCACGGGACCGACGTCCCACAAGGTGTTGTCGAGGTCGAAGATGACGGCGGTGACGTCGCGCATGCCGGCTCAGCCCCGCGGGCGCGTCGTGCCGGCGCGCGACTTGCGGGCGGCTCGCAGGATGGCCGGCACCACCGCCACGCCGCGCTCCGCGAGGAACGGCGCCAGGACCCGTGCCGTGTGCGACTTCGCGCTTGCCAGGGCCACGTGCTCGGGCGACCCCTGCACGACGACGCGCCCTCCGCCCGAACCCCCTTCGGGCCCGAGGTCCACGACCCAGTCCGCCTCGGCGATCACGTCCAGGTTGTGCTCGATGACCACGACCGTGTTGCCCGCGTCCACCAGACGGTGCAGCACGCGCACGAGCTTCTCGACGTCCGCCATGTGCAGCCCGACCGTGGGCTCGTCGAGCACGTACAGCGTCCGCTGCCCGGACCGGAGCCGCGCCAGCTCCGTCACGAGCTTGATGCGCTGAGCCTCGCCTCCGGACAGCGTCGGGCTCTGCTGCCCAAGCGTGAGATAGCCGAGCCCTACGTCCTGCAGCAGGCGCAGGGCCTCGTGAATGCGCCGGTGCGCCGTGAAGAACTCGACGGCCTCGTCCACGCTCATGGCGAGCACGTCGCCAATGCTGCGCCCGCGGTACTCGACGGTCAGCGTCTCCGCATTGAAGCGGCGCCCGCCGCAGGAATCGCAGAGCACCTTCACGTTCGGCAGGAAGCTCATCTCTATCGTCTGCACGCCCTGCCCTTCGCAGGAATCGCAGCGCCCGCCGGTGGTGTTGAACGAGAAGCGCGAGGGCGAGTAGCCGCGCACCCGCGACTCGGTGGTGCCCGCGTACAGCCGGCGGATGTCGTCCCAGAAACCGACGTAGGTTGCCGGGCAGGAGCGTGGCGTGCGGCCGATCGGCGTCTGGTCCACCTCGAGCGCGCGCTCGACCTGTTCGACGCCGGCGACGGACTTGCAGCCGACCCAGCCCGGGACCCGCCGGCGGCGCTTCTTCTCGCCGGTGCGTATTCGCAGGTTGGCGAAGAGCACGTCCCGCGCCAGCGTCGACTTGCCGGACCCGGACACGCCCGTCACGACGCTGAGCCTCGCGAGCGGGATGCGGACATTGACCTTGCGCAGGTTGTGCAGCGTCGCCTGCTCGATCTCGAGCGACGCGTCGCCGCGCCGCACCGGCCGCCGTGGCGCGAGAGGATGGATCAGCGGCGACGCCAGGAATCTCCCGGTCAGGGACTCGGGCGCCGCGATGAGGTCCGCAATGCTGCCCTGCCCGACGACGCGACCGCCGCGCGTGCCCGCGCCCGGCCCGAGGTCGATCACGTGGTCGGCACGGCGGATCGTGTCTTCGTCGTGCTCGACCACCAGCAGCGTATTGCCCTTGGCGCCGAGCCGCTCCAGCGTGTCGAGCAGCACGGCGTTGTCACGCGCATGCAGGCCGATGGTCGGCTCGTCGAGCACGTAGCAGACACCGCGCAGGTTGGACCCAAGCTGCGCCGCCAGCCGGATCCGCTGCGCCTCTCCGCCCGACAGCGTCGGCGCGGCGCGATCGAGCGACATGTAACCGAGGCCGACGTCGTGCAGGAACTCGAGCCGCGAGCGAATCTCCGCCAGCAGGTCGCGCGCAATTTCCTTCTCGCGGCCGGCGAGCTTGAGCCCGCCGAAGAAGTCCTGCGCCTCGTCCACCGGAAGCGCCGCAAGCTGCGCAATCGAGGATTCGCGAAAGCGGACGCCCAGCGCCTCGGGGTTCAGCCGCTGGCCATCGCAGCTCGCACAGGACGCGGTCTCGCCCTCGAACCAGTCGTTCCACCAGATCTCCTCGCCCGTCTGCTCCTCGTCGAAGCCCTTGATGGCGAGACCCGTGCCGAAGCAGGTGGTGCACCAGCCGTGCTTCGAGTTGTAGGAGAAAAGCCGCGGGTCCGGCTCCGCAAAGCTGCGCCCGCAGCCGGGACAGGCGCGGCGCGTCGAGAGGACGCGTACGCGCCGGCCCTCGAGTACGTGCACCACGCCCTTGCCGAGATCGAGCGCCCAGCCGAGCACTTCCCTCAGCTTGCGTTCGTTTTTCGTGTTCACCACGACCTCGCCCAATGGCAGTTCGATGGTGTGCTCGCGAAAACGCTCGAGCCTCGGCCACGCGGCGGTGGGCAGGTACTCGCCGTCCACGCGCAGGTGATCGTGCCCGCGAGCGGCGGCCCAGCGCGCGAGGTCCGTGTAGTAGCCCTTGCGCGCCACCACTAGCGGGGCGAGCAGCTTGATCGTGCGGCCGGGCGATTTCGCGAGCAACATGGCCACGATCGAGTCAGCGCTCTGCGGCTCGATCGGCAGCTCGCAGTCCGGGCAGTACTGGGTGCCGAGTTTCACGTACAGCAGCCGCAGGAAATGATGCACTTCGGTCAGCGTGCCCACCGTGCTCTTGCGGCCGCCGCGGCTGGTCCGCTGCTCGATCGCCACCGTGGGCGGAATGCCGAAGATCGCGTCCACGTCGGGCCGCCCCGCGGGCTGCACGAACTGCCGTGCGTAGGCGTTCAGCGACTCGAGGTAGCGACGCTGCCCTTCCGCGAAGACGATGTCGAACGCGAGCGTCGACTTGCCCGAACCCGACACGCCGGTCACGACCGTCATGCCGTCGCGCGGAATCGAGACGTCCACGTCGCGCAGGTTGTGCTCGCGGGCGCGGTGCACGACGATCGAGTGGCGCGCCGCGTCCGCAACGGCGGACTTTGCTCGCGCCACGGTCGCAACCGCCCGGCCCGGCTTGCGCGCCCGCGTCCGCCCGACCTCGTATTCCCGCAGAGCGCGCCCGGTGTGCGAGGTTTCGACGCGGGCCAGGTCCTCGGGGGTTCCCGCCGCAACCAGCGTACCGCCGCCCTCCCCACCCTCCGGCCCGAGGTCGATGATCCAGTCGGACGCGCGGATCACGTCGAGGTTGTGCTCGATGACGACCAGCGAATGTCCGGCGTCCAGCAGGCGGCGGAACGCGCCCAGTAGCTTCGCGACGTCGTCGAAATGCAGGCCAGTCGTCGGCTCGTCGAACAGGAACAGCGTGCCGGCAGGACGGGGACATTCCCCTTTTTCTGCAGAAGCGTTCCCCTTCCTGCGCCCCTGCACTTCTCCCGGAAAGAGGTGAACGCCCCCTTTTTCGCGGAGGTGGCCGGCGAGCTTCAAGCGTTGCGCCTCGCCACCCGACAGCGTCGGCACGGGCTGGCCGAGCCTGAGGTAGTCGAGGCCCACGGCGACGAGAGGTTCGAGTGCATCCCCAACTTCCCGGTCGCCGGCGAAGAACGCGAGCGCCTCGGAGACCGTCATCTCCAGCACGTCGGCGATGCTGTGCGCCGGGCCCGGCCCGCGCGCGAGCTTCACCTCGAGCGTCTCCGGGCGGTAGCGACGCCCGTTGCAGTCAGGGCAGCGCAGGTACACGTCCGAAAGGAACTGCATTTCGACGTGCTCGAACCCGTTGCCCGAGCAGGTCGGGCAACGACCGGTTCCCGAATTGAAGCTGAACGTCCCGGGCGTGTAGCCGCGCTCGATCGCGACGGGCTCCGCGGCGTAGCGCTTGCGGATCGCGTCGAAGGCGCCGACGTAGCTCGCCGGATTGGAGCGCGTGGTGCGACCGATCGCAGCCTGGTCCACCATCACCACCTCCGCGACGTGCTCCGCACCGTCGAGCGCGCGATGCGCGCCGGGGGTCTCGGTCGGCTTGCCCTTGGCGCGCAGCAGGGCCGGCAGCAGCACGTCCTGGAGCAGCGTGGACTTGCCGGAACCGGACACTCCCGTCACGCACACCAGCCGCCCGAGCGGAATCTCGACATCGAGGTCGCGCAGGTTGTGCTCGCGCGCACCTTCGAGCACGAGGCGCGGATCTCCCTCGTGCGGCGGTCCCCTGCGGCCCGCGGCCACCGAGGCGTCCCGGCGTCCCGACAGGTACTGCGCGGTGAGCGTGTCCGACCGCCGCAGCAACTCGCCCGGCGTGCCGTTGAAGACGATGCTGCCGCCGCGCTCGCCCGGGCCCGGCCCGAGGTCGATGATGCGATCGGCCGCCAGCATGATCTGCGGGTCGTGCTCCACGACCAGCAGCGAATTGCCGTTGTCGCGCAACCGCTGCATGACCTCGACCACGCGTCGCATGTCTCGCGGGTGCAGCCCGATGGAAGGTTCGTCCAGGACGAACAGCGTGTTCACGAGCGACGTGCCGAGCGCGGTGGTCAGGTTGATGCGCTGCACCTCGCCGCCGGAGAGCGTGCGCGACTGGCGATCGAGCGTGAGGTAGCCGAGACCGACACGGACCAGGAACTCGAGCCGAGAGCGGATCTCGCCCAGCAGCAGGTCGGTGGCCTCGTCGAGCGGAGCAGGCAGGACGAGTCCTGCGAAGAAATCCCGCAGGCGCTCGAGCGGTCGCAGCATGAGGTCGTGGATGCCGGGTGACGGCACTGCATCGGTCGCGGGCCCGAGCCGCCACAGCAGCGCCTCGGGCCTGAGCCGCGCGCCACCGCAGTCGCCGCAGGGCGTGTAGCTGCGATACTTCGAGAGCAGCACGCGGATGTGCATCCGGTAGCTCCGGGTCTCGAGCCAGGCGAAGAACCGACGCGCGCCGTACCAGACCTTTTTCTCCCAGGGCCCCTCGCCCTCGATCACCCAGCGGCGGTGCTCCTCGTCGAGGTCGCGCCACGGAGTGTCGAGCGGCACGCCGCGCTTGCGCGCGAACCGCAGGAGGTCGTCCTGGCATTCCTTGTACGACTCCGTCTGCCAGGGCCGCACCGCGCCGCCGCGCAGGCTGCGGCTCGAGTCCGGCACGACGAGGCCCCAGTCCACGCCGATGACGCGGCCGAAGCCGCGGCAGGTCTCGCAGGCGCCGAGAGGCGAATTGAACGAGAAGAGGCTCGGCGTCGGCTCGCGGTAGTGAATGTCGCAGTCCGCGCAATGCAGGTCCGCCGAGTAGCGGCGAGCAGGGGCATCCTCCACCTGCACGGCGACCCGTCCCCGACCGACCCTCATCGCCGCCTCGATCGCCTCGATCATCCGGCTGCGCCCGGCGCTCGCGGCGCGGAACCGGTCCTGCACCACCTCGAGTACCCGTCCCGTGCGCGAGTGAATCCGCGTGTAGCCCTGCTGCTCGAGCAGCTGCAGGACTTCGCGTTCCTCGAAGTTGTCCGGCACCGCGACCGGGAAGGTCACGAGCAGGCGCGGGTCGCCGGGCCCGAGCGCGCCGGACTCGATCTCGCGGACGATGCCGTCCGGCGTGTCGCGTCGCACGGGCCGGCCGCAGCCGCGGCAGTGGAGCGCGGCGGCCCGCGCGTAGAGGAGCTTCAGGTGATCGTTCAGTTCCGTCATCGTCCCCACGGTCGAGCGCGAAGTCCGCACGGGGTTCGTCTGGTCGATGGCGATGGCGGGCGGGATGCCCTCGACGCGGTCCACCCGGGGCCGGTCCATCCGGTCCAGGAACTGGCGCGCATACGGCGAGAAGGTCTCGACGTACCGGCGCTGCCCTTCGGCGTAGACGGTATCGAACACCAGCGACGACTTGCCCGAGCCGGAGACCCCCGTGACCACCACGAGTTCGCCGAGCGGGATGTCGAGGTCGAGCGAGCGCAGGTTGTTCTGCTGCGCGCCCCGGATGCGGATGACGTCGTCTGGTCGGGCCATGGGGTGCCGCC
>Ga0315283_10006702_pt1 | contig 10306 bp, 22 predicted proteins | sample YL17G09_0_MG_FD_204541 | JGI IMG/M metagenome (GOLD analysis project Ga0315283, IMG submission 204541) | Sediment microbial communities from Yellowstone Lake, YNP, Wyoming, USA - YL17G09_0 | ecosystem: Environmental > Aquatic > Freshwater > Lake > Sediment | place: USA: Wyoming | collected...
TAGCCATCGCCCTGACGATACAGGACAACGATTTCTTTATCAGAGGCATTCTTAAAAACTGTCAAACATCTCGTACCCATATTATTCTCCTTCTATTCGTTAAGTGGTTGACACCGCTATCTACGGCTGATGCGCTGTCTAATAGTGGACATCCGACATTGTTATCCATATGTCGAGGTCGGCGAAAGGATTCTTCTCCGTCTTGTTGTAATTGCATTCCCATTTGGATAGGACATTTGCCAGATGTTTGCGGTCACGTATTCCTTCACCATCTTTGTCATACAGCCATATATTACTGCCTCTGTATTCCCCCACCTGATGGAAGTAATATCTGGCGAGGTCTGGCATAGCATGGGCAGGCTTTACTGGGCTTGACTCATCTATGCGCTCCTCGAAGATATCCTCATCGGACATCGTGGATATTATCTCTCTTATGTTTTTCATAGATGCTTGGAAGTCTCGCCAAGTAGCCTCCATGCCCTTTTTTATAAGCATTGCACCTTTTGTTGATGAGGCTTTGAATGTGCCCGATTCATTGTAGTAATCGAACGGTTCTGGAACAAGCTGATTTAGGATATCGAGGGCATCGGCACGTCCATCTTCCTTTGATACTCCGTAAGTTATTATGCCAATAAACATATGCATGTTAGTTTGCTCCCTAGCTCACCGCTATCTACGGCTAGAGCTAACTCTGGCTCTGGCATTCTTTATCTGGTCATCGAATGCCTCGAATGTTTTCCCCTTCAGTTCAGGCAGTTTCGGGTCAACCCATGTATAGGTTCGGCATGGAACCCCGAAACCGTTATATCCAGTAATCTTACCTTGCCTGACTGTTCCCTTCTGGTCGTCGAATCTGCCGTTGATTTCAATCGCACTCATGTTTCTCCCATCTGCCATCGTTTAATGCTATCCTGTGTAGACCACATAGGCTAAACCCATGTCATCGACCAGTAACCCTGTCATTCCCATCTCGGCAATAAAGTCGTTCGGGAATTGGCAGGTGACGGCGGGGCATTCCCTGCCGTACATTCCTCGACCAGAATAGTGTTCTTCTATCTCATAGCCGAGTTGTTCGGCTTTGAATATAAAGTCTTTCTCACGCTTCTTGGTTTTATCTGATTTCTGGTCACCCATCGTAATCTCCTTTTACCACTCCGCTATCTACGGCTAGAGCTAACCGCCCCGATGTCCCATATAATTTGATGTTGCGGAGTGAATACATTCACCCTTATGGTATTTGTTAGTTCCTTTGACCCCACTTCCGCCTTCCCACCACTTGAGCGTTATCTTCGCATCTGGGAATAACTGAGATAGTTTCATCATCAGTGGTTCTGGGGGAGACCAAGCTGTATCACAGCCGTACATGAGCATTCCGTTATCCTCTTTCAGAAGCTGTGTATGGCACAATCCCCACTTCGTTCCCCAATTACTGATGCACCACTGGTGACCGCCTTGATTGTAACCGTCCTTCGGCTCTGGTATGCCATCTTCTAAGATTTTCTCGTTCCCTTTATAGTGGTCGGCTCGCCACTTGGCTTGAGCTTCGTCCATAGATTTAAAAAACTCTGGGTACGGTATCAGCTTGTTTGTATCCAGAACAAGGTGATTATCCGCTTCTTCCGAAATCGAGCAAACTGTATCAATAAGTGTTTGCAACGTCGCTGACTCCCCTTTGATTGTAATCTCGCAATCGCACCAATTAGGCATTCGTATTCTCCTTTACTACTACTTCTTGAATATCACCGCTGTCTACGGTTAGAGCTAATATTCTCATTACCCAACCTTCTTTCAATCGCACTTGCTAATAATTTTTCCGTATATGCATCTGTTGGCACCTCATCGCTAGGTGATTCATGTTCCACAACACGATATGGAAAGTGACAACCTTCAAGTTTAACGAAACGCCTTGCCCATGTATGTTTATCTCGTGCGTACCCATAGGCATCAATGACTGCGCCCTCTACCATAAAGCCATAATGCTCGGCTTGCCAGCCATCGTCGGTTTTACCTTCAAGCGTTATCACCTTTCCAGACGAGTCGATTATCCTTAAAGCCCTAGCTAATATACGGCAACCTCCATCTAATGGTCCAGAGTGAACCATAGGAGCAGTAAGTAAAATATCCATCACTTCAAGGTGTGTAAAGGATTCTTTTACTTTACGTCCTATATATCGCTCAACTGAATGCATCACCACTAGTTTCTCCTTACTCCTTATCTACATATACAAGGTCTTTGAATTCTGATTCGGGGTGCTCCTCTATGTATACCGAAGGGAAGTCCTTCTTGGCGTTGTCCCGCTTGTGATATGCCATAGAGCTATTAAAGTTTCTCTCGCCCCATAACTTTTCGTCATATCTGGGTTGATAGCATTTCTGGTCGGAATGGGCGATGAAGGTAGGCACTTGCTTTCTGATGGCATCTCGGTCAACTGCCGTTGAACACTGTCCGCTTTCGAGATGCCTAGCCATCTCGACGATATCCTTGAGCATCTTATCCAATTTCTGGATAGCGAATTTAGACATCTCACCTTTCCAACCCATCAAATCCTTTTCTAGCCTCTGATGGAGTATGCTCTTAGTTCCGTTAGCGATGAATTTTTCGGGAGAGAAGCTGATGTTCTTCCCCGCTTGGTTTATGAGGGTGATGTCTACAAAGACATGTATCGCCCCAGAACGTTGCGGGTTGAAAGTAGCTATCGAGCGTTCCATCACCACATAGCAATCAGCGAATTTGTCGATGGTGAATCTGGGCGTACCATTAAGCTCTTCCACCGCTTTGTATTTGGCGATTGTGTTGGCTTCACGCTTGGATTTCTCCTTAGCTCGATATTCGGTGATGATTGGAGTTTCGAGGACTGGTATCTCCTGATGATAGTTGCTATCGGAATCGAATATCTGCCATGCCTCATATGGATTACCTTTGGCATCATGGCAGAGGTCGATTACCTTAAGGCAATCTTCCACTGAGTCAAGCCATAGGCGAATCCTGTCCGAATTACCGATGCGGACTTCTTCATGTCCCTGCCATTTATCCCTCATGACCTCGACGATGCAGAAGAAGTATTGTTTTTTGTTTTCCTGTGATTTTTCCATCATAGTCCTCCTTATAAATTTATTGTGCTATCGTCATGACGCTGTATTTCGTAAGTGTGTCCGTTGAACTTGATGTGGATAATCCCCTTATTCTTTTCGCCCAGTGTTGGGGCATAGGTGTGGGGCAGATAAAACTTAAGGTCGTCCAGTATCAATGCTACGTCTTTCTTTTCGGCTTCCCAAGCCTCTTTACGCTTGCGTTCCTTATCGGCTTCACGCCACTCATATTCTTCCTTGCATTTAGCTTGAAAGGATTCCCAACCACGTAAGACTTTACGGAAGTCATCTTGCTTACCGCATGTCGCACAGAGCTTGAAGTCGGCTGAGAAGTTCTTGTCATTGATGTCGATAGTGGTTAAGTCATAATTACGGCTCAGGTCGTTATTATCAAGAACATTCATCCCCGTCCATTCGATTGCTCTGTTACAATTAGTGATGCGGTACGTAATCATCTTGGGTTTGCCAGAGAAACTATCCTTGCCTTCCTTCTCACCTTCTCGACTCACAATGTGAAGAACCTCACGTGGGTCAGCATCACTGTTTGAGCCAACTGGAATATCTTTGGGCACATATTCCAATCGAGCTACTATATCTGTCTTGATGTCCAGTAGGTCTGAAACCTTTACCATCTTGTGTCCCTTCTTCATGGTAACCTCCTTTTTAATTTATTTCCGTACTGGTCGTGCATTCTTTGTAAACCATTTACTCTTTAGAAACTCTGTGTCCCCCACGACGTCAACCAGATATGAAGCAAATTCAGATGCAAACTCGGTGTAATCAGTACCGCCGACATTCTTGGAGTCAAACAACCTATCCCAGTCAATAAGTTTCTCAGCTTTACTAATTGCCTCCTGCATGTTTTTTGCTTCTACATTAGAAACCTTAGTAACTACTATGGGATATAGAACAACATTATAGTTAGGCATTCCTATTCCCCTTTCACAATAATTTATCTCTGCTTGAAGCTCAGTTGACGAGTATCCACTCCATGACCTTGTCGGTATAGTACACTGATGTTAACGTGTTCAGGTAATTCCACATCGCACGCTCGTTCTCAGGAAGCCTGCGGGCTGAGAATGTAGCACTCTCCACTAATTTCTTAGTGTTGTAGTCAAGGGATTCTATCCTAAAAGTCTCTCCTTCCCTTATTACCTTGATTATGCCACCAACGGCATATTCGCCTATCTTGAATGATTTCGATTTATAGGGCATTTACTTCTCTCCTTCTAAAGCAATCAGATGCTGAATAGCTTACATCCGCTCGTTGCAGACTATATCCGACACGTATTGGCTACCGTTGTTGTAATAGACTTCCAAGTCAGCCAGCATCTCCTGAAGTGTAGCATCTGTAGTCCTCCCATCTTTATTGATGTAACCTGACTCGATGAAGCCCACGTTACAGCATCCGCCAAACACTAACCTATCGGCAGTCTCCATGACTTCAAAGTTGTGCCATTCGCCCTTGTTGTCTTGGAATTCTGTGACCCCAAGATGCTTCGCCTGACTGACATCAGTTACTTCCCAAGTTTTCATCGTATTCTCCCATCTTACCGCTATCTACGGTTAAAGCTCTAATTCTTTGGCATGATGATGGTTGACTTGTAGCCAGTCTGGTGTGTTTTGATGTCTGCCTCAAATTTCTTAATAGACTTGATAAGGTCTACCAGACTATTCGGATTCGCTTTATTGTGGATGACAGCATAGTTTACGAAGTACGGCAGAGCGTTGTGTTCGCTCAGGTCTCCGTCGATGAACACCATCTTGCAATCGCAGTCATTTTCCTCAAGCAGACCCCCGAAGACCTTGCCGATAATCGTCATGATTTCGACAGCTTCTTCGTTAAATCCGAGTGACATATAGGTGAAATGACCGATTGGCGTGAGGCTATCCATGAATAACGATACTCGCCGTTCTGTCTTGTATTTGAATCCAAGCACTACGTAATCGGCAGAATGTGTAGGCTCGACGTTAACTTTCGTATCGAGGCGTGACTCGATGACGGCGATAATCTCGTCGATTCTCCACTTGCTGTTTATGTACAGGTGCGTATCTATTCCCATTGCAATCTCCTCTCTCTTATTTAAAGATAATCTGTCGCTTGTAGCACCCTGCCACACTTCGGGCATATGTAGCTGATAGCGGTATCACATGTTATCTCATGGACTTGCATCTCGCCACCGCACTTACACTTGCCGATTCTGCCCATACGAGTTAAGACTTTTTTGAATGGGATGATGTCGATGTCCCATAGGTATTTGTAGTCGTGGAGGACGAGTTCTTTGCAATCCTTTGGCAAATCAGAGAATGGGATGCGTCTCCCCAGATGGCACTTCCTGCCCATCGCAGGAGGCCATCCATTAACGACATCTATCTGAGTATCCGACTCGCCATGCTGCCCGAACCCCTGAGGATGGCATGGGAATTCGCTCATCCCGATATGCCAATGTTGCCTGCCTGTCTTATGTGTATAGTTGCCAGTGAAGACCACAGTGTAGCGGTCAAACGTTTCACCGCCGTTGTCATAGCAACGAATCCATCTGGGCAGTTCATTTGGGAAGATGTTTTTGAGACGTTGTAGTTTATTCATCTCTTTTCCTCTTTCTTCTCAACCTTTTCTAAACCATGTAGGAACGATGCGGTATGGGATAAATATATATCCCCTTTCTCGTCCTTGAGATAGACGTCGAAGTAGACTGACAAATCTGCTATCTGTCGTAGTTCTACCTTATCGACGGTTAGCTTTCCTTGCGGTTTGTCATCCTTAGGTTTGGTCATCGGCGTTATCCCTTTTATCCTTCCAAAGGCATACATGAAGCGTGTATTTGTTGATAGTTGCCATCAGGAGCAACCATCCCTTGTACTGAGGGAAGGATATCTCAGTCATCTCATCCCACCTTTTATGCTTATGCAGATGTGAAGAATGTTGGTAGGCTTCGATGAGCACCAACGGTACATCACCATCTGCTCCCGTACAGGAAACATCGCAATGTCTGCTCCGCATGTCGATGTCGAAGACTACAACATCATCATGCTCGGCAAGTACGAATAAGTGGTTTATGACTGGAGCACCTTGTCGTGATATCCGATATAGCTTCGTACTCTTAGTCATGGCTATCCGCCCTTCTTCGAGAATATCTCTCGCATCCCTTTTTCTCTCCGTAGCATTTCTCGGACATCCTGAACTCTGATGCCACGAATGTAAGCATCGTCGATGCGGTATCCATCGAGCCAGTCGATGTGCCTAAGTGTCAGAGGCTTATCGCTGGAAACAAGGTACACCGCAGAGCCATCGGCTACACCGAAACGCAGGATACCGCCAACGATTTCTCCATCGGGTAACTTCTCAGCGATTTCCTCTAGCCGAATCATTTCTTTTCCATGCGGGCTATCGTCCAGATTACGGCATCCTCTCATGTCGAGTGTCGGTAATTTATATTCTGCTCCTAGCTTAGCCATTTGATTCTCCATTTCTTGCCTGCCACTATCTGTGGGAACAGGCTCCCAAGTATAGTATACCACCAATATGGTAGCATGTCAATACCCTGCGGGTGTCAAGATTCAAAACCAAGCCTGATAGTCGGTAACGGGGTTATCTTGGTGACAATCTCGCAGGGTATCGCTTCTCCTCTCATACTATGGCTGGTCTTTATCTTAATCCAAGTCGGTTTATTCCCGATGCCTTTACCCACGAAGAACCTTTCCGTCTCACCAGAGTCATATGTTACTTCGATACGTTGACCACTCTTGTAATACTCGGCGAATCGTTCGTCGAGCAAACTATAGTCTATTACTTTCAGCGTTCCGCCACAGGGAACCATTCTAATCGGATACTCTTTACGCTTATGTCCGCACGTATCACAGGTTGCAATCGCAGGATAGGTGATATGGCATGGCTGTTCGATATCGAAGAACGTTTTACGGTTGCATTTATTACATATGCTCTTGTGTGCGTTATAGTCTTCCATTTGAATCTCCTTCTTTTAGCTATATTCAATTGTATTATCTGGGTTATTACTTTTTCGCTTGTTCTATCGCATCTTGAACAGCTTTCACCTTATCCGAAATCATGCAGTATGCTTCCATATCTGGATAGTCATTGACATCATCGGATACTGAAAGAGCGAGAGCATTTGATGCGTTGATAAGTGTAGTCAGTTTTTCGAGGTCATTAGCTCGGATATTACGCTCCAGCAGAGCCGATAGTTCAGATAATAAGTTTCCAAATATTATCTCAGATGTCATGTGATGCATCTTCATAGCTTCATCGAAGCTAAGTAAATCCAAGTTCCATTTTTTGATAGCTATATCTCTTAGGTAATTAGCCGAACGTTCAGCATGGGCGAATCTCATTATTGTTGTAGAGATATCATCATGCTCGGCACTCTTATAAACTAACCTGATAGCCTTATCAAGAAGCTCATGTTCGGTTGTCATATTACGGCTGGTTAGTTCACCTAGAGCTTTCATAGCTCTGTCAGTTTTCATTACTTTATCATCAATCTTCATTTTCTTCTCCTTCTCTATATATTTAGTCGTGTTTTACGATATTTACTAAGAGCATCTGATGTAGTATTTAGCTCCATCCCAATCCAGTTCTGTATAGTCTGCCTTTATGTTCTCGGCAGTCTTCTCCCAGTCTATCTCGATATAAGCTGGGATTTCCTTCGGCAAGTCCCCTATATCCTTGCAAAGCTCTTCGCAATATTCTACCCAATAGGTATCACGAATCAGAGTCTCGCCAAACTTCCAATCCGATGCATACCCTTCGGCTTCGCTTTCGAGTTCCTTTAGGATACGATACTCATCGCATAATTCTCGGATAGCATCGGTTAATGTCGGTGAGCCTTCTGGAAACTCAGGATATTCGGTCTCTGGTTCATCGAGCCATTTATTGAGTATTTCAGCTTCCTTGTCATCGACCTCTGCTTCGGCTGAAATCTCATCCCTAAGCTCTTCGATACGGCTTATTATGTCTCGGCTATCGACAACATCTTCGTTGTTGCTTATATCTCTACTCATCGTATTCTCCTCTCCACACCGCTATCTACGGCTTGTGGCTTTATTGAAGGGTAAATAATTTCGCATTAAGTCGATGCAGAAGGAATAGTATGCTATCTGCGTCTTTACGAATATATTCGGGCAAGTTGCTATTCATAAGGGCGAGCATTCTATCTTGAGCTGTCTTTATCGACTGTTGAGCCTTAGTTATTTTCATCGTGGTTACACTCTGCTTTATTTCGGCACGCTCAATTGCTTCGCTCACTTGCCGATAAGCCATCGGGTCTAGTACCACTTTCCACTGGGGGTTTTCTTTATACAGATGGTCATGTAACCCCTTCACCAGCTTGAGGGCGATTAGCATTTCTTCGTATGCTGTTTTACCTTCGAGGCACGTTCCTTCTTTGCTAGACCTCTTCTGTTTATTCGTGTCTGTCATACTTCGTACCTACCTTTCGTTTACCACTGTGTCCGTTGTATCTTCCTTCTGGCTAATCGAATATCCCGCAGTAGCCGTCAATCGCATCTGCAAGAAGTAGAGCGTCACCGTAGGTCTTTATATCCTCAATGCGTTCGACGTGGTAGTCACAGCATTTCTGGATAGATTTCTTCGCTCGCTCATAGTCCTCCCATAGCTCGGTAGTGTCTAATCTCGTCCAACGTTTGGTTTCATCCAACGTAAGATGGGATTCTTCTCTCATGTCTTTTGGGAGATACTTAATAAACTCGATGTCTACCTTATGGTCGAACGGGACTCTCCCATCATATTTAGCTATAAGGTATCCCATGTCTTTGCATTCTTGAATTGAGGCATCTGTTCCCACAATCATCGTAGTCTCCTTTCCTACCAACTTGTATAAACGTCAAATTCTACCTTGCCACCACAGATGGGGCATATCGCACCTTCTTTAGTGATGACAACCTCACTGAATTCAATCTCTACTGGTTGGGGCTTCGGCAGATTAGGAAGCTCCAGTTGCTTCTGGTCATGCTTAGGAATACCTCCCTGCCCCACTCTCCACTCATAGCCAGCGTTATCGGAATCCCACGCTGCTCCACAGCCATTACAGAAAGCGGTGCATTCGCTCATATGCATCCAGAAGTAATCTACGTCTGGTAAACGGAATACTTTAGGTGCAGTATATCCCCCTCTAATATCGCAACCGCCATGAATCTGTAGGAATATGTAACTGGCAGTATCGCTATTGAATAGGCGGAACGCTATATCTTGGTCGAGCAGGGTGTCATGATTATATGAGTTGTCCGCACCTGTAAATTCAAAGCCGTTAGCTTCAATCCATCCTTCCATGATATCGTGCCACGCTTTGTCTTCATACTCTGGAGTGTTAGACAGTGCGAGGAAACCCACTGTCAGTTTGTCGCACTCCTCGTCATATTCCAAGTGGCTGATAAGGAAGTGGTATAGGCTATAGGAAATCTCGATAGCCTCATCGTGATACTCTACCTTACAGGCTGGCTCATTAGCGATGTCTCGATTCTGGTTGTGTTCCCAACTGCGTCCATAAGCACCGCCAGAGTCAAGGAAATGGCGTCCCGTATTCTCTTTAAGCATATTTAGGATTACAGTCTCAATTGTTTCCATTGCAATCTCCTTCCACTACTTATTTAGCTTACCAGACGGTAGAAATCCCCTTCACACCATTCATCCCAACCCTCTCTCCAATCTGATTCGTCGTAGGCTTGCCATTCACTTGAATGGTCACGATTGATTTCATATAGAATCTGCTTGAGAGTCCATGTTTTCCGTTCTCCAGTGGCTATGTCGATTACCGTATGTGTCTCTTGGATAATCACGCCGTCGAAGTAACCTGCGTCTTCTACGACATCACCGCAGTGTTCGTCTAGGAATTCTCTAGCAGACGCTATCATCTCGTAAGGTGTTTTATGTTCGCACTCTATCGTTCCATCAGTCTTGCCACATTCGCAAGGAACGAATCCGAACATACTAGCCAGACTTGGGAAGTCCCAGTCTAGTTGAAATAACCTCGTAGCATCTAGCGGTAATTTCTCTGGGAAGCTATGCCAGAGCAATAGATTATCGGCTGTGTCTATGAGTAAGACATAGCTACAAGGTGCGAAGTGACCGCCGTTCAATAATCTTACCTTCATTGCAATCTCCTTTTGCTCGCCGTCTCTCGGCTGTCAGCTTTAACCAGTATTCAATTGTCTTAGGAAACTCTCGGAAGACTTCCAT
>Ga0315283_10006705_pt1 | contig 10304 bp, 9 predicted proteins | sample YL17G09_0_MG_FD_204541 | JGI IMG/M metagenome (GOLD analysis project Ga0315283, IMG submission 204541) | Sediment microbial communities from Yellowstone Lake, YNP, Wyoming, USA - YL17G09_0 | ecosystem: Environmental > Aquatic > Freshwater > Lake > Sediment | place: USA: Wyoming | collected...
GCAGCAATGCCGGGTCGTCGACCTCGCCGATCGTCTCGTAGTAGATCGACACGGCACCGTTGTGCGCTCGCGGCATGCCATTCCCCTGCTCGTGGTCGTTTCGACCATGATGGTCGCCATGACCGACGCCGTCACACCCTTCCGCATCGACATCCCGCAGGCCGACCTCGACGATCTGGTCGCCCGACTGGCGCACACGCGCTGGCCCGAGCCCGAGACCGTCACCGACTGGTCGCAGGGCATGCCGCTCGCCTACACCCAGGAGCTCTGCCGATACTGGGCCGACGAGTACGACTGGCGGGCCACCGAGGCCCGGCTCAATCAGTTCCCGCAGTTCCGCACCGAGATCGACGGGCTCGGCATCCACCTCATCCATGTGCGCTCGCCGCACCCCGAGGCCATGCCCCTCATCATCAGTCATGGCTGGCCCGGGTCGATCGTCGAGTTCCACAAGGTCATCGGACCCCTCGTCGACCCGGTCGCCCACGGCGGCGACGCCGCCGACGCCTTCCATGTGGTGTGCCCGTCGCTGCCGGGCTACGGCTTCAGCGACAAGCCCTCTGCCCCCGGCTGGACGGTCGACCGCATCGCCGATGCGTGGGACGAACTGATGGTGCGCCTCGGCTACCCGCGCTACTTCGCGCAGGGAGGCGACTGGGGAGCGATGGTCACGTCGAGCCTGGGCGCCAACCACGGCGACCATGTGGCCGGCATCCACCTCAACATGCCACTCGCGGTGCCCGACCTGTCGCAACCGCTCACCGATGCCGAGCAGGCGTCGCTCGACGGGTTCACCCATTACGAGACAGCCGAGTCCGGCTATTCGAAGGAGCAGTCGACCCGCCCGCAGACCGTCGGATACGGACTCGTCGATTCACCCGCCGGTCAGGCCGCCTGGGTCGTCGAGAAGTTCTGGGCCTGGACCGACTGCGACGGCCACCCCGAAAACGTGCTCACCCGCGACGAGATTCTCGACAACGTGATGTTGTACTGGCTCCCGGCCACGGGCGCGTCGTCGGCCCGCCTGTACTGGGAGAGCTTCAACCAGCCCAGCCTCGACCCCATCGAGGTGCCGGTCGGCTGCTCGATCTTCCCGAAGGAGATCTTCCGCATCTCGCGCCGATGGGCCGAGGGCCGCTTCACCGACCTGCGGTACTGGAACGAGCTGTCGACGGGCGGCCACTTCGCCGCCTTCGAGCAGCCCGACGCCTTCACCGACGAAGTTCGGGCCTGCTTCCGCACCATGCGCTGATCCAACCAGCGGATGGGTCGCCGTCGCCGGGCGGGTACGGTCCCGGCGTGCGCACCCTCGTGACGAACGACGACGGAATCGATTCGCCCGGCATCCAGGTGCTGGCCCGCCACCTCCACGAGGCGGGCCACCATGTGCTCGTCGTGGCCCCCAGCCGCGACTGGAGCGGCGCCAGTGCCGCGCTGGGCTCGTTCCAACCCGACGAGAGCATCGAGGTCACCCCCGTCGAGATCGCCGGGGCGGCCGACATCGAGGCCTGGGCCGTCGACGCCACACCGGCCATGACCGTGGTCGCCGCCAGCCTCGGGGCCTTCGGCGCCCGCTGTGACGTAGTGGTCTCCGGCATCAACGCCGGCCTCAACACCGGGCGCTCAGTGCTGCATTCGGGCACGGTCGGCGCCGTGCTCACCGGCCAGAACTTCGGCATGTCCGGCCTGGCCGTCAGCACCGGAACCGCCGACCCGTGGCAGTGGGACACCGCCGCCGCCCTGGCCGTCGAGGTGCTCACCCACCTCGGGGCCGCCCCACCCCGCTCGGCGCTGAACCTCAACGTGCCCGGCCTGCCGCGCGACCAGGTCAAAGGCGTGCGGTGGGCGCGCCTCGCGCCCTTCGGCGCCGTGCGGGCCGCCGTCTCGTCAACGGGCGGCGACAACCTGCAGTTCGCCCTCGAGGAGACCGGCTACCAGCCGGCCGCCGACACCGATCAGGGCCTGGTGCTGGCCGGCTACGCCGCGCTCACCACGCTGGTCGGCGTGGTCGAGGCCTGGCCCGTCGCCGAGCCCGACGACAACCGACCGATCGAGCTTCGCGAGCGCCTCGAACCAGGCGCCCCGCTGCACCCGGCCCACCGGGTGCCCGACGGCTCGGAGCACCGCTCGCTGCGCCGCCCCCAGCTCGGCGACCCGCGCTAGCCCCGGCCTACCCGCGCACCAACTCCCGTTCTTGCGACGCCAGAGAGCGGAATCCACCACGCGATCGCGACAAGAACGATCGTTGGCCCATCAGCGGAGCAGGTGACGCGCCGAGTACACGGGCAGGTCGAGGAACGTGAGCACCCCGGGGTCGGCGTCGACGACCAGGGGGATGGCGTTGATCACGTGGGCGGCCGTAGCCATGCAGGCCGCCCAGTTGTGATCACCGTGCGCCGATGACGTCTCGAGCTCGAGCCGCAGCGACGGCTCACCCTCGACGAGCACGCGGTAGCCGTTACCCTGCGGCCACTGCGGCGCGTCGGAGTCGCGCAACCGGGTGACGTGCTCGACGATGATGCGGGCCTCGTCGTCCACCATGCCGCGGATCTCGAAGTGCATGCCCGAGATGCCACCGACGGGGATCGGCCCGGATGCGATGGAGAACTCCTCGTCGGCGTAGATCACCTCGTGCCATTCGGTGATGGCATCGAGTTTCACATCGAGGGCAGTGGCGACCATCTCGACCACGGGGCCCCAGGCCAGCGCGGTCGAGCCCGGCGCGAGTAGCAACGACGTCGACGTGTCGGGCTTTCCGAACCCCATGATCTCGAACATCGTGAACGGGTTGTCCCAGGTGTCGTAGTTGACGATCTCCATCATCCGGACCGTCTGCACCTCGGTGCACAGGGCCATGGCCGGGATGGTCAGGCCGACATTGCCGTAGCCGGGGTCGATGCCCGACGTGTAGAACGACGAGCCACCCTCGATACAGGCGGCCTGCAGGCGGTCGAACACGCCGATGCCCGCGGCCGCCGGAAAGAGCAACGGCACATACGACGTGTTCACGACGTTGCGACCGGCGGCCAGCATGCGGCAGATGTCGTCGACCACGCCGTCGGGGCGCACGTCGGAGTTGGCCATGTACACGATGCAGTCGGCATCGGTGTCGTAGAGCAACGCGTCGGCGTCCTGCGTGGCGAGCACACCGACGGGCGCCGAGCCGCAGATCTCGCCGGCATCGCGCCCGGCCTTGTCGTCGGAATGCACCCAGAGCCCCACCAGTTCGAGATCGGGATGGGCGGCGATGGCCGGCACGGCGTGGATGCCCACAGTGCCCGTGGCCCACTGGACGACGCGATAGGTCATGGTTCCCCCTGGATCGATGGCGCCACGCCCTCGTGGCCGACCGGGAGCACGCTATACCCCTCTTCGGGAGGGTCCGGAGGCCAGGCCGGCGGGCACGATGACCCATCCACAGCCGGGACACGAGTCCGGGCTCGAGCATCTGCTCGAGCCCGTCGCGACCCGGCCGACCAAGGCCCTGACGATGGCGCAGTCGGCCCTCTCGGTCATCGTGCTCGTCGCGCTCATCGCCCGGGTGGTGGGGCTCAGCAGGTGACCCCGGACCGCCACAAACGGGGCCCGGACGCCAACCCTCATGCCGACCACACTCGATGCCGATAGGGGTCCGTGGACAAGCACAGCGGAAACGGGATTCGTCGACGGGTACGCGCCACCGATCTCGGATCGGGCGCCCGTGACGGGGTGGCACCATTCAATCGCACGAACGCATTGAAAGAGGCCGTCGCCCTGGGAGTCTGCCTCGAGGACCGCGCCCAACTCGAGGCGCTGGCCCGCTTCGCCTTCGCCAGCCCCGGGTTCGAGGCCCGCACGACGGTCCATGTCGGCGATGACCGGGCCCGCCAGGTCGTCTTCGAGGTCTTCCACACGCCGGACGGCCCGACCGTCCAGGCGATCGAGCCCGGAGCCGCGCCGGCGCCGGCACCAGCCGACACCGAGCCGGCCGACACCGACCTGGTCGATCTGGCCGATCTGGCCGACCTCGGCACGGCGACGACCTCGAGCCACACGGCCGACCTCACCGCACTGCTCGCCGATGCCGCCGATCGTTCGCCCGACCTCATCGCCGTGTTCACCTCGAATGGCCTGGTGATGCGGTGGTCGAACGACACCATGCGCAGCCGTTTGCAGATACCGGCATGGGTCGAGCCTCCACTCATCGAACTGCTCGACGACTGGTCGCAGGGCCGCTTCATGGTGCGGATCCTGCCGGCCCTGCTGAGCCAGGGATGGTGGAGCGGCCACGTGCGCATGGTCGGCCCCGACATGCCCACGCTGTCGGTGTCGGCGACATTCGTGGCGCACCGCAGCCCGTCGGGCGAGATCAACTCCGTCACGTGCACCGCGCAGCCGGTTGTCGGAGGGGCCCCGAGCAGCCCCCGGATCGGCGAGTCGCCGTTTGCCGCCCTGGTCGAGCACGCCACCGACCTCATCGCCGTGATCGAGTCGACCGGCGCGATCCGATTCGCGAGCCCTGCCACCACCGCCATGCTCGGCCTCGAGCCGGGAGCGCTCACGGGTACCCAGCTACTCACGCTCCTGCATCCGGGCGATGCCGTTCCGTCGGTCGCCGACCTCGTGCAACTCGACGACGAAGGGGGCGGCACACCTCTGAGCCTCCGACTGCAGGCCGCCGACGGCTCGTGGTGCTTCATCGAGGCCGTCGTCACCGACCTCACGTCCAACCCGACGGTCGCCGGGTTCGTGCTGAACGCGCACGACATCTCCGAGCGGGTCCACGCCCACGACATTCTCAGCAACTTCGCCTTCACCGACGCCGACACCGGCCTGCCCAACCGGCTCCGTCTGCTCGACCGGGTGACCAACCTGCTCGAGGACCCGACCGGTTCCGGCCTGGTCACCGTGCTCCTCATCGACATCGACCGGTTCCGGTCGGTCAACGACACCTACGGGTCTGCCACCGGTGACGCCATGCTCACCGAGATCGGCGCCCGCCTGGTCGTGGGCGCCGGACCCGACGCCCTCGTGGCCCGACTGCGGAGCGACGAGTTCGCGGTGGCCTTGTCGGGGGTGGGCGACGCCCACGTCGGCGAGCGGGCCGCCGAGGCGCTGCGGGTGATGCTGGCCCAGCCGTTCGAGCACAACGACCATGTCGTGCGCATCACCGCGAGCATCGGTGTGGCCCTCGGCGCGGCCGGCGACTCGGCCGACGGCCTTCTGCGCCGAGCCGATCAGGCCGCGGCGATCGCCAAGGAGACCGGAGGAAACCGCATCGCCCTGTCCGACGACGCCACCTCGCGGGACGAGCGCCGGCGGCAGGAAGTCGAGGGCCGACTGCGCCGGATGCTCGACGAGGACGGAATCCGCGTGCACTACCAGCCGATCGTCAACGTCAAGGATGGCACGGTCGTCGGTGCCGAGGCCCTGCTGCGGATGAACGACGACGGCGGCGCCCTGTTGAATCCGGCCGAGCTCGTCGAAGCCGCCGAGTCCGCCGGACTGATCGTCCGGCTCGGCTCGCAGATCCTGCAGGTCACGTGCGAGCAGCTCTCACGATGGGGTGCCCTGCTCCGCGAGCGGGCGCCAGAGCACATCTCGGTGAACATCTCGCCCCGCCAACTGGTCGACCCCGGACTGTCCGCCCAGGTGATGGCCGCCCTCGAGGCCAGCGCCATCGAACCGGGTCGGCTGTGGCTCGAGGTCACCGAGAGCACGCTCATCGGTCAGCACGAGATGATCGGCACCCGGATCCAGTTCCTCCGCGACCTCGGGGTGCAGGTCGGCCTCGACGAATTCGGAGCCGGCTACTCGACCCTGAGCTATCTGCGCCGGTTCCCGCTCGACTTCGTGAAGATCGACCGCAGCCTGATCGCCGGCCTCGGCATCGACGACCGCGACACGGCGATCGTGCGGACGACGGTCGACCTGGCCCACACGCTCGGCCTGACGGTCGTGGCGGTTGGTGTCGAGAGCCAGGGCCAGCTCGACCACCTGGCCAACCTCGGTTGTGATCTGGCCCAGGGCTACCTCTTCTCGCCGCCGATGGCGGCCGAGGACATGGTCACCGACCTCGGGGCCGGTCCCGCCCGCCGCCCCTGACCCGCTTCCCGTGTCCGGGCGGGACACGCGCCGACAGGGTGTGATCCGATACTCTGCTCGGCCGATGGCCGTGACCCCCCAGGATCTCCCGCCGCCTCCCCTTTCGGGATTGTCACGGGTGCGACCCCGGGCCCAGGTCAGAGCTCTGCCGTTCGTCGATGCCGGCGTGCTCGTCGATCTCCCGCTTCGGCAGGCCCACATCGTGAACGGCAGCGCGCTGGCCGTCTGGGGCTGCCTCGAGGGCGTCACCGTGCTCGACGACGTCATCGCCGAACTGGCCGACGCCTTCGCCGTGGACCGGACGGTGATCGCACCCGACATCGTCTCGGTCGTCGAGCAGTACCGTCGGCTCGGCCTCGTCGACCTGGTGCCCGAGTCCACCGCCGGGACCGACCACATCGTTCTCGGGGCCCCGACCGCGATCTCACCGTGCATCGGCCGCGACCTCGTCGATCTCGACGGCCAGCGCTACATCATGGTGCCGCCGAGCCCGTGCCAGAGCAGTCTCGATGCGCTCCCTTGGCTGCCGGTGTGCGCGCTCGCCATCGGCGATCATCGCCTCGGCGTTCGCAGCAACTCGGCCGAGGCGGACGCGGTCGTGCGCCGGGCCTTCGCCCGCCACGTGATCGACGACGACCGGGTGGCGGCCAACTACTCCGTCGTGCTGATCGACGAAAGGGCCGGGCCCGGCGCCGGTCGGACCCACCAGCGCAGCGGGCTGTACGAAGGCAATCTGTGGTTGGGCACCGCGCCGGAGCCGGCCGAGATCGTTCGCTCCCTTGCCCGGCGATTGGCGGCGTCGGTCCCCGACGACCCGCCACGGCTCCGTCTCGAGGCCCTCACCATCGTGGGCGACACCGGAGCCGTCCTGCTGCCGTGGTTCCAGGGCGTGCTCGGCGAACGCATTGCCGCCCTCGCCGACCGGCCGGGATGGTCGGCGAGGGCGGCGCCGATCTGGATCGACCCGGCCACGACCGAGGTCGGGCTCGATCCCCCCGGGCTCGACGTCGATCTCGCAGGCCTGGCCGGGCCGGGACTCCCCCAGTCGGCGCCGGTCGACCCGGATTCGGGCACACCTTCGCCAAGGCTGGCCGGCATCGTGTTGACCGGGGCTCAGACCGCCCGGCTCGAGGGGCCAGATGCCGTCGCCGCGCTCGTGCCGTTGCTCGTCCTGGCGCCGGCCGACGACATCGAGGTGATCCTCGACCTGCTCGTCGAACTGGTGGGCCGGGTACCGGTGATCACCGCCGGGTTCGACGACCTGGCCGACGTCGCCGCCGCCCTCGTTCGGGCGCGCTGATCAGCGGGCGTTCACGTGGCGCAGGGCGATGGCGAACGGCCGGTCCGCCGAGAGCGGCACGTCGAGCCGGACGGTGAGGCCCGAAGGCGAATCCTCGAAGTCGATCGGGCGTCCGTCGAGGGTGACGATCTCGGTGGCCGGTGTCGCCCGCACTTCGGCCAGCGTCACCGGGCGGCTCACGTCGCCCACCACATCGGTCTCGGTCGGATCGTCGAGTCGGACGATGGCGAACACCGTCGTGTCACGCGCCGTGTAGCGCACCTCGACACCACCGGCGGCCGCCCCCTGCGGATGGACCCACGGCCGGGTGGCGAACAGCGCATCGGCGTTGGTGGTGGTGAACTCGCCGAGCCAGTCGAGGCGCCGGAGCTGGGCGTCGGCGATCGTGGCGTCTTCGCCTCGGGGACCCACGTTGAGCAACAGGTTGCCGCCCTTGGCCGTGATGTCGGCCAGGGACCACAGCAGCTCGGGGCGGGTGAGGAAGTGCTCCTCGCCTGACATCCGGTTGTGCCCGAAGCTGCGATCGATGCCGCGGACGCACTCCCACGGCGTGGGCTGCACGGTGTCGAACACGGTGTACTCGGGCGTGCGCACATCGAACATCGGGGGCTTCGGCGGCACGATGCCCTTGTCCTGCGCCGCACTGCGCGCCGAGATCCGGTCGAGCAGCGCCCGACCCGGCCGCGTCTTGGCCGCCCCCCAGAGCGGTGACCAGGGCATGAAGCGGTCGTTGATCACGCCATCGGGCACGGCCTCGTAGTACTCGGTGAGCAGGCCGGCCAAACGGGGCGCCGGCGCCGGCCACGAGATGTCGTTCCACAGCACACTCGGCTGGTAGCGAGCGATCAGCTCGCGCACATGGGCCTCGGCGTAGGCGATGTAGTCGCCGCGGGGCTGGGCCTCGAGCAGGTCGCTGAACGAGCCGATCGGATGGTCGTTGAAGGTCCAGTCGAGGCCACCGGAGTAGTAGACGCCGAAGCGCAGGCCCCGGGCCCGAACGGCGTCGGCCAGCTCGCCGACCACGTCGCGACTCGAGTTGAACCCGGGCCGGTGCGGGTTGGGCACGTCGGTCGGCCACAGGCAGTAGCCGTCGTGGTGCTTCGTGACCAGCACGACGTACCGGGCGCCGGATGCGGCGAAGCGATCGGCCCACGCGACCGGGTCCCACTGATCGAGGGCGGCCTCCCAATCGGCGGCGAACTCGTGGTAGTCACGGCCGGCATACTCGGCGGCGTGGTGGCGGGCGGCCGGGCTCTCGGGGAACCGGAGCGAATTCTCGTACCACTCGGCATACGGCGACCAGGCCATCGCGTGGGGATCGCGGCGGGCCATGAGGGCGCCGATCTCACTGTCGACGGGGGCGAAGGCCGGCACCGATGCCGGCGTCCAGTGCACGAAGATGCCGAGCTTGGCGTCGCTCCACCAGGCCGGCACCCGATGACGGCGGACACGTTTGACGTCGTTGCGGGAACTTGCCATCAGGCGAGGCTAACGGCGCCGGTCCGGCACCGGGCTAGGCGATGTCGCCCTCGGCGTCGGTGGCGGCATGCGCAGGTGACGGCGACAAGGTCGGGAACGACGCCGATCCGCGGAGGGCCTCGACCACCCGGTCGGTCTGCGCCTGCTGCTCGTAAGAGAGCCGGGCCAACCAGAACCGCAGGAACTGGGCGATCGAGTAGCGCAGGAACAGCGCACCGCCGGCCACCGTGAGGGTGAGCCCGATGATGGAGGTGATCGTGGCATCGTTCTGCGCGAGCGGGTCGGTGGTGGTGTGACTGGAGAAGTAGCCGGCGAAGCTCACCAGCGGGCCGATGACCAGCAGCAGGGCACCCACGATGACCAAGAACCGGTCCCGGCTCGACGCCGGGTCGGCGACCCCCATCTGTGAGATCTCGGTCTTGAACTGATCCACTCGGTCCTGCTGGCCCATCATGTCAGTTCCTCCATCGGGTCGATCGGGCAAGGTGCACCGGTCGTTCATTTCCCCAGATACGTGCCGGACAGTGTCGCCGCGATCTCGACTGGGTCGCCGAGGCTGACGATACGCCCTCCGGACATGACGGCGGCCCGGTCGGCGATGCCGAGCACGATCGACGCGAACTGTTCCACGACGACAATCGTGACACCCTCGGCCGCCACCTGGGCGACCAGGGCGTACAACTGCTCGACCACGAGTGGCGCGAGCCCCATCGACAGTTCGTCGAGCAACAGCAGCGCCGGGTCGGTGACGAGGCCCCGAGCGAGCGCCAGCATCTGCTGCTCGCCGCCCGACAACGTGCCGGCCACCTGCGAACGACGGTCGGCGAGTCGCGGGAACCGGGCGAACGCCGCCTCTTCGATTTCGGCCAACCGGGCCCCCCGGGCGCCATAGGTCATCATCCAGAGGTTCTCGCGAACGGTGAGGTTCGGAAAGATGCCCCGCCCTTCGGGGATGAGGCACAGACCGGCCCGGGCGAGCTCCTCGGGTGAGGCGCCGTTCACGCGCCGACCCGCAACCATCAGATCGCCGGCCTGCACCGGGTGCAGGCCGGCGATCACCCGGAGCATCGTCGACTTGCCGGCCCCATTCGGCCCGAGCACGGTGAGCACGCGGCCGGCCGGCGCCGACAGGTCGACGCCGTGCAGCACATTGATGCCGTCGTAGTCGGCGTGCACGCCACGCAGTTCGAGCAACGGCGAGTCGGGGCCCATCCCGCCGCGGGCGGCCGCGTTCAGCGGAGCGAGGTCGGTCATGACGGCTCGACCATGACGCCGAGATAGGCCTCTCGCACGGCCGGATCGGCCTGGATCTGGTCGGGGGTGCCGACGGCCAGTACCCGGCCGAAATCGAGCACGTTGATGACGTCGCAGACCCCGACGACGAGATGCACATCGTGCTCGACGAGCACCACGGCCACGCCGTCGCCGGCGAGCTCACGGA
>Ga0315283_10006706_pt1 | contig 10304 bp, 10 predicted proteins | sample YL17G09_0_MG_FD_204541 | JGI IMG/M metagenome (GOLD analysis project Ga0315283, IMG submission 204541) | Sediment microbial communities from Yellowstone Lake, YNP, Wyoming, USA - YL17G09_0 | ecosystem: Environmental > Aquatic > Freshwater > Lake > Sediment | place: USA: Wyoming | collected...
CAACTCTCTCCCTCGAACCGTTTGAAAGTTAACGACTGCTTGAAATGTGTATAAAAAAGTATAGTCATCTCTGACCCTGCCTTTATTAGAGTTGTTGAATCAAGAATACTTAAAATATACTTTTTGTAAATATTAAATATGGGATTGTAAAAATTATCTTTTTGAGGATTATCAATGGAAATCTGGTATTCCGATATAGATTCTCACCTTGATGACTTCAGGAAGGAAGTGTGGGAAAGACGAAGGGTTAGGTAGGGCTAAAGAAATCCGTTGACAGGGTGGGAAAAGGTGATAATTCTATCCAGCTAATTCGTAACCTGACTTCAATAACTCCTCCCCCAATGCAAGGCTCACCACCCAGTAACGCTCATCATCCCCCAGAAGAATAACCATAGATTTCCTTGCCCTGTCTGCGAAGTCTCTTGCATCGGCAAAATTACTGAATCTGAAATTCCCATGTGATGGAGTAAGCTTAATTGGTTCTTTATTCATTGCCAATCACCTTTCTTAAAATGGTTTGGGATATTATATCGTTTCCATCATAGAATCCAACCCCTTCTCTCAAGACGTTTGTAGGTTTTTTTATCAACCTTGACAGTTCGCAAGGTGCTTAGAAAATTTCCAAAAGCGACGGTTACGGGGAACCGCGTCAGTAAATCACGACAAATTGTGTCGTTGCGTGAGTTGGCTATCAGGATTTGCAAAACCTCGCCGGGCCCAAAGCGGTCTAACGACTCACACATTTCTATGTAAGCCTTCCGAAAAACATCCTCCACGCTGTCAGGTTCATCCTTTGATTTGCTTCGATTCATCAGTTTCCCTCCTGCCATAGATGAAATTATCTAAATCCCAGTCGCTATTGCAATAGGTAATCATATCTGAATTTCTTGGGACCGAATTGTAAACATCAATACAGCAATTCAAATAGCCTTGTTCTTCCATACCCAGAGAGTTCTTGAAGTTTCCATAATCTATTTCGGATACCAGCCTTGCAATCACTTTAGAAACTTCCTTAGCTGGTAGCTCTGATCTGTATCTATAATCTCTTGTAGCATCCTCTATGACGTGAGCATTAGGAAACATCTTCTCGATGTAACCCTGAAATCTTGACCTAACGATAAGGGTTTCAGACTTGCCCGTGTACCTAACAATCGAAAGAAATCCTCTCTGGGTAAAAATCCACATTAGTTTGCTCTCCTATCTTGTATGTCCATAAAACAGATGAATTCGGGACACCTATTTTTAGGAATTTGGCTATTGAAAATACAATGGATTTCACCCCTAAATTTGAAGGGATTTATGGACAAGAGATTTAGAGACACCCAGTTCTTTTGAAATACCCCTGATGGATATTCCCTTATCTCTCCTATCCCTTACTGTCCTTAAAAGCTTCTCATCAATTAATGGACGCCTACCAAGCCTTTTCCCTTTAGCCCGTGCATGAGCTACACCTGCTTTCACACGTTCACGGATTATTTCTTTCTCAAATTCTGCAAACGCTCCCAGCAGGTGAAGCATCAGCCTTCCAGTTGCAGTAGTGAAGTCAATAGACTCCTTGAATGAAACGAAGCCTAGCCCTAAAGTTTTGAGTTCGTCGAGCGAGACAATAAGGTGCTTCAGCGACCTCCCGAACCTGTCCAGTCTCCAAACAAGAATAATGTCAATTTTTCGTTTCCGGGCATCTTCCATCAACTGGTTGAAGGCAGGTCTTTGTTCTTTAGAGCCAGACTGCCCAACATCCACATACTCCTTGAACACTTTCCATCCTCTCGCATCGGCATAGGTTCGTAAATCGCAGAGCTGGACTTCAGTATCCTGTCCCTTGTCCGAGGTGCTCACTCTCGCATAAATCCCTACCCTTTCAGGTTTCATTTAGCCTCCATCAATAAATTTCTCCCTACGAATGAAGCCAGGATGCAACATGGGAAGAGTTAATATCCTTCCCTATGTCTAACCCTCCCCCGGACAAATAGGGCTATGGAGATACATCCTTTGTTGACTCTCCTCTCCCATTTCAAAACCCTTCTGGATAAACCATTTCGCTCTTGGAAAAATCCCAGTATGGAAGGCCAGCAATCTTCCGTAAATAATTTGCTGGCCCGTGGTAGTTTTTGTCCTCCAAATAGTCTGCAATGGTCTCTAAATCCCCTTTTGACATGTTTGACAAATCAAAATTTTTATCTATGCACTCGATTTCCAACCTATGTCGCCCTTCTAAGGGCTTCCTATTCCATTCATCCCGTCCTATTTTCTCAAAAAGATTTTCACGGATAGAATCAATCATCTTCTTACCTAATTCGCTTTCAGGTTGAGTCATTCTTTTTCACCCCTTTCTTAAAGCTCGGTATACCCTGAACCAGTTAGTTCCCTATACTTTCCCCATTTATCAATGTCTTCTGCTTCTTTCGTTGCCAAGTTAGATGCTATCTCCAGACGCCTTTTGACCTCCATTGCCCCTTTTTTGTAGACGGTGACACAAATCAAGTCTTCCCCATCATAAAGGGCAAAGTATCGAGTCCCGTAAGGCTGGATGAGAAAGGCTTTCACTTTTCCGTTAGGCTTCTCGTTAAGTTCAGACTCCATCAAATTATCGCCATCACCCATACTGATTTTTCACCCTAAAAGTTGAGTTTATTATATCATAAATAGGCTATTTTGTCAATTATTTAGGCTATTTACGATATGATATGCCCTTGACATTGTTAGCCTTTTTTCGGGTGATTTTTATGAGGCTGGTTTGGAAGAAAAAATGATGAGTTAGAGTGAGAAAATGGTATGCGATGAGTTTGGATATGTGAAGGGTTTTATTTGTACCGTATAAACAAAGCGAGACCTCTCGATAGGGAGTGTCAGATCGGGTTCTAGCTATTACAACCAATTTGCCGTCTTTAACTCCAGCGAAACAAGCCCTAACCCGAGACGTCGCCTATCATCTGACACCCCCAGCTCCGCAGGTGATTTCGGGTTCTTCAAATTGAGTCCGATCAATAGATGATTGTTTTCCGCCGCGACCAAATTCTTGGGTATCTTAACTACACGCACCCCGCTATTGGATTTCAGGTCGTACTTTAAAGAAGCGACATGGTGTCCGTTAACGAAAACATCAATTTCCTGGGATGGATGATTATAAGCTAAAAAAGCTTGGCCCTTGATCAATAATTCGAAATCATATTTTGGTCTATAAGCAGGAGTGAGAACTACTGAGGCTGTATCACCATCCGTCCAGGTTCCCCATTTTTCGGGATTCGACCAGCCTCTAATTAGATTCTTCACCCCAGCGCTATCCAATGCAAAAGAGATGCTATAGCTCCCCCAAAGTTCTAACCAATAAAGTATGCTACGAGCCATATATTTTTGAAATAATGCTATTAAGCTTTTATTCTTTACGACATTTTGCATAATCCAAGTATAATAATCTAAATCAGCAGATGATAGATTTTTCAATGATAGGGGATATGTATTAGAACAGTAATCCCATTCATCTGGACAGTTGATAGTTATTAGCCCTTGTTCTTTGGCAATATCATATAGCGCCGATCCTCTCATTGGAGTGAGTCTAGAAATTTGTAGGGAACCCGGTTTAATTCGTTTCAACAATTTAACTGTCTCATTCAAATCTTTTTTTGTTTCTATCGGCGACCCTATAATGATGTATGCATGAGTGAAAATATCCACCTTATGACACAAGTCAAATGTCCTGATAATATCTTTTACTTTTATCCCCTTTTTCAAAAAATCCAAAACTTTTTGGGAACCGCTCTCAACCCCGAAGGAGAGACCGACACAACCTGATTTTTTCATGACATTCAGTATCTCTTCATCTAAAGCATCTACTCTCGACTGGCACCACCATCTAATCTTCAACCCTCTTCTTTCAATTTCACTGCAAAATGATTTAATATAAGTCTTGGAAAAGGTAAATGTATCATCTATTAGACCGAATACATATTGATGCCCTTGAATATCATGCAATATTCTCTCTATCTCATGTAATACGTTAGCAGGTGTTCTCCTTCTGACTTTTTTCCAGAACAGTTTTTCCTGCATAGGCTTACAGAACACACATTGATAAGGACATCCACGGCTTGTGATCACACTAATTCCCGTGTCATGTTTTAAATAAGTTTCCCAATCTATTAAATCACGTGCAGGAAAGGGGAGCTTATCAAGGTCTTCAATCAATGGCCTGGGATTTGTAATTACAATATTCCCATTCTCAAGATATGCAATTCCTTCTACTTCGCTAATGGGACGCGATGCTTCTAATTTACTCAATAAATCTGCAAATGTGTATTCACCCTCTCCAATTACGACTACATCAAAACCATTTTTTAGGCACTCTTCTGGATCAATTGTCGGGTGAGGCCCTCCGGAGATGCATTTTATATCATAATTCACGCTCTTGATATATTTCAGCACTTCAAATGCCCGACTTGCCAACGGCGTAGAAAACGATATCCCTACAACATCAACATGTTTCAATGCTGCTTCTGAAATATATGGTTTATCCTGAAACGTCATATCAATAATAGAAACATTATGCCCGTATTCTCTGGCTACCGCAGCAAGGTATACTAAACCCAATGGGGCGTACATTCCACCCGCGTTAGGATAATTAAATCTTGGATATATCAATGATACATTCATATTAGACCACACAGTTGACATGCATTCGCATAAAGATGTTTGAGCTTCTTAGATGCTTTTGTATCCCTTATCATTCTCGTTGTTGTAGTAGTACTTTTCTCTGGCAGATTCGGCTCTGATAGATCAATGGCTTGAGTAGCAGACATTACTTCATCACTTCTGCTTTCATCTCTATTAACGCTATATTGAGGTGGAGGGGCTTTAGAAATCGGAGCTACAAGTTCTTTACCTTATAGGAGTAATTCTCCACCCGGAATTATTCTTATCATAGCGAAAAATAAGACCCTTTATTACGGCATCGTGATTTACCAATCTTCTTAGACTAGCCCTACCCTGTTCATTTAACTCAAAACCCTCTTCAGCTATTACTGCGTTCACGGCATCATAAACCTGTTCGATTTGTGCAAGATCATGGTTTTGAATTATCGTTTGTCAGGCGATCTTTATCCGATCATCTCCACTTAAGCCAGCCTGTGCTCCAGTAACAAGTCTTCGGGGCATCATTTCTCTGCCTACACTTTTCATTTGAATCGAACCACGTCTTGAGGTTCTTCTTGATACGCTTTGTTTTCCATGCCATACACCTTTTCTATCGTCCCTTATCAAAGCCTGGCAACAGGACATCCCAATTCAGCTTCATTATCTGATCAACTTTTTGGAGAGGCACATACTCCATAGTAATCACTTTCTTCAAGGCTTTAGAATTCTTGATATAGCCGCCACTAAAGCCGATCCCGCCTGCCCAAACTGCAATTTTAACCTGTTTTACATGGAAAAAGCCATAAAACTTTTCTTACTTACTTTTGGCAGATTGGTTCAGCCTCAACTGCACCTTTTAGTTGGTTCCTTTACCGATCCCTTTTGGTCTCCCTGACCTGTTCTTTTTCCGAACCGTGGTTCGTTCTGCTATTCTACTCCCGATTTCCAGGGCCATCTCAGCAATGGCCGTGATATTGATCAATGCCCATGGTTCCTTTCCTCTTGATAATGTCACATGGTAGAGTGTATCTATATCATTATCCCTTTGGAAACTGTGCCCAATTTCTCAGTCCAGCTGACATTCCCAGCAGAGCGAACCGATCCAGGCCAGCCGAATCCACCACTACTTCAAGATCGTGGCCCCAAGATTCAAACGAAAAATCCTTTAACGCCCAATCTGATAAACCAGTCCCTCTTCCATCGTATAGGACGAAAAGGTGATCTTTTGAAAGATCTCGATTCCAATGGCGTGTGATCGGGCTAACCATGTGACTAAGCCAATTGGCAGCCTTGACAAGGAGATACCCTTTACCGGAAGTGCAATAAGCTATTTTGACACCATCGCTAGTAGTGCAGAATTGAATACGTTGGTCTTTAATATCCGTTGAAGCAAGAGTTCCAGGGTCCACCAATATTCGGTATACCATCACCGGCTTTGCAATATTCTTAACGGTTTGCTCCCCGAGATGCTCATAACTTAACCCAAGTTTACCCTCAATTTGATCATAAGCTGTTCCTGAAATGCAGATTCCTCCACCCTCAGCGAGACTCTCCATACGGGCTGCGATATTGACCCCGTCCCCCAAGATCTGCTCTCCATCCTCAACCACATCCCCGAGATTGATACCGATGCGAAACTCCATCATGCGATTCTCAGGTAGATCAGCGTTTCGGATTTTGAGTTCTTTCTGAATCTCTACGGCGCACTGAACGGCGTCCACCACACTGGCAAATTCAGCAAGCAAATTATCCCCCGGCGCATCCACTACCCTACCATGGTGCTGTTGTATGAGATTCCTCATTATTTCTTTGTAAGCATTGAGAGTGTAGATGGTTCCAAGCTCATCCTCACCCATGAGGCGGCTGTAACCCTTCACATCTGCGCTGAGGATAGCAGTGAGTTTGCGTTTAACTTCTTGTGTGGTCATGGAATCCCCCAAAGGTTAGTTGGGAGGTTGGTTTAAACCCCTATGGTTTGATAAGAGTTTACTAATTTTAAACGGAAACTTCAACAAGAATTATCGATTATCGATTACCACTTAAAAGGTTGTATGGAAGGAGGATTTTAGAAAATCACGAGTACAGGAAGGAAGAGATGGAAAGGGGGTTGCGAATAACACTTATTCGCCAACTCGTGCAAAGCCTCCTCTTCACTCTTTTTAGTTCAAATCATTCCTCATAGGCTTTAAAGAAGCTGTCAAAATGATCCTTACCGGTAACATCAGGGGGACGCATGGCAAGAAGTTTTCGCAGTGGGATAGAGGTGGGTAGCTAAAGAAAAAAGTCCCGCCCTCCATGGCTGGTTATTATTGACTTTTTCCCCTGAATCAGGCGTTCATCCACAATGAGTCAAACAGATCAGGATTTGTCATCACACCCGTTAGCGTAACCGGGTCATTGAAGGCGTAATCGATCACCCGCTCCGCTGCCGCAACAGTTTCGACGTCGCCATTGACCAGATTCAGTAGATCAACGATAGCGAAGTCGTACCCTTCTTGTGGGTGTATTGCCAACTGGCCGGTGTAGTAGAGCGAGGCATCGTGCTTGTTATCGATCAGGGTTCTATCTTCCGGGCCGCTGGTAGGGGCGTAGGCGCCTTCGATAACGTCAAGAATGAAACCTGAGCGATGAACACTTCCCGTATCGAGCCGACCAGACCAGTAATCCCATCCGCCCTGATCCGGCTTGCGGTCAAACAGGTTCTGATAAATCTGCTCAACAAACTGCCTGTTCGTAAGCGTGCTGGGGTACATGGACTGATACTCATTGCTCCACGCGAAATCTTCCGCAATGCCACGCAGACTCTTTGCGGCGGTGTAGATTTCATGGAACCAGTAATCAAACCCCTCTGCATCCGGGCCGCGATTGAAGTAGGCCACATAAAGGTCGGTAATTTGTTTAGCCAGGTGGACGGGGCTACTGGTGGTTGCATCTGATAATGGAACATCTGTCGTGTAGGTACTGGAACCGAAACGGATATATTCCACACTGGTGAGTGTGTCCATTCCTTCATGGCTGGTCACGACAATATTGCCACTGTTCTGACTAAATTGGTACTGGGAAACAATGCCACCCATGACAACTAAATCATTACCGGCTCCACCATAGAGCTGATCATTTCCGGCTCCACCGTTGAGTGTATCGTTTCCATCAACACCGTAGATAGAATCGTCGCTGCCTTGCCCACCGATGACATTGTCAAGTGAATTGCCAAATATTACGTCTATATTTGAAGAACCAATAGCATTCTCATACTCCCCATAGAACCATCGCAAGTGAGCAGGGTCGCCAGCAAAAACTATGGTGTTTGTAGCGTCATACTGGCTCATAGCCACCCCAACCATGTGGGCGGCTCCGGTGATATTTACGCCCATCTGCAGATAAGCGCCATCGGTATATGCCGACAAATCGATAGTATCTATTCCGCCCTTGTCGAAATAGGTTCGATACCCGGCCGTGCCGGCTGCAATCGTGTCGTTGCCAGAACCCGTAGTACCTTGGCCCTCGCCATAGGCCTGTTGCAACGCAATCACATCCAGGATCATCGGAGTGTGGGCATGAAATAGCGTGTTTGACCCCGGCAAGAAAGACTGCTGATCATCGTACGACATGATCGTGAAGTATTCCTTGTACATATCCGCTACACTGCTTGTGCGGAAGCCAAGTTGGCTAAATCCGATATCCTTGGTGGCAGAGTAGTCGGCAGTGATGGTCGCCACACCAGTGCTGATGTTGTATGCGCTATGCGGATGCGAAAGACCCAAAGAGTGGCCAAGCTCATGCATCAAGGTCTGGCGGGCGCGCGTGTTCAGGTCAAGCGTGTAATCACCTGCGAATTTCGCTGCGTATTGGTTGAGAAAAATATCTCCGGCGCCACCGGTGTAATCAAATATTAGGCTGTCGGAATTGGCCCCCGAGATTCCCGCGAAACCAACGTCGGAGCGGTATATCCAATTTATGTTGATGTCAGAAAGGTTGGCTCGCCCTACATCCTCCGGATTTGGAGTCGAGTCTGAGCCGGGCGGGTTCGTGTCATAGTCCCCCTTCCACTCGAATGCAATATTTGCAAATTGCGAATAGATTCCAATAACATCCTTAATATTGTTGGTCATTTGAGTGGTCCATACCACCTCATTTGATCTCGATGTATAAAGTCCTGAGTAGAAGAGAGAATAACTGGGGTTCAAGTAGTCGGCAAAACTAAAAGTATCTGAAACCGAAACACGGACAGTTCCATCCAGTTTGTAATTTGGCCAACCAAATGCGTCAAAGTTAAACATTGCTTTACTGATCACGGTTGTCGGTGTGTAAGAGATATAAGTTGCCATAGTTTTATTTTATGCCGAATACACTATTCTGGCATCCGTCCATTCCAGTGCATCAAATGAAATGATAAAAATGATAAGAACTTGCTTTGGGATGAATTGAATGTATTAAAACGGAAGTCGAATGTCAAGACAAAACAGGGCATTGATGATTACCGATTGAAAACAAGCATGGTTGGCTAAAATGGCTGTTCGAAGAGTTCAGGAAGTACTCCACTTTTTTCTGGAACCCAGCTGACCCAAGACCCATTTTGATGCTTCCACCTACGAAGAGTGAGGATACGCTCTCAATATGATCTGAAGATTTACGATTGAAATCGAGTATAACGGTCACTGGTAGGCGTCCGCTGGATTGTCGGGTTGGGCGGACGTGCTTCATTCTCATTGCCGAGAGTTGCCTCGAAAAATGAAATAAGCGTTTGCTGGGAGCTATTCACCAGAATATTGGCGTAAATGGCTGAGGGTCCGGCGGAACGCGTCGGCCGTATCAGTTGGTAACCACGCCTTTGAAGATTTTATGATAAAGCCATGCTCGGCATAGGGATACTCGAAGACTTCCAGCATGACTTTGCCTTCGCTCTTCTTAGCCGCATCAGCCAACTTCCGGGCTGTTTCAATTCGGCAGCAATTTTTGTAGGTATCACGCCCCCCGGCAAACATCAGCGTTGGCACCTTAATTTTTGAGACAAAGTTGTCTGGATTCGTAATGTGTTGGGTCGCTGGATAGTAAACCACGACCGCGGAAACCAATTCCGGCATTCGTGTTGCATAGGTTAGGGTAGAGGCCCCGCCGCGCGAAAAGCCTACCACCGCCACCTTACCGGGCAAAGCGTGCGGCGACTGTTGTGAGCGAGTAATGACACCCTTTAAGAGAGCCTCGCTACCGCTAACCTTTATCCAGAAGTCGTTACCGTCGACAAGAACTGCATAATAGCCTTGCTCGGCAAAGTCTTTTGCGACGTATGCGTAGTTGCCGGGACCCGTTTGTCCAGAGACGACAACGACCACTCGCCCTTTCCCCTTCGGCGGTTCATATTCCTTCTGGGAAGGGAGCGGTGCATCCGCGTAAGCCCGACCCAGGAAGACAAAAAGCATTATTGCGATGACACGACAATTTATTCTCATGACGAATTCTCCTTTGATTTATTGGATTCTTGACACAACCGCCGAACGTGACACACAAATTTTGATGCAATTCATTTATCGAAACCAAGCCATTATCCTCACGATCGACCCGGCCATTCGGCTACAAGTTCTATCTCATAATCTGAGCCGTCCAACGTTAGAGGTCAGTGGTGGCTGTAAGCCATCCGCTGGAGTGACTTGTTACCCCATATCTCATGCCGCTTTTCT
>Ga0315283_10006707_pt1 | contig 10302 bp, 7 predicted proteins | sample YL17G09_0_MG_FD_204541 | JGI IMG/M metagenome (GOLD analysis project Ga0315283, IMG submission 204541) | Sediment microbial communities from Yellowstone Lake, YNP, Wyoming, USA - YL17G09_0 | ecosystem: Environmental > Aquatic > Freshwater > Lake > Sediment | place: USA: Wyoming | collected...
AATCCCCACAGTCATTTTACGGCGTGTACGCGGACGTCTTCACCCGACTGGCCACCGCCGAACGGGAGGCCGCCACGGGGCCCGCGGCGGTCATGCCGTGCTTTGGCGACGCGGCCACGCCCTGGGCCGCCGTGTCCGGGTTTTACGCAGCCTGGACCGCTTTTTCGACGGCCAAGGACTTTGGGTGGGCGGATGAGTACAACCCGGCCTCCGCACCTAACCGCAAAGTGCGGCGCCTGATGGAGGACGATAACCGCAAGCGCCGGGCTTTGGCCCGGCGCGAGTTTAATGAGACGGTGCGCGAGCTGGCGGCCTTTGTGCGCAAGCGGGACAAGCGGGTTGCTGCAGCGGCAGCAGACACCGCCCGCGTGAAAGCCGCCCGGGAGCAGGAGGCGGCCACCCATCGGGAGGCGGCCAAGCGGGAGCGGGCGTCCCGGGCCCGGGCGTACGAGGAGGCGGCCTGGGTGCGTGGGGAGGAGGAGGAGGGCGGAGGTGGTGGTGGTGGTGGTGGCCACACCAGCGGCGCGCCCTCTGGCGAGGATGACGACGACGACGACAACGACCCGGCCCCGCTCCTGCACTGCCTGGCCTGTGACAAGCTATTCCGGTCGGCCGGCGCGATGGCCAACCATGAACGCTCTAAAAAACACGCGGAGGCGGTGGCCATCCTGCGGGCCGAACTGGAGGAGGAGGAGGAAGCCTTTGGCCCGGCGGCTGGTGTAGAAGAGGAGGGCGAGACTAGCGAGGAAGAAGAGGAGGAGGAGGAGGAGGAGGAGGGGGAGGAGGACGACGACGCCAGCAGCATCAGCTCGTCGTCTTCGTCTTCTTCTTCGTCCTCTTCTTCTTCAGACAGCGGCGGCTCGTCGGGCGTGGATGATGATGAGTTTGTGTCCCGGCTGATGGGCGGCTACCGCCGACAGGCCGGCCGGGCGACGACATCCCTGCCTTCATCCTCCTCGGTAGCCAGCAGCAGTAGCAGGAGCGGCGGTAGCAGCGAAGAGGAGGAGGCAGCGGCGGCAGGGGAGGAGCGGGTCGACCTGGCGGGCCTGTCTCTGCATGAAGAAGAGGAGGTGGTGCCCGCGCCCGCGCCCGCGCCCGCGCCCGCGCCCGCGCCCACCGCGGGGCGGCGAGGTAAGAGGCGTGGGCGGGACAAGGCGGCCACGCCTGCTCCTGCCGACGCCCCACCCGTGTGCCGGGCGTGCGATGAGACTTTTTCCTCGCGCAGCGTGCTGTTCAAGCACTTGGCAGAGACGGGGCACGCGGTGGGGAGGGGATGAGAAATAGACGAGGTGGGTGGGTGGTGTGTGTGGGGGAAGTAATTCTCTTTCTTTTACAGACACCACATTTCACAACACGCCGGGACGGGGCGCCTCCAAGTCAAACAGGTCCTCCATCAGTTCAGCAGCATGGGCCAGGGAGGTCGCCACCGCGGTCGGGCGCCGCTCCAAATCGGTTGGGTCCAGGTCGCCGTGCACGCCGTCATGGTCGATCAGGATGGTGTGCGCGCCCGCCCGATTTCCCGCGACAACGTCATCCTCCAGGGAATCGCCCACCATGACCAAGTCGGAACTGGCCACGCCCCACGCGTCGGCGATGTGGTGCAAGGCAGCTGGGTCGGGCTTGGGTGGGGTGAAGCAGCGGGCCAGGGAGGGTGCGAAAGGCGGCACGCCCGGGCCCAGGCGGGCGTGGAAGACTTCCACCGCCCGGGCGTTGTTGCGGGTGACAAGACCACGCGGTACGCCCCGCCGATCCAGGGAGGTCAGCACCTCGTGCAGGCCCGGCGCGAACTGGAGGCGGTCCAGTCCCGCGAGCTCCACCTCCTCGATAATGGCGTGCGCGGCCGCCCGGCGGGCCGGGTCAGCCCACGCCTCGACGGCTGCCAGGATGTCGCCCTCCAGGACGCCGATGCGGGTCCGCATATCCACGAAATCGATGCAGGGGATGGTCATCGTGCCATCCATGTCTGCGAAAGGGGCGAGAGGAGAGGGGGTGGGTGTGAGAGCACGGGGGTGGCCACACGGCCGCGCTGCGCCCTGCGTCTCGCGCCTCTCTTCATCTCTCTCACCAAATACGACCCCACGAATGACAGGCCGCCCCGCAGTGGATGCCATGGTGTTGCCAGGCAAGCTCAGAACACGGCCAGGGAGTTTGCGAGCCAGGACGGTGGCGAATGCTCGCATCTCTTGCGCATAAACTTGAGAGTGCGCAAAACCCACCAACCCTTCCTCGCTTTTTCCTCCCATTTTTTTCGGCGTGTACGGCGCGTGCCTCCCGCCCAAATTTTCAATCAAAATGCACCCTGGCCTTGACGGGCTGTCCTATCAGCTGACAGTGCGCAGGGTCATAGAGAGAGGCCGTGGCGGGGGCCGGCGGGCCACCATCAGAAAGACATCTTCGGATTCTAGATTTTACACACTCGCTCCCCACCTCCTTTCGCCCGTCAGACAAGTAAAACCGCGTTGACGACCCCGTCATTCTCAACATTGTTGGTGATTTGAGCGTACTTGCCCGTCACTACCTTCCCGCCCGGCGTCACAAGCCCTAGCTCGCTCGTGTCCACCTCAATTACTGTGCCTTTGGTAAGGACGCCCAGTTGTGTGTAGGTAGCGCCGCTGGGGTTCTTTTTCACGCTCAAAATGTTGAGGCAGAACGTGCATTTCAGCTCCGGGTGGGTCACATGCGCTTTATTCATGCGTAGCCCCGTCGGTCTGATGAAGCGCTCGTATTTGGGCGGCTTACGAGTGAATGTCGGGCCGACGAAAGTGGCCTTGGTCACCATGCGCTTCCAGGATTTGGCCTTGCGCTTGCCCGTCCGCATGACTTTGAAGGCCTCATCCTCAGCGATGGGCCGCACCTTGGGCAGGGGCACCTCCCACTTGCCGGCCTTTTCCTTGCGCTTCTGCTTGACGGTGTTGCTGAGCACTTTCGCCCGGTCAACCTGGAGAAGGAATGAGCAACGAGAGAGTGTGTGTGTGTGTGTGTGTGTGTGTGTGTGTGTGTGTGTGTGTGTGTGTGTGTGTGTGAAAGCGAGGTCGATGCTTGGACGGTGTGCCTCCTTGACACCTCCTGCTCGGGCCCGCAGATCGCACAAATAGAGAACGACAGGCGGGCCCGGCACAGCCGAGCCGTGTGTGTGTGAGAGAGAGCAACGTCGGCCGGCCGGTGGCTAGTTTTTTGGCTGCCGCTCTCGCCGCTCGCTCTCCTCTCCCCTCTCCTTCTCTTCCTCACCTGCTCCCGCTCCAGCAGGTACGCCGGCACCGCCGACTTGGGCGCGCCCTCGTCCACCTTGCGCTTCTGGTCGCGCTGCTGGTGCATGGCGATCGTCTTCTTCATCGTCGCCTTCTCGGCGTGCCGCTTCTTGGCAAAGAGCTTGCCCTTCAAGCCGAGCGCCTTCTTCGCAAACGTGGCCCGCTTGTGCACCTCCCGGGCCTCCCGCTTGCGCAAGCGCTCATGGTGGTCCAGCCGGTACCCATTCCGCTTGCGGTGGAGTTCGATGTGGTCGCCCTGGGGCATTGTGAAGGAGCGGGAGTGGTGGGGTGGCGCGGGCGATGGAGACGGGCTGGAATGCTCGAGCCGCCGGCGGCGGGCGGCAGCGGGGAGCTAAGAGTGGAGGAAAAAGAGGCGCGTGCACTGCGGCCGACGCGTGCCGCTCAGCACACACAAGTAGGCAGAAACTGACGCGCACAAGGCACGCGCGGGAGGGCGTGCGTGCGTTGTGTGTGCGTGAGATTGTGTGTGTATAAGTGTGGAGGAAGGAAGAGGCCGCTTGCGCCCGCTCTTTTTTCTCCACTCTCGCTCCAACCTCTCCCTCTTCCCTTCCCTCCCTTCAAAACACGCCTCTCCTCATGACCTCCACGCCCGCCGACCGCATGCGCCAGGACCTGCTTGCCGCTGCCCAGGCCGACACGCACGCCACCGCTCCGGACGTGTGGGCCAGCGCGGTGAGGAGAGAGGAAACAAGAGTGGCGACTGTGGCCGCGCGCGTGCACCCCCTCCCGGCGTGCCCCTCCGCGCCTCCTTTTGACCGCACTCTTTTTCTCTCTCCCCCAGGCCCACGCCCGGGTTCCCGACGACGCCTGGGAGTACCAGGTCCGCAAGGCCCTCAACGATGCGGCCTACACGGGCCTGGACTACGTACCGTACTGTTCCACCATGCCGGTGGCGCCCCGGTGCGAGGCACCCAAGTTTGCCTGGGTGAGTTGATTTTCTTTCTTTTTTTCATTGAAACTGCTCCTCTTCTCTCCTCACACGGGCACCGATCCCACACTACACCTCCTCACACTTCCACACGCACACACACGCAGAAGAAAAAGGGTGCACCCCACTGACGGGTGCGCGTGCTGTGTCGCCACTCACGGCACCCGGCTCCAGGGTAGGGCGGCCTCGCTGGCCGTCGCCGCACCCACCACCCCTTCTACCGCCTCCTCCTCCACCCCACGCAAGCGGCCGACCGCGCCCGCTGTCCGCCCGGCCTTGGCGACCAGGGACTCTCGGCGAGCGCGCAGGGTGGTCGCCCGGTCCACGTCCCGCCCGGTCGCTGCCCGCAGGCTGGCGGTCGTGGCGGCCAGGGCGGCCGTGTGAGCCGCACGGCGGCTTGCTGCGGCGGACGCTGCGGCGGCCAAACACGCGGCCGCCCGGGCCGCGTCGGCGACCAGGGCCCGCACGCCCGGCGCGCGGGTCAGGGCCAGCTCTGCCGCGGCTTGGGCTAAGCGGGACTGGTCCTGGACCCGGGACGCCGCCCGGGAGGCGGTCATAAGCCGCAGGTCGGCCAGGGAGGTGGTGGTGGTGAGCTGGGCAGGCGGCCCCGCCGTCTGCTGCTGCTGTTGGCTCCAGACCAGGGCGGCCAGCCCGGCTTCCGCCACCTGGCGGCGGACCACCGCGGCTGCGGTCCCAGCAACTAGCTCGCCGGCCAGGCGGGCCCTGTCCTGGCGCAGGTCCTCGCCCGCTGCGGCCAAGGCTGCTCGGGCCGCGCGCTCGACGGCCGCCACCCCACCCGCCGCGGCGGCCACCAGGGCGTCGCTCGCGCCGCGGTGGGTGGCCAGGGCTGCCACGCATGCAACATCCAAAGCACGCAATTCTTGGCGGGCGGTGGCCTGATCGCCCGCGTCTAACACCGCCCGGACGCGCTGTGTGTGTGTGTGTGTGTTGAATGGGGAGATGGATGGGTGGAGCGTTGTCGAGGGTGGTTTGATAAAAAAACAAAAGAGACGACGACACCTCACCACGCACGGCCACGGCACCACATGCGCAAGATACGCACCTGCACCCCAGCCCCAATGCGTGCCTCACTCGCAGCTGCTGCCCCGTCGCGGTCCGCCAGGATGGCCTCCAAGCGGGCACCCGCCTGGCCGCGCGCGGCTGCCACCACGGCCGCCGCCACGGCGGCCGCGTCGGTGGCCTGGTTTTCGGGGAAGGTGTGCTCTGGTTGTGTGTATAATGGTAATCGTGAAGGTGGCGGTGGTGTGTGTGTGTGTGTGTGTGTGTGTGTGTGTGTGTGTCTTACGCGCGGCGCCGGCGAGGTGAGAGAGGCTTTTCCAACCCACAGCCCCGCCCGACCACCCCCCTTTTGTCACACGCACCAGCCGCCGCGACCGCCGCTGTGACGTCCAGCCGGCGCTGGACCCGGGCCTGGCGGGCTGATGAGGTTGGGCGGGTAGGGAGGGGTGCGGGTGGCGGCGGTGGTGGTGTCGACATGGGAGTGTGTGTGTGTGGCATGGGCGGGGGGTCAAATGAAAAGAGTTTGGCGGAGGGGAGACGAAAAGAGTTTCTTACACACCCGCGCGCTTGCTCTCTTCACCAACGCAGGCGGGCGCGTGCTCTCCAGCGCACGCACACACACACAAGCACCAACCTCCCTGTGTGACCGTCCGTCGTGTGGCTCGATCTCTTCCAGCCGGACGCCCCCCCGGGCCGAGGCACAAACACACGCGCACGCGCATCGGTTTCGCTCGACCCACCCCCCTCCATTCTTCTTTCCTCCATGTTTGCAGGCGCCTGCCCGGGCTTCCAGGGCGCCCCCGTCACCAAGGGCCTGGTGATGTTGGTGACGGCTGCCTCCCTGCTCGCAGCGGCCGCTAGCAATGGCGGCAGCGACCACGCGGGCCCGCCCCGTGCCCTGGCCGCGCTTGCCCTGGGCGGGCCGACCCAGCTCTTGTTTGGCCTGGGCGCGCTCTACCACGCCCGCACCATCGAACGCCTGCTGGGGCCGGCCAAGTATGGGGCCCAGGTCGCCCTGGCCGCGGGCATCAGCGCCTGCCTACGCCTGGTGGTGGGCGGCCTGGCGAGCCTGGTGTGGCGGGCCAAGGGCGGCGGCGGCGGCCACAGCGGCAGCAGTAGCGGTGGCGCGCTCGCCCAGGGCATCCTATTTGCAGCCCTGGTCGCCCTGGTGGCGGACGTGCCGCCGACCGCCCACTTCACCCTGCTGGGCGTGCCACTGACGGACAGGGCGTTTACGTACGCGGCGGCCGCCCAGCTGGTGTGGGCGGGCGGCCAGGGCGCGGCGTGGGCGGCGGCCGCGGGCGTGGTGGCAGGCCTGACCTTACGCGGTGAGGCCCTGGCAGCCCTGGAGACGCCGCCGGTGGTCCAGGCCGCCCTGGGCCGCCTGTTCGGGGCGGCCCTGGGGAGCAAGCACCGATCCCGGGTGGTAGTTCCCGCTGCTGCTGCTGGGGCGGGCTTTGGGGCGGCGGCGCCACAGCGACGGGCGGGCGGTCCGGGCGGCGGGGGTGGCGCGCGCGCGCCAGCCGAACCCTCGCCAGCCGCCGTGCAGCAGTTGGTCGCCATGGGTTTCCCGGCCGACCGCGCCCGGGCGGCCCTGCGTGACAGCGGCAACGACATGCAGGCCGCCCTGGCAATTTTGTTCGGGGACTAGAGAGAGGGAGAGAGAGAGAGAAAGATTTTGTTGTTCCTCCTGGTTTGATTGATGGATTTTGTGTTCTTCCTTTTCAAGACCCGCCACGCCGCATCCGTCCAGGCTGCCGCCTGGTCTGCCCACCCCTACCTCCACCACTACCGCTGGGCCGGCCCCGCACAAAGACGCGCAGGGGCACGCCCTCAAACCCAAAGGTCGAGCTGAGCCTTTTTTTCAGCATGCGCACCGTCGTGGGTGCCAGGTCGGCCACCCCACCCCGCACAAAGGCCACAAACGCCGGCGGCCGGGTGGATGCCTGGGTGACGTACCGCACGCGGGCGACGTCCCGGGCGGCGGGCGAGCCCCTGTTCCGGCCCCCGCCCCCGCCCCCACCTTGCTCCAGGTCGCGCACCGTGTCGGCCAGCCACGCGTTGAGGCGGGAGGTCGGCACGCGCCGGGTCCACGCGTCATGCACGGCCGCAATGGCGGGCATGAGGGCGTCTACGCCTGCCCCCGTCTCCGCGCTCATGGCCAGGCAGGGCGCGCCCGCCGCGTCCGGCACCCGGGCGGCCGCGTCCCGCGCCAGGCGGGCCGCGGCCGCGGCCGCCGCGCCTGGCGACCCCAGGAGGTCGACCTTGTTGGCCACAAACACCAGGGCCCGGCCTTCCGTGACGGTCGCCGACGCGATGGCCACCTCTGCCCGGGTGAGGACCGGGGGGGGGGGCTGCGAGCGTGCGAGGGTGCTGCCCGCGTCGGCCTGGACGCCGGGCCCGCTCCCGGCACCGCCACCCCTCCCGCCCGCCGCGTCAGTGACCAGGACGACGCAGTGCGCGACGTCCACGCCCCGCTCCGCCTGGGCCTGGGCTTCCAGAGCCAGGGCCACGGCGCCCGGGCCGGCGGACCCGACGGAGACCGGATGTGGTACGGCCGGGTTGGTGGCCTGGGCGCGGGTGGTGGCGCCTCCACCCCCCCTGCAAGCACCCGGCACGTCGACCAGGACGCCCCCGCCCGGCACGCGCCCGCCCGCCGCCGCCGCCCGCCGCACCCAGCCCGCCGTATCGATGACCTCCACCCGGCGGCCCTGCCAGTCAAAGGACGCCCGCACCGCGTCCCGGGTCAGGCCCGGCTCCGGGCCGGTCAGGGATCGGGGCGTGCCGAGCAGGCGGTTGACGAGCGTCGACTTGCCCGCGTTGGGCAGGCCGACGATGGCCAGGCGGATGGTGGTGGGGGCGGCAGCGGGGGCGGCGGTGATGACTGTGGCTGGTGGTGATGGTGATGGGTCGGAGGCGTGCGCCCGGCCTGCCTCCACCGCCCCTCTCGCTGCAACAGCCGCATCCACCAGCGGCTGGAGCGCGGTGTACAGGTCGGCCATGCCCTCGCCCGTCTCGGCCGACAAGCCGACCGCCTCGCCAAAGCCCAGGCCGCCCGCCTCCGCGACCGCTGCCGCCACCGCCGGCGTCTCCCGCGCCCGCTCCGCCTTGTTGACGGCGGCCACCACCAGGCCGGGCCCCTGGACCGCTGTGCGCAGCCAGGCGGCCAGGGCGGCGTCAGCGGGCGTGACTCCCGCCCGGGCGTCAAGGACCAGGACCGCCGCGTCGGCAGAGGCCACCACCCGGGCGGTCAGGGCGGCGGCCCGGCCTTGCAGGGTGGACGCGCCCATGAAGGGTTCCAGACCCGAGGTGTCGACCGCGCGGAAGCGCAGGTCGCCCAGGGCGGCATCTCCCTCGCGGTAATCCCGGGTGACGTGGCCGGATGGGGTGTCCATGACCAGGGCTGCCCTGCGGCCGACCAGGCGGTTGAACAGCGAGCTCTTGCCGACGTTGGCCCGGCCCAGGAGGACGACCTTTTGGATGGTGATGTTGAGGGGGGTGAGAAGGTGTTTGCTTTCTCGAACTTGGTCCCGTTGGCTTTCTCATATCAAATTAAGAAGGCACAATTGGGGAAGTAGATGCAGTGCTCGTGGGCGGGCGGAGATGTGAGTGAGCGCGCGGTCACACGACCGCCCTCTCATCTCACCTTGGGTTGGTCGGCTGCCGCTGCGCCGTCGGCCGCATTGGCTTTCGCGGCACCCCCACCCCCCCGGCCGCGCCCCACACCAGATGCCATGGTCCGGACGCAGGACACGCCCGACCGGGCCAGGGACCCGCCTGTCGAGCGGCAGGCCGCCGCGTGGTGGAGGAGGGCGGTGGCGGAGGCTCGCATCTCCCTCTTCTGTGTGGGGGCGGGGGGCGGCGCTGTGCTGCTCCTACAACCCCGACCGCGGCTTTGATTGTCTGAGAGAGGGGGCGCGCCGTTAACATGTACCCGCAAATAAAAAACACGCATGCCCCCTCCATAACTCATCCGCCCACGGCCTCTGGCAAAACCTGGGCCAGCGCCGCCGCGGCAGCGGCCGCAGCCGCCCCACCCTGTGCCCCCTTGCCTCCACCAACACTAGCCGTCGCCTCGACCACCGCCCTCGCCCCGGCCAGCACGTCCGCCGGCACGGTCGCCAGCAGGGCGTCCAGCGCTGTCACCGCAGCGTCTAGCCTGGCCTGGGCGGCACCCGCCGGGACGGGCACCCCATCCCGGGCCGCCTTGAAAAACACAAAGTCCAGGGCTTGGACCGCCGCGAAAAAGTCGGGGGCCAACCGGGCCGTGGTGGTCGAGGCCGGGGATGCGCCGGCAGCAGTCGCAGCAGCGACAGCGTATTCGCCGACCGCCCGCACATTGTCGCGCAAGCCTTCAAAGGCGCCAGACCGCAGGAGGAGGCGGGCTTCAACGGGGTCGCCTGTAGTTTTTGGGTGATGGGTGGGATGAGAAAAAGAAAGTGGAGAGGATGGATGGCAGGCAAAAGCCTTGCGCGTGTGGTGTGAGCGCCCACCCCCTACACACGCACCAAATTCATCGCCCAGGCGGGCCAGCTGGGCCCGGGCGTCCAGGACGGGCGGCACAAAGCTGGACAGAGGGTCCACCCGGCCACGCTTCTTCACGTAATGGGACAGGCCGCCCGCGGTGGCGGGGCTTGCAGGGGTGGCGCACAGGCCGGCCAGGGCGGCCGAGGCCAGCAGCACCGCCCGCCGAGTGTGGAAGGGGGGGGGTGGCATGGCCGCCGCCGCCTTGGCTGCCGCCGCCGCCGCAGCCTTGGGCGTGGCTCGGGGGGCTTGCGGGGGCGGCACTGTTGGCCTGGGTGGTGCGAGCGAGGCGACCATACTTGTGTGCATGGACAGAGTAGGCAGGACACACACACACACACACACACGCTCGCGCGCACACACGTACACAGGCCCGAGACAAAGATGCGGCCTGGGCGTGTGGGGATAATGATAACGGGTCAACGAGAGCCAACTAGAAGCACATTCTCTCCTCTTCTTCATCCCGCCAAATCACACACACGCACTCACACACACACCATGCCCGCCCTGTCGGGCATGCACCAGCCCGCGCTGCGGTCAACAGCTCGCCAGGTATGTGTG
>Ga0315283_10006708_pt1 | contig 10301 bp, 8 predicted proteins | sample YL17G09_0_MG_FD_204541 | JGI IMG/M metagenome (GOLD analysis project Ga0315283, IMG submission 204541) | Sediment microbial communities from Yellowstone Lake, YNP, Wyoming, USA - YL17G09_0 | ecosystem: Environmental > Aquatic > Freshwater > Lake > Sediment | place: USA: Wyoming | collected...
TGCACCTTCTGCCAGAACCACGAGATCTCCCAGATGCCGCGGGAGAGCGGGCGGATCGCCGGCCGCGAGATGACTCCCCGCGAGGTCGTCGACAATGCCATCTGCAGTTCGTCAAAATCGATCTCCTACACCTACACGGAACCTACGATCTTTTTCGAGTTCGCTCAGGACACCGGGCGCATTGCACGCGAGGAAGGCCTGAAGAACATCTTCGTCACGAACGGGTTCATGACGGAAGAGGCCCTTGATGCCGCCTCATCCTGGCTGGACGCCGCAAACGTGGATCTCAAGTCCTTCCGCGATGAATTTTACAGGCGGCACTGCGGGGCGCGCCTCGAGCCCGTCCTGCAGACCCTGAGGGGGATGAAAAAGCGGGGGATCTGGGTCGAGGTAACGACGCTCGTCATCCCGACCCTGAATGACGACGAGGGCGAACTGGGGGAGATCGCCGCATTTATCCGGTCACTCGGCGAGGACGTCCCCTGGCACGTCAGCCGCTTCTTCCCGCGATACAGCGTGCAGAGCCTTCCCCCGACGCCGGCAAAGACGATAGACCGGGCCCTGGAGATCGGCCGTAAGGCCGGCCTCAAGCATGTCTACAGCGGAAACGTCCCGGGAAGCGAAAGCGACAACACCTATTGTTTCTCTTGCAAGAATTTACTCATCGGCCGGCAGGGATATGCCATCCGGGCGTACAATCTGGCCGGGTCGAAATGCAATCACTGCGGCACCGAACTGGCCGGCATCTTTAGTGACCGGTGACCGGTGACCGGTGGCCAGTGGCGCTGCGTCGCAGCGGTTCTTTCCCCAGACCCGATACCCAATACCTTGTACCCCATCCCCGGGGGCAGCGTCATGCCTTTCAGGCGATGACCTTCCCCTCCGACAGAACGCACTTCTCCGTCACGGGACCTTCCGGAGTTTCGATCTCGAAACGATAGTCGCCGGCGATTAAGCCCACTTCTTGAAGCTTTCTGCAGGTGTTTTCCAAAATGCTTTTTGCATCTTCGGCCTGCTCTGCGTTCAGGTCAACATGAATGACAGCCTTCATAGGAATCCTTTTCTCTTGTACGGGCCACTAGCCACTAGTCACGGATCACTGGCCACTGTCTTTCCAGTCCATATCCTCTTCGCTGTACTCAACCGCGAGTACGCGCCGCGCGTGCTCCACCCATTGTTCCGGCACGAGGATCCGCACCTCGCCCAGCCCGTCGACGGTAATGGCATAGATTTCCCCGATCGGCTCATACAGCAGCCGTACCGGAATCCCCTCCGCCTCGAGCCTTCCCTCGATGATTCGGGCCTTGATGACCCCTGAGGTGGTGCTTACGGCTTGCCAGTTTTCCTCTTCCATCACTCAGCCCTCCACCGAGATTTTCAGGTAGATGTCGCCGGAGCGGTCGCCTTCCTTTCTGCCAAGCCCCGCCATCCGAATCCTTGTACCGCTTTCCGTCTCAGGGGGAATCGTGACCATGAAGGTCCGCCGGGCCGCATCGCCGGGGACACTGATCATCTTCCGGGTGCCGTTTCGGGCTTCCTTCGAGGTGATCACGACCGACCCCTGGAGATCCAGGTCGTCGTTTGCCGCCAAGGGCTGGATTCGCTGGAGCCGAGGGGTGGAGCTGCGCGCAAAGGTCTCGCTGAGCTTCTCGTCGATGCGGCTCTCCGGAAGGCGCGAGAACAACTTGACGGCGATCATTCCGAACACAAAGCCCCCGATGTGGGCCCACCAGGCGATGCCGCCTCCGCCCTCAGGCCCCGAAAGGGATGCGTAGAAGAACTGGAACAAAAACCAGATTCCCAGGAAGACGACTGCGGGAATTTCGATGAAATAGGGGATGAAGAAGATGGGGATCAGCGTGATGATCCGGGCTTTCGGGAAGAGGATGAGGTAGGCCCCCATGACTCCCGCGATGGCGCCGCTGGCGCCGATCGTCGGCACCGCCGATGTCCAGTTGGACCAGAGGTGAGCAAACCCGGAAGCCCAGCCGCACAGGAGGTAGAACAGAAGAAACCGGGTCGAGCCCATGCGGTCTTCCACGTTGTCGCCGAAGATGTGGAGAGACCACATGTTCCCCAGGAGATGCAAGAATCCCCCGTGGAGGAACATGAAGGACAGCAGGGTGAACGCCTGTTCGCCGAAGGGGATATGGGCCGTCTCCGGCATGGAAAAGCGCGCAGGGACGAGGCCGTAGGTGAAGATGAACCGCTCGATATTCTCCCCCTGCATCATCTGATACAGGAACACGAGCACGTTGAGGCCGATGATGCCCTGCGTGACGACGGGGTAGCTCTTTGACTGGATCTGGTCGCGGATCGGGATCATGGCGTATAAGCGATGGCTCAGGGCTAAAGGCTAAAGGCTAAAGGCTAAAGGCTAAAGGCTAAAGGCTAAAGGCTAAAGGCTAAAGGCTAAAGGCTAAAGGCTGTACTATTACCCAACGTTCCTTTAGCCCTTTGCCTTTCGCCATATGCCAGTCACCTTATCTCACAAAACGCATTTTTCGCCAAACGGTTTCCGGGGAAAAAAATGTTGACACACCGTATGGCTCTTTCTATACTCCCAGTGCCTGAATGTAAAATATCGAAATATCAAATATCTGTAACCATTTATGAATCATCGCTGATGTTCAGTCAACGTCTATCCGTTCAGTGGGAATCCTTCATCATACGGATTATTCTTCCGACCCTGCTGTGCGTCGCCCTGTTCGTGTCCGCCATCTTTATCCTCTTCATTCCCGCCATTGAAAAAAACAGCATGGACCACAAGCGGGAGATGATCCGCGAGCTTACCCATTCGGCCTGGAACATCCTTGCCAAGTTCGAACACGATGAACGGGAAGGGCGGCTCACCCGGGAAGAGGCCCAAAGACAGGCCGTTGAGCAGATCCGAAACATGCACTACGGCCAGCAGATGGCGGAGTATTTCTGGATCAACGACATGCATCCGCGGCTGGTGATTCATCCGTACCGGAACGACCTCATCGGGAAAGATTTGCGGGACTATGCGGACCCCGTCGGAAAGCTAGTCTTCGTCGAATTCGTCGATGTGGTGAAGCGGCACGGGTCCGGCTATGTCGACTACATGTGGCCGTCGCGGGAAAACGAAGCGCTCATCCTGCCGAAAGTCTCCTACGTGAAGGGATTCGCCCCGTGGGGCTGGATCATCGGTACCGGCATCTACGTCGACAGCATCCGGGCCGAGGTGGAGATCATCACGCGGGAAGTCATCGTGGTCTGCATGATCATCCTTCTCATCATGGGTCTTCTGTTCTTCATCATCATTCGACACAGTTTTGTCGCCCATCAGCAGCAGTTGATTGCCGAGAAGGAACTGAAAGAAACCCTGTCAAGCCTGTCGATGCAGGAAAAAATGGCTTCACTGGGACGGCTTTCGGCGACAGTGGCCCATGAGATCAACAACCCCCTTTCAGGGATCCTTTCCTATGCCCGGCTCTCAACGAAAGTTCTGAAGGCAAAAGAAATCAACGAAGAGACCCTTGATGCGGTCAAAGAGAACCTTTCCTTCATCGCCTCCGAAGCCAGGCGATGCGGTGATATCGCAAAAAATCTGCTGGTGTTCGCCCGCAGAAAATCCGGTAAAATCAGGGAGGAACATCTCAGCGAAATCATCGAGGTCAGCACAAAGGTCATGGCCCACACGGCGAAGTTGAAAGGCATGGAGATGCACACGATGCTGGATGGAGGGGACGACGATGTCGAGTGCGACGCCGGCGCCCTGCAGCAGATCATCGTCGCGCTGGTCGCAAACGCCGTCGAGTCGTCGTCCGCAGGCGGAAAGATCCTCATCGCCACGGATTACCATGCCCGCGATCACGTCAAGATCATGGTGAAGGATTCCGGAGAAGGCATTCGCCCGGAGGTGATGCCGCACATCTTCGATCCGTTCTTCTCCACCCGGGATTCGGACAAGAGCCTCGGCCTCGGGCTGTCGGTCGTGTACGGCATCGTCAAGAATCATTACGGGGAGATCGTCGTGGACTCCCGGCCCAGGGAGGGGGCGATGTTCACGATCACGCTGCCGCGGAAACACCCCTCCACCCGACCCCTGACACTGTAAAGGAGATGCTCGATGAAACCGGAAGATACGGCGATCCTCATTGTGGACGATGAAGTCTCGGTACGGGAATCCCTGCGCAAATGGTTCCAGCTCGACGGTTATCGGGTCGATACAGCCGAAAATGCCGTCGAGGCGCTCAAGAAGCTGCAGGAGCAGTCCTGGGACATCATCTTCCTGGACATCAAGATGCCGGGCATGGACGGGCTGGAGCTCCAGAGGCGGATCAAGCAGATCGACAAGGACGTGGTGACGATCATGATCACCGCCTTTGCGTCCGTCGACACGAGCATTCAGGCATTGAAGGAAGGGGCCTTCGACTACGTCGTCAAGCCCATAGACCCCGATGACATGAGCCATCTCATCCGAAACGCCATCGATCACCGGAGGCTGCTCTCGGAGAACCTGCGGCTGCGCCGCCAGATCGAGGAGATCTCCTCGCCCGACAAGATCATCGGCGAGAGCCAGGCCTTGAAACAGGTCATGCAGCGGGTGTCCGCCGTGGCCGAAACCGATTCGACGGTGATGATCCGGGGCGAGAGCGGAACGGGCAAGGAACTGGTCGCGCGGGCCATTCACAGCAGCAGCAACCGGAGATATTTCCCGATCGTCACCATCAACTGCGGGGCTTATGCCGAAGGCCTTCTTGAGAGCGAACTGTTCGGCCATGAGAAGGGGTCTTTTACCGGGGCGCTGTACCAGAGAAGAGGACGGCTGGAAATGGCCGACAAGGGCACGGTGTTCCTGGACGAGATCGGGAACATCGGGGAGAAGATGCAGATGGACCTGCTGCGCGTGATTGAAACGAGGCAGTTTACGCGCCTGGGCGGCGACAAGATGATCAATGTCGATTTCCGCATCATCTGCGCGACCAACAAGGACCTGGAGAAGGCTGTCCGGGAAGGATCGTTCCGGGAGGATCTCTATTACCGCCTCAATGTGTTCAGCATTGTCCTTCCGCCTCTTCGCGATCGGGCATCGGACATTCCACTGATCGCGCAGCATTTTATGCTTAAATTTGCGCAATCGATGAACAAGAATGTGACGGAGTTCTCGCCGAACGCGCTGGAGATGCTGACGAAATACGAATGGCCGGGAAACGTCCGGGAGCTTCGCAACGTCGTCGAGCGCGCCATGGTCACGGCGAAGGGAAGGCGCATCGAGGCGGACGAGCTCTCGTTTCCTTTCTCGTCCTCCTCGTCGGACTTCTTCGGGGACGATTCCCTCGAGGAAGTGGAGAAGAAGCACATCCGGAACATCCTCGACCGCACGAACGGAAATGTCGCCCAGGCGGCGCAGATCCTGAAGATCAGCCGCCTGACCCTGTACAACAAGATCGAGAAGTTCCAGCTCAAAAAGAAGGAGTCCTGAAAGACTGTCCCCATGGATTACGTCTACATCGTGCCCGTCGGAAGCATGAAGGGCGACTTCTGGATCGATCCGCTGGCGCACGCCATCATGCGGACGTTCGGGCTGAAAACACGGTATCGTCTGTTCGACATCGACCTCTCCAGGGCGTACGATGCGCGGCGCAGGCAGTACGACTCCGCCGAAATCCTCCGCCAGCTGATCGCCGCCCTTCCCCCCGACGGATGCAGGGTCCTGGGGGTTGCCGAGGTCGACCTTTTCATCCCGATCCTCACGTTCGTCTTCGGCGAGGCCCAGCTCAACGGGGCGGGCTCGGTCGCCTCCCTGCACCGGCTGCACAATGAATTCTACGGGCTGCCTGCCGACAAGCACCTGATGCTGGAGCGGCTGCTGAAAGAGGCCGTGCACGAGCTGGGGCACACCTTCGGGCTGATCCACTGCTACGAGCCGCGCTGCGTGCTGAAGTCGTCCACCTACGTCGAGGACATCGATCAGAAGTCGGGCGAATTCTGCGATGCCTGCATGGGGAAGATCCGGGCGAATGTGGCTGCCTGCCGTAGGCAGGGCAAGGCAGAGGCCGTTAAAACGGACAGGGGGAACGCCGTGAAAAGTTACGACGTCCCCCCCATCGTCTAAAGGGTTATGACTGAGTTCGAGTGTCTTACTTGGTCTTGTCCTTCTCGATCTTCTCACCACCGTCCGCCATGGCAAAACCCAGCGCGGGCTCGAACCTCGCCTCGGGAACCGTGGCAGGCTCCGGAGCCTTCAGGGTCAGCGTCACCGCGGCGCCGACCGCGAGCAGCACGGCCGCCGTCAAGAAGGAGTAGGTGAATGTGCCCGTCTGCGTATACAGCATCTGGGAGACCCTCGTCAGGATGAACCCGCCCAGGCCCCAGGACGTGAAGAGGATACCGTAGTTGACGCCGAAGGACTTCAGGCCCCACCACGTCTTCGCGTAGGAGGGGAAGATGGCGAGGTTCGTCCCGTAGTTGAAGCCGATGAACGTGGCGAGCAGCACGATCATGAGCGGGCCCGTTCCCTGCGACCCCACGGTGGGGATGGCGATGAGCATCAGGATGGCCTGCAGGGCGAGCATCGTGGCGAGCGTTGCATTGCGGCCGATTTTGTCCGACACGATTCCCGCGACGACACGTCCGCCGGCATTGCCGATGGCCATGATGGCAACGGCCAGGAACGCCGCCTCGCCCATGCTCTTCTTCGCCATGCCGGCCACGCTTCCGATCACCATCAGTCCGACACCGGCGCCGATGAAGAAGATGAACCAGAGTTTCCAGAACACGGGGGTCCGGATCACTTCGGACGGAAGGGCCTCGGTCTGGGAGGCCTTCTTGGCCTGGCTTGTCGCGGCCGCGCTTCCCCCGGGCACGAACCCCTTCGGGGGGTTCATGAGCAGCATGGAGAACGAGCCCACGACGATGAAGAACGACACGCCGAAGAACATCATGGCTTTCTGCAGGCCCCAGACTCCCACGAGATAGGAGGACAGGGGGGCGATGTAGACGGAAGCCAGGCCGAAACCCCCCACGACCAGTCCTGCGATCAGGCCGGTCTTTTCCGCGGGGAACCATTTCAGCGCCGGCGGGGTCGCGGCGGAGTAGCCGAATCCGATGCCGGATCCCGTCAGAACGCCGAAGCCGAGGACCCAGCTGAGGTAGTCAGTCGTCTGGGATATCCAGAGCAGTCCGACACCGACCAGGACGGCGCCGATGAAGGCCGTCAGCCTGGGCCCGAATTTGTCCTGGCATTTTCCGGCGGGAATCATGGAGAAGGCAAACATCAGGCAGCAGACCGCGTAGGGGTCGTTCAGCGATGCCAGGTTCCAGTTGAAGGACCCTTCTCCGCCCTTCTCGATGGATTGCTTGATTGCGCCCTGAAAGATGCTCCAGGTGTAGAGAATTCCCAGGGCAAGGTTGATTCCGATGCCGGCCAGTGCGACGGTCCATCCTTTGTTCTTTACCGCTTGTGACATGCTGCCTCCTCGTATCCTTATCCTTATATAGTATGACTGATTCGTGCCATCTGGCACCGCTTCCCTGTTCAAGGAGCATGCCAGAATAACAGAAAAGGCGGGAGGATAAATTTATATATAATCAATGATTACAGCAAGTTGAGTATTTAACAGGCATGAGGAGGAAGGGAGCGGAAGTGCAGAAAATGCGGATGTGTTAATTATTTATACACTTCTTGGCTGTCTTGGAGAGCGTCAGGAAATGGCCAGTGATGTAGAGTGGTTATAAATCGGCCGAGTGTTAATAAATTATACACTGGATTATGCAGAATTGATCGCCGGGGAGGCGGATCGGGGCAGGATCGGCCTGACGGCGGACGCGTCAGCCGACAGGCATGGGTGACGGGAGAAAAAGAAACGCTTCCCGCCCGTCAGGGCGGGAAGACCATTACTAGAAGAGATGGTAGTAGTCGCGATAGAGCCGCTCGCTGCTCTCGATGAACTTCGCCACGTAGATGGCTTCCTGGGCCTTCAGGGCCATGTTGCTGAATTTCATGGAGTTGTTGACCTCGGAGGTCACGTCGGCTTGGAATGTCAGACGCGGGTCGTTCTTCGAAACCTTCACGGGGTAGAACCGCAGCTGGTCCCGGTAGGAGTACGAGGTGAGGACGGAGACGTCCCTGTCGAAGACATGATCGACATTTCTCAGCATGGTGAGAATGCGCGAGCCGATGTTGTCGTTGAAGTCGTCCCAGCGCACCAGCTCGCCGCTCAGGACGATGTTGATGTGGAGCAGCGGCCCGTGGCCCTGCTTGTGCTTTTTCCGGTTCTTCTCCAGGACGGCCTTGGCGACGTTGAGCGCGTCCACGTCGTCGCCCCGGCCGGTCTTGACCATGATGCCCCTGTTGCGCGCCACGGCCTCGAAGCCGCCTCCGTAGCAGATGATCTCTTCGGCGTGGTCGATGCGACAATCGAGCTCTTCCGGTGTCAAATGGGCGACGAGATTGATGCTGTACAGGGAGTACGTGATGTTCCAGATGATCTGATAGAAGATCGGGCCCAGAAGCGTATCGGGCATGGCTACCCTGTCGAGGGTCACAAAGAGATAGTCGACGATGTCCGGACGGATGATCCGCTTCAGGTCGCCCTTGTCCTTCCGGATCATCGTGGTGATCACGCGAAGCAGGTAGTTCTGCATGTTGAGACAGGTCTGGAAGTTACCGAAAAACTCAGGCCGGGTTCCTGCGAGCAGTTCGCCCGGAGTCTTGTCGTTGACGTTTCGCGATGCGGCGACGTCGTCGATCCGGTTGACCAGGAAAAAATCGTGGAAGACGTCGCGGGGCTGTTTCAGGTTGCAGTACCGGATGACCTCTTCGGCATCGATCCGGGTTCCTCCGGGGAAGATCAGCGTGTCGGCCATGATGTCGGTGTTGGTGGACGCGCCCATCACGTAGAGTTCTGTCTCCCGGTAGGTCTTTTTCACGCCCGCCATCTGGGTCTCGACGGCGTTGAGGGCGTCGGCGTCTATCGATTTGTGGGCAGCGCATCCATGGCCCAGGGCGGACCAGTGCATGTAGGCCATGAAGACGGCCGGCGTCCCGGGGGTGTTGAACGTGGCGTCCTCCACGGCGCGATCGAGGCGGTTCCAGTACCAGAAATTGCTCAGGTCCAGGGACACTTTGTTGCCGTCCGTCCGCCCGAACTTTATGGCCGTCGGAGGGTAGCCCATGGACTTGCTGCCGTGCACCCGCCCGTCGATGCACTTCATGGCAACGACTTTGGGCGCCCGGGCGGTGAACTCGGCAATGACATTATGCATCCGCTCGAGGGTGTCCGTGTCCTGGATGTTGTCCGAAAGGTATCTGTGAAAATAGTCGTGGGCCGTTCTCATCGAATTTCCCTCAGGCTGTCGTTGTGCTGGACCGGGCTTTCCCGGCCGATGATCCCTTTGCGGGAATAGCACAGGGGCAGGGTCGTGTAAATCAAATTTTTCGAAACAAGGAATCAGTCACCGCCGGATGTGTCTTTGCTCGAAGCCCGCACAAGGCGGTCCATGACTGCCCGACCCAGCCCTTTCTCTTCCACGCGTTCCACGAGGATGATGTCGGTTTCAAGCTTGTCCATCTCGCGCAGCATGCGGAAAAGCAACCGGGAGTACTGGTCGATGCCGGGGGGAACCACGTTGCCCGCGTCGCTTCGCAGCGTCGCGGGAACCGCAATGGAATGGACGATGAAGCCCACCTTCTTTCCGGCCGCCGAATGAAGCCGGTAGAGGTGTTCGAATGTCCGGGCATCGCCTTGATCGACGAGGATGAGCCGCGCCCGTGGGGCGTAGTGACGGTGACGGGTTCCGGGAGATCGCCTGAGCAGGCTATCCTCCTCGCCGGTCTGCACGGGACCGACGCATTGCTCGATCCGTTCGCGAGTGAGGCCCCCGAAACGCAAAATCAGCGGCGGTTGCGACGTCACATCGACGACCGTCGATTCGACACCGATTCTTGCGGGACCCGCGTCCAGGATGAGGTCTATCTTCCCGTTCAAATCGTCGTATACGTGCTGGGCCGTCGTGGGGCTCGGTCCTCCCGAAATGTTCGCGCTCGGCCCGACGATCGGGCTGCCGAGCCCTCGGATCAGCTCCAGCGTCACGGGGTTGTCGGGCATCCGTATTGCGACGGTATCGAGCCCCGCAGTGACGATATCGGGCAGACGATTGGATCCGTTCACCACAAGCGTCAGCGGTCCGGGCCAGAACGATTCGGACAGCAGTTTTCCGGCCCGGGGCAATTCATCGGTGAGCGTTGCGAGTTGATCGTACGCGGCGATATGGACAATGAGCGGATTGTCCGCCGGCCGTCCTTTGACCTCGAATACTTTTTTTACCGCGGG
>Ga0315283_10006709_pt1 | contig 10300 bp, 7 predicted proteins | sample YL17G09_0_MG_FD_204541 | JGI IMG/M metagenome (GOLD analysis project Ga0315283, IMG submission 204541) | Sediment microbial communities from Yellowstone Lake, YNP, Wyoming, USA - YL17G09_0 | ecosystem: Environmental > Aquatic > Freshwater > Lake > Sediment | place: USA: Wyoming | collected...
GACCGCCGCATCTACTTTGAGCTTGTCGCCCTGGCGCCGGCCGCCAGTGGCGGGGCCGTCCTCGGCCCCCGCGCGCTCCGGCGGGCGGCCGTCGCCGCGCCGGCCCAGCCCTTCTGGTCGGGCGTCGCCCGCCGGGCGGCAGCCGGGCACGGCGGGTATGCTGCCGCTCCGGCGGCCGCGACGGCACCGGCCGCCCCCACAGCCGCCCTCCCGCCGCCGCCCTCAACCCTGATGGGCGGGTTCACGCAGCAGCAAGCCCACCCAACGCAGGCGTCCCTGCTGGCGCCGCCCCCGCCCCCCGCCACGGTCGCCTCGCCCGGCGCCGCCGCCCCTGCCGCGCCCGCGGACGACGACGCGCCCTCCGACGATGAAGGCCTGGCCGACCCGGAGTCTGCGGTCACTCACCTCCGCTCCGTGGCGGGCGCGGCCCGGGCGGTCTCCTACCGGCGCCGCTCGCTGGGGACGTACGACGTCCGCCTGCCCGGCGGGGCCCGCTTTGGCGTCTCCCTCTACGCCGCCGTCCGCCGGGCGTCCATGTCCATCGCCGGCACCGTCGCCGCCGACACGCTGGAGCCCCTGGAGGTGGAGACCCGGGGCGTGGACGCCACGGGCGGCCGCATCCCGCTGCGGGAGCCCGAGGACGGCGACGGGGAGGGGGACGGCGGCGGCAGCAGGGCCGGCGGCCGCCCCACCCCCCCGCCAGGCGGCCCACGCCGGGCGCGCGCCCTGGCCGGCCGCAAGCCCAAATCACTGGTCGCCGTCGGCGCGGACGGCCCGGGCCTGTTTTGCGGGGCGGCGGCCCCGCCGCGGTCCCGCCTGCTGGCCACGCCCCCGGAACTGGCCGCCCTGGCCGACGGCGGCCCCCGCGGCTTCACCGTCCTGGGGTGGGCGCCCGTGGGGCCCGCCCTCCGCCCCCGCCACGCCATGCGGCCGCCCTCCTTCCTGTACCCCACCCGGGACAAGGATGGGGAGGGGGCCGACCTGCCGGGCGGCAAAGCCGCGGCGGTCGCCCTGCACGCGGCCATGCTGGGGACGGAGGAGGAGGAGGAGGAGGAGGAGGAGGCGGGCGAGGCGGGCGGCGGCGCCCCCCCCGCCCCCCCCCCCCCCCCGACACCCGCCCGCGCGGCGGTCGCCTCCTTTGTGCGCTCCCACGGCGCCAAGCCCCGGCTGGTCGCCCTGGTCGCCCGCCGGGAGGTGACCGACGCGGACACGGGCGCCCAGCTGACCTCGCCCGGCTTTGTGGTCGTCTACCTGCCCTGGGCGGACGACGCGCGCCGCCCCGAGCTCACGGCCGCGGTCGTCGGCCACCCCCCCTTCCCCGCCGCCCTGCCGGGAGCGGCCGACGCGGCGGCCGACGCGGTCGTGGCCGCCCTGACCCTGCCCCGCCCGCCCGCTGACTCGCCCTGGGGGGCCGGCTTTGGGGGGTGGACCCCCGTGCCCAACCCGGTGCTCGCCCGCCAGTATGACATCCTGGCCGCGCTAGCCCTGGGGGAGGGCGTGGGCGGCGGTGGCGGGGGCGGTGGGGGTGGGTGGGGCGGCAGGGCGCCCCAGCCGCCGTCGGCTGCCGTGTCCGCCCTGGCCGACCCCACGCTCCCGCCCTGGGCGGGCAAGGACGCCGCTCTGGCGGGCGAGAAGCTGGCCATCCTCTTGGACGCCTGCGGCGCCCATGCCCGGCCGGGCAAGCCGAAAGTCACCAAGCGGCCGGCCGGCTCACCTGGCGGCGGCGGCGGCGGCGGGGGCAGCGGGCGCCCCTCCCCCTCGCCCGGGCCGCCGGAAGCCACGCTGGCGTCCCTGCGCGCCGCGATCGCACGGGGCGAGTGGGTCAGCCTCAAGGTGGCGGACCTCAAGGCGGTCGCCAAGGCGGTCGGCCTGCCCGTGGGCGGGCGCAAGGCTGACCTCCTGGCGCGCCTGGCGGGCGGCGGTGGTGGTGCGGTGGCGCCTGCCGCCTGCGCGGCTGCGCGCCCCGCGCCCTCGACGACGACCGGGGCCCCGACCACCGCGCCGCGCGTCGGCGGAGAGGCGGCGGAACAGGCGACCGACGTGTCGGGCGTGGGCGGCGGGTCGGGCGCGCCCAGCACCCGCCGCCGGCGCCGGGTCGGGCTGCCCCCGCCGGGAGTGGGGATGGAGGTGGAGCCAGAGGACTCGTTTTGAGGTGTGAGTGTTTTGCTGTTTTGCCATTTGCCTGTAACAGCTGTGCCTTGCCCTGCTCAGCACGCACGCGCACAGAGGGATGAGAGGTGGAAGCACGCTTAGCTTAGAATCAGGTGTGACACAAAAAAAAAACTCTCGCTCTCTCTCCATCCTCACCCCACCCCCACCCCCACCCCTCTCTCTCTCCTTCTCACATCCGCTCGTGCACGCTCTTGGCGACCTCGAAGAAGTGGGCCACACTCGCCTCGGGCGTCCCCACCAGCACGCCGTGCCCCAGGTTCATGATGTGGCGGGCGCCCTGCGCAGATTTCACGGTCTCGACCACCCGCTTCTCGATGGCCTCCCTCGACCCAAAGAGCACGCCCGGGTCCATGTTGCCCTGCACCGCGAACCCGGGCCCGATGCGCGCCCGGGCGTCGCCCATGTCCACCCGCTGGTCGACGGAGATGACGTCGGGGGCGCAGGCGGCCATGCGCTCCATGATGCCGCCGCTGTTGGCGATGTACAGGATGATTTGCAGGTCGGGGTGCGTTTTTTTCACGTCAGCGATGATCTGTTTGATGTACGGCCCAGAAAAGACGTCAAAGTCCTGGGGCGCCAGCTCAGCCGCCCAGGAATCAAAGATCTGGACGGCCTGGGCGCCCGCGTCCGCCTGGAACCGGATGTAGTCGGCGATACCGCCGGCCAGGTGGGACAGGAGCGCGTGCAAGGTCGTGGGGTCGCCAAAGGCCAGGCGCTTGATGTGGGTGTAGTTTTTGGAGGACCCGCCCTCCACGATGTAGGTGGCCAGCGTGAAGGGCGCGCCCACAAAGCCCAGCACCGTGGAGGCGGAGCCCACCTCCGACCGCAGGGCGCGCAGGGCGGCGCCCACGTAGGGCGTCGCCTCCTCCCCGACCAGCGGGCGCAGTTTCTTGACCTGCTCCATCGTGCGGATAGGGTCGTGGATGACCGGCCCGGACCCGGCCAGGATGTCGAAGGGGATGCCCATGCCCGTGAGCGGGGTCAGGATGTCGGAGAACAGGATCACCCCGTCCGGCTTGAACGCCCGCCAGGGCTGGAGCGAGACCTCCACTGCTAGGTCGGCGTTCTCGGACCGCTCCCGGAAGGTCGGGTGCTTCTTGCACAGGTCCTGGTAGACCTTCATGTACCGACCAGCCTGGCGCATCATCCAGACGGGGGGGCGGGGGATGGTGGGGTCGCCCGCCAGGGCACGGAGGAGGAGGGGGTCGGAGGGGGAGACCTGAGGACGGGGAGATGGGATGGGAAAATGGGTGAGGTTTGGGGTAAGAGAGCAGAGGTCGGGAGGGGACGGCTCGTTTTTTTTGTGCGGGAGGCTTCTCTGGGCCGGTGGGAGCCGAGCCTGCACACCATGCCGCTGGCTGGGTACGCCTGTTCTCTAGGCTTGCGAGGAGCGTGCCGGCCTAGTGCCGGGTCGGCCCATTGGCGCGGCCTGCGCGGAGAGGGAGAGAGCACTTTTTCCCCGGTGCGAATTCGCTTCGCTTCCATCTTCGCTTCTCTCGCACTTACCTTGCCCGTCGCCGCGGGGGTCGCCACCTCGACGGCCGCCCGGATCGGGGTCAGGACGCCGGCTCGGCGGGTGGGGGTGGGCGGGCGGGCAGACTACGAGTGGCGGGGCGGGGAAAGAGGGTGGTGAGACACGGGCGGGCGCGAAGGCGAGACGCGACGGCTGAGAGAGCAAGTCCGGCACACACAAGTAGCGCGCCTGTCTTCCAATACTACGCGCTCCTCTATCAATCCTGGACGTACCAGGCGGTCGCCGAACAGGGCGGGGCGGGAGGACAGGGCAGAGGCGGACATAGTGGCGTGAATTGAAGAGCGTGAGGCGAGAGAAAGTGGTGGAGCAACGCCCTGTTCAGTCAAGTGAGGGGGAGGGGTCGGGTCGGCCCTACCCACTTTCCCGTATCCTTTCACACTGATGCACGCGCGCCCCTCTCCATCCAGCACCATGCTCTCCCTCACCCCTCGCACGTTGACCTTACCCGCAGCCCGCTCCCGAGTCGCCCGCTCCCGCGTCGCCCGCCCCGCACGCGCCCTCTTCGGATGGGGAGAGTCGGCCGAGGACAAGGAGCGGCGCGCGGAACAGTGGGAAGCACAGCAGGAGGTGTTGAAGCGGCGCAAGACTGGGGCCTGGCGCAAGGTAGGAGATGTCCCCGGACGGGATGGCGGTGGCTCGCGGCGGTGGGGCGTCTCAAAAAGAGAGCCGCCGAGAAAAAGTGCCGCGTTGAAGAGAGACGCCGAGAAAAAGCGCCGCGTTGAAACAAACCCCTCCAACCCCGCCCTCATTTCCTCTATTGCTTCCCTCGATCTCTTTCCCATTCTTCCATAGGACATGGACGTGCGCCGGGGCAAGATCTCCCGCTACAACCGGGACCCCACCTACAAGAAGGCGGTAGACGATGAGCGCCGGGCCCGCGTCAAGGCGGAAAAGGAGGCTGCTGAAGCGGAGCGCGGACCCGTTCGGTTTTTTAGCATCCCGATACCCACTAATCCCGTCGGAATGCCCGAGTACGACAATGGCGAACGCTTCGACCTGCGCCTGCCGTACGTGGACAACGGGTGGGTAGACGAAGATGCAGATGTGATGGGGCGGCTCGGGAGGTGGCTGGGTTCTCTCGGGAAGGGATCGCAGAAAGATGAGAAGGGCGAGGGCGAGGGCAAAAAAGGGCGCAAGTGAAGGTGTGTGGCCGGTGTGCGCGTCCCGTCGTGTGAGGACATCTCTTTATCACATCGGGCCTGTGCTGCGTGTCCGGGGTGGTGGTAGTGGTGCACGTTCTCTCTACTCGCGCGCTCTAGTCCTCGCTGCTGGCGTCCCGGGCCTCCTCCACCGCGGCTGCGAGGCCGAGCCCCCGCACGGCCGCGGACAGCAAGTACTCCCGCTTCACGACCAGGCCCGCCGCGCCGGCCGCGGCGGCCGCGGCCGCGCCGGCTGGGGTGGTGACGCCCACCAGGGCCGCCGCGCCCGGGGGCAAGCCCTCCAAAATCCCTGCCGCGAGCGCGGCGGCCGCGCCCGGAATGGACGCCGCGACAGACAGGCCGAGCGAGACGTTCACCGCAAACAGGGGCGTCCCGCCGTCCGCGCCCGCCTCCAGCTCCGACCGGTTCACCACCTCCAAGGGGACGTCCAGGCCCATGGCCGCGCCCATCGCCGTCAAAATGGACGCGCCCCGCCCCAGGACGGCCGCGGACGCGCCCAGCACGCCGCCCGCCCCGGCCGCTTTCGCTTCCGCCAGCTGCAGGGGGTGGACGATCCAGTCCCGTGCCAGCACCGGGATGGGGATGCCACTCAAATCGGGTGGGCCGCCCGTGGTGGATGGTGCGGCCTTGGCGGGCGCGTCCTTGGCGGCGGCCGCGGCGGCCGCCCGGGCGGCCGCCACCAGGCGCGCCAGCGCCGTCCCATCATCCACCTTCACTCCCTCACCCCCGCTCAGGGGCGCCGCCGGCACGACCAGGCCATCCACGCCCGCTCTGATCAGGAGCTCAGCGGTCTGGGCCGCCCCCTCCGCGCCGGGCGGCGAGTCGGGCAGCTCCACAAACAGGGCGGGCCCCCGCGCACCGCGCCGGGTGGCCGCGTCCAGGGCGACCGCGACCGCGTGGGCCAGGCCGCCGCCCGGGGGCGGGGATTCGAGGGCGTCCTGCAGGCGCTGCTCCACGGCTTCCATGCCCATGTCGGACAGGAGGGCCGAGATGGCGGCCTGCTTTTTTCTGAGAAGGTTGAGAGAGTTGGAGGTTGAGCTCGCATGGGAAGTGTGTTTGTTTTTGTTTTAAGCGTTTCGGAGAGCATTCCCCCGTCCATTCCGCGGCTTGGACCCGCGCCCAGAGAGCAGCGCTGGCCTACCCTCCTCTAACATGACCTCACGTAGCTCTTACTTGATTGCTTCGCCCAAGCGGGTCTTGGCGGGAGTTGGCGCGTCTTCATCACCATCAGTCGCATCGGCGCCGCCTTGACGACCTCCGGCTGCAGCTGGGCGAGCAAGAGGCCGGGCGGGGTGAGGGTGAGGCAGGCGCCGCCCAGCAGCCCGGAGACCGGAGCGTGTGCAGGAGGTGAGGGGTCGGGGCGGGAGGAGCATGTCCGTGCGCGCGCGTGCGCGGTGAGAGAGAGACAAAAGTGCGCGGGTCGAGGTTGTGGCGCCGGCCAGGTTTGGCCCGGGCGCCACCCACCCTCACTTCATTCTTTCGTCTCTCTTAAACTCCGCCGAGAAGCCCACCACACACTACCACACACCACCAAGATGGCGTTCACCAGCTTGCGGGCCACCACCTCTCTGCCCGTCACTCGGGCAGGCGGCCTGGCCCCGCGCGCGGCCCCGCCCCGCCCGGTGCGGCCGGCGCGGGCGGCGGGCGACTCGGTAAGAGATCGAGAGAGATAGAGAAAAGCAGGGTCAGGGAGTGTTTTAGTAGGGCTAAGGCGGGCAGGCATTGCCTCGCTTTTACTCTCGCGAGTGAGCTCGATTGCTTGGCAACCTTGGGATTGAAGAATGGAGGCGGGACACGGCCGTCCTGGGGTCCCGTCGGCGGTCACCCCCGCCGGGCCTGGTGGGGCCGGCGGCGTTAACCGCCGGCGGGCGGGCACTGCCATTCCTCTCCCGCAGCGGGCCAGACCCACCCCCTTTTGAGCGGCTGCGCATACAAAGGGGTAGGCCAGGACCTCGACCTTTTTGTGGGGCGATGCTTGGGCGCAGACCTGGCCTGCACCCTCTCCTCCTGCCCCGCTTTCGCCGCCTGCCACAAAAAAAAAATGCACGGCCCGCGGCCGCCCTTGTTTTCGTTACTCTCGGCCGTCGCGTCACCCACACAATCGCCACCTCACGCCCACCTTTGGCACCAGCCAAAGGCTAGAGCTTTGGTATATCCTGCGTCGGCCTGGTCCGAAAAAAAAAAAAAAAACGCGGCCAGCCGTGCACGCCCACGAGAGAGGAAAACAAAAACGCGGAGTCGCCAGGAGCTGCGCGCGAGAGGCCGCAAAACGCTCCTCACCCTCTTCTCTTCTCACCCTCTTCACCTAGGTCGACGACGCCATGAAAGCCGCGGAAGCCCTTCTCACTGCGGCCAATGGCGGCACCGCCGCCCCCCGGCCGCCCCCGACTCGTCCTACCCGCCGGGCATGCAGTTGCAGTGCGACGTCAACGGCTGCTCCATCGTGGCCGTCCCCCACACCGCGCGGGCGCCGCCGCCCGCGGCCGGCGTGGCGGACGCCTCCTTCCTCTCCTCCGTCACATCCATGGACTCCTCGGACGAGGATGCGGGGCCAAAGAGCGGGCGCGGTGGAGGCGCCGCGGGTGCGGGCCCCCCCCGGGATTTCGACCTGGCCGAGGGCGCGGGCTGGCGCCTGGGCGTCGACAGGTCCGCCCCGCCCGGCGGGCCCGGGTACTGCGCGGTCGTTGGCGGGGACGGCTGGTCGGCCGCCCTGACCCGGGACGAGTACGACGACCTGGTCAAGGTGCGTGAGAAGACAGAGAGCGAGGAGAGAGAGGGAGAGGCGCGCGCACGGCGGAGCATAGGAGAGGCCACAACCTTGCACCCCACCATCATCCATTTTTTTTTCTCGCTCCCATTTCTCACTCCCTCTTTTCCTTTCATCATTTTCACAGCTGCTGCGCAACCTGCAAAAGTCGGTGGCCACCCTGCACGTGTGCGGGGACTGGCAGGCATCCTCGGACGACGACGCGGCCCTGGAGATGAGCACGGCGTCCGTGTGGGCGCAGGCGCGGGCACCGCTCGCGCCGTCTGGCGCCGCCGCGGCGGCCGACGCCTCCTTTGAATTCCGGTTCATCCTCCTCGCCGCCCGCGAGTTTGAGGCCATCTGGCCGGCGGCCGCCGTGGCGGGCGTGCTGGGCCATCTGGACGGGTCGGTCGTCGGGTCGCCTGTGCCGGCGAATGCGTGAGGGAATGAGATTTTGTTGGGTGTGTTTTCGTTTTGTTCTCCGCGCGGTAAAGAGAGGCGCGGGCGCCCCTGTGTGTTGCGCCCCCGCGAAATCAGCCGTGAAAGAGAAGAGCAGTGTGTGTTGTGAGTTGTGTGTGTGTTGTGTGTTGAGAGAGAGATCCAAACGGCGTGTTGGGGGGCGGTTTTTGAGAGGGAGGGGTTGGTGGGACCCCGTTTTTTTATATGTGACGACGCACGCGTGGAGAGATCACTCCCGCGGGCCAATTTTTGAGATGAAAAAAACAGAGGGCGCATTTGCAAGACGACACCTGTACACACACACAGCCCACATGGCGGCAGGAGGCGGGGCGCGGCATCACCCCACCGCAAAACTAAAGGAAGGGGCGGGGTGGAAGAAAGGAAGCGCGCGGCGCGGCTCTCTCACATCGGCCCACCTCCGCCTCCACCCATCCCTCCTGCCATCTGTGCCTGCGCCTGAGTCAACGCCGCGGCCTGGGCATCCCGGTACGCGAGCAGGTGGGAGGCCAGGAAGCCGAGCGGGTCGACGGGGCGGGCCCGCGCGACCTCGGTCAGGCCTGCCATCAGCGCGGGGGCGAGCGCGGATTCGATGTAGGTCCTCACCGCGCGCGAGGCAGGAGGGGGTGGGCCCGGTGCCTGAGCGACCAGGGACGGGCCTGCCGGCGGCGGCGGCACGCCGGGCGGCGGGGCGGCGGCTGGCGCGCCGAGGCCCGGGACAGCCGCGGCGCCAAAGAGCGGGGGCGGGGGGCCCGCGTTCGGCGCCCCGCCCGGGCCGCCGTAGGGCTGGGCGGCGGTGGGGTCTACGTCCATCTGGAGGAGAGTGTGGTCTGATCTGTGGGAGCCGTGTGCCCGCTCTCCCGCCAAAAAAAAAAAAGAGAACAAGAGAGTGTGGCCGATGCACTCGGCTCGCTCGCTTCTTCTTCAACCTCCGCGCCCTCGTTTGTGTGTTCAACGCCCGTCTATAAATAAATTTACACGCCCCTCCCACGCACCCCATCACACCGGCGCCGCCCCCACTCCAGGCGCAGGCGCGGCAGCAATAGGCGCCGACGCCGGCGCTGGCGCACCACCTCCGGTCGCATTCACTTTCTTGGCTCCTTTCACACCCAGATACCACGGCCGCAGCCACCACCCCCCACCACTCGCCTCGGCCGTCACGCTCAGGCTGGTCAGGTTGTTGATCTTGGCCCACACGGGCGTCACCCAGTCCGCCTCCACCAGGCCGCCCGTGTCCCAGGCGGTCGGCGACCACTGCCACCAGGCCCAGGCCGCGATCGGCGAGTGGTCCCCACCCGGCCCACACCCTGGCGCGGGCGCCCGGCAGTTGGCCCACCGCGCCAGGTCGGCCAGCCAGGCGACGTCGTCGGGCGAGTCCAGGTGGGACCCGAACTCGGTGAGCATGACGGGGAAGGTGGCCCCGAAGCGGGAGCCGTAGCCAAAGGCCTTGGAGTGCGTGGACCACAGGGACGGCCCCCGCTGCTGGGCGGGGTCCCACCCCAGGGAGGGCCCGTACACGTGCGGCCCGATGGCGACCCGGGCCGCAAAGTCGGGCTTGCCTGACAGGGCCTCAAAAAAGGGGGCCGCATCACTGTACAGCCGCCCCTTGGCCGCGTGGTCGGCCGCGACGGCCGGGTCGGTGATGAAGGCCGCCCCCCACGCCATGGGCGGCGTCCAGTAACTCTGGTTGGTGCCCTCCAGAATGAACAGGGCTCCCGAGGCGGAGGCGGGGGCGGGCCCGCCGCCGGCCGCGGTGGTCGGCGTCGCAGCCAAGATGGCGTCCGCGGCGGCGAGGTACAGGTCGGCCAGCGGGCGCTGGGTGGTGTTGTAGAGGCCGGCCGTGATGGCGGCCGCGACCGCCTCGTCGTCGCCCTCCTCCTCCTCCTCCTCCGGCTGCGACGCCAGGCCCGTCCGGGGGTCGATGCCGGTCTGCAGGCCATCCGCTACGGGCGCCCACTGGGCGAGGCGGCGGCGACCGAATGCAGGGGCGGCATCCGGCGCGTCCGTGGTGGCCAGGGCCGCGCTCTCACCACCCCTTTTCCCACCACCACCCACCTTGCCACTCGCGACCGCGTCCGCCAGCGCGGTCTCATTCACCCTGCCCTTGGTGGGCACGTTCCAGGCCATGCCCAGGCGGTCGGGCTCATTGATCAGTTCAAAGAAGACGCGGCCGGGCAGGTGGCCGGCCTTCCAGGCGGGCAGGGAGGCCAGGGCGGCCGCGAGGGAGCCCCA
>Ga0315283_10006711_pt1 | contig 10299 bp, 3 predicted proteins | sample YL17G09_0_MG_FD_204541 | JGI IMG/M metagenome (GOLD analysis project Ga0315283, IMG submission 204541) | Sediment microbial communities from Yellowstone Lake, YNP, Wyoming, USA - YL17G09_0 | ecosystem: Environmental > Aquatic > Freshwater > Lake > Sediment | place: USA: Wyoming | collected...
CCCTGCACGTTCATCCCGAAGTCGATGATGTTGGCGAGTACCTGCGCATGCCCCTGCGGTTGCATGTCGCCGCCCATCACGCCGAACGATAGCCAGGGCTTCCCGTCCTTCATCACCATCGCCGGCACGAGCGTGTGCATGGGCCGCTTCCCTGGAGCGATGCGATCGGGGTGTCCGGCGTCGAGCCTGAAGCCGGCGCCGCGGTCGTGCAGCACGATGCCGGTGTCGCCGGCGACGATCCCCGCCCCGAACGCCTCGAAGAGCGACTGGATGAGCGAGATCACGTTGCCGTTGTCGTCGGCGGCCGTGAGGTAGATCGTGTCGCCATGGTCGCGCCCGTCGATCACGTCGTCGTGACGCGGGACCGGGCCGCCGGCGCGCATCACGCCGGGCGCGTAGTCCGCGGCCGCGTGCGAGCGGTCGATCTCCCGGCGCCGCTCCGCCGCGTAATCCTTCGAGATCAACCGGCGCAGCACGGCGTCGGGCACGGAGGCCGTGTCGGCCAGGTACGCGTTGCGGTCGGCGAACGCGATGCGCTTGGCTTCGACCATCAGGTGGAGGTACTCAGCCGAGTTGTGGCCGATCGTCTTCAGGTCGTAGCCCTCCAGGATGTTCAGCATCTCGAGCGCGACGAGCCCCTGGTTGTTGGGCGGCAGCTCGTAGACGTCGTACCCCCGGTAGTTCGTCGAGATCGGGGTGATCCAGTCGGCATGATGCGCCGCCAGGTCCGCGGCGGTCACGTGGCCGCCGCGGCGGGCGAGGTCGGCCGCGATCTTCTGCGCGATCGAGCCGCGGTAGAACGCATCACGCCCGTCCTTCGCAATGATCTCGAGCGTGGACGCCAGGCGCGGATTCGCGAACACCTGCCCCGCTCTCGGCGCGCGCCCGCCGGGGAGGAACGTGGCAGCCGCTTCTGGGTCCTGCGCCAGCAGGCGCTCCTCGGCCTGCCACTGGTCCGCGATGATCTCCGAGACGGCGAAGCCTTCGCGTGCATAGGCGATGGCCGGCGCAAGCGCGCGGGCCAGGGTGATGGTGCCGTGGGCTTTCAGCAACTCGTTCCAGCCGTCCACCACACCCGGGACCGTGACGGCCAACGGGCCGCGGACGGGCATCTCCTTCAGCCCGAGCGCGGCAAACGCCTCCGGCGTCGCCCCCGATCCCGCGCGGCCGCTGGCGTTCAACCCGCTCAGCGTCTTCGTCCGGCCGTCGTGGACGATGGCGAACAGGTCGCCACCGATGCCGTTCATCATCGGTTCGACGACCGCGAGGACGGCCGCCGCCGTGACGGCGGCATCGATGGCGTTTCCGCCCTCCTGCAGGACGGCGAGGCCGGCCGCCGACGCCAACGGCTGGCTGGTGGCAATCACGCCGTGGCGCGCCATGACCACCGACCGGGTGGCGCGGGGGTTACCGGCCGGGCGATCGCCGGGCGACTGGGCGAGGATCATGGTGCTCGACACTCCCACGAGAACGAAGACGGGCAGGGTGCGCATGGCAGATGGTGGCACAACTGAGCGGGATTGGGGATTCGGGATTCGGGATTCGGGATTCGGAGATGGAACCTGATGTAGGATCCGCGCATTGGATCCGCTGCCAATCCACCTTCAGCCCGAGAGGCTACGCCCATGCTGACGTCCGCCGTCCGACGGATTGCCCGTTTTCTCGTCTTCGCCGTGCCCGCGGTGTGGATCTGCGCCGCGACGCTTCGCGCCGCGCCCGACGCCACGGCCACGCGCCTGCTGCGCACGCCCACGGTCAGCGCGACGCACATCGCCTTTGCGTACGCGAACAACCTCTGGGTCGTCGAACGCGCCGGCGGCCAGGCGCGGCGCCTGACGAGCTTCCAGGGCCAGACGACGAACCCGCGCTTCTCGCCGGACGGAAAGCTTATCGCCTTCAGCGGCGACTACGCGGGGAACACGGATGTCTACGTCGTGCCGGCCGCCGGCGGCGAGCCGAAGCGGCTCACGTGGCACCCCGGTGCGGACACGGTGCAGGGCTGGACGCCGGACGGCAAAGCCATCGTCTTCGCCTCCGGCCGCGCCAGTTGGGCGCCAAGCGGCGCGGCGCGGTTCTGGACGGTGCCGGCCGACGGCGGCGTGGAAGAGCCGATGGCGCTGCCTCGCGCGTACCAGGGCCGCATCTCGCCCGACGGCACGCGCGTCGCCTACCGCATGAACAACTCGTGGGACGAAGAGCGCCGCAACTACAAGGGCGGCCAGAACCGGCCCATCTGGATCGTGGATCTGAAGACCTGGGACCTCACCACGCCGCCGTGGACTGATTCGAAGGACATGGATCCGGCGTGGGTCGGCGACACGGTCTACTTCATCTCGGACCGTGACGGCGTGGCCAACGTGTGGGCGTACGACACGAAGGGCAAGAAGCTGTCGCAGTCCACGACGTTCGACGACTTCGACGTGAAGTCGCTCGACGCGGGCGCGGGCGCCGTCGTGTTCGAGCAGGCCGGGTACATCCACGAGATGGATGCGAAGTCCGGGCGCGCGCACGTCGTCAACATCACCGTCGCGGGCGACTTCCCGTGGATGATGCCGCGCTGGGAGGACGTGTCGGCCCGCGCGACGAACCTCGCGATCTCCCCCACCGGCAAGCGCGTCGTCGTCGAGGCCCGCGGCGAGATTTTCACGATCCCGGCCGAAAAGGGCGACGTCCGGAACCTCACCAACTCGGCCGCGTCCGCGGAACGCGACCCGGCGTGGTCGCCCGACGGCAAGTACGTGTCGTATTTCAGCGACAAGTCGGGCGAGTACACGCTCGTCATCGAGGACCAGGACGGCATCAAGCCGCCGCGCGAGATCGCGCTCCCGAGCCCGACGCACTACTACACGCCGTCGTGGTCGCCGGACTCGAAGAAGCTCCTCTACCACGACACGAACCTGAAGGTGTGGGTGCTCGACGTCGAGAGCGGTGCGGCGAAGATCGTGGGCAACGATCCCTGGATGGTGCCACAGCGGACGATGTTCCCGACGTGGAGCCCCGACTCGAAGTGGGTGGCGTACGCGAGCCACCTGAACTCGCTCTATCGCGCGATCTTCGTCGCCAACGTCGACACCGGCGAGAAGAAACAGGTCACCGACGGCCTGGCCGACGCGATGTACCCGGTGTTCGACGCGGGCGGCAAGTACCTCTGGTTCCTGGCATCCACCGACTTCGGCCTGAAGTCGCAGTGGCTCGACATGACGTCGTACGACCACAACGAGACCTTCGGGCTCTACGTCGCGGTGCTGAAGAAAGGCGACCCGAGCCCGCTGCTGCCCGAGAGCGACGAGGACCCGGGCGTGTCTGCGGCGCCGGCGCCGGGCGCTGGCCCTTCGACCCTTCGACCAGCTCAGGGTCGCCCCGAGCAAGGTCGAGGGGCGACGGGCTCAGGGCAGGGTGGCGAGGCGGCGGCCGATCAGGCGGCGCCGGCGGGTGATCAGCCCGCGCCGGCCGCGCGGGCGCCTCGCGCGCCGGTCACCGTCACCATCGACTTCGCGGGACTGCAGCAGCGCATCATCTCCGTGCCTGGCGTGCCGGTGCGGCAGTACGCGTCGCTCAAGGCGGGCGCGGCGGGCACGGTCTTCTATCTGGAGCCTGCCGTAGCCGGGGGTGCTGGTGGCGAAGGCGGGGGCGGTGGAGCTACCCTGCAGCGTTACCGGCTCAGCGATCGCAAGACGGCCGCCTTCGCGACAGGCGTCGCGGACTACGCCGTCAGCGCCGATGGCCGCAAGCTCGCGTATCGCGGGGCGGGCGGCGGTGGTGGTGGACGCGGCGCAGTCGCCGGCGGGGCGGCCAGCGGGCCGAGCCTGTTCCTGGTCGACGCGGATCGCACGCCACCCCAGGCCGGCCAGGGCCGCCTCACCTTCACGCTCCGGATGTCCCTCGACCCGAAGGAGGAGTTCCGGCAGATCTTCAGCGAGGGCTGGCGCAACCAGCGCGACTACCTCTACGTGCCAAACCTGCACGGCACCGCCTGGCCGAAAATGAAACAGATGTACGGCCAGTTGCTGCCGTACGTGCGGCACCGCGCCGACCTCAACTACGTGCTCGACATGATGGGGGCGGAGATCGCCATCGGCCACTCGTACGTGCGCGGCGGCGACATGCCCGATGTGCCGCCCTCCTACGGCGGCCTGCTCGGCGCCGACTTCACGATCGAGGCCGGGCGCTACAAGATCGCCCGCATCTACGACACCGAGAGCTGGAACCCCGACCTGCGCGCGCCGCTGGCGTCACCCGGCGTCGACGTCGCGCTCAACGACTACGTCCTCGCCGTCAACGGCGTCGAGTTGCGCGTGCCCGACAGCATCTACCGCTTGCTCGACGGCACGGCGAACCGCCAGACGGTCCTCACGGTGAACTCGCGCCCGGCGATGGACGGCTCGCGGCAGATCACCGTTGTACCTGTCCCCAGCGAACAGGGGCTGCGGACGCGCGCGTGGGTCGAGGCCAACCGGCGGCTGGTTGATCAGTTGTCGGGCGGGCAACTCGCCTACGTCTACCTGCCGAACACCGGCCAGCCCGGCTACACGAGCTTCAACCGCTACTACTTCGCGCAGCAGGACAAGAAGGGCGCCATCCTCGACGAGCGCTTCAACGGCGGCGGCTCGGCGGCCGACTACATCATCGACGTGCTGCAGCGCGACTTCGACGGCTACTTCAACAACGTGGCCGGCGATCGCATGCCTTTCACGAGCCCAGCCGCCGGCATCTGGGGCCCGAAGGTGATGATCATCAACGAGATGGCGGGCTCGGGCGGCGACCTGATGCCGTGGATGTTCCACTACCGCAAGATCGGCACGCTGGTCGGCACGCGCACGTGGGGCGGCCTCGTCCACACGGCCGACACGCCGGGGTTCATCGACGGCGGCTCGATGATCGCGCCGCGCGGCGGCTTCTTCACGCGCGAGGGCAAGTGGGCGGTGGAAAACGAAGGCACGCCGCCGGATATCGCGGTGGAGAACTGGCCGAAGGATGTGATCGCCGGCAAGGACCCGCAGCTCGAGCGCGCGGTCGAGGAGGCGATGCGGCAGCTCAAGGCCAAGCCGGTCGACCGCGCGGTCAAGGAGCCGCCGTCGCCGACGTGGGGGAAGAGGAAGTAGTCAGTAGCCAGTAGTCAGTGGCCGGTAGAAGTCAGAATGGGTGCGACAGACGACTGATGTGCCTCGACGCTGACGGCGAGCTGTCGTCTGAGGAAGCGGCTACTGGCCAGCCTTGCGGAGCGTCCGCGTCACGCGGCCGATGGGCTGGCCGGCCACGCTCACGCTGACGCGGATGACGTAGTCGCCGGGCGGCAGCGCGCTGATGGGGAGGGACCCCGTGAGGGCCCGCATGTCGCCCTGGCTGGCCGGCGACATCGTCATGGGCGCGGTCATTTCGGCCGGGCCGTCCGCGGTGATCGCCAGTTCCATGGACGACCCGATCGGGGCGTCCTTCGGCACGTTGTAGACCTCCACGTATCCGAACACCATCGCGTCGTCGCGGCCGAACAGCAGCCGCGGCACGAAGCCGTCGACCGTGCGCGATCCCAGTACCAGCGCGCTTAACGACGCGGTGCCGGCAGCAACCAGCTCGACGTTGGCCATCTCGTCCACGGTGCCGCGCCGCCCGTCGGCGTCGATGGCGGCCACGCGCACGCGGTACCGGCCGGGCTTCACGAGGATGCCGGCAACGACGGGGCTTCTCCGGAGGTCGTCGGTGGGGGCCATCCATTGCGCCGTCAGCTTGCCCGCGCCGTCGAAGACCGCGACGGTCGCCTCGGTGAGCGTGGAGGACCGGTCGCGCGGCTCGAAGAGCGTCACCAGCTTCAGCTTGTCGCTGCCGGCCTCGCGGGCCGAGAACGCCGTGGCGCGCAGCGGCAATTCGCGCGAGACGGCCGCCACCTTGATCAAGTCCTTCAGCGACGGGCCCTGCTTCCCGCTGCCGTCGCGCTCGAAGGTGACGGACTGCCGGGCGCGTATCTTCGCGCCGTCGCGGCCGACCTTCAGGTCGACGCGGCAGGACGATCTCTTGCGCTCCGAAGGGTCGATGTCGAAGGTGGCGACGTAGTAGGCGGAGGTCTCGTCCGCCAGCTGGGTCATCAGCCGATCGCTTTCCCCGGCGAGCCTGACCATCGCGTTGCCGGTCACGCCGGCAAGGTTTTCCAGGCCTGCCTGCAGCTCGTTCGACGTGCCCGTGCCGCCCGAGGTGTCTTCGGGAATGTAGGCCACCCGGAAGTCGACGGGGGCCTTTTGCGCGAGCAGGCCGAAGTCCTGGAAGTGCTTGGAGCGCAGTTCGCAGGTCTCGCCGGGCTGGCCGGCCTTCGTCGTGACCTCAGTATTGGGCGCCACCATGCCGCCTGAGAAGAACACGACGGTCGCAGGGTTCGCGCCCGCGTAACCTTCGAGCACGCCCTGCAGCGACGAGAGCGTGATCAGCGCCCGGCAGTACCGTTCCGACGCGGTGTCCGCCTTCCCCTGGCGTCCGACGATCGCGGCAATGGCCGCCTCGACAACGTCGTGCTGGCGCGTCGGCGCGATGTTGATGGCGCCCGTCGGAATCGAGAGCAGGCCCGCGCGGTCGTTGGCGTTCAGCGTCGCCAGCAGATTCCCGAGCGCCGGCTTCAGGGTCTGCTCGCGGCCGGACCCGAACGAGTCGTCGTCGACGACAATGAGGACCTCACGGCCGGGGCCCGACACGTAGTTGCTGCCGAACGGCTCCGCCAGTTGCGGGGCATGGACCACAGCCCTCGCGGCGCCGGCCGCGCCAGCGGGCGCCGGATCGGACCGGTACAGCTGCAGCAGGCGGATCTCGCGGAGGCGCCCGTTGATCTTCAGCGTCACCTCGGCCGCCGTGATGTCGACCAGCGGCTGGTTGTCCGGGCCCAGAACGCGGAACTCGAAGACCCCCGTCGGCGTGGGCCCCAGCGACACGCGGTCCTGGCCCGCGCCCTGCCCTGAGCCCGTCGCCTCTCGACCTTGCTCGGGGCGACCCTGAGCTGGTCGAGGGGTCGAAGGGACGGCCTGTTCAATGGCAGGCAGCGCGGTCGAGAGCCCGGCCAGCAGGCCCGCGAGACAGAGGAAAAGGACGCGGCGCAGGTTCGGCATCGCCCAAGAATACCCTTCTTCCTGCTTGCGCCGGCCGCCGCCGCACGGTAGAACTTGTGCGCCCCTGGATCACGGGCCGGGGCAGACGTCCAACTGACTCCCGAGGGCTGGCATCCATGTCACTCAGACGATTCCTGATAGTCGGCACGCTCCTCATCGGCATGCCGCTAGCCCTCCTGCAGGCGACACCGACGCAGAATCCGCCGGCAAGCGCCCCGCCGGCCGCCCAGGCGGCGCCGCCCCCGGCCACACAGGCTCCACCGGCTGCCGCCCCGCCGGCCGCCGCTCCGCGCCAGACGCCGCCGCGTGGCCGCAGCATCACGCTGGGTGACGTGACAAGCGCCGCGATGACGGACAACGTGTTCACGGTCACGGCCGGGCCTGACGTCGTGCGCGTGCAGTTCTACCGCGACGACATCTTCCGGATCTGGCTCGGCCCCGACGGCACGTTCACCGAGGCGCAGCCCGACCCGGCCGACGCCCAGATTGTCGTCTTCAAGGGGCCCGCGATCACGGTCGCCTGGCGCGACGCCGGCGACTACTACCGGCTCGACAGCAAGGCCTGCGTGCTGCGCGTCTACAAGAAGCCGCTGCGCTTCGCGCTCTTCGACAGGGACAACGTCTCGGTGGTCTGGCAGGAGAGCCGCGCGCTCACCTATGGCCCGACGACGACGCAGACGCTGAAGCGGGGAGAGACCGAGCACTTCTACGGCGGCGGGATGCAGAACGGCTACTTCTCGCACCGCGACACGTCGATCAACATCCGCCTGAACACGCGCGGCTGGGGCGACGGCACGACGCCCAACCCGGCACCGTTCTACATGAGCACGGCGGGCTACGGCGTCTTCCGCAACACGATGGCGCCTGGCAAGTACGACTTCCTCGCGCCGATGGCGCTCGGGCACGACGAGCCGCGCTTCGACGCGTACTACTTCTACGGGCCGTCGCTGAAGAAGATCCTCGACGGCTACACGCTGGTCACGGGCCGGCCGTTCTTCCCGCCGCGCTACGGTCTCGAGTTCGGCGACGCCGACTGCTACAACAAGACGGGCAAGACGCCGGACGTCATCGCGAAAGTCGCCGACAAGTACCGCGAGTACGACATGCCCGGCGGCTGGATCCTGCCCAACGACGGCTACGGGTGCGGCTACCAGGATCTCGACGACACCATCGCGGAGCTGCACAAGCGCGGGTTCTACACCGGGCTGTGGACCGAGAAGGGGCTCGAGCGCATCGCGCAGGAAGTCCGCGTGTCGGGCTCGCGCGTGATGAAGCTCGACGTCGCGTGGGTCGGCCACGGCTACCAGTTCGCGTTCAACGGCATGCGCGACGCCTACGAGGGCATCGAGAAGAACAGCAACGCGCGCGGGTTCGTCTGGACGACGAGCGCGTGGGCCGGCGGCCAGCGCTACTCCACGATCTGGTCGGGCGACCAGGCCGGCAACTGGGAGTACATCCGCTTCCACATCCCGACGGTGATCGGCGCCGGGCTCTCGGCCTTCAACACGGCGACGGGCGACGTGGACGGCATCTTCGGCGGCAGCGCGCAGACCTACGTGCGCGACCTGCAGTGGAAGGTCTTCACCCCCGCATGGATGATCATCAGCGGCTGGTCGAAGCAGACCAACCTGATGAAGCAGCCGTGGATCTTCGGCGACCCGTACACCGGCTACAACCGGCGCTACATGAAGCTGAAGATGCGCCTCACGCCCTACCTCTACACGTATTCGCGCGAGGCCTACGACACCGGCGTGCCGACGGTCCGCGCGATGGTGCTCGAGTTCCCGGACGACGGGGCGACGTGGTCGAAGCGGACGCAGTACCAGTTCATGAGCGGCGAGTGGTTCCTCGTCGCGCCCGTCTACGAGGACTCGCCCATCCGCAACGACATCTACCTGCCGGCGGGCAAGTGGATCGACTACTGGGACGGCACCGAGTACTTCGGCTCGACGGTGGTCAACAGCTACGCCGCGCCGCTCGACAAGCTGCCGCTCTTCGTGAAGGCCGGCGCCATCATCCCGATGTACCCGGACATGCTCCACGACCGCGAGAAGCCGAAGGACCCGGTCACCTTCGATGTCTACGCGTTCGGCCAGTCGAGCTTCTCGCTCTACGAAGACGATGGCGTGACGCAGGAGTACCGCACCGGGGCGTTCGCGCGGACGCTGGTCGAGATGGACGCGCCGAAGTCCCTCGACGCGCCGGGCGGCGCCATCACGCTGAAGGTCGGCGCGGCCAAGGGCAAGTATGCCGGCATGCCCGCGAGCCGCTCGTACATCGTCGATGCGCACGTGCCGTCGAAGCCGGCGTCGGTGAAACTCGCGGAGCGCGTGGTGCCGGAGATCGCGATGACCGGAACGGATCGCGCGGCGCGCGACAAGCAGCGCGCCGACTACACCGCCGCGGCCGAGGGCTGGTACTTCGACGCCGCCGATCGCAAGGGCGTGCTGCACGTGAAGATCAAGCCGCAGACGCTGGCGGCCGGGTGGGTGCTGAAGATCACGCAGTAAGGAGGGACGCCCGGCGGGAGGTCACTGCGCAAACCGCTCGACACGGCGGACACACGCATCTCCAGGGTGCTGTCGGCAGAAGGCGGGGCCCCACTGCGTCGCCTGATTGGGCCGACTTCGTCACCCCACCAGGTTTTCGGCCCTTTCGATGCGTTTGTCGAGCACCCGTGATCGCCGTGCTCGCATGGTTTGCTCCGTGACCTCCCGCCGGACGCCCGCAGCAGGCACGGAGGACGATGCGCGCGGCAGTTCGGCATTCGTGGATCGTGCTTGTCGGTGGCCTCGCGGCGCCGGTGGTAGTTGCCGGGCTGTCTCTGGCGGTCGGCCCCGCGGCCCAGCAGCTTGAGACGCAGCAGCCTGAAGGCCAGCAGCCGCCGACCTTCAGGCGGGCCGTCAACCTGGTGATGGTCGACGCCTATCCAACGGCGAAGGACCGGCCGGTCCTCGATCTGGCCCAGGAAGAGTTCGAGATCCTCGAGGACGGCGTCCCGCAGAAGGTCGCCATGTTCGAGCGGAAGACCTTCCGGGCGCCGGTGCCCGAGCCCCTGCGGGCCGAGCCGCGCACGGTGGCCGAGTCGAACCGCATGGCGGCCGACCCTCGCAGCCGCGTCTTCGTGCTCTACCTCGACACGTACCACCTCCCCGATCTGTTCCAGGGCGTCAACCACTACCCCGCGCGTGATGCGCTCCGCACATGGATGCGC
>Ga0315283_10006713_pt1 | contig 10296 bp, 9 predicted proteins | sample YL17G09_0_MG_FD_204541 | JGI IMG/M metagenome (GOLD analysis project Ga0315283, IMG submission 204541) | Sediment microbial communities from Yellowstone Lake, YNP, Wyoming, USA - YL17G09_0 | ecosystem: Environmental > Aquatic > Freshwater > Lake > Sediment | place: USA: Wyoming | collected...
TCTAGGTTGCCCGCATGCCGATCGCTGAGGCTGTCAACGAGTTCTCCGTCTCCGAGGTGCACGAGGCCATCGCCGCCACCCGCCCCGAGCAGGAGTGCCTGGTGTTCCGCGACCAGCGGTTCACCTGGGCGGACGTGACGAATCGCACCCGTCGGCTGGCGAATCACCTCATCGCCCAGGGCCTCGGCTGTCACGTCGAACGCGACCAACTCGCCGGCCACGAGAGTGGCCAGGATCATCTCGCCATCTACCTGCACAACGGCAACGAGTACCTCGAGAGCATGCTCGGTGCGTTCAAGGCCCGCGTCGCGCCGTTCAACGTCAACTTCCGCTACGTCGCCGAAGAACTGCACTACCTGTTCACCGACGCGAACGCTGCTGCGGTGGTGGTGCACAGTCAATTCGCCCCCACTTTGGCCGAGGTGCTCCCCGATCTGCCCAACCTGCGTGTGATCCTGCAAGTGCCAGACCACTCCGGCCACGCGCTTCTGCCCGGCGCGGTCTGGTACGAGGATGCATTGGCTGCCGCGTCGGCCGACAAGCCGACCGTCACGTGCAGTCCCGACGACCTCTACATCCTCTACACCGGTGGTACGACCGGCATGCCCAAAGGCGTGTTGTGGCGAAACGGAGATGCGAACGTCTCGTGCTTCGGCGGGTCGGTCGCCGACACGATGGAGGGCGTACTGGCCGATGCCACCGGTTCGTTGAAGGCGCTGCTGGCACCGCCGTTCATGCACGGCGCTGGGCATTGGATGAGCTTTCGCACGTGGAACACCGGCGGGACGATCTTCGTGCAGTCAGTTCCCGACCGGCTCGATCCAGTCGACATCTGGAGCCTCATCCAGCGCGAGCAGCTCAACTTCCTGCTCATCGTCGGCGATGCCTTCGCACGACCATTGCTCGACGAGCTCGAGCGCGGGCACTACGACCTGTCGAGCCTCACCGTGCTGCTGTCGGGCGGCGCTCCGCTCAGCGCCAACCTGAAAGACGAGTTCCTCCAGCATCTCCCCACGCTGATGATCGTCGATGGGCTGGGCTCCTCAGAGGCGGGAGGACAACTCTCACAGGTCTCGGTGGGCGGTGGAGCCACCACTGGCACCTTCCCGATCAGCCCGGGCAACCACGTGCTGTCCGACAACCTCGAACACGAGCTCGCGCCGGGCGATGACGAGCTCGGCTGGCTGGCAAAGAGCGGTCGGCTCGCGCTCGGCTACCTCGGCGACGAGGCCAAGACATCCCGCACCTACCCGGTGGTGGACGGCGTGCGCTACGCCGTTCCGGGCGACAGGGCACGTCTGCGCAGCGACGGCATCATCGAGCTCCACGGCCGCGACTCGGTCACCATCAACTCGGGCGGTGAGAAGATCTTCGCCGAGGAGGTAGAGGCAGCCGTCAAGCGTCACCCCGGCGTGTACGACTGCGTCGTCGCCGGTCGCCCGAGCGAGCGATGGGGCAACGAGGTGATCGCGATCGTTCGCGTGCGAACGGGCCATCTTCTCGACAAGTCCCAGCTGCTCGCCGAGGCCGAGAAGCACGTCGCGCGCTTCAAGCTGCCCAAGGCGTTCGTGTTCGTCGACGAGATCGTTCGCTCACCCTCGGGCAAGGCCGACTACCGATGGGCGAAGCAGGTGGCCGCCGATGCGTGACCTGCAGGGCAAAGTGGCGGTGATCACCGGCGCGGCCAGCGGTATCGGGCGCGCCATGGCCATCGCCTGTGGGCAGAGCGGAATGAAGGTGGTGCTGGCCGACATCGAGCAGGACGCGCTCGACTCGGCCGTGCACGATCTGCAAACGGACGGATGCGAGGCCATCGGACTGCGAACCGACGTGTCGAACGAAGCGGATATCGAGGCCCTTGCCGCAACCGCGCTCGCCCACTTCGGAACCGTCCACCTCGTGCACAACAACGCCGGCGTGGTGAGCAGCGGCCCCATCGACCTGCTCGATCAGGCCACCTGGAACTGGGTACTCGGTGTCGACATGTGGAGCGTGCTCTACGGCATCCGCACCTTCCTGCCCATCCTCAAGGCGCAGGGCGAGGGGCACATCGTCAACACGGCCAGCTCGGCGGGGCTGCAGGCCGCGCCCAACATCGGCCCGTACAACGTCGCCAAGTTCGGGGTGGTGGCACTCTCCGAGACGCTCGCCGCCGAACTCCAGGCCGAGAAGTCGCCCGTCGGGGTGAGCGTGCTGTGCCCAGGCGCGGTGAACACCCAGATCGTCGATGCCGAGCGCAACCGCCCCGCCCACGTCGCCGCGTCGTACCGCGACACCGATCAAGCTCGTGCGTTCCGCGAACGGGCAGGCACGATGCTCGCCCAGGCGGGCTTGGATCCCTCCGACGTTGCCGCGATGGTGCTCGACGCCGTCGTCGACCGGAAGTTCTGGATCATCACCCACCCGCGGTGGATCGACGTGATGGAAGCCCGGGTCGCGGCCATGCGCGAGGGCCGGTTGGCGCAGGGTATGGGCGGCTGAGCCGGCATCCGACCGCTCACCCACCGTTCTGCCCGAAGGATCCCGCGCCTCACGCGGTTGTGTTCGGGCAGTTACCCGGGAGTCCGCCAGCCCCCCATTAGCCTGCGAGGCATGAGCCCTTCGGACGACCGCACCCCCGAGGCACCTGCCTGGGGGCGGGACACCCTGCCACAGGGCGACGAGAAGGTGCGGGCCGTCCGGCAGATGTTCGACACCATCGCCCCCCGATACGACCTGGTCAATCGCATCATGACCTTCCGCCTCGACGTGCACTGGCGGCGCAAGGCCGTGCGCCTGCTGGCGTTGCCTCCTGCCAGCACGGTGATCGATCTCGCCAGCGGCACCGGCGACCTGTGCACCGATCTGCGCCGTGCGGGCCACGCTCCCATCTCCTTCGACCTCAGCTTCGGCATGCTGGCCGCCGACCGCAGCGGAGCTCCCCGCGCTCAGGCCGACATCCTCCGCCTACCGCTCCCCGACGGGTCGGTCGATGGGGCGACCTGCGGGTTCGCGTTACGCAACCTGCTCGAGCTGCCCCGATTCTTCGAGGAGCTCGGGCGTGTCGTCCGCCCAGGCGGCCGCATCGCGCTGCTCGATGTGGGCGTGCCCCACAATCGGTTGATCAGGTGGGGCAACGGTGTCTACTTCGGCAAGGTCGTGCCGATGATCGGGGGACTGCTGAGCGACAGTGCCGCGTACCGGTACCTCCCGAAGAGCGTGGCCTACCTGCCCAGCCCCGAGCAGATGCTCGCCGACCTTCGAGCCGCCGGCTTCACCGATGCCGAGCACCACCAGTTGTCCGGTGGGATCACCCAGTTGCTCCTGGGCACGCGCCGCTGATCATGCGTGCCACCACCCGATCGCTCGACGTCGACATCGACCTCAACGATGTCGCCAGAGGCGACGGCTACCTGTTCGTGCGCGACGGCGTGGGCGTGGCCGCACGAGGCGTGGCGGCACGTGTCGCCCTGGCCGAGGTGCCGGCGATGTTGGCCGCGATCGAGCACACCGACCTCGTCGGGGGTCTCCACCCCATCGCCCTGGGAGTGGTGCCATTCATCCCCGGCACCTCCTGCGAACTCGTCGTTCCTCGCACGCTTGTGGGCAAGGCCGCCGACGGGCGCCGGTGGATCACCACCATCGACGACGCTGCCGACGACCTCACGCCCGCACCGCGACCGAGTCCGCAGGCGCAAGCCTTCACCGTGGCACCGCTCACCCCGGTCTCCCGGTACCTCCACGCCGTGGAGACCGCACGCGAAGCCGTTCGCCGCGGCCAACTCACGAAGGCGGTCATCGCCCGCGAGGTGCTGGTCGAGAGCGACCAGGCGATCGACGTGTACGCCGTGCTCCTGCGACTCAAGGCGTCGTTCGGCTCCAGCTACCGGTACTCGATCGACGGGTTCATCGGCGCCTCGCCCGAACTGCTCATCGCCGTCGATGGCAGCGCGGTCCGATCGCACCCATTGGCCGGGACGGCAGCCCGGTCGGGTGATCCCGACACCGACGAGCGCGCAGCTGCGGCGCTGATCGCCAGCACCAAGAACCAGGTCGAGCACCGGGTCGTCATCGACATGATCCACGACACGCTCCTGCCGTGGTGCAGCTACCTCGATTGGGAACCCGAGCCGTCCATCGTCACCGTCGCCAACGTGCAGCATCTCGGCACTGCGATGGAGGGCCACCTCAGCGAGCCGCGTCCCAACGTGCTCGAACTGGTGCGGGCGCTCTCGCCCACACCAGCGCTGGGCGGCTTTCCGCGCGACGAGGCGTTGGCGCTCATCGCTTCGGTGGAGGGCTTCGACCGGGGACGGTACGGCGGAGCCGTGGGTTGGGTCGACGCAGCCGGCAACGGCAGCTGGGCGGTCGCCATCCGTTGTGCCGAGATGACAGCCGACCGCCACGGGGCACGACTGGTGGCGGGCGGCGGCATCGTGGCCGACAGCGAGCCGCTGGCCGAGCTGGCCGAGACGCAGGCCAAGCTGCAGGCGATGCTCTCCGCGATCATCCGCCCCTGACCCCTGCCAAGGAGTTCCGCTCGCGAGTTCGGCCCGAGAGCTCGGCCGGAGGGCGGGCGATCAGAGGGTCGAGGCGACGGCGACGTGGAGGCGGTCGTGCATTGCGACGTTTGCGGACCGATCGCTGACAACACGAATGACTGCGAGGCCTGGCTGTGCCACGGCAGCGAGGAGTTCGGCGGCACCGATTGCCGTGCACGTACGCAGTCCGTGCGCCGCGGCCAGTGCCAGTACGTCGGTACCGTGCGGCGTACCGAAGAGCTGCTCGAAGCGGGCCGGCGAAAGCGTGGTGGCCTGGGGCAGGAACGAGAAGATCCCACCGCCGTCGTTGTCGACCACCACGATCGCGAGCTGCAGATCGCGGCCGGCCAAGGCGGTGAGCGAAGACGCATCGTGGCAGAACGCCACGTCGCCCAGCAGCACCACGGTCGGTGCGCCCGTCGCCAGCGCGACCCCGATTCCCGTGGCGATGACGCCGTCGATGCCGTTGACCCCGCGGTTGGAGTGCACCGTGACACCGACAGCACCTGCACCGAACCACTCGACGTCGCGGATCGGCATCGACGACGACACGACGAGCTGTGCGCCCGAGGGCATGCCATCACTGGTGAGGACTCGCGCCACCGCAGGCTCGCTGAGCACTGCCTCGCGTGCGAGCACGTCGGCGATGGCCCGCTGCGCTCGCCTCTCGGCCGACACCCACTCCTGCAACCATGCGGTTCCTGCAGCGCCCGGCAGCACTTCCAGCTGCCCGCACACTGCCGCGGGCGACGCGACGAGCCGCAGATCGACGATTCCCAGTGGATCGATCACCCGGGGTTGCGCGTGCACCTGCACGTGGGGTGAGTCGGCGATCTGCAGCCACTCGCCGAGCACCTTCGATGCCGGCGGCTCGCCGAGCTGCAGCACGGCCTGTGGCCGATGGGCTGCGGCGAATGCCTTGTCGCGCAAGAGCGAATCGAAGGCGCTGATGGCCTGCGGTAGGTGTCGGCACCCCGAGCGCGGATCGGCGAGCACCGGCCACTCGAGCGTCGCCGCCAGCGAAGCCACCTCCGCAGCCGATGCTCCCCTGCCGACGACGATGATGCCTCGTGTCACGTCGAGGAGCCGCAGAGCCGCTGCCACGTCGACCTGCCCGCGGTCGACGTGATCGTCGAGCTGATCATCGAACTGTTCGTCGAGAAGGGGCGGGAGCTCGCGGGCCTGGCCCACCAACGGCTCGCGAAATGGCAGGTTGAGGTGCACAGGACCCGGATTGCCGGCCGCGAGTGTGGCCGAATGCGCCTCGCGCGCCAGCGTGCGCCACGCGCCCATCCCCTCCGCTGACGGCACCCCAGGGTCGTGGAACCATCGCACGGCGTTGCCGTAGAGCTCGGTTTGGTCGATGGTCTGCGGCGCGCCGACGTGCTGCAGCTCGGGCGGCCGGTCGGCCGTGAGCACCAACATCGGCACGCCCGACTGGTCGGCTTCGAGCACTGGTGCGAGGAAATGCGCAGCGGCAGTGCCACTGGTGCACAACAACACCGACGGACGACCGCTGGCGACACCGATGCCCAACGCCGCGAATGCCGCAGAGCGTTCGTCGTGGAAGACCGACACGTGAACCGAGCGGTGCGCCGCCAACGCCAGCGCCATCGGGGTGCTGCGCGAACCCGGAGCGACCACAGCGTGCTGTACCCCGAGTCGCGCCCACTCGTCGACGAGGGTGGCGCAGAAGGTGGCCTGCACGTCAGCCGACATGAAGCCACGATAGGGGCGTATCCTCGGCCTCGTGCGTCCAACCCTGAGCATCGAGATCTGGTCCGACGTCGTGTGCCCCTGGTGCTACATCGGGAAGCGTCGATTCGAGACGGCGGTGCAGGCGCTGCGCGAGGAGATCGACGTCAACGTCGTCTACCGCCCTTATCAGCTCGACCCGCGAGCGTCACCCGGCAGCGCCACGCCGGTGATCGAGGCATACGCCAGGAAGTTCGGCGGTCCGGAGCGCGCCGCCCAGATCATCGAGCACGTCACGGCGGTCGCCGCGGCCGATGGCATCGAGTTCCACATGGACCGCGCCCTGCGAGCCAACACGCTGCTCGCCCATCGCCTGCTCTGGCTCGCCGAGCCCACGGGCAAGCAGGTGGCGCTGAAAGAGCGACTGCTTCGCGCGTACTTCACTGACGGCGAAGACGTGGGCGACCCCGACGTCCTCGCCGCATGTGCGGGCGACGTCGGCTTGGACGAAGAGCGGGTACGCCAGTTCCTCGACAGCGACGACGGCGTGCTCGAAGTGCGTGAGCAACTCGATGACGCCTTCGAGATGGGCATCACTGCGGTGCCCACGTTCGTGTTCAATGGCGCGTGGTCGGTGCCGGGCGCACAGGATCCCGACACCTTCGTGCAAGTGATGCGCCGCCTGGCGGCTCGCCAGGCGGAGAACGCACCTCAGCCGAGCGACGACTCGAGCAGCGTCGACTCGAGCAGCGTCGACTCGAGCAGCGACGACTCGAGCGATGCCGGGGTGTGCGACGACGGGGTGTGCGATGTCTGAGTGGCGCGAGCTCTCCGGCCCGCTCGACGCGTTCACGCTGGGCAGTGGCCATCGCATCGTGTTCGCCCACGGGTTCACCCAGACCTCCACGTCGTGGAAGCCGATCGCCGAACACTTCGCGGCGAACGGTTTCGAGGCCGTCATCGTGGATCTTCCCGGTCACGGCGGCTCGGGCGAGGTGCGCGCAGACCTGCGTCGCGGCGCCGACATGCTGAACGCCATGGTGGGGAGGGCGACGTACGTCGGCTACAGCCTGGGCGGGCGATTCTGCCTGCACGCCGCCGTGATGTTCCCGGGCAACGTGCGCCGGCTGGCTCTGCTGGGCACGAGCCCGGGCATCGACGACGACGACGAGCGTGCACGCCGACGCGCCGCCGACGACCGACTGGCAGCACACATGCGCGAGGTCGGCCTCGAGGCGTTCCTCGACGAGTGGGTGGCGCAGCCGCTCTTCGGCGGCCTGCAGCTCAGCGCAGCCGACCGGGCCGACCGCCTGCGCAACACCGTCGATGGTCTCGAGAGCAGCCTGTTCATGGCCGGCAACGGCGCGCAGGGATCGCTGTGGCGACGGCTACGCGAACTCTCGATGCCGGTGTTGGCACTAGCCGGCGCACTCGACGACAAGTTCATGTCGATCGCCGAGCAGACCGCCAACGCAGTCATCCGCGGAACGTTCGTGGCGATCCCCGACGCTGCCCACGCAGTGCATCTGCAGCAGCCCGCCGCCGTGATCGCCGCGCTCGAGGCATGGCTGGCCGACTCGTCGACACTCGGACCCTGAGCCGGGTCAACCACCCAGGGCAATGCCGAGCGCCGTCAGCGCTCCGGTCACCAGTTGCACCCGCCCGGTGGCACCCAGCACCGGGATGAGCGCCCGTCCCGCTGCGCCGCCGCGGACCGTGCGCACGGCGGGCACCGCAGCGACCGCGCCGAACAGGCCGAGGGCCGCCCACGGCCGCCACCACAGTGCGATCGCCCCCACCGCAAGACCAGTCGCGCCCAGCAGACCGACGTAGAGCCAGCGGGTTCGGGCGTCGCCCAACCGAACTGCCAGCGTTCGCTTGCCGACATCGCGATCAGTGGGGATGTCGCGCAGGTTGTTGATCACCAAGAGCGCACACGCGAGGAAGCCGGCTGCGCAGCCGGCGGCCCACGACAGTGCGGTGAGCCGCTCGCACACCACGAACGTGCTGCCGGCCGTGGCCACCAGACCGAAGAACACGAAGACGAAGGCTTCACCGAGGCCGAGGTATCCGTAGGGCTTGGGACCACCGGTGTAGAACCACCCCGCCAGAATCGCAGCAGCGCCGACGACGATCAGCCACCATGACGTCACAGCAGCCAGCACCAGGCCCGCGAGCGCTGCGACGCCGAACGCGGCCAGCGCAGCCAGCTTCACCGAACGCGGGCTGGCCAGACCCGAGGCCACCAGCCGCGTCGGGCCGGCTCGCACCTCATCGGTGCCGCGCACGCCGTCGCTGTAGTCGTTGGCGAAGTTGACTCCCACCTGCAGGGCCAGACTGACCACGAGGGCAAGCGCGGCCCGCCACCACACCGGATTCGGCTCGCCGACAGCAGCACTGGCGCCCAGCACCACCGGCACCACGGCCGCCGGCAGCGTGCGAAGCCGAGCACCGAGCAGCCAACGATTCATCGCCATCACCCTGTCACACCAGCGCCGACGCAGGCAGACTCGCCCTGAGGCGCCGTCGCGGCAATAGCCTCGAGATCGTGCCGCACCTCGTCGCCATCGATCTACCCGGTGGCGAAGAATTCGTCGTCGCTCTTCGGCGCGCGTGGGACGACGGCGATGCCGTGTTCCCGGTCGACGCCCGCCTGCCCGCACGCGCTCGGGTCGAGCTCCTCGCTGCCATCGCACCGGATCGGCTGGTCGACGCCGCCGGCCATCATCGTCTCACCGGTCGGGGCGTCGAGCCCGGTGACGCCGTGGTCGTTGCCACCAGCGGATCATCAGGGCCACCCAAGGGCGTGGTACTGACCCACCACGCAGTGCAGGCATCGGCACTGGCCACATCGCGTCGTGTGGGGATCAGCGGTGACGACGTGTGGCTGGCCTGCCTGCCGCTTGCCCACGTCGGCGGGCTCTCTGTGGTGACCCGGGCGTTGATCACCGATACACCGCTCGTCGTGCACCCCGCGTTCGACCCCGACCGCGTCGAGCAGGCTGCCCGCGACGGAGCCACCCTCGTCTCGCTGGTTGGCACCGCGCTGCGCCGCATCGACCCCAGGCTGTTTCGCATGATCGTGCTCGGTGGTTCGAGTCCACCGCCCGATCGGCCGGCCAACACCATTGCCACCTACGGCCTCAGCGAGACAGGCAGCGGCGTGGTCTACGACGGCCGGCCGATCGACGGAGTCGAGGTTCGGCTGGCCGCAGACGGAGAGGTCCTCGTGCGCGGCCCGATGCTGCTGCGCTGCTATCGCGACGGCAGCACCCCGGTCGACAGCGACGGCTGGCTGCACACGGGGGACGTTGGGTGTTGGCTCGAGGATGGCCGCCTTCACGTCGAGGGCCGTCGTGGCGACCTCATCATCACCGGGGGCGAGAAGGTCTGGCCGGATCGTGTGGAGGCGGTGCTCGCCAAGCATCCGCTCGTCGGCGACGTGGCAGTGGCAGGCGTGGATGACATCGAGTGGGGCCGGCGAGTAGTGGCCTGGGTGGTGCCCCGAGGGCCCGAGCCGCCGTCTGCCGACGCGCTACGCGCGTTCGTGGCGGAATGGCTGCCCGGCTACATGGCGCCCAAGGAAGTCCGCACGGTCGGGGCCATTCCGCGTACCTCCTTGGGCAAGATTGCCCGCAGTTCACTTACCGCCACGGACTAGGGTCACGGCGTCATGAGCACACGTCTTGGGGAGCGGGTGGCCCTGGTCACCGGTGCGGCATCCGGCATCGGTCGGGCCATCACCGAGCGGTTCGTCGCCGAGGGCGCCACGGTGATCGCAGGCGATATCGATGCAGCCGGGTTGGCCTCGTTGCAGCAGCAACTCGGCGACTCCGTGGTGTCCACACACTGTGATGTCACCTCCGAGGCGTCGGTCCAGCTGCTGTGCGCCGAGAGCGATCGGTTCGGGGGGATCGACATCGCGGTCGCCAACGCAGGCCGCGGCACGTTCAGTCCCATCATCGATCACCCGCTCGACGAGTGGCGGGCCATCATCGATCTCTGCTTGACCGGTGTGTTCCTCACCGTGAAGCACGCCGGTGGCGTCATGCGCGAGGGCGGCTCCATCATCAACATCGCC
>Ga0315283_10006714_pt1 | contig 10296 bp, 6 predicted proteins | sample YL17G09_0_MG_FD_204541 | JGI IMG/M metagenome (GOLD analysis project Ga0315283, IMG submission 204541) | Sediment microbial communities from Yellowstone Lake, YNP, Wyoming, USA - YL17G09_0 | ecosystem: Environmental > Aquatic > Freshwater > Lake > Sediment | place: USA: Wyoming | collected...
TCTTAGCGGTGCTCCCCAGGCTGGAGATAAGTTTAACGTAATGTCAGATGAGCGCGAAGCAAAATCTATTGCCAACAAGCGCCAACAGTTACAACGCGAACAAGGTATCCGCACACAAAAGCATATCACGCTCGACGAAATTGGCCGTCGTATTGCAATTGGCGATTTCAAAGAGCTGAATATTATTGTAAAAGCCGATGTGGACGGTTCAGTAGAAGCTTTGTCCGATTCGTTGCTAAAACTTTCTACCACGGAAGTTCAGGTGAATGTTATTCACAAATCAGTCGGACAAATCACCGAAACAGATGTCATGTTGGCCTCGGCTTCCAATGCTGTTATCATTGGATTTCAGGTACGCCCAAGTATGAGCGCCCGCAAATTGGCCGAACGTGAAGAGATTGATGTTCGTCTGTACTCAATTATTTACACAGCTATCAACGAAATTAAAGCAGCAATTGAAGGCATGCTTTCACCGGAGATTGAAGAAAAGATCATTTGTAACATCGAGGTCCGTTTTACTTTCGATATAACAAAGGTTGGAACCGTAGCTGGTTGTATGGTGCTTGAAGGTAGAGTGACACGTAATACCAAAATCAGGGTTATCCGGGATGGTATTGTAGTCTTCACAGGCAATCTGGGATCGCTCAAGCGCTTTAAGGACGATGTACGCGAAGTAGTATCCGGTTACGAATGCGGCTTAAACATTGATAAATTCAATGATATAAGAATTGGCGATATTATCGAGGGCTACGAACAGGTAGAAGTGAAACGTAAACTATAGACAGAGGCGGATACGGGCAAAATCGAAGGCTAACCGGTTTATTCACCATAAAAAAGGCCCGTTGCATATGCAGCAGGCCTTTTTTATGATAAGTCAGACAGTTTTTTCTGATACCATTAGCGTACCAGGGTATGCTCACGTCCCGGACCCAGCGAAAGAATGGAGATGGGCAACTTTATGTGTTCCTCAATATAGGCAATGTAGTCGCGAAACAGCTGCGGAAGCTCATTTTCTGCAACAAGATGCCTTATGGAAGCATTCCACCCTTCAAGCGTTTCATACTGAGGATCTACTGGTTGACTAACCGACTCAAAAGTTATCTTATCTATAAATTCACCTTTAAATGCGTACCGTGTGCAAACTTTTATCTGTTCAAAATAATCCATTACATCGGCTTTCATGATCACCAGGTCAGTAACTCCATTAAGCATGACGGCATAATTAAGTGCAGGCAGGTCCAGCCATCCGCAGCGACGGGGACGTCCGGTAGTGGAACCGAATTCCTTTCCATTTTGCCTGAGTTTCTCTCCTGTTTCATCAAGAAGTTCGGTTGGAAAAGGGCCGCTACCCACGCGGGTGCAATAGGCTTTGAAGATTCCATATACTTTTCCGATGCGGTTTGGCGCTACACCCAGCCCTGAACAAACGCCGGCGGCAATAGTACTTGAAGAAGTTACAAAAGGATATGAACCAAAATCAACATCCAGCAGGCTTCCCTGCGCACCTTCGGCCAACACGCGCATGCCGCGGTTGAGCGCTTCATTGATAAAATATTCGCTGTCGATGAGTTGGAATCCCTTCAGATATTCGGCAGCTTCGAACCATGTTGCCTGGTATTCACTCAACGTTATACCATCGATAAGAAATTCGTCTGGATTCTGACCTTTCGAAGCAATAGCACGCAAATGTTCACGCGAATGGGCCAAACACTTTTCACGGAAATCAGCCGCAAGGATATCACCCACCCTGATGCCATTACGCGCTGTTTTATCGGTATAGCAAGGCCCAATACCTTTAAGGGTAGAACCAATTTTGTACTCCCCCATGGCTAATTCGGATGCTGCATCAAGCAACCTGTGACTTGGCAGAATAAGATGCGCCCGCTTGGATATCTGAAGGTTCTGGCGTGCATCCACTTGTTTCTCCTTCAGTTTATCAATTTCCTTTTTCAGGATAAGTGGATCGATAACCACCCCGTTGCCAATAACATTTATTTTGTCGGGATGAAAAATCCCGGAAGGAATGGTATGAAGTACATGACGGCTCCCACCAATTTCCAATGTATGTCCGGCGTTAGGGCCGCCCTGGAAGCGCGCAATAACATCATAATGTGGTGTTAGTACATCCACAATCTTGCCCTTCCCTTCATCTCCCCATTGAAGGCCTAATAAAATGTCAATTTTCATTCGCTCTATTTATACTTGCTAATTTGCAGTTTTCGCCACTTTCTGGTTCTCTTTCTTTTTTTCCTTCTCATTTTCTTTCCCGTTTCGCGATAGTCCATAAAACGTAAGCGAATGATGCGTGATATCCACATTTAGCATCCTCTCCACTGCCTTCTGTATTTCCTGCAGACGTGGATCGCAAAACTCCATTACTTTGCCATTGTCGAGCGATATAAAATGATCGTGTTGCTTAAACTTATAAGCTTTCTCGTACTGGGCGCAGTTATTGCCGAATTGATGCTTGGTAACAAGGCTGCAATTGAGTAACAACTCTATTGTGTTATACAACGTAGCCCGACTAACACGGTATTTGTTATTTTTCATTTGGATATAGAGTGTTTCTATATCAAAATGTCCGTCGGTGGAATAAATCTCTTTGAGGATAGTATATCGCTCGGGAGTTTTCCGATGGCCGCGTCCTTCGAGGTAGTCGGTAAAGATCTTTTTGACGGTCTCAAAATTGATCCTTTCGGATTCCTTCATCATAGATTTAAGAATTTTTTATAAAAGTAACTAAAATTTGATTATTCCTATTTGGTATAAATAAAAATAATTCAGCCACTCTAAATATCGGGTAAATACTTTCAACAACTTTTTTATGCGTTAGATGGACTTGCCATTTGTGTACATTATCCTGTATACTTTATCGATGTTGCGCACATGCTTTAAGTCATCGATCAGCAAATTCAGCTCCACAGTGTCGCGCAAATAAACAAAAACTTCAGCTTCGTATATATCGCCGGTACTGTCAAGATGGAATGAACGAATATTTAATTTGAATTTTTCGGTGATGATTTTCGTAATGTCATGGATAAGTCCGGGCTGATCGATACCTGTAATCCGGACTCCGGTAGGAAAAAGATCAGACTCCTTGTTGGACCAGTTACTCCGGATAATTTTATCGGCATGCCGCGACATAAGCAGAATAGCTTCAGAACAACTTGTGCGGTGAAGCTTAATTTTCCGATCGTCGCTGATATATCCTATAATATCATCACCGGGTATTGGCTGACAACAGCTGGATATCTCAATCTCTGCTTCGTCGAAATCGCCTGGTTTGGCAGCTCCTCCTTTCATGTTGCCTAGTTTTTCACCAAAACTTTGCGATATCGTAAGCGATGGTTTTTCCTTACTACGCGAGAATGGTTGCAGGATTTTACCGAACCAGGCTGTGCGGACTGATTGCTGACAGCAATCTTTGACTTCCTTAGCGCCAATTTCGTCGTTAGCTACCTTAATATACAAATCGGCATGATTAAGAATGCCCATATGCTCGCAGAAACGTGTCAGGTTAGCTTTGGTCATCTCTAATACTAATTCTGTAAAGATTGATTCCAATTTTTTCCTGCCCGCTTCTATCTTTCTTTTCTTTTCTTCTTTCAGTGCGTTGGCGATATAACTGCGCGCTCTTGCAGTAACTGCCATCTCAAGCCAATCCTCTTTTGGTGTCTGTTTTTTCGAATTAATGATTTCCACCTGGTCGCCGGTTTTCAACGCGTAATTCAGCGAAACTAATTTGTGATTTACCTTGGCTCCAATGCACTTATTTCCAAGTTCAGAATGGATATTATAAGCAAAATCAAGAATAGTCGAACGCAAAGGCAGTTTCTTCAGATCGCCCTTAGGTGTAAAAACGATTACTTCATCGGCAAACAGATTCAGTTTAAAATTGTCCAGAAATGTAAGCGCATCAGCATCAGTAGATTGCAGAATTTCCCTCACCTTATCCAACCATTGATCAAGCCCACTTTCATTGCTCGATTTATCCTTATCCGCGCTCCCTTTATCAGCATCCCTTTGCTTGTATTTATAATGAGCTGCCAATCCTCTTTCGGAAATATCATGCATCCGCCGTGTGCGTATCTGCACTTCTACCCATTGGCCGGTATGACTCATAACAGTCGTGTGCAACGATTCATAACCGTTTGCTTTTGGTGTTGAAATCCAGTCGCGAAGCCTGTTTTGCTTCGTATTATAGAAATCAGTTACGATTGAATATACTTTCCAGCAGTCGTATTTTTCAGTTTCTATAAGTGTGTCGAGGATTATCCTGATGGCAAAAATATCATAAACTTCTTCAAAAGGGATTTCTTTTATCTTCATCTTTTTCCAAATGGAAAAGACGGATTTCTCGCGACTGATGATTTCGAACTTGATCCCATCCGCTGCAAGTGTACGCTTGATTGGATAAATAAATTTATTTACAAAACGGGTACGCGCAATTTCTGTTTCATGAAGTTTGGAGGAAATGGAGGCATACACTTCCGGTTCGGTATACTTCATTGCAAGGTCTTCGAGTTCACTCTTTATAGCATAGAGCCCCATGCGATGTGCCAGCGGAGCAAAGAGATAATTGGTTTCGGAGGCAACTTTAAGTTGTTTGATCGGTGGCATGGCATCCAGCGTACGCATATTGTGCAGGCGGTCGGCCAGTTTGATCAGCATCACTCTCAGATCGTCTGACAGGGTAAGCAACATCTTTTTGTAATTCTCCGCTTGCTGACTGGCATCAGCGTTGTCAAAAATTCCTTTAATTTTTGTGAGCCCATCAACAATTCGCGCTACTTTATCGCCGAATTCCTGTCGAACACTTTCGAGTGGATAATCCGTATCCTCAACTACATCGTGAATGAGGGCGCAAATAATGGACGTTTCGCCAAGACCTATTTCTCCTGCACAGATGCGCGCTACTTCCAGCGGATGATAAATATAGGGCTCACCGCTACGCCTGCGCATGTCTTTATGGGCCTCCACTGCAAGATTGAATGCCTGCCTCACCTTCTTTTTATCCCGCACATCCTTATTGGCACTCCAAACCCTCAACAGGTTTCGGTAGCGCTTGAGGATTTCGGCTTTTTCTTTAACAGGATCAGAAATATACATGCTCACTCACAAGGGATGGAAATAACCTTTTAATGGAACAAAATTAGTAAAATTTCGATTTAATAAGCCCGCTGACTAAATCTGGTACCGGATATTTGATCTGCTCCCGATTAATCACTTTACGATCATCAGCAGTTTGAACTACTGTTTATAAAAGAGTTTAATTCAATTTACATGAACATTTCAGGCAATCAATGGTTTGGACATTAGGCATTTCTGAGGATGTTAAAGCCTGGCATTAAAATAATCCATATCTTGCCTTTGAGGCGTGCACCAAAGTTTATTACCTTTGATTCAGAAATTGGCTGTGCATTAATGGCGATTATTGCTATCTGCGAGTCAATCTTTAATTTATTCAGCATGAAGAAGGTTCTGCTCATCCTCCTATTAAGCATCGTTTGCCTGCATTCTTCTTTTGCCACGCATCAACGTGCAGGGGAGATTACATATCGCTACCTCTCGGGACTTACTTACGAAGTAACCATAATCACTTATTCCTATGCACCCAGCACAGCCGACCGCTGTGAACTTGATCTTTCCTGGGGCGACGGACAGATAAGTACGCTTCCCCGCATCAACGGGCCTGCCGGAGTGAATCCTGCGGGAGTCTCTTGCGATCACCTGGGCGAATTGGTAGGCCCCGATATTAAGCGTAACCTTTATATCGGGCAACATACATATCCGGCGGCTTCTACTTACATTGTTTCACTCGAAGATCCAAACCGCAACTATGGTATTTTAAATATTCCGAATTCTGTTGATGTACCGCTCTACATCGAAACACAGCTTACCGTTAATCCTTTCCTTGGTCCAAACAGTTCCCCGCAATTGCTCCTCCCCCCTATCGACAGAGGTTGCGTGGGAAATCCTTTTTTGCATAACGCAGGCGCATACGATCCCGATGGCGACAGTTTGTCTTTTAAAATGGTCACATGCCGCGGTGCAGGTGGTAAATACATTCTTGGATACAAACTCCCCAGCGAGGTGGACGCAACGCAGGCCGGCACTTTCACCTTAAACAAAATAACCGGTGACATTATATGGGATAGCCCTACAATGCAGGGAGAATACAATATTGCCTTTTTGATCGAGGAATGGCGCAACGGCATAAAGATTGGTTATGTTACACGCGATATGCAGATCAGTATTGTTTCCTGTGCCAATAAACCGCCAATCATACAATTACCTCAAGACACCTGTGTGGAGGCAGGTACCACGCTTACTGCCAAAATCAGCGCAACAGATGCTAATGGTGATGTGATTACGCTCACTGCCAGTGGTGGTCCTCTTTTAGTACCAGTTAGTCCTGCCACATTCACCCAGCCGCTCGATTCGGCAAGCAGGGTTACCGGCACATTTATATGGAATACTATTTGCAATCATGTTCAGCGCCTGCCTTACCAGGTGTTTTTCAAAGCTATGGATGATAACGATACTGTAAAGTTATTCGATGTTAAAACCTGGAATATTAAGGTAGTAGGACCTGCCACGCACAATGTAACCGCCATTCCTATGGGAAACGGAGTAAATTTGACGTGGAGTCCAAATACATGCCAAAATATTGCCGGCTATAAAATTTATCGTAAAAATGGATTCTACGGTTATATTCATGGATACTGCGAAACGGGTGTTCCTGTGTACACCGGATACAAACTTATAACTACACTTGCGTCTCCTTCTGTCACTGCATATCTCGATGACAATAATGACGCTGGCCTTGTTCATGGCATCGATTACTGCTATATCATAGTAGCTTATTATCCGGATGAAGCCGAAAGCTATGCATCAGATGAAGTATGCGTGAGCCTCAGGAAGGATGTAGCAATTATTACCAATGTTAGTGTGGAAGCAACCAGCTCTGCAGCGGGAAGAATTTACCTGGCATGGAGCAAACCTACCGAAATCGATACTATTCAGGCTCCCGGACCTTATATTTATCTGATTTATCGTTCAACAGGCTTTGCTGGTGAAAATCCTGTTCTGATAGATTCCCTCAGCAACCTGAATGATACTATTTATCATGATAGCGGTATAAATACCAGCGACAACGCATTTAGCTACCGTATTGACGTGATCAGCAATACGCCTGGTAAGCGCCGCATGATTGGTGCATCACAAATAGCATCATCTGTTTTCCTGCAACTACAACCAGGTGATGAAAAAATACGCATGATATTCGGTATTGCAGTTCCCTGGAACAACAAAAACTATGTGATCTACAGGCAAAATCCTGTTACTTTAGCATATGATTCGATTGCCACATCGACGGCTCCTTCATTCGTTGACTCTGCTTTGGTGAATAGAAACAACTATTGCTATTATATAAAGAGCATTGGCAGCTATTCATCGCCCGGCCTTATCGATCCATTGATCAACCTGTCGCAGAAAGCATGCGCGACTCCTGTGGATAATGAACCACCTTGTGCCCCACAACTTACAGTGTCGACCAATTGTGCCCAATCGACCAATACGCTTCATTGGACATTTCCTAACCTGACGTGCGCTCATGATACGAAAAATATTCTCATTTATTATTCCCCGCTGCTTGAAGGTCAGCTTGTAATCATCGATTCTATACCGAATACCAGTGAAATGATATATCAGCACAATGGGCTTGCTTCCATTTCCGGTTGCTATGCAGTAGCAGCCAGGGATTCAGTCGGAAACCTCAGCCTCAGAAGCGATACAATCTGCATCGATATTGATAGTTGTTCCCGTTACCGGTTACCCAACGTTTTTACACCAAACAGTGATGGCTATAACGACTATTTTATCCCATTCCCTTATACTTCCGTGCAAAAAATTGATCTGAAAATATTTAACCGCTGGGGCAAGGAGGTTTTTAGCACGTCTGATCCCGCGATACTTTGGGATGGAAAAAATAAGGCAACAAATACAGATTGCAGCGATGGCGTATACTATTATATATGTGATGTGTTCGAAATTACACTCACAGGCCAGGTAAAGCGTTCCCTGCAGGGAAGTATTCATATCTTACGCTAGATATACGCTTTCTAATTATTTTAAAGATGTATTTCATAATTATGTAAAAAAATATGTAGGTTTGTATGGGATATATTATTCTAAAATTTTAATCTGATGGAAAAAATTGGAATTTTCTTCGGCGGTGCAGCCGGAGGAAGCACACATAGAGTAGCTCAAAGAATTCAGAAAGCTTTTGGCAAAGAAAATGCGAAACTCTATAATGTAAGTGACGCCACTGATGATGATTTGCTCAGGCATGATTGCCTGATATTTGGAACTGCCGCATGGGGAATTGGCGAAATGCACGGCGATTGGGAAATGTTTATCGACACTTTGGTTGAAACTGACTTATCTAAAAAGAAAATCGCTCTTTTTGGATTGGGCGACCAAATAGAATACCCGGAAAGCTTTGTAGATGGCATGGGGACAATATTCTGCCGTATTCCATATAAAAAAAATGTAGTTGGATTCTGGTCCACCAAAGGCTATAACTACTATTACTCTACAGCGGAAAAAGAAGGCATGTTCGTCGGTCTCGCCATAGATGAAGATAGCCAACACGAACTTACAGAAGAGCGTATTTCAAAATGGGTGGAATTGTTGAAAAAAGAATTTAAATAAATAACAACTTTCTTGTTCGGTATATTCAAACATATTTATACTTTTGTGCGACTATTTAAATTTGTCGTATACTCATGAACCTGCCGGAAAAATCACAAAAACGCCTTTTATTAATATGGGCATTTGCCATAGGGTGGTTTTATTTAGGTTCCCTCATCAATTTTCATCAGCACCATATTTGGGGAAAGAACCTTATTCCTCAAATTAGTTCTTGTTCCCGAAACAAATCCAAAACTGCGCCGGGCTATGGAAATGATGAAACTGCAGGATTTCAGCTTCCTTCAAATAGTTTTAATTCCGATTTACAGACTTCTGCTGGATGCTCATTTCGTGAACCAACCTTTGTAATTACTTCCATCAATGCCATTCCGGCTAATCCAGTCGTCCCTAATGACGACGGATATGCATTTTCTCAATTGCGCGGTCCTCCGCAAGTCTGAATCTACAATACCTTCATTAGCCATCGGGCGCTTTCCTGTTTCGTATTTGTCTTCATTATCAAAGCCATTTCTTCGTAAAGCTACTGTAAGGTTGTTATTAGTTAGTGTGATCATTATTACCAAAAATCTGCAATCCATTTTAGTTGTAATCCAACAGCTTTCTCCTCGTTGATGCTGAAAGCTTTCAAAGAATAACAGATGAAAAAGTATTTATATATGTCATTGTCGGCGATAGCGCTTACAGCGCTCTCAGCCCAATTTCTGGAGGCACAGAACAGAGAAACCGTGGTAAAGGACTCTGTTGCAATGCTTTCGGGCTATGCAAACGAAATATATTATAGTATGACGAACGGAGAAGTCGCATCGGTGCCACGCGCCCAATGGGACATCGCATTCCGTACCCCTAACAGGAGTTCCAGCATTATGATAAATGAAGGCACAGGTGTTATGCTGTATACCTACCCTAATTCTGATACTACAGGGTGGGCAACAGTTGATACAGCTGGGCTCCATACCTGGAAACCTATGTATAACTCTTTAAGCGACTGGGAAAACGGTGCTTTCAGCCGAAATGCCAAAAGTCATCCGGATTACGGCTGGGCAATATACAATAGTGTTACGCACGATCTGGTTGCTGATTCCCTCTTCATAATCAAGTTACGCGACGGAAGTTTCCGTAAGCTTTGGATTGTTCGTAAATATTCATCAGATAACCTGTATTCCTTCCGTTTCGCCAACCTTGATGGCAGTGCCGATACAAAAATAACAGTTGACTGTAATCCTTACAAATCCAGAAACTTTGTGGGTTACTCCATCGTGACTTCTGAAGTAATTGATTTTGAACCGGCAGCCAGTAGTTGGGATCTGCTGTTCACCAAATACGAATCGGTACAGCCTGATGGAACACCATACCCGGTAACAGGCGTTATTACCAACGATGGCCTGAAAACCATTGAATACCGTAATGTTGATCCTAACTTAATTATCTGGGATCTTGCTTTGGCCGATTCATCGCGATCGTCCATTGGCTGGGACTGGAAAGTATTTAACATGAACACATTCGCATACGAAGTAGAAGACTCGCTGTTGTATTTTGTACAGGATATGGCCGGAAAAATAAATAAACTGATGTTCACCAAAT
>Ga0315283_10006716_pt1 | contig 10296 bp, 23 predicted proteins | sample YL17G09_0_MG_FD_204541 | JGI IMG/M metagenome (GOLD analysis project Ga0315283, IMG submission 204541) | Sediment microbial communities from Yellowstone Lake, YNP, Wyoming, USA - YL17G09_0 | ecosystem: Environmental > Aquatic > Freshwater > Lake > Sediment | place: USA: Wyoming | collected...
CCAGTTTTTTGAGAGTCGCCCAAGCCTTGGCCCAGATGGAACCGGCCGGTTGCTGACCGTGAACCAGCAGTGCGAAGCTCACGTCGCCACCGTAGGCATGGCTATCGTCGTGGTCAATTGGCAAGCCCATCATTCGAGCTTCCTGAACACTCTTAACCACCTTGGCAAATTTCAGGTGATATTTTTTAATCATCCAATCATGGGTGCCGCCATAAGAAGCGGTGAGTTTGAAATTGTTAGGAATTGTTTTGAGACGTTTAACCCAGAGCGGCAACGCCTTGGTATAGGCGTAGAATAAGCGAGTAGGATTGCGACGGGCAACATCCATCCAAGCGTCAAAATATTTTTGAATAAAGAAGTCACCGGCGACGTGAACGCGAGTCGGCTTGCCCCAACGAGCGACGGGCAAACTCCGTTCAATCAATTCAATTGTGGCTTGCTTTCCTTTTGCGAGAGCGCTGAGCAAGGTTAGAAAATTCCACCAGCGAGCAGCCCTGACGGCGGGACGTAAAACTTCATCAATTGCGGTGAAGCAACGGAATTCTGTATCGGGTCCGTCCTGAATTCCAAACCCGCTGAACGTTCCTTTGGCGCTTGCCGTGTTATGACTTCTGGTTGCCTTTAACGTCGCACAAGAGCGGCAATCTTTAGCAAATGGACAACTATGCCCAGCCGGCATAGAAAAAGTGATAATGTCATTCAGTTTATTATTACGGTCAGCGAATTTGAGGTCAGCTGTCTCTGCGTCAAATCCTTTTGAGCGTAGAAACTTTTCCATAAACTCACGCATTTTGGTGTCAATCATGTTTACAATTTATAGAATTATTTAATAAAGTCAAGCGCTGACCTCAGCACGTCATTAACGATAAAGTGATATACGCACTCTCCGGTACCCTACTCTTGGCGCCTTGCGGTCGGCCTCATCCACATACTTAATTTATCAAAGGTATTGCAGAAGTCAAGCCTCGCCCATATTTCAGAGCGAGGTTTGTGATATTACGGTTTTACTTGAATGATTGGAGCGAGTGCCCGGCGAAGACGAACCACTTCGCTATGAAGTTCGCCGAAGTAGTAGGCCTTCGTTGGCCATTGAACGCCTTCGTGTTCGATGATGACATCCATTTCCCGAATGTGGCCCATGGCGTAGAGAACTTCCAAAGTTCCTTGACCAATTTTGCGAACGTTCGGGTCGATGGATTCACGCCACCGTATCATGCTGCGAATAGCATTTTTAATAGCAGACGGTGTAACAATGATACCATGAACAGCCAAAGCATCAACGATGTGAAAGACTGTTAGGGCACCGGTGTCTGCCTTGTCACGGCCAACGAGCAAGCCTGAAATGAATGCCCAATTTTGTTTGTCATACTTTGCCAATTGTGACAATGGCAAACCGTGTTCACGAATGAACTTATTAAGTTCCGTCACAAAAAACCGAAACTCGGCAATGTTTGTGATTATGGATGGTTGATTTAACATTTTGTGTTGTTTATTTGACCGCAATTTTGATAAAACTACGTCGGTTGTTGTCGTCTTCGTGACGAATCGCTTTAATTTTGAAACCGTTCACGATGTTATCAGTCTTCAAAAGACGTTCAATACATTGTTCCAGTGTATTGATTAGTGTGCCGGTAGTGACACAAAAATCGGAAATGAAATGTTTACGACTACGACGTTCATCTGGATTGGTGGATAGATACTCAAAGAGTTTTTCCTGGAGTTCACCACGAACGAGTCCCTTACTTGCCGGCGCCTTGGTAGGCGTCACAAACGTCATCAAGGGAATCGGAATGTTTACGGATTTGGCGGCCACGATTAACTCTGCCAGTTCCTTAATTTTAACATCAAGTTCAGAGGCGAGAGACGATTTCAGTTTTTCAATTTCTTTGATTGTTGTGCTACTCATAAAGTTAATTTATCAAATGTTTTAAGAAAGTCAAGCGACGGACAGAAATCGGTTGCTCATCTTGTGGATGCCGAAGTCGGAACTTTGAAGCCAGACAAAGGGTAAAGTGCGTGAACGTTTCAACACGGTAGCGACTGTGCCCTTTGCGATGAAAGGGCCGCTGGTGTCAGTGAAGTCAACATTCAAATCAAACTTCACTCGCTGATTCTTTTTGAACTTGTAAGTCATACAGTTAATTTATAGAAAGTTTTCCAATAGACAAGCCTCACAGAGCATTCGGGTCGAGGATGTTCCGAATCATGTCCAACCGACCCTGAGCAGACATTTCGCCATTCTGGCAAATCTTGACAATCCGTTCAAGTGTCCGATGTTTATCAGCTTCAACCTTTTCGGATTCGGTCATGTCAGGCACCGCCCAATTGATAGGTGACAGTGTGGCCGGATTCACCTTGTCATGTTCACTCTTTTGATACTCGTAAAGGTGGCTGGCGTGTGGCCTGAAAGTCTTTTTGTTACGGATGCTGTCAACATGGTAGCCGTGGTAAATTTCGCCATCCTGCATCCGGCGAGGTAAGTCATATTGACGCCAATCACCAACCAAAGCCACCGGCAAAAGTTGTTTGTCGAGAGTCACTTGGCACCGAACATAGTTGCCTGAATTCCGATAGTGGACAAAGGAGCCGGGAGTCAGACTGTCGAGAAACTTTTCCGAATCATCTTGAATCTTGTTAATGGTGGCTGCCCAACGGTTCGAGCCCTCAATCTCTTGCGTGGTGAATGCCCGCTTGGTGCCTGAATAGTCAGGACAATCAATCACTTCAGCAATCCAAGTTCCACGTCCACGTTTCTCACGGACAACCCATTTCGGATTAGCATCGGCGTAACCTGAATGAAATGTGGTGACATTTACTTTAATCATATTTTTAATTTATAGAAGATTTACCACAAGTCAAGCGTGGTTGGTGACGCTTGACAATACTAATATGTTTGGTAAATTGATTACATGAAATACATCACTGTTTCACCAACTCTCGAAAAAGCAGTTCGTGAGAAAATCGAGGCGACTTTGGAAATCTGCCGTAAAAAGTATGGCAAACCACTTCCGATGCCCACTCTCAAGTTTCGTCAATCAGGTCGGATTGGTGGATACTATCAGCCGCCGCAAACTTTTTGGGGCAAGCCCGAACTCATTTCCATCAATCCCGACTATTTCAAAAATCACTATGATGAACAGTTGAACGTTACCGTTCCACATGAAGTGGCTCACTACGTCACCCATCACGTTTTCGGTAACGTTCAATCACATGGCCGTGAATGGGCGAGTGTGATGCGGGTGATTGGATTGCCGCCTGACCGTTGCCATACATTCAGTTTGGAAGGGGTCAAGACTCGTCAAGTGGAAAAACCTTATCACTACGCTTGTGGTTGTGATGTTAAGCATGACTTGACTAAATCAAAACATATCAAGTGTCAGTCGAATATCACAATTTACGGCAAGACCGGTTATACTTGTCGCCGGTGTCGTAAGCCTTTGACTTATCAAGGGTTTATATACAATGGAAACTTTGTTCCGACCAAGCCGAAGCCGGTTGTGGTCAAGGTAACTCCGACAGTGATTGAAACGGTTCATATTTCATCTTCACCGAAAACGGTAACGGAACCTGAAACCTTGTTCCGGATGGTCACAAAGTTTGTCAATGGGTCGCTCGTGAACGTTAAAGTTCCGGTGGCTTAAACATTGAGAGTCGGCGTGTGATGACGCCGGCTTTCTTTAATATATTAACGTTAAAGTGATATAGGTTCTCGTAGTATCGACCTCCCGCTGTAACGCTTCGTATAGATAAGATAACAGGAGTTTTCCCTCGGTCAAGCGGCGAGAGCCTTCTTGACTTCGCGAGCAGTGGCAAGTGGTTTGATAATCTTTGGCTTCCCCCGTGGTGAGAGAGAGAATCCCCTACTTCGTTCCAACACTTCCTTACGAGAGAGACAGAGAGTTTCTTGAACAGACCGGCCGTGGTTACACTGATAACAAGCCAGAACTTTACGCTGTTGTCCTTCCTTACGTTTCACCCAACGGTGGATATGATAACGACTTACGATATGGTCAATCGTCGCCATCAGCGGGTCAGCTTCACCTGACAATGCTTCCGAACAGATTAACTTCGTCTCACGCTTACACCAATGACACATTGGGTCTTTTGTGAACAGTTCAACTTTTAACTTATGATTACTCATCACTGTCTTTTAACATTCACCGTCAGCCTTGCCTCTATACAGGCGTTGTAACTCTGTATCAGCCTGCTTCCATTTAGCTTTATAAGCTTCGGCTATTTCTCTTTCTTCGGTCAAGAATCGTTCGTGGCGAGATACAAGAAGACACATAGGACATTCACCATTAAAATGAACTTCATCATGATTGTTAGAACAGGAGTTCATGTCTTGGTCTGAAATTCAGTGAGCTGATTGACGATTGTGGTCATATCAATCTTTTCCACAAATAGGCATCTATTTCCCATACGGGCAACAATTTGGAGAGAACGAGCCCGGCCTGAACGAAGAAGAAAAGTCAACAGACTCGGAATATCCACGTATTCGTTTGGAATTACACCATTACGCCGGTCAAGGACGATAAGTTCAAGACGATTCATTATGGGTATTATACCAAAAAGATTGTTACGGTCAAGCGTTAAATAATATTGAAACTTGAACGTAGAACGCCCATGGCAAATCCGCCGTTGCCAAATTGGAGGTCAACGAAGTCGCTTGTCTTGCCATCGGGAAGGATTTCAGTTCCAACAATCTCGCCTGCAACCAGTTCACCAGCCCTGAAAATTTCCTTGGATTCGTCCACGATGTTATCTGTAGCTTCATCGAAATCATTGATAACGATAATTTCCGTATCTTGTTTGAAAGAAATCATATAGTTAGTATGACAAAGATTTTATAGAAGTCAAGCGTCAATACCGGCCCCACGACACATCCTCTGTGCCGTAAAGTGAAAGTGAGAGCTGGTGGAACCGATTCGCCTTTCCCTGTAATCGGAGCTTGGTGATTGAGACGCAGATTGATTCAGCCGGCTCGTCGCTCATGGTGGTAGAAATGAGTTCCACGTTGTCAGCAATAGCCGACATTCCTTCGTTAATGAGAGCCTTGACAGAGTTTTCATCCAGAGCAGCATCTGGGTGATTGATTGCGATTAGTAAAGTAACTTCAAGTTTGGTTGTTGCCATACAGTTAAGTTACCAAAACTTTACGCCAAGTCAAGCGTCACTGAAATGATTCAACCGGGTCGTATTCCAGTTCCTTCCGGTCTTCGGGCAACGTGTATTGTTTTGAAGGTTTGTTCGGATGGTTCAGGGTTCCGTGACGCGGGCCGGTTTTGCTCTGATGACGTGGCTTACTCCACTTGTCCGGTTTGTCTTTGTATGTCTTTCCCATAAAATTAATTCCAATCCAAGTCCAGTCCTGCCGGATTATCGGCGGTCTTCGGACGGTTTGCTGCCGGCGGAAGTGGTGCCGCTTTCTTGACATTCGGTGATACAGTCGGTGCAACTGTGATAGGAACAGATGCCGCCCCATTAAATAATTCGGTGACAACTGCTTCCACGTCTTTTACAAAATCGGACATAACTGAATCGTGATTGCGGGTGCCTGCTCGGTGTTCGATAATGGCGTTCGCTTTCCAATGGTCTTCCGGATTCTCTTGATACCGTTTGATAACGGCATCATTGGCCTGCTTGTAGATTACGGCGAGTTCACTCATGGTCAACCTTTTTTTGGTGTTTGGGACGACGTTTGTAACCGAGTTCGCCTTTGAAGGGGCGGCCAACCATCGTGTCGGGCATCACCTTACGAACTGAATCTCTCAATTCTTTCCGTGTGGGCATTTTCTGTTTCTTCCGTTTCATGTAACCAATCTACCATTGGTTTAACAAATGTCAAGCGTCAAAATTGGAGCCAGTTAATGGATTCGAACCACTGTCCTCCGAAATTTGAATTCGGTGCTCTCTCACCCAACCGGATTGGGCTTTGTGCATTAACGAATGTCTTCAACTAAATGACTGCGCTACGTATCAGAGTCACTGTCAAAACACATTCCATTAGCAACCACTGAGCTAAACTGGCAATCTAAAAAACAGGGGTTCCTACTGCACGTCGCTTGTGGCCCGACGCCGGCTCTCAAACGTTAGATTCTTCGGACACCCCTTAAATTACGACTTCTTCGGCTTTTGATAAGCCACCTTCTTCGGTGCCTTGGTCGGAGTGACAGTGACAGTCGGAGTTGTTCCTTCCATCAGCTTCGTGATACGAGCCCGCTGACGCTTGCTGCCGTTCGGGTCACACGATGCCAATTGCTCGCTGAGCGACAGGCTATCGTATTTATCTTGACGGGCATACGCTTCACGCCGTTTGCGGTCTTGTTTCGCGTGATTTTTAATCTGTGAGTAATTTTGACGTTTCATTAGATAAAAAGTTTATATTGTTGATGAGAATTTGTCAAGCGTCACTTACTACTAATTCCCGATGACTTGAACAGAAGGGAAAAGAGCACCATGATGCCGAACGCCTGCCAGAAGGACGTAATCTGATTGATGCCCGTGACCAGACCGACAAGACAACCATTCCATAACCACATGACGGGGAACGCGAACAGAATGCCGATGCCGATGGCGACAAGGATGATACCGACGATTGCGGATAGGATAATTCCAAGTTTCATTTGTTTTGTTTATTTGTTGTTGTTTGTTTCAATTAACAAATTCAATTTACTAAATAGTTATCAATAGTCAAGCGTGGTTGAAACCGCTTGACTTCTATAAAAACTTTGGTAATTTATCTATATGGAAAATCAAAATCTTGAAACCGCTCTATGTGACCTGATTGAAGCCATTAAAGGCATCACTCTTGGTAGTGTTACGTCAACCGTGATTGAAGGTGCTGCCAAGGGATTGATTTGTAACTGGAATGACCACAATGAGGAAAAGATTCACGTTTGTACCGAATTGAATAACTGGGAAGCCTGTAACCGTGATAATGGGCAATATTTTCTTGCCAAACCTTACAAGTGTCAAATTTGTGGTTGTGCTGGTGGACATTAAAATTTTATGTTAGAAATGCTTGAAGCTAAATTGGATTTGTTCAACGGCCAAGAAGTTACATTGGTTAGACCGTTATTCGGAGCCCAAAGTGATTCGTGGGTTGGTGACTTGTTATATTTTGACACCACCACTTACCCAATCAAGTTCCAAGTATCTGCGATTGGAACAGCAACAGTGTTCACCGCTGGAGATGTTAAGTCAACTAAACTTTTATCTGAATCATCCAAAGACCGTCCTGCTCCGCGATTGGTTATCACTCTCAAAGGCCCAAAGGATTATTGAAATGAAAGTTTTATACGAAATTCTCGTTCCAACCATTTATGGTGACACGATGAAACCTATTCGGACTCGTCATCATAAGGAATGGGACAAATACATTCAGTCAATCACTGGAGGACTGACCATACTTTCGTCTGCTCAAGGTAAGTGGACTCACGAAGGAGTTGAGTATCCTGAAAAGGTTATCCCTGTTCGTGTCATGGTTGAGGAACGTCCTCCATACAATGACAGATATTGCCATTCGTGTGGTGATGGTGAACATGAGATGCGTGACAGATGGGTTACTGACAGTTCACAGATTGACAAAATCATCCAGTTCACTCTGTCTCACTACCGCCAAAAGGCAGTGATGTTTTACGTTGTATCAAACCAAGTTCAAATCGTTTACGCTAAACCTCCAGCCTCATAGGGGAGTAGTACCCCCAGCGCTTTAACTTTTTAGTACCCCCCCGCGCTTAATTTCCCGCTACCCCCTACCTCATTTTTGGTGGGTTGACCGCTTGACTTGGACAAAAGTTTTGGTAAACTACCTATATGAAATTTAGATTCTCAATCCAGAAATTTAATGGTCGCCGTTTCTTGGAAAAAGTGGTAATCATTACTGATGTTGATATGGTGAAGGCTAGAGAACAATTCTACCGTGATTATCCTGGTTGGGATGTATCAATGTTGTGGCCCGTAACCCGTTCTATTTGGAATTGAAAATAGTTTGATTGTTATGATAACTTCGTTACTAAAATGGTTTGATAAACTCATCATACGATGGGGCTGTAAGAAATATGGCCATTGTGGAGTCAAGACCATCGAAACATACGAAACAACCACTCAGATAAAAAATTTCTTATTGTTAGGTAAAAAAATAATTTTAGTCCGCCCCTATAAACAATACCGAGTGAGTGGAAAACACAAGTGCACGGCGTGCGGCACAGTATTCACGGGAGTTATCGTTAAAGATGAGTGCTTACACGATACTCGCCACGGCGTCTAATGGCACCGATGCACGACGCATGGACATTGCGACGTTTAATCATTGTAAACTTTTAACGAGTGAAGTCAAGCGTTGCCAGTCGCAAATAAAATTTTTGCAGGTGTAGTATCGACCTTCCGCTTGTTCAGCTCTCTTTGGGCTCCGTATGTCTTACATGAATACTATAACAAACTCTCCCGTCGAGTCAAGCGTGGCTGGGGCGCTTGACGTTTCTCAATAGTGGTATAAATTGACTGTGTGAGACGATTCTGTGAAACCGCCATCCATATACTAGCCACGACGCAAGGGCGTAAGTGGGCTGAGGAATATGTGCGACTGCGGATGGAATTTCACCGGCGTCACGGCCAGAACGTTGTTCTGTCAACGTGGTATGGAGTGGAATTTTTCGCCAGTGTGTTGTCCTGTCTGAATGGAGGCGAGTGTGACGAACCAAGGGGCGAGTATCGGATTAATTTTCTAAAGGTAATCGCCGCCGGTAGAAGTGAGGCTTGACAAAGCCAGAAAAAGGCTTAGACTCTCTTATATGAAAAAAGAGTTATCCGAAATGGTTTGGCCGGTTGAAAATTACACTGACCATATTCATAAGGCCGTCAAACTCACGATGGCGACTTACTCCCACCTGTCTTTCACTCTCAATCAGCTCCATCCTTATCTCGCCCACGGTCTGACATGGTTACGCAATCCAAACGAACAGCAAGCGGCGTTATTGAACAAAATCATTACGACGGGACTAGCCAAACTCATCCAGCTTGGACAAGTCAAACGAGTTTCCAGCCGTGTATCGGTTGAACCTCAATGGCAGTGGGCTTCACAAGTGGCAAGCTCTGGTTACACCAATATCACCAGCGAAGATGCGGTAGCTCACACTGACGAAGCTAAGGCGGCTGTGGGTCGTCGGGCCATCGGCGGCCAAAGTTTATGGAGATTGAATCAGCCAATCCGCAATTTGGGCAAGGCTTGACATTAGTTAATAGTAATATAAACTTCTTTCATGGAAAAGATTTTAAGCCCGACTCAGGAGCAGTATCTCCAAAGTCTGATTGTTGCAACGGAGACGATGACTCAAGCACAAATTGATGCATGTTCATGGTGCATGGGTGGAGCGGGGTGTGGTTGGACAAAGGAAAAACTTAAAGAGTCGCTCGAATCGGATTTGACGATGGCACGAAGGCTTGACATTTCTAAAACAATCTGGTAAATTATAAATATGAACATAACTCTCCCCAAAACCAAAATGTGTGTGGTGGTGTCATACCGTGACGGCAAACCGTTGCCCGAAACTTTGATTCCTACTCCCAAGAGCAACAACGATTTACGCAACACGATGCTCATGGAACACCGTGTCGGATTCTCTGAAATTCGTGCCGTCAAGGCGGTCAATAGTGCTGACTTCTTTCGTGGTGCTAAGGCTTGACTGTTCACGATACTTTGATAAATTGATTCTGTCAGTTAAACAAATAAACAAATAAACAAATATGAAACGTTCAAACTACAATCGCAAATTCGCTCGTTCACAGTGGCGCCGCTCCATGAGCGCATGGGATTTCCGTGTCGCCCGTCGTGCCGGTCAAGACAATTCGTTCCGTAAGTTCACCGGCCGCTGCTTGGCATAATCTTGGTGGCTGTTTGGGACATCCACGATTCACTTGGGGCGGCGTGGCGCCTTCTACCAATACCCAAACAGCCACCGCTTGACTTTCACAAAACAATTGATAAATTAGGTTTGTATGACAAAACTATTCACTCAAAAAACAAATAACCGAACACGCACTTATCTCGGCACCATGACGGTCACGCCGGAAAATGTGAAACGATTGGAAAACTTCCGGCAAGCGTTGCGGGAAATTGGTAAATCGGTAATTGTGCGGGGACGTAATCCGAACCGCAAACACGTCGCACACTGCACGGGAAATTGTCCGACTCGCTTCCGGCAGGATATTCCGTTGCGATACGCAACGTCATTTGACGTTTACTGGCGGAGTTAAAACTTTGAGTGTGGTGTGGCGGTAGAAAAAACGAACGCG
>Ga0315283_10006719_pt1 | contig 10294 bp, 7 predicted proteins | sample YL17G09_0_MG_FD_204541 | JGI IMG/M metagenome (GOLD analysis project Ga0315283, IMG submission 204541) | Sediment microbial communities from Yellowstone Lake, YNP, Wyoming, USA - YL17G09_0 | ecosystem: Environmental > Aquatic > Freshwater > Lake > Sediment | place: USA: Wyoming | collected...
GGTACCGTCGGCGGTGTCGAACTCGACCCCGAGGTCGCGGATGTCGAGCAGTGGCTGAGTGTTCATCTCAGCGCTGCCTCGGATCGAGAGCGTCACGCAGGCCGTCGCCGAGGAAGTTCAAGCAGAGCAGGATCGTCGCGAGCACCGCCGACGGCACGAGCAGCTGCCACGGCGCACTCTCCATTTCCACGGCGCCCTCCGCCACCAGCCGGCCCAGGCTCGTGAGCGGCTCCTGCACGCCGAGCCCGAGAAAGCTGAGGAAGCTCTCGAAGAGGATCACCTGCGGCACAGTCAGCGTCGCGTACACGATCACCGTGCCGACGACGTTCGGCACGATGTGTCGCGCGATGATGCGGTGCGTGGGCAAGCCGAGCGTGATGGCTGCGTCCACGAACGGCTGGTGCCGCAGCGAGAGCGCCTGGCCGCGCACTATGCGCGCCATCGTGAGCCAACCCACCGCGCCGATGGCAAGGAATATCAGGAACAGGCTGCGCCCGAACACGACCGTCAGGATGATGACGAAGAACATGTAAGGCAGCGCATAGAGCACGTCCACGAAGCGCATCATCCAGTCGTCGACCCGCCCGCCCAGGTACCCTGCCGTCGCGCCCCATGCGACCCCGATCACCAGGCTGACTGCGGTGGCGAGCAGCGCAACCAGCAGTGAAACCTGCGTTCCGGCCCAGACTCTTACGAAAAGGTCGCGACCGTTGCTGTCGGTGCCGAACCAGTGACCGTTCCCGAGCGACGGTGGCGAGGCAAGCGTTGCGAGCGACCAGTCCACCTGGTCGATGCTGTATTGACTGAGCACTGGGCCGACGAGCGAGGCGACCACGAGCGCGCCGAGCGTGGCCAGCGCGGCGATGGCGGCGCGATTGCGACGGAGGCGCCGCCAGGCGTCGGCGAGGAGTCCGCGGCCGCCGCTACTCATGACGGATCCGCGGATCGAGCCAGCCGTAGAGCAGGTCCACTGCGAGGTTCAGCAGCAGGATCAGCACCGCGTAGAAAACCACCATGCCCATGACGAGCGTGTAGTCGCGGTTGATCGCGCCCTGCACGAAGTAACGACCGATGCCCGGCAAGCCGAACACCTGCTCGACCACGAGGGATCCGGTGAGCAGCGCCGCGGTCGCAGGCCCGAGGAAGCTCACGACTGGCAGCAGCGTCGGCCGCAACGCATGCCTGCGCAGGATCGCACCGGCGGAGAGGCCCTTCGCGCGGGCCGTGCGGATGTACGGCGACTGCAGCACCTCGAGCAGGCTGCCGCGCGTAAGCCGTGCGATGTAGGCGACGAACGGCAGCGCGAGCGTGACGGCGGGCAACAGCACGTGGCGCAGGCTGCCCGGCTCCCAGCCGGCGACCGGCAGCCAGCCGAGCCGGACGCCGAAGACGAGCGCCAGCAGCGGGGCCACGACGAAGTTCGGCACCGCGATGCCCGCAAGTGCGATGCCCATCACGGCGTGGTCGATCCATCCGTTGTGCCTGCGTGCCGCAAGCAGGCCGAGCGGCACGCCGAGCAAAAGAGCCAGCGCGAGCGCGGCGGCGCCGATCGTGAGCGTCACCGGCAGCCCGCGCGCGATCAGTTCGGCGACGCTGAAGTCCTTCATGCGGAACGAAGGCCCGAGGTCGCCATGCAGCAGGCCCGAAAGGTAGTTGCGGTATTGCACGAGGACCGGCTGGTCGAGGCCGTAGGCGGCCTGCAGGTTCGCCTCGATCTCCGGCGGCACGGTCTGCTCCTCGTCGAACGGTCCGCCGGGCGCGAGTCGCATCAGGAAGAACGCCGCCGTGACGATCGCAAACAGCGTCGGCAGGATGCCGACCAGCCTGCGCAGCGCGTAACGCGTCACCGTGCGGCCCCTTTCACTCGCGCCCGGCCCGACCGAGCAGTCGTAGGAACTCCGCCTCTTCCACCACGCGCACCCCCAGTTCCCGGGCCTTGCGCAGCTTCGATCCCGGCTCGCCGCCGGTCACGAGCAGGGTCGTCTTGCGCGACACCGAGTCCGTCACCGTGGCGCCGGCGGCACGCGCCGCATCGCGGGCTTCGTCGCGACTCAATGATCCGAGCGTGCCCGTGATCACCACGACCTCACCGGTCATGGGGCCCTCGGCAGTCGCCCGCACACGGACGCCCTCCGGCCAGCTGACGCCGGCGCTGCGCAGCGCAGCGACGACTTCGCTATTGCCCGACTCGTCGAAGAACGACCGGACGTGCGCAGCGACGACGGGACCCACGTCGCGCACCTGCTGGATTTCCTCGACACTGGACTGCTGCAGCGCCTGCAGGCTGCCGAAATGCTGCGCAAGGGCGAGCGCGGTGGCTTCGCCGACGTCGCGGATGCCGAGCGCGAACAGGAAGCGCGGCAGCGTGGTCTGCTTGCTGCGATCCAGTGCGTCGACGAGATTCGCCGCGGATTTCTGTCCCATGCGATCGAGCGCAGCCAGTTCGTCCGCCCCGAGCGCATACAGGTCGGCCGGCGTCGTGACCCTGCCGGATTCGACGAGCTGCTCGACCAGCTTGTCGCCGAGCCCTTCGATGTCCATGGCTCGGCGCGACGCGAAGTGGCGCAGCGCCTCGCGGCGTTGTGCAAGGCAGACCAGTCCGCCAGTGCAGCGCGCAACCGCTTCGCCCTCGGCGCGCGTGACGTGGGAACCACACACCGGGCAACGCTTCGGCAGCTCGACGCGGCGCGCGTCCGGCGGGCGCCGCTCCGGCACCACGCGGACGACCTCCGGGATGACGTCCCCTGCCCTTCGCACCACCACCGTGTCGCCAATGCGGACGTCCTTGCGCTCGAGTTCGTCCATGTTGTGCAGCGTCACGTTGCTCACCGTGACGCCGCCGACGAACACAGGCTCGAGTCTCGCGACAGGCGTGAGCGCCCCTGTGCGGCCGACCTGGAACTCGACGTCCCGCACCGTCGTGGTTTCCTCCTGCGCCGGGAACTTGTGCGCGAGCGCCCAGCGCGGCGCGCGCGAGACGAACCCGAGGTCGCGCTGCCAGTCGAGACGGTCAACCTTGTAGACGACGCCGTCGATGGCGTATCCGAGCGAGTCGCGGCGACGGCCAATCCGTGCGTAGTACTCGAGGCAGCCTGCGGCGCCCCGCATCACGTCGACTTCTGGGCAGGTGCGCAGGCCGAAAGCACGCAGCGCCGCGAGCACCTCGCTGTGCCGCTGCGGCTGGGTCCAGCCCTCGGCGGCTCCGACGCCATAGAAATACAGGTCGAGCGAGCGGCTGGCTGTAATGCGCGGATCGAGCTGGCGCAGGCTGCCCGCCGCAGCGTTGCGCGGGTTGGCGAAGGTCTTCTCGCCCTTGTCGGACTGCCTGAGATTGAGCTTCTCGAACGAACTCCGGGTCATGAAGACCTCTCCGCGGACTTCGAGGACCGCGGGGACGTCGCGGCCGAGCAGGTGCAACGGGACCGAACGGATCGCGCGAACGTTGGCCGTCACGTCCTCGCCCGTGGCGCCGTCGCCGCGCGTTGCCGCCTGCGCCAGGCGGCCGCGCTCGTAGCGCAGGCTGATGGCGAGGCCGTCGATCTTGGGTTCCGCCGAGTACTCGACCTGCTCGACGTCGAGTCGCTCGCGTACCCGGCTATCGAAGTCGAGCACATCCTGCTCGCTGAACGCGTTCTCAAGCGACAGCATCGGCACGGAGTGGACGACCTCCGCGAACTCCCGGGATGGGACCGCGCCAACGCGTTGCGTCGGCGAGTCATCGACCGCCAGCTCCGGATGGGCCTTCTCGAGCTCGCGCAGTTCGCGCATCAGCTCGTCGTAACGGGCGTCGGAAACCTCGGGGTCGTCGAGGACGTAGTAGCGGTAGTTGTGGTGCTCGATCAGCCGGCGGATTTCGACGGCGCGCTTCACATCGACGCTGGCTGCCATTGCGTCCGCTTCAGCGGCCGGATCGTCCGGCCTGGGCACGGTCGAAATTCGTCATTTCCTCGCGCAGTTGGGCCACCCGCTGCACAGTGAGCGGAGCACCCCGCTCGTCCTGCAGGTTGCCGCCCAGCCTCCCCGCGAATGAGCGTCCGACCGCGAACAATTCCTCGAACGCCTGCTGGGCCGGCACCGGACCCGGCAGCACCGAGAACAGCGCTACCCCAGCGTAGGCGGCACCCGCCATGGTTGCCGGGTCAAAAGTCCCCGGCTCGCGCAGGCTTGCGAGACTGATGACGGGCCGGCCGGTCTTGTCGAGGCGATGGAACACCTGGTAGCGGCCGAATTCGAACCCCTCTGCTGCGAGCGCTTCCTGCAGCAGCGAGCCTTCGAACCGGGACGGCGACGGTGCCGTGACGCGAATGGCGACGATGCGCTGCGCGCGGGACACGACGGCGGTCTCCGAGTCGTCCTCGTGGGGGTCCGGCTCGTCGGTCTCGGGGAGATGCTCCCTCTCGTCCGCGAACATCGGCTGCGGCTGTATCTCCGGGTCCCTGGCCACCAGGCGCTGCCCGAGCGTCGGTTCGCGTCGGCCGGCAGGCTGTGAGCGCGCCGGCGGAAGGTCGTCGTCGACCTCCTGCACGAACTCCTGCTCGTCGACGGGCGGCGCATCGTCCTGGAATTCAACGAGGGGCTCGATCCGCGCCGGCTCGAGTCGTTCGGAGGCCGGGGGCTGCTCGAAGATGACGGCACGAGCGGGTTCGGCGGCGGCCGACCTGCGCCGCGCGCGAAGACCCCAGAGATAGATCCCCGCGATCAGCGCGAGGCCGGCTCCGAGCAATATCCAGCGCAGCTCCGACATCTTGCCTCGTCAGACCGCGGCCAGACGCACGGCCTCTTCGACGTCGACGGTCACGAGCCGCGAGACCCCGGGCTCGTGCATCGTGACGCCGAGCAACTGGTTCGCAAGTTCCATCGTCGCCTTGTTGTGGGTCACGAACACGAACTGTACGCGCCCGGACATCTCCCTGACGATCTCGCAGAAGCGCCCGACGTTGTTCTCGTCGAGCGGCGCATCCACCTCGTCCAGCAGGCAGAAAGGCGCGGGATTGAGCTCGAAGATCGAGAACACCAGCGCGACGGCGGTGAGCGCCTTCTCGCCGCCCGACAGCTGGCTGATCGAACTGTTTCGTTTGCCGGGTGGGCGCGCCATGATGGCGACTCCAGACTCGAGCACGTCCTCGCCGACGAGTTCCAGGTAGGCGTGCCCGCCGCCAAACAGGCGGGGAAACTTGTCCTTCAGGCCGGCATTGACGCGGTCGAACGTGTCCTGGAAGCGGCTCCGCGTCTCGCGATCGATCTTGCGCATCGCGTCCTCGAGCGTCGCGAGCGCATCGTTCAGGTCGGTGAACTGGCGGTCCAGGTATTCCTTGCGCTCGGACTGCTCCTTGAACTCGTCGATGGCCGCGAGGTTTACCTGCCCGAGCCGCTCGATCTTCTCCGAGGTTTCCGCCAGCTTGCTCTCCCAGCCCGTGACGTTGGCTTCAATCACGAGCGCGGCGACGACCTCCTGGAGTTCGAGGCGCGTGGCGGCGAATTGCTCGAGCAGCGTTTCCCGGCGCACCCTCAGTTCCTGTACCGAGAACTTCACGTTCTCGAGGAGATCGCGAGCCTCCTGCACGGCAGCCTCGGTGCCCATGCGTCGTTCGTCGAGCTGCCGCAGGTTGGCGTCCACGGCTTCCATTGCGCGGCGCGCGCCGGCCAGCTCTTCCTCCACGGCGACCCGCACCTGGAGCGCCGATTCCAGCGACTGCCTGAGCCCGTTCTCGGCGGCCTCTCCCGCCGTGAGTTCCGCCTCGAGGTCTGTGCGACGCGAGGAGAACTGCGTCATCTGGCCGTCGAGGCGCGCGATGCCCGCCAGCAGCGACTCGTGGCTCGCACGACGCGATTCGACGCGGATGGCGACCTCGCGTGCGGCGTTGCGATGCTCCTCGGCGAAGCCTCGTGCTTCCGAGAGCCTCTGGCGCAGGCTTTCCCGGTCGGCCTCGAGATCCTTGCGCCGCTCCTCGAGCCCGGCCATGGCTTCGATGGCCTCTTCGAGCCGGCCGCGGGTCGAGCGATTGCCGGCGTTGGCAATCTCGAGCGCACCTTCGAGTTCTGCGAGTTCGGCGGCCAGCTGCCGCATGCGCGCGCTACGCTGCTCGGAGCGAGCGCGCAGGCTGTCGAACTGCGAGCGCAGCGACATGTGGGCGGTGCCGGTCTGCGCCAGCTGGGACTGCTCCGATGCGAGCCGATCCTCCATGTCGCGCACGGCGGCGCGATGTGCCTCCAGCTGCAGGTCAAGCTCACGATGACGGGACTGCAGCCGCTCGAGCTCCGAGCGCTGCCGCCGCAGGTCGTGCTCGCGCTCGATCACGCCTTCGTGCGCGTCCCGGTCACGGCTGACGCGCAGCCAGTCCGGACCGATCCAGATCCCCTGCCGCGTGATCACCGACTGTCCAGCCTTCAGCTGCCTGCGTACCGACAACGCCTCGGCCAGCGAATCGGTTGCGACGATGCCGTCGAAGAGCGCGTCGAGACCGCTCGGCCCCTGCACCCTCGAGCGCAGCGAACCTGCGTCGTGCCCACTGCCGACCAGGCCCTGCCCGGCCGCAAAGAACGTCACCGTGCCGGAAGCGAGGCTCTCGAGTGTGCCTGCCACGTCGTCGATCGACTCGACGCATACCGCTTCGAGGTACGACCCGAGCACCGTCTCGACGGCGCGCTCCCATCCGGACTCCACCGACAGCTGTTGCGCGAGGCGCTGGTTTCCGTCGAGCCCTCGTGACTTGAGCCAGTCGACGACCTTGCCCTGCCCTTGCCCCAGCGCCGCGCGCTGCAGCGCTTCGAGTGAAACGATGCGGCCCTCGACCTCCTGGGTCTCTCGTCGTGCCGTCTGCGCGGCCTCGGCGAGTTCGCGCTCGCGCGTGCGTTCCGACTGCAGCGCAGCGACGAGCTGGCCGATTCGCGCCCGGGCCGCTTCGAGGCCCGCACGTGCTTCGGCTTCCGCGCGCTCGACCTCCGCAAGCGTAGCCGCGACGTCGGCGGCCGACAGGGTGTCGTGTTCCTGCGCCGCACGTTCGCGCTGCGCCACGAGCCGACCGAGCTGGTTGTCCATTTCACCGAGGCGCGCGCGCTCGGCTTCGGCGGAGGACGACGCGGATCGCAGTGACTGGTTGAATACCTCCCAGTGCTCCTGCCAGGCCTGCATCGCGCCGTCCGATTCGGACAGGCGTGCAGCCGAGCCCTCTTCCGCGACACGGGCCGCCTCGAGCGTGGGGCCCAGCTCGGCGAGCAGGACCTCGAGCGCCGCCGCCTGCTCGACGTCCCGTACGCGATGCGTGCCTGCATCCTGCAGGCCCTGCGCGATCTGCTCGAGTTCGTGGCGCTGGCGGCTGCGGATTTCGCGCGCATGCTCCATCGCCTGCTCGGTGCGCGATATCTCGGCACCAACCTGGTAATAACGACCCTGCACCGCAGCGAGCGCCTCGCCATGCGAGTCGTGGTCGCGGCGCGCACGCTCGATCGCGGCTTCAACGGAGCGCTGCTCCGCGAGCGCCGACTGCAGCGCGAGGTCACGCTCGCCCATGATCGCCTGGCGCGCACCGGCCTCGGACTCGACCTCGCGCAGACGCAGCGCCAGCAACTCCGCCTGCAGCTGCCGTTCTTCCTGCTTCAACGCCTGGTAGCGGCGCGCGGTCGCGGCTTGGCGCTGGAGGTGCCGGAGCTGCTTCTCGACCTCGTCGCGCAGGTCGCTCAGGCGGGCCAGGTTCTCGCGCGTGTGCGCGATGCGGCTCTCTGTTTCGCGGCGCCGCTCCTTGTAGCGAGAAATTCCGGCGGCCTCCTCGAGGAAGGCCCGCATCTCGTCGGTCTTCGCCTCGATGACGCGCGAGATCATGTTCTGCTCGATGATCGCGTAGCTGCGCGACCCGAGGCCGGTACCGAGGAACAGCTGCGTGATGTCCTTGCGGCGGCAACGCACGCCGTTCAGGAAATACGACGACGTACCGTCGCGGGAAACCAGCCGCTTAAGCGAAACCTCCGCGTAGCTCGCGTACTCGCCGCCGAGCTTGCCGTCCGAGTTATCGAAGACGAGTTCGACGAAGGCATTGCCGACCGGCTTGCGCGACGCGGAGCCGTTGAAGATGACGTCTGCCATCGAGTCGCCGCGCAGGTGCTTGGCCGAGATCTCTCCCATCACCCAGCGCACAGCGTCGATGATGTTCGACTTTCCGCAGCCGTTCGGTCCGACCACGCCCACGAGGCTGCTCGGAAGGCTGATCGTGGTCGGGTCGACGAAAGACTTGAATCCGGCCAGCTTGATCTTGGTCAGGCGCATCGTTCACCCGCGACGGAAGGGGGGCTCGAGGAAGGAGCGCAAGTGTAAAAGAAAGCGACCTCTCTCACAGCACCCCGAAGCGCCCCGCCAGGCGTTCCTGACGTTCCGCGAGGCACCTGTCCGAATGGGTGGACCGGCCGCTTCCGGTCTGTATAATCCCGCGTCCTTCGATCAACCGCCCGGAGTCCGTAGATGCCTGCCAAGAAACCGTCTGCCAAGCCGACCAGGCCCAAGAAGACAGTTTCTGCCAGGACGACTGCCAGGCCTGCCGCCAAGCCCGTCAAAAAGGCCAAGGCTGCTCCGGCAAAGCCGGCGTCGAAAGCACCTGCAACCCGCGTGCCCGCCAGGCCGGCGGCGGTCAAGGCCGCAGTCAGGGCCCCGGTGAAGGCCCCGGTGAAGGCGATGGCGAAGGAAAAGGCTGCGGCTCCCGCGCCTGCCATGGTCATCAAGACTGTCCAGCCTCCCCGACCGGCCGTGGACCTGCGTCCCGGCATGAGCCTGCTTTCCGGCCCGCGCAACGTCGAGCCGTACGTTCCCCGCAAGGGCGAGGAATACATGAGCAAGGAGCAGCTCGATCACTTCCGCTACATCCTGTCCAGCTGGAAGCAGGACCTGATGCAGGAGGTGGATCGAACCATGCTGCACATGAAGGACGAGGCCTCGAATTTTCCCGACCCGAATGACCGCGCTACCCAGGAATCCGAGTTCAGCCTCGAGCTGCGCACGCGTGACCGGGAGCGCAAGCTCATCCGCAAGATCGACGAAGCACTGAAGCGCATCGAGGACGGCTCCTACGGCTATTGTCTCGAAACGGGTGAGCCGATCGGCGTCAAGCGTCTCGAGGCGCGCCCGGTCGCCACACTGAGCGTCGAGGCGCAGGAACGCCGTGAGCGGCGCGAAAAGCAGTTCGGCGATCGCGACGACCGTTGAGGTACCCCGGCGGTACCGGGGGCGATTTGCACCATCACCGAGCGGTCCGCTGCACTTCGGTTCGCTGGTCGCGGCGGTCGCGAGCTGGCTCGAAGCCCGCACGAGCAATGGCGAATGGCTGCTCCGGATCGAGGACCTCGATCGACCCCGCGAAAAGCCCGGAGCCGCGGACGACATCCTCGCCTCGCTCGATCGACTCGGATTGCACTGGGACGGCGCAGTGCTCCGGCAAAGCACCCGGCTCGACGCCTATCGCGCTGCGCTCGACCGCCTCGCGGCGGACGGACTGCTCAGGATCTGCACCTGCACTCGGGCGGCGCTGGCCGCCCTGCCGGAAAACCAGCGCCTCGACATGGGCGACGAGCTGTTCCACCCGCCGCAATGCCTGCCGGCTGCTGGCACTCCGGCGGCGGGAGCAGCGCTGCGATTCCGGGTGCCTGACCGAGTCGTCGAGTTCGTGGACCGAGTCCAGGGCCTGCAGATCGTCAACGTCGCCCGGTGCGTCGGGGATTTCGTCCTGAAGCGCCGCGACGGCCTGTTCGCATACCAGCTCGCCGTCGTTGTCGACGACGCAGAGCAGGGAATTCTGGACATAGTCCGAGGCGCGGACCTGCTTTCGAGCACGCCGCGACAGATCCTGCTGCAGCAGGCCCTCGGTTTGCCGTTGCTCACATACATGCACGTCCCACTTGCTGTGGGGCGAGACGGGCTTAAGCTTTCAAAGTCCGGAGATGCGCCCGGACTGATGCTTGCCGCGCCCGCCCGACAAGCAATAGCCGCGCTCGAGTTTCTGGGGCAGGAGCCTCCCGCCGAACTGGCGCGAGGCGGCGTTGCAGCGGTGTGGGACTGGGCCATCACACACTGGCACCCGGAGCGCATCGCCGGGTTGGGATCGCGCATGGCACCGGCCGCGCTGTAAAGAGTTCAGGAACAGGGATACATCACAATGACGACCAGAGCGAAGACCAAGCGGGCGAAGAGCGGTGCGAAGGACTCCGAGGGCGGCAAGAACTCGCCTCGCGTCATCCGCAAGTACCCGAACCGGCGCCTCTACGACACTGTCGAGAGCCGGTACGTGACGCTGGCCGACGTGCGCCGCCTGGT
>Ga0315283_10006720_pt1 | contig 10294 bp, 6 predicted proteins | sample YL17G09_0_MG_FD_204541 | JGI IMG/M metagenome (GOLD analysis project Ga0315283, IMG submission 204541) | Sediment microbial communities from Yellowstone Lake, YNP, Wyoming, USA - YL17G09_0 | ecosystem: Environmental > Aquatic > Freshwater > Lake > Sediment | place: USA: Wyoming | collected...
GCAGTTTATGGATTCCCATTCTTCTGCCTTTAATCGCGAACACTTTGAATCCTTGCTTTCTCTTCAAGCAGAGTCATCACAACAAACCGGATCAATTTTTTCATTGCTAATAATTAATCTTCCAGGTTTGGGCGTTTACTACGATAACCTCCCACAGCCAGTTCTTAATCGCCTCTTGCATGATGTGGTGGGAATCCTGAAGGCGGGTTTGCGCGGCAATGATGTGGTCGGCAGATGGGATGATCTTACTTTTGCTCTTCTTTTGCCGGATACCCCCGACTTTGCTGCCCAGACAATTAAGGGAAGATTGACCAATGCACTAACTCCTTCGATGCCATTGGCATCGCTGGATGAAAGCATTCTCTTAAAACCTCAAATTGGTGCTTCAGCTTTCGAAACCGGCTTGACAGCTGATGAGGTTTCGTTGAAAGCGCTGCGTTCAATGGATGCTTAGAACGATAAATAATTCGGAAAAAAATGCAGGAAGAACAAATTAAACCAGCTTTTAAGGGGCTTTCTCTGCTCATTGGTTTGGCAGCCATTAGCTTGGCTGTCTCCGGCGCTTTCCTTATTACGCGCATTAACAGCCTTGAACTTTATATCTTTCTGGTTATTGGTTTAATTGGCCTGGTAGCATCTGTTTGGAGAATTGAATGGGGATTGTTTTTCCTCGTAGTAATGACTTATGCGCGCATTTCAGACGTGGCTGTCCATTTCTATGGCGCCCCATCTCTCGCGCAGCCTTTTATTGCCTTCCTGGGGCTGCTTGTTCTCATACGGTGGTTGGTTAATGGAGAGGCACCGCGTGGCTTTCTCCAACCAACCCTTTCAATTGCTGCTTATGGGATCGTTATTTTTCTTTCACTGATTTACGCCAGTGATCCATTGCGTGCTCAAACTGGACTTGCGAATTTTCTTAAGGATGCGGTAATCGCTGTTATGGTGGTGCTGCTTATCCAATCCAAAGATTGTTTTCGTTTGGCAATCTGGGGATTCTTATCTGTAGGCATCCTTCTTGGTTCAATTGCAGTTTACCAGTACTTGACGGGTTCTTTTAACAATCCGTATTGGGGGCTGGCAGAATCTCAGGTAATGAATATCGTCAACCGAGTGGAAGGTTACCGCATCATGGGTACTTTCCTTGATCCAAATTTTTTCGCGCAGATTATGGTTGTCATTATTCCTCTCGCATTGAACCGCCTGTTGTATGAGGAAAAACTTTTTCACAAATTTCTGGCTATATGGTCATTGGCAGCCAGTTTTTTAACAGTCATTTTCACTTTTTCACGAGGCGGTTTTCTGGCATTAATCCTGGTGCTTGGTTTTATTGTGTTGTGGAGGAAGCCCCCTTTGGTGGCAGTTCTTTCTGGACTTCTGATTCTTTTGCTCCTGATTCCTTTTCTTCCGCCATCATATTTTGAAAGAATTCAAACAATCCTTGATTATCTCCCATTTAGAGGGTCAGATATCCGAGGTGAAGTCTCTTTTCGCGGCAGGTTGAGCGAATACGAAGTAGGCTGGCAAATGTTCACAGAAAATCCAATTCTTGGGATTGGGTATGAAAATTTCCCAGCCTATTATCTGGATTACTCGACTAAATTAGGCCTTGACCCACGCCGCACCGAGAGATCTGCGCATAGCTTATATCTTGAAATTCTTGCGGAACAGGGATTGGTTGGAATGTTTTTCTTTGGCTTAATCCTCTATTCTGTTTTTAAAAGTCTTACCAAATGTAGAAAAATTTTCCTTAAAATAGAAATGCAAGGTTATGCCGATATTGCACTTGCTTTCCAAATCGGTTTTATTGGATATCTGTCAGCAGCTGTTTTTATCCATGGAGCCTTCCCAAGAAATCTTTGGTTGTTAATCGGCATGGGTTTAGGTGCTGCCCAGATGGCGGTTAATGAAGAAGAAGGCGCTTTGAAAGCCTTCTACAAAAAGCGCCTGGAACTGGGAGAAAAGGCAAAGATTAAGGAGAACGGGCAACCGTAAGCAATTATGCAATCCGGCCACGAGATTGATTTTTCCAAAATAACACTCAAAGGTACTGTCTGGTCTTATCTTTCTGTGTATACAGGAAAATTCCTTGTATTTTTCAGCACCATCATTCTCGCACGCCTATTGACAAAATCAGATTTTGGTGTGGTTGGTTATGCATTTATCGTTACCAGTTTTCTGGACGCATTGGAGGGGCTTGGAATTGGCCCATCCTTGATCTATCATAAAGAAGAGCCTGACACAGCGAATACGGCTTTCTGGCTGGGATTGGCTATGGGCATTGGTTTGTTTATTTTCGCATGGCTGTCGGCACCGTTGATCGGAGATTATTTCAATGATCCCCGCGCAGTTCCGGTGGTTCGCGCAATGGTATTGGTTTATCCAATTTCCGCTTTGGGAAGCACAAACCTAACTTACCTCGCAAAAAACCTCAATTTTAAAAAAAAGTTCATTCCAGAAATCTTTTATGCGGCTTCTAAAGGGATCATTTCTGTCGGGCTGGCTTTTCTTGGATTTGGTTACTGGTCTCTGGTTTGGGGACAAGTTGTTTCAAACGCTATTATGGTGGTTGTTTCACGTAGGGTTTACCCTTGGAATCCAGAATTAAGATTTTCAAAAAGGGTCGCGAAATCCCTTCTCAAATATGGGTTAAACATCGTCGCGCTGGATTCGCTGGCGAATTTACTTAACAACGCAGATTATTTGCTCATTGGCCATTACATGGGTGCTGAAGCGCTTGGTGTTTATACTTTGGGATTCCGGGTTCCGGATATGGTGCTTACACAATTCGCGCGTATCGTTTCGGATGTAACTTTTCCGGTATATGCAAAAATAAAAGACCAAGTGGATGCTCTAAACCGTGGATTTGAAAAATCCCTGGAATATGTTTCTCTTGCAACCGTGCCGCTAGGGATTGGAATTGCGCTGGTCGCAAAACCTATGGTGATTGCCTTATTCACCGAAAAATGGGTTGAAGCAATACCCGTTGTACGTGCCATCGCCATTTACGCCATGTTATTGTCGCTATTTCGCAACGCGGGGAGTTTTTATAAAGCCCAGGGGAAACCCGAAATCCTGACTTATCTGACACTTATCCGCTTGACCTTTTTGCTCCCAGCGCTTTTGTTTGTGGTCACTAAACTTAAATCGATAGAGGCAGTAGGTTGGGTTCAGGCATTTATTGCGTTTCTTTCAGGCGTTTTAAGCCTGATTGTAGCGAGCAAAACATTCAAACTGAAATTGAGTGAAATTCTTGTCCAGTTTCTCCCCGCAGCCACAAGCGGCGCTTTAATGGCAGCTGTATGCCTGGCAGTTCTTTTCCTAGCACATGATATGTCACCCTGGTTGCAGTTGGGAATGGTTTCTCTGACAGGCGGTGTGGTTTATGCGGGCAGCCTGCGTTTATTATATCCAAACCAATTTACTGAAGTCTGTCAGACACTTGCGAATGCAGTAAAGCGAGACAGATGAAAACTCTTCTGATTATTGATTCTTTAAGGGTAGGAGGCGCCCAGAAATTACTAACAGTCTTTGCGGATGAAATACTGCGGCGCGGCCACGAGGTTGAGGTAGTAACCCTGATGAATTATAAAAGGGATGACGCGATCTTTGATGACCTTGTAAAGCTGGGTGTCTCAGTCAGATGTTTCCCATTAAGAAATCTTGGGGATTTGGTAACGCTAATTAACCTGACCCGTTTTCTAAAAAACAATAAACCGGATATTGTGCATACCCAGTTAAATTACGCCAATATTATTGGTACATTGGCGGCTCATTTAACTGGAATACCAAGTTTGGCATCTCTGCATAATGCCAGCATTCATTTAGTTAACGAACGCCGCTACCGTAACTGGCTGGAAACTGGAATGTTGAACCAGTTTTCGCGCCGGATTATCGCTTGCGGTTACACAGTCGCAAGCGTTCAACAAACGAGATTTAAGGCAAAAACTTTAGTGGTAATTCCCAATCCTGCCCCTATATTGAAGGTAGTGAATTCCAATGATGTTTTTGATTTTCGAAATACTCAGCTTCCGGATGGAAAAGGGATTTTACTGGTGACTGTTGGGCGGCTCATTCCGGAAAAAGGCTACCCTGACATGGTCCAAGCAATTAGCCAGGTGCAAAAACAAACAAACAAGGAATTTAAATTAGTAATTGTGGGAAGCGGGCCTTTACATGGCCAACTTCGTGAATTCGTTAATGAACAAAACTTGGAAAATATTGTCACTTTCCTAGGGCAGCGCAACGACATTTCAACAATTTTGGCAGCTAGCGATATTTATATTAGTACATCCCATTTTGAAGGGCAATCAATCGCAGTAATGGAAGCAATGGCAGCTGGTTTACCGATTATAGCAACTGAAGTGGGAGACAATAAATATGTTATACCCAAGGATTGTGGTATTTTAGTGCCTGCCGGTCAACCAAAGAAGTTCGCTGAACAAATCCTGAAGTTAATGAATGATTCAGATGATCGCGCACAATTCGCAATTAACACTGCCCAGCGAGTAAAACTGAACTATTCCCCATCGCTTTGGGCTGAAAAATTATTAGCTGTTTATCAGGAGGTCCTTGATGAATAGCCCTCATCCGCTGCGCATTATTATGGTGATTCAATCTTACCTGCCCAGGTTGGGTGGAGCGGAAAAACAGTTATCAGTAGTTTGCGCATGTCTCAGACAAAAAGGATACGACCCAGTGGTTATAACGCGCCGATATAAAGGTATGGCTCGTTATGAAATGATTAATGGCACACCTGTTTACCGTGTGATCTCTCCGCAGCCAAAACCTTTAGCTGCGCTGTGCTTTATGATTTGTGGCCTTATCAAGATTATTCAATTGAAACCCGACCTAATTCATGCTTTTGAATTGCTCTCGCCAACGGACCTCGCAATCACAGCCAGAAACTGGCTTAAGGTGCCCTTGGTCGTTAAAGTACTACGGGGGGGTTGGATGGGGGATTTATATAAGCTAAACCACCGTTGGTCAGGGAAAATGCGGCTGAAAAGACTTAAGCATGGTGTAGATGCGTTTATGACCATCAGTCAGGAAATAAATGCTGAATTAATTACTGAAGGTATCGATGAACAGCGCTGCCGGTTCATTCCTAACGGGGTCGATATTTCTGTTTACAAACCGCATGTTTTAACAAAGAAACAAGATTGCAGGGATATGCTCGGACTTCCACCGGGATTTTTGGTTTTATTCTGCGGGAGATTGGTTCCAGAGAAGGGATTAGATTGGCTGATTTCTGTGTGGAAGCAATTCATCCCTGGAAAGAATGCAACACTTATACTGGTTGGCTCCGGAGAGGAAGAAGAGAAGCTGAAGACTCTGGCAGATGAAAGTGTCATATTCACAGGATCTATTAATGATCTACTGCTTTACTATCAAACTTCAGACGTTTTTGTAATGCCTTCCAGAACTGAAGGGCTTTCAAACAGCATGCTCGAAGCAATGGCTTGCGGGCTGCCAGTCATAGCGGCAAGAGTTGGTGCGGCGCCTGAAGTGATAATCCACGGGCAGTCCGGCCTCCTGGTCAATCCAGGGAATTCACAAGAGTTATTGGACGCGCTGAATTTACTTCATTTAGATCTGAAATCACGGCTGCGGATTGGAACCAACGGGATCGAACGCGTTAGTAAAGAATATCCACTTGAGAAAACAGTCACAGCGCTTGTTTCCCTGTATTCAGAACTGCTGAACAAAAAAGGAGATCAATGAAAGCAATATTCTGGATCTCCATGGCGTTGATTCTATATGTCTATTTTGGCTATCCCTTGCTCCTTGCATTAATTGCCCGGTTAGCACGAAGTAAGCAATATTCTTTGGCTGAACTGCCAACAGTCAGCTTGATTATTGCGGCCCATAACGAAGAGGAAATTATTGCAAAGAAACTTGAGAATTCGTTGGCTTTAAACTACCCCACTGCAAATCTGGAAATTATTGTTGCCGCGGATGGGTCAGACGACAGCACAAAATTAATTGTCGAGTCTTATAAAGACCGGGGCGTGGTTTTGTCTTACAGCCCACAGCGGAAAGGGAAAATGGCGGCTATTTCCCATGCTGTTGATTTGGCCAACAACGAAATAGTAGTTTTTTCGGATGCGAATAATATGTATGAAGAGATCACTTTTAAATATTTAATGCTGCCATTTGCCGATAAAACTATTGGCGGAACAACCGGTATAAAAAATATATGTGATGAAAATGATCACCTGTCAGCTTCTGAAAGCCTTTACTGGAAATATGAATCATGGATCAAGAAAAATGAATCCAGATTAAGTACCTGTACTGCCGCAGCCGGTGAGATGTTTGCAATGCGGAAATCCCTCTTCAGTACTCCTCCAGAAGGGATCATTAATGATGACTTTTATTTATTGCTAACCATTATTAAGCATGGATATAAAGTAGCTTACGTGCCTGAAGCCAAATCATGGGAACGTGTTTCACCATCAGAAATTGATGAGATCCGCCGTCGAAAACGAATCAATGCAGGCAGGTATCAGGCGCTTTTTCACGCATTGTCATGGCTTCCCTGGAAAAACCTGCCAGCGATCTGGCAGATCCTTTCACACAAATTTTTTCGGTTATTTATCCCGTTTTTTATGATTGCTGTTTTTATTAGCAATGCCTGGTTGGCGACTATTGAGTTCCAGAAATTTGGTTTTTTACAATTCGGAGATTCAGAAAGCAGTTTTCGTTTGTTTTTCTTCGGCCAATTGATGTTTTACTTATTAGCCGCACTTCATCCGGTTCTTTCAGGAAAAAAAGGTACTAAAGCCTTATACATCCCTGCTTTTTTGGTTATCAGCAATTACGCTGTTCTGCAAGGTTTGTTTGGACTTATATTCGGAAGCCAAAGCGCTTTATGGGAACGCGTTAAAAGAAGACAAAGTGATTAATATAAAATCGTTCAAAATAAGAGGTGTCCAATGAAAAAGTTATTAGTTTTCTGTATCCTGCTATGTAGCCTTATGATTACCGCGCCAGTTTTTGCCGAAGGAAAGTTTCAGGAACCGGTGCCTGATGTTGATCCTGCTGCAGCACAAAACCTGGATGATCTTTCTTTCACTGCGCTGGGTTTCACCGAAACGAGACTGATTGGACCCTTTGATTCAACCAGCCTTCAAGTTAGCTTTCCTGAAGAATGGAAGTTTGATCAGACTGGTTCTTTACACCTGGAATTCGTGCTTTCAATTTACGGAGTTGATTTTGTGGAAGGTATCAACCAATCTGGGGGTGTGCTTAGTATATTTGTCAATGATACAAGCCTGGCATCGATTCCATTAAACAAAATCGGTGAAAATGTTCTGGATATCTCACTCTCACAGGACGTTTTAGTTTCACAGCGAACCGATGGCAGATTTGATTTGAGCTTTGATCTATTCAGCCAGGAGTCTTGCACTCGAGATATTGAAGTAGATGTTGTTATAAAGGAAAGCTCATACCTCAAATTACCCCACACCTCTGTTACACCTCTAGTTGACCTGACCTTGTTTCCCAGACCTTTTTTCCAACCCGATTCACTTTATGAACGCAAGGTCATTCTTGTAGTTCCAGATAATGCTTCAGATGCGGAACTACAGGCAGCTATGGATGTATCTTCCGGTTTGGGAAACCTTACAAACGGCAACCTAATAGTTGATCTGGTTGTAAACAGCAGTCTGACCTCCGAATTAATAAAATCGGAACATATGGTGTTGATCGGAAAATCCGGGTCTATTCCAATGATGGAAGAATTAAATACGCCCATCAAGTTGGTTAATAATCAGTTTGATTTTTCTGGGGCAGGCGCGGAAGATGGCCTTGTCCAGGAAATTGTTTCTCCATGGAATAGTACCAAAGCGATCCTTATTGTCAGTGGTAATACTGATGCCGGGGTCATAAAATCCGGACAGGCGGTCAAATCAGGTGAGATTCTTACCGCCGGGCGGAATGATGTCTCATTTGTTCAAGATTACCGTCCACAAAATCAAGCTTTTCCTCTGGCGTTGGATCAAAGTTTTAGAACCTTGGGATACAGCGATCGAACGGTAAGCTATGCCGGCACCAGTTCGGTATTTATAGATTTTTACATCCCTCCACAGAACCTGGTTGGCACCGATGCTTATCTGAATTTGCATTTTAATCATTCCTCCATCCTCGCATATGACACATCTGGAATGACCGTTTTATTGAATGGCAGGGCGGTAAACAGCATCCAGTTCCAGGAAAACAACACTCAGCCCACTGAAGTCCAGATCAAGCTTCCACCAAGCGCATTTCTACCGGGCCCTAACCAATTGCTGATCCAGGTTCGCTTAGTCCCGATTGATAAATGTTCACAGATAGGATTTTTAAACAGCACCTGGGCGACAATTTTCAGCGATTCCACCTTGCATCTACCCTCACAGAAAGCATCCGGCAGCCAGCTGCAGACTATCAACCTTTCAGACTATCCAAATATTTTGGTAACGGGTCCAAGTATGGGAAACCTTACATTTATTTTGGATAAAAGCAGCGAGAACAATTTGAAAACAGCGTCCATAATTGCTTATGATCTGGGCAACACGGTCGGAAGTTTCTTAAATCAAATAAAAATCATGGATGCCAAGTCAGTTAATCTATTTGAATTGGCAAAAGATAATGTCTTGGTCATAGGACGGCCAATCCTTACTCCTCTGATTTATGAACTGAAAGATAAACTACCTGCGCCGTTTGAAAAAGGATCAGAAGTGCCTCTTGACCCTGCCTCCATGGTAATTTACCGCGTTATGCCAGGTTCGGATGTTGGTTACCTGGAGATGTTTATATCACCATGGAATTTTGAACGTCTTGCTTTGCTGGTTTCAGCAAATACCGATAAAGGAATAACCCTGGCAGGCAGTGCACTGACGGGCGGTGATTTTCTGGGAAATCTGGCAGGTAATTTTGCGATTGTCTCAAGCGGCAGAATTATCGGGTTGGACACCCGTTTTCCAATTGATAGTGAGTTTTTGAATAAGGAAACCCAATTAGTCAGCGGAGAAGAATCACAACCGATAAAAATCCAGCCCACTCTCGCAGAGAGAAATTGGATGATACCTGCTATTGGTATAGTGACAATCTTTACAATAGCTGTGGTTGTGATGGTTCTCCTTCCCGCAATGCGAAAAATAAAAGCTAAAAAGTAAACTGAAGAAAAAAGTTTGAAAAGGGATGCTGAGTAAATGAAGGATAAGATTCTATTTTTTAGAATCTGGCCTGATCCGCCGATTGCCAGGAGCGTTTCTGAAATGCTGGCCAAACAATTCACTGACCATCGGATTGATATTATCGACATTTGGAGATTGATCAGGCAGAACAAACTGGTGATAATAATTAACTCCCTTTATGTTCTTTGGTGGTACTGGGCGGATATTTTATTCCGTGGGATGAACATGAAAGCGGCTTTCTTTAGGACAAAATATTTGTTCAACTATGTAAAAGAACTGGCTATCCAAAAATCAAGGCAGTCAGAAAAAATCGCATTTTCATTTCAACTTCAATCCATATTCGATACCAGCATCCCAGGAATTTCAAATTTCATCTACACCGACCATACACACCTGGCAAACCTCTTGTATTCAGAGCCGGGCAAGGTAAAACTTTATTCCGCGGAATGGATTGGACTCGAAAAAACAATTTATTCCAACGCTGCATTGATTTTTACGCGCAGCACCAATATTTCAAGATCCTTGATTGAGCAATATGGTATCGCCGCAGAAAAAGTGAAATGTGTTTTTGCAGGAATTAATATGCCTGCCCGCAAATTGGGAACTATAAATGAGGGTTATACGAACCAGGTTATATTGTTTGTTGGCGCAGATTGGAAGCGCAAAGGTGGACCAACCCTTATAGACGCATTTAAAAGAATTAGTCACAGACATCCCAATGCAATCTTAAAAATCATTGGTTGCAATCCGAAAATAAATCATCCGCAAATAAAAGTCCTGGGAAAACGGCATATTAGCGAACTTGCCCAATATTATCATTCTGCTTCAATCTTTTGCATGCCAAGTGTCAATGAACCTTTCGGAGCTGTCTTCGTAGAAGCAATGGAGCATGCGCTTCCCATTGTAGCAACTGCAACAGGGGCAATCCCTGATATGGTCAGGGATGGCTGGAATGGATATCTAATTAATCCAGGTGATGTGGATGGCTTATCATCTGCGTTGGATCAGCTGCTATCTGATCCGGAGCAATGCAGGAAATTTGGCCAGAACGGAAAATCACAGGTGGACAAGAACTATAACTGGCAGGCCGTCGGAGAAAAAATAAATAAAGCAGTCCTTGA
>Ga0315283_10006721_pt1 | contig 10293 bp, 8 predicted proteins | sample YL17G09_0_MG_FD_204541 | JGI IMG/M metagenome (GOLD analysis project Ga0315283, IMG submission 204541) | Sediment microbial communities from Yellowstone Lake, YNP, Wyoming, USA - YL17G09_0 | ecosystem: Environmental > Aquatic > Freshwater > Lake > Sediment | place: USA: Wyoming | collected...
GAGCGCCGGTGGCCGCGGGCGGGCGAGCCTACCGACCCGCCCAGCCCGGCCGGGACAGCCCCGGCCGGGACGACGGACGGCCCGGCGGTCGCCTCCTCGCCCTCCGTCGTGATGGTGGGTGCGAGGTCGGGGGCGGGTGGGGGGTACGAGCCCGCGGCCGCGGCGGGCGCCTTGCCCGCCTTTTTGGCCGTGGCGGCCTCGGCGGCCACCTTGGCGGCCGCTTTCGCAGTGGCGGCCGCCGCGGCGGCCGCCGCCTTGGCCGCCGCTGCCAGGCGCACCGCCTCCGCCTTGGCCGCCGCCGCCTGGCGCACCGCCTCCGCCTTGGCCGCTGCCGCCTGGCGCACCGCCTCCGCCTTGGCCGCCAGCTTGGCCGCGGCTCTAGCCTCCACCTCAGCTTTCGCCTGGGACGCCGCGCCCGCTTTGGCGACCGCGGCCGCCGCCTTGGCCGCCTTCTTCTCAGCCGCGGCCGCAACTCTTTTGTTCGTGCTAGCCGCCCACGCCGCCGCGCCCGACTCGGTGTGCGGCAGCGGGGAATTGATGCCCATTACCTCCCGATCCTCTGACAGGGCGGCCGTGGCGGATACGATGGCGGCCGCGCCCGCGGGTGCGGCGGGGGTGGTGGGGGTGGGGCAGGTCAGGGGAGGGGCGGAGGCGGCAGCGGCGGCCGCGGCGGGGGGCGCCACCCCCACCACCACCGTCTCCTCCACCGCCGCCGCCGCCACCACCACCACCTCTTCCTCGGCAGGCCACTCCGTGTCCCAGGGCAGGCGCGGGCGGTTGGGCTTGACGGTGGGCGTGGGGCGGGCCAGGAACGGCGCGCCCGGGCGGGCCGAGGGTGGGGGGCAGGCGGCGGCAGCCTCGGCCGCCGGGGGGTTGGGGGCGGCCACCACTTTGGGCGCCGCCGCCGCCGCCCGGGCCGCCCACGCATTGTCGCACGGCTTGTCCGGCAGGCCCGGCATGGTGGGCGGGCGGGCCGCGCCCAGGGCGGCCGCGATGGGGTCGACGGCCGACCCGGGCAGGACGGACAGCGGGGCGAGGTCGGCCTCCAGGCCCGCCCGGGCGGCCGTCCGCGCGGTCGAGGCCGCGCCCGCCAGCCCGGCCGGCACCCGCCCCAGCGCCGCCCGGCGCGGGGTCATGGGCGGTGTGCGCAGGGTGCCGCCCCCCCAGAAGGCCCGCTCCCGGACGCGGCGGAAGACAAAGGCGGTCAGGTTGCGGGCGGCGACTTCGGCCTCCTGCGAAGGAGAGAGAGAGAGAGGAGAGGGAAAGAAAGGGAGAGAGAGCGGGCGAGAGGGGTAAGATGAGAGGGCGCAGTGGATGGAGGAGGGGCGCACCCTCTCTGCCCCCACTCTCTTTGGACGCCCGGCCGCCAAATCCTCCGCCTCGCCCACACCCCGCGCTGGGGTCTGTCTCCATTTTGCCGCCCTCGCGGGGGCGGGGCCGGCGGTTGGAGCGGGCGGAATGGGATGCTCCAAGGGAGAGAGAGAGAGGACAAAGAGCTGCGACGCTGCGGCCGCGCGCGCGCGCTCGGCCCGAAGGGCCTCTCCGCTGGCCAAAAAGCCAAATGCCCCCCTACACACCCCGTCCTCACAACGCACCGTCGCCCCCGTCGTCGGCCGGTTGATCTTGGCCAACAGCGCGGTCGTCTGTTCTTTACGGCGGCGCACGCCGAAGAAGGAGTCCAGCTCCACGGTCCCGGCCATTTTTTGGAGAGAAATGCAAGCGCTTTTTTTTTTTTTTTCGTTGGCGGGTCCGATGTTGCGTCAGCTCCTTGTCCAACAATGAGCCTAATAGAAAGGGGGTGTGGGTATCACCGTGAGATCTTGAATTGCTCTCGCTATTGGCGGGGGTGCGGGTGGCGTGCGTGGGGTGGAAGGCGACGGGCGGCGGGGCGGACGAGGAGGGGGAGGTAGGGAGCGGCCGCAGGCGATGGGACCGGAACCACGGCTGCATGAAGCACGGCGCGCCCTTCCCTGACCCCCTGAATCCCGAGGCAGGAGGGTAAAATGGGGATCCTGGGCAACGCACCAGCAAGGAGCGACACCAGGAACAGGAGCGGAGGAGGTGGATGAGAGTTGAAAGGCACAGGGAGAGCGAGCGAAGAGTGATGAGAGAGAAGAGTGATGAGAGAGAAGAGACAGACGGCCACCTCTCGACTCTCACTCTCAAGTTCGCGACGCACGCACGCACGCACGCACGCACGCAGCACCATCGCGGGCTGGACCCTCCTGAACGGCGCCCTGAGCACCTCCTCAGACACGCACGCACCCCTGTCTGAGAAGAGGAGAAAAAAAAAAGACGTGAGAGAGAATGAGCGCGCTGCAGCTGCCCGCCCAGAGCGCCGCGCACGCAGGCCCGCCCCGGCCAGGGCAGAGCGTGGCCGGCCGGCCCGTGCCGGCTCAATTGGGCGCCATGCATCGCAGCCTCGATAGGTACGCGCGCCTCACCCAGGCCCTCATCGCCTCCCGCCCCCGGCCCCGCCCTCCGCGCCCGACGCCGGTGCGCGCATCGCCCGCCTCCTCTTCCGGCTCCCTCTGGGACTCCGACGTCGTCCAGCGCGAGTTTGACGAGCTCATGCGCGATTTCAACGAGGTGAGTGCATGCAGACGAGTGGGAGGGGGGGAGGGGGGGGGTAAGTGCGGCGTGCGGGCGGGCGCAGAGATCCGGCGGACCCCCGGCCCCCCGGCCCTCATTTTTTGCCTTCTCCCCTCCCCCTCTCATGCCCAGCTCATGTCCCTCCAGCGCAAGTTCCCGGACTTTGACGTCGACGGCAAGGCCATCTACCTGGACCGCCTGGACGACCTGGCCGATCGGCTGGGCACCTTCCTCGGCCGCATACGCCTGGCGGACGACGGGGTGGCCAAAGCCTGGCTGCGCGGCATCAACGGCCAGCTGCTGGAGGCCGGCCTGTCGGTCGACACCCTGCAGTCCGGCCTCAAGGCCGCCACCGACACGATGCGGGGGTGGGTGGCGGCCGAGGCGGCGGCGGGCACCGACCCGGCCGCCAGCGCGGCCGCCCGGGCGGCGCTGAAAGCCCGGTTTGCTGCGGCCCCCGACGTGGGGGCGCTCCTCTCGGACCCCTCCGTCGCGCCTGCCCTGGCCGACCCGCGCGTGCTGGCGGCCATCAAGGACGCGCTGGCGGGGGGTCCGAAGGCGGTGGCGGCCTACATGGAGGACCCGCTCATCGGGCCGGTGCTGCGCAAGCTGTTTGAGCAACAACAGGGAGAGTAGCGAGGGAGAGAGAGGGGGGCGAGAGGGCGTGGGGTTGGGGGTGGGGGTTGAGAGAGAGAGGGAGGGACAGTGAAGTGTGCGCCCGCGGATTTTGAGCGGCGTTTGAGCGGCGTGGAAATAGCAGCGTGCGTGTCACCTACAGAGAAAAAAAGGAACCTACGTGAGCCTGTGTGGGCGTGTGTAAGGGGGCAGCCCTCCCCCCATCTCACCGCCCCAGCCGCGCCCTCAGCACCGCGGCCGCGGCCGCGTTGGCGCCCGCCGGCCCCGCCGCCGCCGCCCGCCCGCCCCCGCCCCCGCCGCCGCCACCCCCCGCCTCCAGCCGGCAGGGCGGCGCAAACAGGGCCAGGGCCGCCTTCTCCGCCTCGAAAGCCTTCCCCATGTCCGGCGGGGCGCCCCCACCGGACGCAGGCCCGCCGCCGCCAAAGCCGCCGCTCATGGCCTGCCGCTGGAGCGCGCCCTCGTCCAGGGCCGCGTCCGCAAACAGGAGTGTGAACACGCCGCGCAGGCCGAACAGCAGGAGTATGTAGAAGGAGAGCGACGTGAAGTAGGACACGTCCAGCCCGGGCAGGTCGACGCCGCGCTGGAGCATGGCGCGGAAGGAGGGCGGCAGGGAGAGCGGTGCCCGGCCCAGGATGAAGCCGGAGAAGAAAGTGGAGACGAATGTGCCCATCGCGATTTGGGGGACGATCCCGCCCAGGCTCTGCTTCAGCATGCCCGTCACCGCGTCCGGATTGGTCATCATGGCCTCGTGCGCCGACTTGGTGACGGGCTTGGTCGCGAAGACGCCCGTGGCCGGGGCGCCCAGGAAGGCCTTGCGCGCGGCCAGGCCGGGCGTGCCGATCCAGGCGCCGGCGTTGCGGGTGAGGGCGGACCGGGCAAGGGCGGTGCGTTCACGCACTTCCTTCAGGTCGGCCTTGGATGTGGATGAGGATGCGGGGGCGGCGAGGAGGGTCTGAAGAGGAGGGTCGAGGCGGGGGCGGAGGCGTGAGAGAGGCAACGGAAAAAAAAAAAAAAAAAAAAAAAAAAAAAAAAAAAAACGCTCGCGGCCTCGATCCCCTCGCGTCGCCCCGCCGGCAGAGGGTCCTCCAAGACCTCAAACACACACACACACACACACATACACACACACACACACACACACACACAGGCCCACCCAGGAGAGGCAATCCTCCACTGCCTGGCGTGTGATGAATGGCGCGCGGCCAACAAAAAATCCCCGCCCCCCATCCGGCGCTCACCATCGCGTACTGGCGCATGACCATCATCAGCCCGATCGTGAGCGTCAGCGGGACCAGCACCCAGTCCCGGACCTCCCGGCCCAGGGGGACGGGCGGGGACATCGGTGTTGAGGGCGAGGGAATGATGCTATGATGGAATGAAAGAGAAGGGGTGGGAGTTTCACCATTTTTCTCCTACCGCCCGAACCGCTCCTCCTGCCCGGTCCAGGCCCCCACCCCGTCACAGTGCCCGGTGTCGTTCACCCTCAACACATGCCAAGCATCCCGCGCCGTCGGCCACCCCCCCTCCTCCTCCACCTCCCCGCACAGGCCGACCTCTGTGAGCGAGGCGTTGTCCAGGCGGATGTTGCGGGCGGCAAAGCGGGCCGGGTCGGACGCGAGGATGCGCCGGAGCAGGCACTTGATGGCCAGGCCGTGGCCGACCAGGACGGCGGGCGGGCCGCCGGGGACCAGGGTGGGCAGCACGGCGCGCGCCACGTAGCGCGCCATGCGGGCCTCCACAGCCGCCTGGGATTCTCCACCCCCCGGTGGCGCCCACCCCGCGGGGTCGGCCCGGATCGCGGCGAGCGCGGCCTCGGAATAACAGGCCGCCCGGTCGGCGCCCTCCCAGGCGCCCATGTCCAGCTCCAGGAGGTCAGGGGAGGCGATGATGGAGGTGGCGGCAGGCAGGCCGGCCGCGGCCGCAATGGCGGCCGCCGTGTCGCGCGCGCGGACGGCGGTGGACGCGTGGATGGATCCCGCGAAGGCGGGGCAGGACGCGGCCAGGCGGGCGCCCAGGGCGGCGGCCTGAGCGATGCCGAGGGGGGTGAGGGGGGAGGTGTTGGACCGGCCGCCGATGAATCTGGAGAGGGGAGAGTGATGGGTGGGTGGCGGGCGGGGTGGTGAGGTGGAGAGAGTACGGGATCATACATGGAGGCGTGTGGGTTGCCTGGTGGCTCTCTACCCGTTCCATCCCCCGTTCTTACTTGTCCAGCTTCAGGTTCATCTCGCATTCGGCGTGCCGTATCAATAGAATGCGGCGCATGCCAGGTGTGGGGCCGCCCGGGACTGGGGCGGCCTTTGGGGCGAGGGGGCGGTCCATATGGGCTAAGAGAGAGGGCAGGAGAGGGGGGGGGGGCGCCGTGGATGGAAAAAGAGAGAGAGAGAGAGAGCCGTGCGCAGCTGTGGGACGATCGCTCAGGAGCCAGGAGAGCTCCGCACCACGAATGCGGCAGGACAGGCCAGGCCTCTCAAACAGCACGTCACTGCGACAGGGGTACGGGCGCGCAAAAGTGAGCAAGGGCGCGTTGAACAGCGCTCGCGTGAAAAGATGAATGGAAAGCGCGAGAGGAGGGGTCGGCCGATTCGGCCCGCCCTTTCTTCACTCATCCAATTCACTGCGCCGACACCCTGCTGCGGCGCCTCCACGCCCAGGCGGCAGGCTTGTTCGTGCGTGGCCGTGCGCTTGTACACACAGCCGCCCATGGCCGCCGCCGCCACCCGCCGCCGCCGCCGCGGTGGAGGGGGAGGAGAGCAGCAGCAAGCACGCTCGCCGTCCGACCACCCCCCACCTTTGCCTGCCCCGCCCCACCCGTTGTCCGACCTGGACCCGGCCACCCGGTTCCTGTACACCCCCCACACGCTGGCCGGCCTGGTGATCGGTACGAGGAGAGCAGAGAGAGAGAAAGAGTACATTTCTGTCTCACCGCCCATCCCCCACCCCATCCATCCTCCCTCCTCCCTTTTTTCCTCCAGGCATCCTCCTCCTCGCCCGCTACGCCCGCGTCCTGGACCCGGCGGCCGCCGCCGGCCCGCCGGGCCTGCCCCCCGCCGCGCTGCGCCACGCCCTGCTGGGCGGCCTGGGCGCCTGGTTCGGTTACGCCCTCATCCACGGCGGCCCCCCGCCGGGGCCGCCCACGCTCGTCCGGCCGCACCCGGCCCTCTGGCGGGCCGTCCACGCGGCGGGCGTGGCGTACTTGGTGGTGCTGGCGTTCTTGGCCTGCCTGTCCGGCCCGGGCGCGCGGGCGGCCATCGCCGTGGTCGCGCCTGCCCTGGGCGGCGCCGCCCTGCCGGACCGGTCGTACGCTGCCGACTGCCGCCTGGTGGTGCCAGCTGGCACACCCGCCGCCGCCGCCGCCGCCCTCACCGGCCACGCCGCCGTGCTGGCGTCCGCACTGGCCGCCAGCCCGGTCGGTGCCGCCGTACGCTGGCTGTCGCGGGGCGCGCTGGCCTTGAACGCCCCCGCCCTCGCGGCCACGGTCTGGGACGAATTTGTCCTCGCCCACCTCATGGGCTGGTTCTTCAAGGCGCTCCTCCTGCGGGACCGGCGCCTGCTGTGGCCGCTCTCCCTGGCGTTCGAGGCGGTGGAGGCCTCCCTCGCGCACGCCCTCCCCAACTTCAATGAATGCTGGTGGGATGCCTGGATCCTGGACGCGGCCCTCTGCAATTGGGCGGGCATGGAGGCTGGCCTGGCGGCCGCGCGCTGGCTGGGCAGCCGCGAGGTGGCATGGGTCGGGATCAGCCGGCAGCGGGGCGTGGTGGCCAAAGCCCGGCGCGCCCTGCTGCAGTTGACGCCCGCCTCCTGGACGGCGTACGATTGGGACCCCGCGGCCTCGCCCGCGGCCGCGGCCGGGGCGCTCACCCTGGTGGCCGCCGTGCTGGCGGCCGAGCTCAACACGTTCTTCCTCAAGGCCGTCCTCTGGCTGCCGCCCACGCACCCGCTGGTCCTGGGGCGGATGACCCTGCTATGGGCGCTAGGCCTGCCGGCCGTGGCGGAGGCGCACGCGTTCCTGCGGGGCGTGTCGGCGCCCCGGACGCACGCCTTCCTGAAGCTGGGCGCGGCCGCCTGGTTGCTCGGCGCGGTCGCGGCGGTGGAGACGCTGGTGGTGGTGAAGCTGGGTTTGGCGGGTGGGGGTTTTGGGGTGCCGGCCCGGGCGCGGCCGGCGTGGGTGCGGGCGGGGTGGGGTGGGGTCGGGGTGGCGGTGGGGTTGGGGCTGGTGGGGTGGGAGGTCGGGCGGAGGTTGAGGTCGAGGAAGCCGCCGGGGTGGAAAAAATGAAAAAGAATGACAGTGCCCTCCTTCAAACGTCCCTTCCCGCTCCCCCCTCTCTCCGTTCTCTTTCTTCCTCCCCACAAAACTCAGGTGATTGCCTCTCCCGCAGATGCACACCCAGCCTGTGCAATGCAATGCCCGTGCCTGCATGCGCCTGTGCGGGGTGCGGTCCGGTCCCGCCGCCGTGACCGGCCACAAAGGCACGCGGCACCCTCAACAGAAAAAATGCGCGCCGAAGACTCAAGTCCCTCCTCCTCTCCTCTTTACAGCACACAAACATGGGCGACATCGATACCTTCCTCTTCACGTCCGAGTCGGTCAATGAAGGCCACCCTGACAAGCTGGCCGACCAGGTGAGAGGACGAAAAGGGAGGCGCCCGCGGGGTGCGCGACCGACGAGGGACGTAAGCCGGCGCGGTTTTTTTCAATCGGCGGCCGAGAAGAAGGGGCGCCTTCAGCACACGCTCGCCGCCCGCACCCACTCACCCGCACACACACCTCCCCTCCTCCGCAGGTCTCGGACGCCATCCTGGACGCGTGCCTGGAGCAGGACCCGGACAGCAAGGTGAGCCAGAGGAAACGAGAGAGAGGGAGAGAGGCGGGGTGCGCGAAGAGACGCCCCGGCGCGCGCGCGCCGGCGGTGTGGGCGCAGATCAGCAAGCCGCCGGAGGCCGCGATGCCGCCGCCGACGTCCCCTCGACCACGTCCCAAAGCGACTGGCAAATTTATTGGGCAGCCCTGGGGGGCGTGGTGGGGGCGTTGCCGGGACGCGACCTGCCGCCCGGGGGCTCGCCAATCGAAACACCGCAAATTGGTGAAGCGAAACGCGCTTTTTTTTTTTCAACCCAGGACGCCCCTTTTTGGTCTGGTCGACGCCCCTCGTCGTTTCGCGCTCACCACCTTCCATGCCTTCCCGCCCCTTCCCTTCCTACTCCACACAGGTCGCCTGCGGTACGTCAAGAGAAGAGTGCTTGGGAGAGAGGCTTCGGATGGAGGGCTGTGGGGCGCGCCTGAGAGAGAAAAGATAAACAGGACGCTCGCCCTGCGCCCTACCCACAAACCACTCTCTCACCATCGTCCTTTTTCTCACCGCCGCCCTGCCACACCTCCGCCCCGCGCACCCCCCCCCCCCCTCTTCTCCCTCACCCCTCCTGCCCCTCTCCTCGCAACACACAACATCAACAACAACAACAACAACAACAACAACAACAACAACAACAACAAAACAGAGACGGCCACCAAGACGGACATGATCATGGTGTTTGGGGAGATCACGACCAAGGCCAAGGTCGACTACGAGGCGGTCGTCCGCAAGACCGCCCGGGACATCGGCTTCACCTCCAATGACGTCGGCCTGTGCGCGGACACGTGCAAGGTATGAAGGGAGAGAGAGAGAGAGAGAGAGAGAGAGAGAGAGGGGCGCATCCCCGCGGCCTCCTCTCTCCCTTGCTCGCTCCCTCACCTCCCCCCCCCCCACCCCCCTCCTCTCCCCTCCTCTCCCCGTCCACCCCCTCCCAGGTCCTCGTCCACCTCGAGGAGCAGTCCCCGGACATCGGTCAGGGCGTGCACGGCCTGGGGACAAAGGCCCTGGAGGACATCGGCGCGGGCGACCAGGGCCACATGTTTGGGTACGCGACGGACGAGACGCCCGAGCTCATGCCGCTCACGCACATGCTGGCCACCCAGCTGGGCCACCGCCTGACCCAGGTCCGCAAGGACGGGACGGTGCCCTGGCTGCGCCCGGACGGCAAGACCCAGGTGTCGATCGAGTACAAGAAGGAGGGCGGGGCGATGGTGCCCGTGCGCGTGCACACCATCCTGATCTCGACCCAGCACTCGCCCGACGTGACCAACGACCAGATCGCCAAGGACCTCCAGGAGCACGTCATCAAACCCGTCGTCCCCGCCAAGTACCTGGACGACGCGACCATCTACCACCTGAACCCGTCCGGCCGGTTCGTCATCGGCGGCCCGCACGGCGACGCGGGGCTGACGGGGCGCAAGATCATCATCGACACGTACGGCGGGTGGGGCGCGCACGGCGGGGGTGCGTTTTCGGGCAAGGACCCCACCAAGGTGGACCGGTCGGGCGCCTACATCGCCCGCCAGGCCGCCAAGTCCATCGTCGCCTCCGGCCTCGCCCGCCGGGCGCTGGTCCAGGTCTCCTACGCCATCGGCGTGGCGCAGCCCCTGTCCGTGCACGTGGACACGTATGGGACGGGCACGATCCCGGACCGGGAGATCCTGGCCAAGGTGATGAAGAACTTTGACTTCCGCCCGGGCATGATCGCGCGGGCTCTGGACCTGTACAAGCCGCGCTACCTGCAGACGGCCGCGTACGGCCACTTTGGGCGGGAGCCCGTGGACGTCTTCACGTGGGAGAAGACCAAGGACCTGAACGCTTGAACACACTCAAAACGTTGTGGAGACACTCACACACTGATGATGATGAAAAAAAAGGAGCGTGTGTCGTTTTCTACACCACTTGCTTTCCCCACGACCTGAGCAACGCGCCTCGCGCCCAAAGAAAGCTGTCCGACCCCGTTTTCTCGGCAGGGTCTGCAGTGCGTGTGTGAGAGAGAGAGAGAGAAAGGGTTGGGGCTGTGTGTGTAAATGAAGCGCGCTCCCGGCCGGGGCGGGGTGTGTGCGTGCGAGGTCAGAGACGGAGGAGGAGGGGGGGGGGGGGGGGGGTGAGTTAGGGGGGCCGGGTCCCGCGGGCCGCGGTGGGGCCCGCGCGGGGCGGGGTGGGTGGGGGGGGGGGGCGGGGGGGGGGGGGGGGGGGGGGTTTTTGGGTGGGC
>Ga0315283_10006722_pt1 | contig 10293 bp, 20 predicted proteins | sample YL17G09_0_MG_FD_204541 | JGI IMG/M metagenome (GOLD analysis project Ga0315283, IMG submission 204541) | Sediment microbial communities from Yellowstone Lake, YNP, Wyoming, USA - YL17G09_0 | ecosystem: Environmental > Aquatic > Freshwater > Lake > Sediment | place: USA: Wyoming | collected...
AGTCGTCGCCATAAAGAGTAATGCTAAGAGTTTCGTAGTTAGCTTTGCCGGTAATTTGTATCGGACCACGACCACGGTATCTCCAGCCGTCGCCACTTGCCTCATCTCCGTTACCTAAGCGATTTGCATACACTAGATTAGCAATGGCTTCTGGCTTGTGCGCGTAACGCTCAGCAGTTGCCAACGTAAACCTAGTAGGCCAGGTGCGCACCAATGATTCTGCCCGGTAATTTAGGTTCTCGTGCAGCCTAGTATAGTTTGCTGACTCGTGGCACGTTTGCGCCATAAATGCAGCAACACGCAAGACAGTAGAAATATCGTTGGCTGGCAATAGCTCGGCAAGCACCGGAAACCAATAAGAAGCCTGCTTGTTGCCTACTAGCATTGCCTCAACTTTCTCTAAGGTAAATTCAAAATCAACCATTATTTAATTCCCGCTGCAATTTGTAGATCTAAGATTTGTAGATCAGTAACTACCTGAGGTTTAACTTTCACGCCAGCAAGAGCTCTCATATCGTTAAGAGTGTTTTCCCTTAGGTGTTCATCGGTCTTGCTTTCGTATTCTTCAGAGTCAGTTACAATTTTCTTTGTTAGGTTTTCTTTGTCCATTGGAAATTCCTCATCGCCGCGATAGTAAGTAAAAGTCCAATCCTCGCGCTTTTGCTTGGTTAGATTTAACATATCAGTGACTAGCGTTAGAATTTGATTAATTACTTTTGGCCCACGCTGAAGCTCTATAAAGGCAATGTAATTTCCGTCAGATGTCTCGCCACTGCTAATGTCTGCATCTAGTACCCAGTCATAGCTTTTCTCAGCAAAATTAACTAGGTCTTCGGCAGGATCTTTTCCAAATACAGTAAGACCAAGTACAACGATATCTTTATCTTCGCCCATTTTGCTACGATATTCATCAATTGACAGAACTGGATTAACTAGCCTAGCCAAGTCACCAAATTCAATGCCTTCTTTAATATTTTTAGAATCCACCTGGTGCTCCTCCTGGTTGCTGTGGCGGCGGCATTCCGCCAGCCTCGGGTGCTCCACCAATTTCTGGTTGGCCAGCCTGCTGCTCAGAGCCAACAGTGGCCTCTTCGTCGGTTCCGTCCTCGTATGCCGATTCCAAATCTTCCAAATCAATCTCATCATTTTCTAGTTCTAATGATCCGCGCTGGATTTCAGTCATTAGTTGCTTAGGCATGGTAATAGTAACTAGCCAAACATTAGCACTTTGCATCTTCCCTAGCTTTGTTCCCGGCTTAAAATCATCTGGCGATTTCGGTTTGGTTGGAAATTCTAGCTTGTCCTTCTTAAATTTAACTTCGCAGTGATAGTTAAGCAATTGCTCTCCACCACGTGGATCGGGCATTTTTTTGTATGGCCACATGAAAGTGGCCGAAACGAAGTATTTCTCGAAAACCGGACCTTCAACTAATTCCCCCAATTTCCAGTTTTTAAAGGCATATACGTCTAGCTCGTCGAGGACTCTTTCCATATCTAGAAGAGTTGACAATGACGAATCCGACATAAAGATGTCTTTAATGTTGTTTAGAGCATCAGCAATTGATTGGGCCATAATTATTTGTCCGTTAGTATGGTATTTATGCGCGGGAATCTAATCTGACGGAATCTAAGAACAAGGCAATAGTTCCGTATTTACCAATTTGGTATAATTTTTAATGCATTAGGTTTACCTATTTTTCAAAAAGGTAAATAATTATGTGGGTGAAGTAGGCATTTCGCACATTCGCTCGCATCCTACAGGAGTATTGAACTTGACCAGCAAACGTAAGAATTCACGCAGACCACCCCAGGCAGCAGAATACGAAGTTTCGCCAAAACATGCATCTCACCATAAAGGACCCAAAAGAGCATTTGCAGCTTCGAACGTAGTGAATTTTAAGACTTACACAGAGCAACAGAAAAAAACGGTGCAATTGATTCCAAAAAGCATCGCACAAGAGGATTACATAGATCTCCTGTTAAATCCCGATAAACTAATCATCTTTGCGACAGGCCCAGCCGGAACAGGCAAAACAATGCTTGCAGTCCTTGCAGCTTTGAAGGCATACAAAGAAGGATCAATAGACAAAATTATTATTACCCGTCCAGCAGTAGGGGTAGATGACGAGAAGCATGGCTTTTTGCCAGGCGACTTAAATGAGAAAATGGCTCCGTGGACGAGACCAATTTTTGATGTTATGAACGAGTATTATTCACCAAGGGAAATTGCCTTAATGCTAGAGGAAGAGTCTATCGAAATATCACCTCTTGCATTCTTGCGAGGTCGTACATTTAAGAATGCGTGGATCATCTTTGATGAAGCCCAGAATTCTACAACTAACCAGATGAAGATGGTTTTGACCCGCTTAGGCGATAACTCACGAATGGTGATCACTGGAGATTTGGATCAGAATGACCGGAAGTTTGCTACAGAGAACGGTCTTCGTGATTTCATTGCTCTGCTACCGCAGCGCTCTAGCCAGATGATTGACATAGTACAGTTCACCAACAGAGACATCATGCGACATGCAGTCGTAAAGGAGGTGTTGTCAATGTATGGAGAAAAATAACCCCTAAACTGACAAAGTCAGATAACCAACTTACCGATAAATAACATTAGTCGGTGTAAAAAGCCGTCTTTAAGACGGCTTTTTAACGAGGGTATTATGGCAGATCCATTGATTATGAATGAAATTATTTCCTGGGCGGTCGGAGCGCCCGCAATCGGAGTAGTCGTAGCGTACGGAATATCAATGATCCGGCGCAGGGCATCAGCAGACACTAAGGCATTGCTCGAAGATAAGTCCTATCAGGATATGCTCGACTCATACCGCAAAGAACGCGACGACATCCGCGCCGAACGTGATCGAGTAATAGCTCGTTTGGGGGTCGTTGAAGGAGAACGAAATGACTCGGTAGGAAAGGTCGGAAAGTTAACGGCAGAAGTCGAATTCCTATCAATTCAAGTAACTGAATTAAAAACTTTAGTTGAAAAGCTAAGTGTTAGCTTAGACTCTGCTAGAGTCGACATGCATCGATATGCCGTAGAAAATGCAAAATTTACAGCTCACGTGTCCTATCTTGAGGATGTAGTTAATCGTTCAATCGGAGTACCCAAGCAATGACCACACCACACATACCAGACGATATCGCCGCCATTGTGGCCGAAGCCAGAGAATCAATAGTTGCTTTAGAAAAGGCAACAACTCGATTTCATGACATACTTACAGACGAAACACCAAGCGAAGTCTCTGCGCCGTTCGAGCCTGCCGTTATCAAAGAAGTAGTAATTACTCATCACGAAAGATTCCCGTCAATAAAATTTATTACTGCGGTACAGGGAATCATTCTCTTGCTGCTGGCTGGCTTCGTAATTTTATTTTTGCACGTTACAGCTAATAATCAACAAGATATTCAAGAATTGAATGCGCGGATTAACAAGCTAGAAAAGGCCGCTACGCCGTTGAGAGTGCCAAGTAGCCTATCAGGCTGACGCTTTGACATAGTTTAACTGGGTTACTATCGCGTTAGAGTGCCACTTGTCTTTATCGCTGCCTTTGATTTTCCCAGTAATATTGCCACTGGCGCACAGCTCTTCATGCTGCGTCAAAAAAGACACCAGGTTTCCCTTATCGTCTTCGCCAAACGCTGAATAACAATTAAACGTCGAGAGGTATTTCTTCTGAATAAGGGTAAATGCCAGCGCAACTTTTTGTCCTTTTGGCCCAAGCGATTGGCTGGTGTATTTGCGAGCCATCGTCTGGTCAGTGACAACTTCGTTTTTCTTACCCGCAAAATACACGTTAGGCGCGTACACGATAAGACCAATGCGCCACGACGGTGAGGTCTCTTCGGCGAGCACCTTAGCTAGCGACGTCATAAAGTCGGAAACTTTCTTGCCAGCAAGAATCTGCATGGTCACGCTTCCGCCAACGTAATCAATTACTTCCTGCGCAAAATCGCGGTCAGCCTGAGTAATTGGCTTTGCGGCATCAAACGTACACATCCGCCTTTTATTTGAAATAGTTTTGGGCGCGACGACAACACCATTTTCGTCGACAACCTCATCCCTGTCAACTGACACAATCGTATTGCCAGCATCACGAAATGCTATGCAGGCCTTAGCCACCAAATCAATGGTGGGGACGGAAGGTTCGACGGTGTATTGTTTACGGGCCATATTAGTCCTTGAAGTTAAGTTTGCGGGCCTGCTCGACAGTCATGTGCTGGATGCCAGCGGCATTGCACAGCATTTGATAGTGGCGCCACTGTTTTCCATTGGCGTCGCGCTCACGCAATGCTTGGATGCAGTCTTTTTTCTCGGCCACAAGTGCTTGCGTCAATTGCTTGTTGAGCTTCTCGAGCTCAAGCAACCGCTGCGCGGGCGAAACTTCAACCTTTACTTCAACTTCTACTGTCTTATGTACGATGATTTTTGCCATTGTTATTCCTCGTATCGCGTTACGGCCGCAGAAAGCATCTGTTCCGACATTTCCTGAAACGCCTGGTCACGCTCTTTTTCATAAACTTCTTGCTCGCGCTTGCGCTCATCTTCGAGCCACTTGGCTTGCTTAATCAGCTCGGGGTCGGTCTCTGCGGCAATAACCCAGAAGTTCGCGCGGAGTTCTTCGCGCCCGGCAAACGTCTTTTCCATTTCTTTCATTGTGTCGACAATCGCCTGAATCTCAGCTTTGAGCCAAGCGGCGGAGTTCCATTCCGACTCTGTAGCATATCGCGGACGGAAGCCATAAAAGTCCTTGTGGAAGTCGCTGAACTCATCTTGCAGTTTTTCGACTTCGGTACGGGTATCAGACATTAACGGATTCCTTATTTACAATACAGCTATTATAGCGTAAATTAACCGAAATGTCAAGAACTCATTAACCCTTATGAATCAATGACTTAGCTGCGTTTATTGCGCAGATTTGTAGTTAAAAGTTCGATGCGGTACATGGCGTGGGCCAGCTTGCGGTTAAGCGCGCCAATTTGCTCACGTTGCTGCATCATATTGAGTTGCGTTGCCTCGATAGTTTCTTTAGTTAGGCGTAGATCTTTTACTTGGCCAAGCAAAGTGGGTGCAGGCGGAAGCGACGGGTCTCTAACCTTTTTCGGCGCTTTTGCGGTGTACATATTTTTAATTTTGCTCGCCATACAGTATTTAGCTAGACGATAATGAAGAACCTAGGTTGGTGTCGACACTGGCCGGAACTGTTGGCGCGGGCGTTGGGTGTTCTTCTTTAACGGCCACACCGTAGGCTTGAAGTCCCTGCGCAATTTCATGCGGGGACGATTTATAGAAGTACTCAAATAGTTCCATAAAGGTGCTGCCAGGATTGTAGCTATTGCGCTCAACCTTTTGTTCAGTAATGTTCAGCACAATCTTCGCCGAAAGTAAATCTTTGGTCTTTAGCCCTGAAGTAATTTGAACTTGCTCATCCCATTGAATGTTTTCTGCCATTTTCATGTAGCCCGGAACATGGGTCATGTTCTTCATTTTTGGCTTTGCGAAGTATTTTGCGATTAGGTACACATTTTTAGCTTTGCTCATTTTAGGTCCTTTTATTTAGAAGTGTCATCATTACAGTCATTTGATCTCTTATTTCTTGAATTGCCGGATGATCTCTGGCAATTGATTGTAGCTCGTGCTCTCTGATTGTTGCGTCGACTAGCCTCATCGTAATTTCTGGCAATAGATTGGTCAATGCCGTAGAGGACATATATTCGACATTATTGTTTACTTTCCGGACGCAAACGTTAATATCGTAAGTCAGTTTTTCCATATCAAGCATGATTATTTCCCAATCTGTGAAAGCTCGGTGATACATGCAGAAAGATTAATTTCAACGTCGGCCACAAGTGAATGATTTACCAGCCCCTGCCTAATGATGAGAATTGCCTCATCCTGCCCTTCATCCGTCTTGCTCCAGATATCAAGGTTGTCGTACATCCAACGGAAGATATCTTCTGCATCCTCGACCCTGGAATTGTTGCACAGCATTGTCCTTGCTTCACGAATTTTGCCAGTTTTGAACAGCGCAACCATGTCTAGCTTGTAATCAGTCATTGACTTGTCGGCCGCCGACGGTGCTTTTAAAGTGCCAGTCTGCGAATTTTGTTGAAGCAAGTTCAAACATTTGCGCAGGTCAGGATACGTCGCCTTTACATAGCTGTCAAGCGTATCAAGCTCAAACTCTACGCCCTCAGTGACCAGTACCGTCGCCACACGAGCTGTAAACTCGGTGTGATCAATCTTTTCAAAGTGAGTGCCTTGACAACGACTGTGCAGTGGCGGGATAATTTTGTTTGGGTGGTTTGTTGTAAAGATGAACCGGCAAGTTTCGCTGAATTCTTCCATCGTGCCCTTCAAACTAGCCTGGGCTTCCTGTGTTAGCGCGTCTGCCTCATCAAGGAGAACAACCTTTAAATCTCCAAACGGCATCGTGCTGCAAAAGTTCTTAACCTTCTCTCGGATTACGTCGATGCCACGCTCGCGCGATGCGTTGATCTGCAGGAGATCAAAGTCATCAATGCCAATCTGTGAAATAAGAATTTTTGCTAGGGTAGTTTTGCCAATGCCAGCCGCGCCGCTGAACAACAGATGTGGAATATTTTTGGACTTAATCCAGGCTTGGACTTGCTCTTTCTGAGCCTCATCTTTGAATACGTATCCATCAACCGTCTTCGGTCTATACTTCTCCGTCCATATTTGTTTCATGTAAGCCTTTTTAAAATTTAACTGCTATACTATTATAGCGGTCTTCCGAGGATATCGTCAACTGGTTTTTCTTCCGAAGCAAACAAAATATCATTGTTGTCTACGCGGCGAATAGTATGAATACCGGTTTCATCTTTAATTTCTACTCCACGCGTCCAGCGTCCGTGTGCAATACAAATCCACTCGCCGACCTTTACATCGGTTTGCTGCGGGCCAATAGCATAGACCTTAGCCCAACGTGGGTGAACGCCCTGGATTAGTTTGTCGTCCGACGGGATAAAGATACCACCGGTTGACATACGTTCGTTAAATGCCATATCCGAAACAATTACGCCATCGTGTAGCGGGGTAATTGAGGTTACTTCAATTGGATCAAATGAGCTCAAGATTTTTCCTTTGGGGTAAATTTTTTAGGTAGCGATTTTACTTCTGGTGCCAATACAACATCTACGACAGGGGCATCTACAACTACTTCGGTCGACGGTCCTTCATCTACTTCATCCATGCCAGATTCGACGGTTACGTCTGGCGCATCGGCCATAATAGTTGGGCCGCTAGTGTCTGCCACTGGCGTGTTTAGTGCGTAATATTCTTTCATAACTTGATTGCGGGTCTTTACCACTTTGCCGCCTGCCCCCAATTCATCGCCACCAGCGTTAACCTTTCGGTTACCTACTGCGATAACGTGTTCATTCCGTAGCATGATATTGTCGATATCAATTGATTTGCCCATTGCTGTTTTGTAGACTCTTCCCATTGCTGTATTCCTCAGTTATATAGTATTTATAGCAGCATATAATGTTATTTGAGAAATTCCTCTACGTCTAAGTCATAGTAAATCGAATCTATACGGTGGACTTGCAAAAGGAACAACACATAAGACGAAACACTGCTGCCGCGCCCAACTCCCCATACTATTTTTTCTTTTCGTAAGGTGTCTACGAAATATTTCATAAATTTAAGCAGATCCATTAAGTCGCGATCTTGGTACATCATCAATTCTTTCCCGACCCGTTGCAGTTCTTCTTCAGTCCTGCATTGGTCAATTAACCATTTAGCGATATCTAAGTTTTTATACTCATCAGGCATGAACCAGTCTGACTGATTTAGCTTATCAAACTCCTCGACCGTTACCAACGGAGCAAAATATGGAATTAGCGCCGGGGTGTCATAGAAAAGAGCGCGTTTGCTTGCGTTAAATTTGGATGCGTCACTAACCTGAATTGAATCTAAAGCTAATTCAGGGTCAGAATACAATAGCCCACACAGCTCTTCTGTGCTACAATACGGGATACCATATTTGTCAACGTCCATTGATGCTCCTAAAATTATGTATCTCTTTTAGAACTTGAACGTCGATGTCGTCGGCAATTGCCTGAGCAATTTGGGCATACTCATCTTTTAAATCGAGGGGCCGAACGTAAGGCTTGCTCAATATGTCCCAAACTTTTTGTTTGTCTTTATTCATTGGTTCGAGCAATTTTTGAAATGCCACCGCCTCATTCCTGCAGCTCTTCCCTCTTTTCCGCAATGCGGACAAATTAACCATTCTCGACATTTTCCTAAATTAGAAATTGAGATTTTTAATCGATGCTCTGCTGTGAATGGAATGCGCGGTATTCCTTTCTTAGAATTTGAGTTTTTTAATTTATGTTCGGTAGTATGTGGCCCTGTATTCTTCCCCATCATTGCAAGTGATTTTTTAAGACATGTTTCTTTTGATTGTGGACCAAGGGCCTTTCCGGTCCTAGACTTCTTAATTTTATCGCGACGTTCTTGTGATATTACAGATCCTGTCGGAGCACCACTCATGCCATTTTCTACTATTAAGTTAGCCCAATCTGGTGAATTTACAATATCAAGAATTTCACTGAAAAATAGTGCAAATTCAGAGCATTCTTTTTCATTTTCAAATAAGTAATACCAAATTGTAACAACTTGAGATCCATGTTTTTTAATATGTCGCTTCCAATGTAATCCACTGCCGTTATATTTCAACATTCCTTTTTCTGATCGAGTTGATTTTCCGAAATATTTAAGTCCGGTGTTAGAATGTTGTTTAATATATAGATATGTTGCCATTTAGTTTTTTATGTCAATTATATGTTTAAATTCTGCAGATTTCTCAGCCATATCGGCGATTAGCTTATCATTTCTACGATTAATTTCTGCCTGGTACCCCTGGATAAACAATCCTAATTGGTAGACTGCATCGCTTGACCCAAACCGGTATGCTTGCCCCATACGCTTCTGAAGATCGCTAAATTTTTGATGCAGTTCGTCCAGTGAGAGCGCAGTTAAGTCAGGCATTAATGGATGCATTATTATTTCTCCTTGCGGTAATTTCCCTTACCAGGAATAGTGTTGCGAACGCCGCCAATTGGATCTTCGACGTCTCCAGTAAAGCGCGGAATTAGATGAACATGTGGCCATTTAACTGTTTGGCCAGCAGCTTCGCCTGCATTCATGCCAATATTGTATCCGTCCCATGTTCCATTATCAACCATCATTCTACCATACCTGAAAGCCTCATTAAATGCTTCCATCAGAATCATTGTGGTACAATATTTCGGAACGTATAACCGATGCCCGGGAGAAACCGGATACTTATCCAAGAAAACGCTGACATAATAGTCTTCCTCGACAGGATCAGTCCACGGCCACTTTCCATCATCTACTGCTTCGGCCTTTGTCTCGGTTAAGTCTTTAAAGATTGCATCTTCCATTTAGATATCTCCGATTGCGCGATTTGCGCTATAGTGTGCATCAAATGTGCCACCTGGGTAGCGGGCCATTAACTTATCCATATTATTCTGGATAATCTGATTGGGATCAAGGCCTAGCGCACGGCAAGCATTAGTCCAATAGAAAATAATATCACCTAATTCCTTCAATGCGTGGGCGCGGGTTTCTTCGGTAAATGGTTTGCCATGATAGATAACTTTTTTAAAGATTTCGGAAAGCTCGCCAGCTTCACCATTCATGCCCATTGTTGCGGTTGAGATAAGAGCGGCATTAACGCCGGCAGCTTGAAGTTTGCGCAAGCTAATGATCATTGCGTCGATGTCGTTTGACTCTTTACTGGTGATAGTTTCAACAAAAACCGAATATTTGTTTAGATCAATGTGCATAGATTTTCCTAAGTATTGTAAATTGTAACAGTCCTACCTAGGAAAATCAAGTATTATGGCGAGATCAGTTTGGTAATTGAAACTGCGGTGCCACCGTTAACCGTACCAAATTCAAGCAAATAGCTGCCGACGGCCACTGGCTTAATTGCACCCAATACCGAATCGTATCCCGGTATATTGTTTGCGGTGATGCCAATTGATACAGATGCTGGAAGGATAATGTAGTGAATAACGTTTGCCATCGCAAGGCGAACCTGAGTCGTTGCGTAAGTGCCAGACGCTGGCCAGTTTGTAAATGCTAGCGTCACGTTGCCTGTAGGAGCCACAACTTGAATATCGCCGAGCGTATAATCAATGCCTAGTGAGCCGGCAATTGAACCATGGTCATAAACAGATTTTGTGAACCTAGAAGTTTTTGCGGCTGTCATAGTCACATTACTTGTAAAC
>Ga0315283_10006724_pt1 | contig 10291 bp, 8 predicted proteins | sample YL17G09_0_MG_FD_204541 | JGI IMG/M metagenome (GOLD analysis project Ga0315283, IMG submission 204541) | Sediment microbial communities from Yellowstone Lake, YNP, Wyoming, USA - YL17G09_0 | ecosystem: Environmental > Aquatic > Freshwater > Lake > Sediment | place: USA: Wyoming | collected...
TGCACGCGGCGTCGCGCAGTTCCCCAGGGTGGTTCCGGTGCTGGGAGGCGTGGTGGGCGGCGCGTTCGATGCGGTGGTCTGCCGCATGGTTGGGCGCACAGCGAAGTCGCTGTTCCGGCCGGTAGCCGGCAGCTAGTCGCCAATCAGAGGAATCTCTCGACCAGCGAGTGTACGTTCACGCGGGCACGCAGCTTGACGCAGATCAGGAACGTGCCGATGAGCTTGCGGTGCAGGAACAGTGTCTCGGGCGGCGGCGAGCGCGTGCCCTTGCCGAAGGCCACGGCCAGGCCAAGGTCGCGCGCTCGCACGGCGAGCCCGGATCCCGCGAAATCGTACGCACCGCGGTGCGCGAGTGGTTCGCACACCAGGCGCACGATGTCCACGGCATTGTCCGTCATCGTCGCCGGATCCGCAGGGTGGGCATAGCCAATCGCGAATAACGCCTCGCGCAGGGCCGCGTCGTTCCTGGCCAGTATCGCCCGGCACATGGCGCGATAGCCTGTCACCAGTTCCGGCGCGTACTCGCCGACGGATCCCAGGTCGAGCAGTGCGATCTGCTGTGTCCCCGGCAGGTAGAGGTAGTTGGCGAAGTTCGGATCGGTCTGCATGAAGTGGAACTCGAACAGCTCGCGCAACATCAGTTCGTACAGGGTGCGTGCGACGGCGTTGCGGCGCGCCTGCGGCACCGCCTCGCTGGCCAGCGCCTCGAGTGGCTCGCCCTCGATCCAGTCCATTGCCAGCACGTGCCGTGTCGTGAGCGTGCGATCCACACGTGGCACCACGACCTCCGGCATCACGGCGACCAGCCGCCGGTAGCGCTCGAGGTTGTGCGCTTCGGCAGCGTAGTCCGTCTCGCGCTTGAGCTGGCGCTTGGCCTCGGCCGTGAGTGCCGGTACGTCGAGTTGCAGCGGCAGGAAGTCGAGACGTCGCAGCAGGGCCGCGAGATTGTCGACATCGCTGTCCACGCTGCGCGCGACACCGGGGTACTGGATCTTGAGTGCCAGCTCGCGACCGCCGAGCTTGCGGGCGCGGTGAATCTGCCCGATCGAAGCGGCCGCCACCGGTTCCAGGTCGAAGCGCGCGAACTTCACTTGCCAGCCCTTGCCGTATTCGCGGCCCAGCACCCGGCGCAGCTGGCTGTCGGGCATTGCATAACCCTGCGAGCGCAGCATATCGAGCGCCCGGCGGAACTCCTCGGGCACCAGCTCCTCGCCCGACAGTGAGATCAGCTGGCCCAGTTTCATCGCCGGGCCGCGCAACACGGCGAGCCGGCGCGCAAGTATTTCGGCATTGCCCGGGGTCAGCATTGCGCTGGCCAGGTCGAGCGGCTTGCCGCTGGAGAACTGCCTGGCGGTGCCCACGGCCGCGGACAGCGCGAGTTCGCCGGTCAGCATGCCGAAGCGCAGCGCCCGGCCCAGCCTGGAGGTCGGGACGGCACCGCGCTTGCGTCTGGTATCGGCGGACATGTCGGTGGCAAGACCTAGTTTTCGCGGGTCGCGATCGCCTGCAGGCCGTCCATGATGTCCTTAGTGGCTGGCAAGCGCCCGCTGGACTTCGGTCGGCATGCTCATCCTGAAAGCCTGCCGGTACAGCGACTCCCGGCCTTCCTTTGCGCTGTTGTCGTAGGTCGGCACGGTGTAGACCCGCATGGCTGTGTCACGCAGCTCACGGTTGCGGATCAGGCCGATGCTGCCGGTCGAGGTCAGCTCGTCGTAGGTCGATCGGCGCCGCAGCTTCTGCTTGTACTGGGTCGCACGGTAGGCGCTGACCAGCAGCGCTGCGTCGCTCAGCACGGTCCTGCCATCCAGCGCAGCTGCAGCTCGCTCCGCATTCGCCAGCACGTCACCGTTGTATTCCACCAGCAGCTGGCTGCCCCATGCCTCCTCGCGCAGATCGGTGGTGAGTTGCTCGGTGAATTCGGCGGCACGCCGGTTCGTGGCCCGCGCTTCGTTCCAGTTCGACACCTGGATGCCGATGAACACGCCGACGACGACGATCACCAGGTCGATCCAGATCGCTGTCCATTGCTGCTTTCCGACATGCTCGATGACGCGGCGCAGGATCATGTCGATGCTGTGTCCATACCCGTGAAAAAAAGAAAAAGGGCGGCCGTCGCCGGCCGCCCTCGATCAGCAAGCGGAACCGCGACTCAGTTGGCCTGGGCTGTCGCCATGTCTGCAGTCACTTCAGGCGGCACGATGGCGGTCCACGACGAATCGGGGTCGAAGGCCTTGATCGATTCCACCACGGTCGCGGTGTCCTCGCCGAGATCCTTCTGGAAGACCACGCCGTCCTGGTTGATGATGAAGGTCATCACGCCGCTCGAGCCATAGTCTGCCGGCCAGGCGATGCCCGCGAAGCCTTCGGTCAGCACGCCGTCCTTGAAGTACTCGCGCGCACCGCCGTTGGAATTCACGCCCTGTGCATACAGCATGCGGTAGTAGTAACCGTGATAGGGCTTGCGGCCTTCACCAGCGGCATAACCCTCCTCGGCGGCCCCTGCGACAAACGGCCCCACCGGGCTCGGCGTTTCGCCTTCCGCCGTAGGCCAGAACAGGCCGTTGTGCATGCCTTCGTCGCTGATCAGCTTGAGTGCGTAGATACCCGCAGGATCGCCGTCGCGCCCTTCCGACGCGTAGGCGTTCTGGGCGTTGACGTAGCCGTACATCACGTCGATGGCGCCGAGCTCATTCTCACCGACGCGGCGGTAGATCATCTCATCGACGCCGGCGGCGCCGTCCCAGATCCACTTGCCGTCGCGCTGCACCAGCGGGATCGCCATCGGCCACGCGTTGTCGCCAACGGTCAGCATCATCTTGTCGCCGTCCGCTGCCAGCGAATTCTTCGCCTTGTAGGCGGCGACGAAGTCAGCGCGATCCTGCTTGTCGGCCACGGCGTCGCCCGATGACAGCAGGTCCTCAGTGCCAGGACCGAGCAGCTTGCCGATCGCAGCCGTGTCATCTTTCTCCAGCGCCGTGATGAGTGCAGCGACGGCCGCTTCCGGCGTCGCGAATCCGGCCGCTTCGTCCTTCTTGCCGGCACAACCTGCCGCCAGCAGCGCCAACGCCACCAGCGAAACGGTGGTACCTGCGCGCGTCATCTTGATTTGAATGTTGTTCATGTTCGTGCTCCTCGCTCAGCGCGCTTTCTTCTTGCCGCCACCGCCACCGCCCTTGCTGCGAGCGCCCTGCGGCATGCTCTGCTTGCCGCGCTGGCTGGCCGCCTTCGCATTTCCACCGCCGCGGTTCGCACCGGACATGGCCGTGGGCTTGCTGGGGCGGGGCTGTGCGCTGGGTGACGGACGGTTCACCTGTGCAGGTTTCGCCGCCGGACGCTGCGCGCCGCCACCACCGCCGTAGCCGCGATCGCCGCTCGGCACGGGTTTCGCCTTCGGCATGTTCTGCGTGGCAGGTTTCTGCGCAGGCTTCGGCCTGTTCTGCACGGACGGCTTCTGCGAGGGCTTCGGCATGTTCTGCGCCGTCGGGCGATTCGCCTTGTCCTTGCCCGCGTAGGAACCCTGCACCTTAGGCGGTGTCCTGTTCTGCGAACTTGGGGACCGCGCGGTGGATGCGGGCTTCGAATAGCCGGGCTGCGCCGCGTTGATGCGCTCCTGCGGACTCTTCGCCGAGGCCGGCCGCTTGTCCTTGCCCGCATAACTCTGCTGGCCCTTCCAGTTGCTGGCCGTCGCGTTGGACGAAGGTCGCTTTACGTCTGCCGGCATCGCCCGCGGCTGGCGCTTGTTGAGGTCGTTCAGGTCCGACCGGTTCGGCTTCGCTTGCGTGATCGGGCTGCTGGTCTTGCGTGGCTTGTTGTAACCGTTGTTGTTATTGCCGGGGCGCGGCTTATTGTCGTAGTTGTTCCAGTAGTTGTTGTTATTGCCGCCCGGACGGTTACTGCCGCCGGTGTTGACATAGATGTTGCCGCTGTTGTTGAAGCCGCTGTTGTAGCCCGGCGGACGGTTGTAGGCGTTGCTCGGGTAGCGGCCGCCGCCATACGACGGCCGGTACGGATACGGCGGGTAATAGGGCATGCCGCCATGGCCGTAGTTGGGGTAGTAGTAGCCGTTGCGGTTATTGTAGTTGTCGTCGTCGTCGAAGAGTTCGTTGACCAGGATACCGGCGCCGAACGAGAGCAGGCCCGTGGTGACCATCGCGCCGGTGCTGTAGCCGGACTTCTGCTCGACCACCGTGGTGGTGGCGGGCACGGTCGTCGTCGTCACCGCCGGCGCAGGAGCGTAGACGGCCTGCGGATCGTACTGAGGCACGTAGACCACTTCAGGCTGCGCCGGGCTGAGCACGACGACTTCCTTGCCTTCCTGCACTTGCGTCTCGACCTTCATCGCCTCGGACGACTGCAGGTTGCCGACGTCCATCGCCTGCCTGCGCAGTCGCTGCACTGCGTCGAGCACGCCGGCCTGGTCGGCGACGAAGGCCTGGCCGAGCTCGGCGGTCCAGCCCATTTCCATGGCCATCATGTCGATGGTCTGCGGGAACTGCACCAGCGCGCGGATCGGCGGAGTGAAGCCCGCCTGCGCGGCACCATCGTCAAGTGCCTTGCCCTTCAGTCCCTCGTTCGCGATCAGCCAGTTGCCGGCGTCGAGCACTTCCTGCGGATTGGTCGCGGCGATCAGCACCTGCGAAAGCACCGGATCAGGATAGAGCGCGATGGGTGCGAGCAGCTCCTCGAGCGCCTCCGGCGTCCAGCTGGCATTCGCCACGTCGGTGGCGCTGATCGGCGCAGGAGCGGCCGCAGGTGCCGCCGCGTCAGGCGCCGGGGCAGCGACCTGCGCCGTGGCGGCGGGTTGTTCCTTGGATCCGCATCCGGCGAGCGCGGTGGCGACGCCGAGTGCAAGCGTGATCGCCAGTGAACGGCGATCCAGGACAAAAAACTTCATCACGACCTCCCCCGCCTTGAGGCGGGTTTTTTATGCATGCACGCCCGACCAGCCACCGGCGCGGCAGTGATCGCACGCCCTTCCCACACCCCCAGGACAGCCCGAACTTTAGCATGGCAGTCGAAGAGATCCGCAGGCGCTCGTGCAGCAGGGTTCGCAGAGGCGGGCCACCGATGCCGGAAAATCATGCCTCGTCTTCACGCACCAAAACAATGCGATAGAATACATACATGCATCAATTTGGTGCAGTTAACTGAAGAAACCCAGCTCGATCTGCAAAGCGCCGCCGCAGGTTGCGCAGTTACTGTGCGCTGGCATAATTGGTGCATTCCGGTTTCCTTCCCAGACACCGCTTCAGAGTCGTCGCGGCGAGCGACTCGAAGCACCCCAATCGCTGCATCCCATCAGGAGCCTCCATGACTACCGCTGCCGACGTCCACAAGCTGATCGAAGAAAAGGGAATCAAGTACGTTGACCTGCGTTTCACCGACACGAAGGGCAAGGAACAGCACGTGACCGTGCCGACCCGCATGGTCGACGACGCCTTCTTCGAGGACGGCAAGGGCTTCGACGGCTCGTCGATCGCCGGCTGGAAGGGCATCCAGGAGTCCGACATGATCCTCATGCCGGATGCGTCCACTGCGATCGTCGATCCGTTCTTCGAGGAGCCAACGCTCAACCTGCGCTGCGACATCGTCGAGCCGTCGACGATGCAGGGCTACGAGCGCGATCCGCGCTCGCTCGCCAAGCGCGCCGAAGCCTACCTCAAGTCCACCGGTATCGCCGACGCCTCTGTGTGGGGACCGGAAAACGAGTTCTTCATCTTCGACAACGTGCGTCACGGCAGCTCCATGAACGGCTGCTTCTACGAAGTCGATTCCGCGCAGGGCGCCTGGAACTCCGGTGCGCAGCTCGATGGCGGCAACCTCGGCCACCGTCCGGGCGTGAAAGGCGGCTATTTCCCGGTGCCGCCGGTCGACGTCTACCAGGACCTGCGCACGGCCATGTGCGGTGCGATGGAACAGCTCGGCCTGAAGGTCGAAGTCCATCACGCCGAAGTCGCCACCGGCGGCCAGGCCGAGATCAACGTCGCAGCCAATACGCTGGTAAAGAAGGCCGATGAGGTGCAGATCCTCAAGTACGCGATCCACAACGTCGCGGCGGCGTACGGCAAGACCGCGACTTTCATGCCGAAGCCGCTGGTCGGCGACAACGGCAACGGCATGCACGTGAACCAGTCGCTGGCGAAGGGCGGCAAGAACATCTTTGCCGGCGACAAGTATGGCGGCCTGTCCGAGGTCGCCATTTACTACATCGGCGGCATCATCAAGCATGCCAAGGCCTTGAACGCGATCTCCAACGCCAGCACCAACAGCTACAAGCGCCTGGTGCCGGGCTTCGAGGCGCCGGTCATGCTTGCCTATTCCGCGCGCAACCGCTCGGCTTCGATCCGCATTCCGCACGTCATCAACCCGAAGGGCCGCCGCATCGAGGTGCGCTTCCCGGACAGCACGGCGAATCCCTACCTGTGCTTCGCGTCGATGCTGATGGCGGGCCTCGACGGGGTCCGCAACAAGATCCATCCGGGCGATCCCGCCGACAAGGATCTCTACGACCTCGAACCCGAGGAAGCCAGGAACATCCCGACGGTCTGCCACTCGCTCGACATGGCCCTCGATGCGCTCGACAAGGACCGCGCTTTCCTCAAGGAGGGCGGCGTCTTCACCGACGACGTCATCGATGCCTATATCGGGCTGAAGATGCAGGAGGTGACCCGCCTGCGCATGGCGACGCACCCGGCCGAGCTCGAGCTCTACTACAGCGTCTGAGCCGGCGAACGCCGGTCTGGGCCGGGCGGCCAGTCGAGGTCGCCCGGCATTCTCCCCGTCCATGACGCACTTCGCGGATCGTGGGGCTCGCTTTGTCAGCGGAATCGCTAGTCGCTATGCTTCGGGACTATGAAAACCTGGCTCGTCCTGCTCGGATGCCTGCTCGCCATGGCGAGCCAGGCCCAGTCTCGCCGCGAAGTCTGGCAGTGGAAGGACGCCAACGGCGTCACTCATTTTTCGGATTACCCAGCGCCCGGTGCGCGCAAGATCGTGCTGAACGGGTCGCCGGCCTCGACGGCGCCGCAGCCGACGCAGTCGTCCGCAGCCGCTGCCAGCCGCGCCAGCACGCCAGACCCCAAGGGTACGGTCTACAGCAGTCTGGAGATCTGGTCGCCGGAGAACGGCGCCACGTTCTTCGAGGCGGACGCGGCTGTCAGCCTGCGCATTCGCTCGCAACCGGAGGTCAGCCCGGGCGACCGCCTGCTCACCTATCTCGATGGCAAGCTGCTGCCGGGCGAGAACGCGCTGGAGCAGACGCTCACCAATCTGGACCGGGGCGTGCACTCGGCCTCGAGCGTGATCCTGGCCAGGGACGGCACCGAGAAGATCCGCAGCGCGCCGGTCGTCTTCCACATGAAGCCGCCGACTGCCAGCAACCCTCGCAATCAGGGCCCGGCACTGCGGCCGGCGCCGCCAAAGCCTGCGCCGAGGCCGGCCACGCCCAGGGGCGGTTGAGCCGACCGACTGCGCCAACGCCGCGCCCGCACAGGGGCGCATGACGTGGCTGTTGAACTCCGCACCGTTGCGCGGCCAACGCCCGATGAGCTCGGCGCATTGCTGGACGGCATAGCCACCTCGATCGTGTGGCTGGACGCCGATGGCGCCGTCGTCCACCTGAACGAACCCGCCGAAGACCTGTTCGGGGTCGGCCGCAACCAGGCCATGGGTCGCGCGATGCGCGACCTGCTGCGGGGCAACGTCGAACTCGAGGGTGTCATCAGCCGCGCGCGAGCCGCTGGCGCCCAGTATTCGCGGCGCGAGATACCGTTCGAAGCGGGCCCGGGGGCGCTCCCCCGCGTGCTCGACGTGACCGTGACGCCGTTCGATCATCCCGCGCGGGCAGGCGGGGTGCTGGTCGAACTGGCAGATACCACGCACCACCAGCGCATCACTCGCGAGAACGCACTGCTCACCCAGCTGGGCGGCAGTCGGGCGATGGTTCGCCAGCTCGCGCACGAGATCAAGAACCCGCTCGGCGGCCTGCGTGGAGCAGCGCAACTGCTCGAGCGCCAGCTCAAGGAACCTGCGCTGCATGAGTACACGGCAGTGATCATCGCCGAGGCCGATCGCCTCGCCGCGCTGGTCGACGCGCTGCTCGGTCCGGGCCAGCCGCCACACAAGGAGCCGGTCAACATCCATGAGATCGTGCAGCATGTCGGTCACCTGCTGGCGGCCGAAGTGCCGACTGGCGTGCAGATCGAACGCGACTACGACCCCAGCCTGCCGCGGCTGCGACTGGACCGCAACCAGATCATCCAGGCGCTGCTGAACCTCGGGCGCAATGCCATCCAGGCCGTCGGCGCGCACGGTCGTATCGTGCTGCGCACCCGCGCGCTGACCAACGCAAGCATCGGCAGCCGCCGCTATCGCGTCGTGGTGGGCATCCAGGTCGAGGATGACGGTCCCGGCGTGCCGGTCGAACTCAAGGACACGGTGTTCTATCCGCTGGTCACCGGGCGCAAGAACGGCACCGGTCTGGGCCTCGCCGTCGCACAAGACCTGATCGGCCGACACGACGGCCTGATTGAATTCGACAGTCGCCCCGGCCGCACTGTCTTCACGATCCTGCTGCCTTTCGATGCCAATGAACCCAACACCGGTGCTTGAGGTCTGGATCGTCGATGACGACGCGTCAATTCGCTGGGTGCTGGAACGCGCCCTGAAACAGGCCGGCATGACGCCGATTGCCTTCGAGGATGCGGACAGCGCATTGTCGGCGCTGCGCCGCGGCGAACCGGACGTGCTGATCACCGACATCCGCATGCCGGGCAAGAGCGGGCTCGACCTGCTCGACGAAGTCCGCACGCGGCGGCCAAGACTGCCGGTCATCGTGATGACGGCGCACTCCGACCTCGACAGCGCCGTCGCTGCCTACCAGGGTGGGGCGTTCGAATACCTGCCGAAGCCGTTCGACATCGACCAGGCTGTCGAACTCGTCCGTCGCGCGGCGACGCAGCAGCACCGCTCGGTGGAGTCGGCGACGGAATCACGCCGTATCCCGGAAATGCTCGGCCAGGCGCCGGCGATGCAGGAGATGTTCCGCTCGATTGGCCGGCTCTCGCGTTCGAGTATGACCGTGCTGATCACCGGAGAGTCGGGCACGGGCAAGGAACTCGTCGCGCGTGCCCTGCATCGCCACAGTCCGCGGGCGACGAAGCCGTTCATCGCGCTGAACACCTCGGCCTTCACTGCGGATCTGCTCGAGTCGGAACTGTTCGGGCACGAGAAAGGCGCATTCACCGGCGCCACCGAGCTGCGCCGCGGTCGCTTCGAGCAGGCCGACGGCGGCACGCTGTTCCTCGACGAGATCGGCGACATGTCGCCGCAACTGCAGACGCGCCTGCTGCGCGTGCTGGCGGAAGGGGAGTTCTATCGCGTTGGTGGGCAGCTGCCGGTCAAGGTCGACGTGCGGGTGATCGCCGCCACGCATCAGGACCTGGAGGCGCGGGTGCGTGAGAGCCTGTTCCGCGAAGACCTGCTGCACCGTCTCAACGTCATCCGCATCGAGGTGCCGCCGCTGCGCAACAGGCGCGAGGACATTGCGGAACTGCTGCAGCACTATCTCGATGTCGCATCGACCGAACTGGGCGTGGCGCCCAAGGTCCTGGCGGACGATGCGAGGCGCGCACTGGCCGCCTTCGACTGGCCTGGCAACGTGCGGCAACTGGTCAATGCCTGTCGACGCATGACCGTGCTGGCGGCCGGTCGCGAGATCAAGGCGAGTGACATCCCGGCGGACCTCGGCGGGATTGGCGCGGTGTTGTCGACCAGTGGTACCGACTGGTCACAGGCGCTGGCCAGCTGGGCGCAGGCGCGGCTTGCGAGCGGTGGTGCGCCGCTGCTCGACGATGCCCTGCCCGAGTTCGAACGCACGCTGCTGCGCGAAGCGCTTAGAACGACGCGGGGCGGGCGGCAGGAGGCTGCGAAGCTGCTCGGCTGGGGGCGCAACACCCTCACGCGCAAGCTCAAGGAACTGGGCTTGGACGACCACTGACCTTCTCCACCTCTCCCGCTTGCGGGAGAGGTCGCGCGCAGCGCGGGTGAGGGCTCTGCGGCTTCCGCGATGGCCTGACCATCATTACGAAGTGCGTTATTGCAGTGCCGGAGGTTGCGGTCTTCCTCCGCGCCCCGAAGTCTCCCGCGCTTCGTGAATCGCGCGGAGGAACCGCACGATTCACGGCGATCCTTGCTCGAGCGGGAGCGAAGCGATGGTGTCAGCGCAGTAGCGACCAGGCCGCGGTGCCGCTTCGCTCCTGCGCTCGCGCGGCGGCGTCCGACACGGGGCGCG
>Ga0315283_10006725_pt1 | contig 10291 bp, 7 predicted proteins | sample YL17G09_0_MG_FD_204541 | JGI IMG/M metagenome (GOLD analysis project Ga0315283, IMG submission 204541) | Sediment microbial communities from Yellowstone Lake, YNP, Wyoming, USA - YL17G09_0 | ecosystem: Environmental > Aquatic > Freshwater > Lake > Sediment | place: USA: Wyoming | collected...
CTGACCATCGCCCAGCAGCTCTACGAGACCGGCGTGCCCGTGGTCGGAGTGCCCAAGACCATCGGCAACGACCTGGACGCCACGATCATGACCTTCGGCTTTGAGACGGCCGTGACGTGCGCGGTGGACGCGCTCGACCGGCTGCACAGCACTGCCGAGAGCCACAACCGCGTGAGGGTGCCGGAGGTCATGGGCCGCTATGCGGGCTGAGCCGGTTGGGCCTGATGGGCCGGCGCCGGCAAGCCAGCCTGAGCAGTACTTCGTACGACTCCGCGTCTCCCCGTTCAGCCGCTGCCCGCCAGGATATTGATCGCGCTGCCAGCGATGCCGGTCAGGGTGATGATCGAGATGGCAGACTGCAACAGCATCAGCATTTTGGCGCGGCGGGTCAGGGGCAGTGTGTCGGTCGGACTGAACGCGAAACTGGTGGTAAAGGCCAGATACAGGTAATCCGTATACCTGGGCGCCCAGGACTCATAGTGCGGCAGGCTGGCGCCCCGCTGCGGAAAGAGGAAGTCCCAGGGCTCGTCTACGCGTTGGGTCTCGTTAATCCCGGGCGGATCGATGATCCAATACCAGATCGAGAAGATCAGGATGTTCGATACTGCCATCAGAAACACGTCAATCAACAGCGAATAGATAGCTTTCGAGGAAAACCTGAGCAGCGTATCCGACAATGCCAACATGTTCACGAACAACCCAAGGGTCAGGAAGCCATTGGTGAGTATGATGGCTCTGAACAGCTCGCGTCTGCGGTTCAGGAGCCACAATACGATACAAATCACAAACAGGGCAACCCGCAGGAAGATCCAACCGGCTGAGGCCATGCTGTGGTTCAGGCGGGGTACGAAACGATCCAGCGGACCGAAAGTGACGCTATAGGATATACTCGCTTGTACTAATAGAATGGCTGCCAGAACCAGCACGACCATTGAAAGGGATTGGCCGCGGCTGCGGAGGAAATTGGTCATTGCCTGTCACCGTCTGCGCCGGCCTCGCTGTCAAAGTCGGCGCTGATGTCGTGGTTGCGAGTTGGTTAGCTCTTGCGCTCGTTCGGAGTGCGCTTGCCTTCAGCCGGGCCCTCGATGGCACGTGCGCGCACAACACGGAGGCGGTCGAACAGCGCCAGCAGGATGGCAATGCCGTTGATCAGATAGAAGATCGTGAATAGCCTGGCGAGCGGCGTGGTCGGCGTAAAGTCGCCATAGCCCACGGTCGCCAGGCTGACGACACAGAAATAGAGCGAGTCCACATAGCTCCAGCCCTCGAGCCAATGGTAGACCAGGACGCCGGCCAACAGCATGCCTCCCGCCCAGTAGAAGACCGGCCTGGATTCCTTGTCGCTCATCACATCCAACAGCAAGAGGCGCTTCAAAGGGCGGATTCTCTCGCGATTCCGCTCAGCTTTCTCTAAAATCTGCTTCTCAGGTTCGGTGTTTTCCATCAGCAGTCAACCTCCCATGATTCAAGAGTGTGATGCGCATCCTCACGGCATGGCCGTTCCTTGAGGACGTTGACTGGATTTTACCACATGCGCTCTCAATAACACGAAGCTCCGGGCGGCGCCATTGTCGATGCGGCTCGGAGCTTCGTCGATTGCAGGCCTGCGGAACCGTGTACCTGCCGCGTCACGACGAGCCGCAGACGTTCCTCTCACAAAAGTCTACGCAAACACGGTCTTCCAATCGCCCTTCATGCTGACGACGACCCAGCCCTCTTTCGCCGCCACTTGCAGCGCTTTCTCCGTGCCGCCGTCGTAGGCGACCTCGCGCTCGGCATCGTCGTGATGCACCAGCAACTGCAACGATAGTCCGGCGTGACCTCCGGCATATTTGAGCATGTGAATGTCGCCGTCGGAATTTCCCGCCGCCATGATCGGCCGGCGCCCGATGGCGCGATGGATGTGCGGCGGCTTGCCCGGCCCGTCGTCGATGGGCTGCTCGATCTCTTTGGTGCGCACGATCTGGGCAACACCCTGCGCATCCTCACGGTACTGGAACGTCACGCTGCTGCCGATGACCATCGAACGCGGGATGTTGTAGATCTCCTCGCAGACCGCGCGCATGAAATCGCGCCCGCCGCCGGAGGTGATATACACCTGAAAGCCGTTTTCCTGCAAATAGTGCACCAATTCGACCATCGGCTTGTAGGTGAGCTGCTTGTACGGCACCTTGAAACGAGCATCTTGCGCATTGGACAGGAAGTCCAGCACGTCCGCCTCGAACGCCTCGACGGTGACGCCTTCCAATACTTCGGTCAGGCCCGATACCAGGATGAAGACGTCGCGGGGGTCGCCCTTGGCGTAGTCCGCCGCGGCCTTGCCGAGCCAGGCCATGTCTTTCTCGTAGACGGCTTTGAACGGCTGGCGGTCGCGCAGCTCCGGCTTTTCGGCCGCGGCCTTGCCGATGGCGCGCAAGCCGTGTTGAAGCTGGATGTATAGGGGTTTCTCCAGCCACAGCGTGCCATCGTTGTCGAAGGTCGCGATACGTTCGGCAGGCGGCACAAACGTCGGGCTGTTCGGCGTGGTCACTTTCGTGACAAAGTCGCTGATGGCGCTTTTGGCCGCGCCGTTGCACCATGATTCCAGTTGCGCTGGCATGGTTGTGACTCCTTGTATCTGTCGCGCGAATTATCGTTTGAGCTACGACTCGGTCATTCCCACGCAGGTCGAAGATGTCCTCGGATACCGCTACAGGCTTCGTTCGTTGTGCGAGGCGCAGGTCATCCGCAGGTGATGTGCACCTGCTTAGCTAGTAACGCCTGCTTTGATCGCCCGGACCTCTTCGGCGCGCTCGTCGATCGGGAACGTGGGTAGTTCATCCTTGCCTTTGGGCAGGCGGCGGAGGTGATCCATGATCGCCTGCCATTCCTTGATCTCGTGGAGGGCGTCTTGCTCCCCCACGGTGGCGAGGCTGGCATCATCCACCGCGCCTGTCGGCGGCAGCAGGTAGGGCGTGTGGCTGCGCGGGGATTCAAGCTCCTCGACCCTCGATTCGAGGGGCTGACCCTCCTTGTTCTTGGGGACCAGCGACAGTAGGCCCTTGGTATATTTCGGGATAGCCACGGTAATAATCGCGAAATACAAGGGGCAGGTGAGGCTGTACAACTGCCCGTCCTTCCCGGTGATGTCGATTGGGCGGTAGCCGCGATCGAGGTCACCCAGTTCAATCGCCGTCACGACGTCAAACCGTGGGCGCGACGGATCGTACCGAAACCGCAGGCCGGAGGAGCGGGGGAAAAACTCGCCGGGGTGGGCGGGGTTGTCCACGAGCAGAAACTCGAGCAGATGCTTCAACTCCTGGCCGGTGAGATAGGCCGTCACGAGCGCACTGCCCGCCGTCGGATCCACGACACCGGCGCCGAGTGGCGCCACGGCGAACACGTCGTAGACGGTTTGCACGCCGGACGTCCCCCGCGTAAAGCCGGCGCGCACCATGCCGTTGGCGGTAAAGCCGATATCGGCTCCCGTGGCTCTTCTGAAGGCGTCGGTGACAAAGTTGGCCAGTGGCGTGCCCGCCTCGATATCGGTGAATATGTTGGGTACGTCCTGCTCCACCACAACCAGCGGCTGATCGACGCTGTATCCGCGCGAGGCGAACACGGCTTCGCTGACGATCTTCTTGTATTTTTCGATCTCGCCGGTGACAGCCTGGTCGCCGGGGATGGTGTCATCGATCGGATGGAGTTCGTACGATTCGACGGTGAGTTTATCGCCGTCCAGCGTAATCACCAGTTCGCCGACGTGCTCCGAATACTTCCCGGCCTGCACCACGGGCGTGCGGCCGTTGACGATGATGGCTTTATGAAGCGCGGTGTGGCTATGGCCGCCGACCACCACGTCGATGCCCGGCACCGCCTTCGCCAGGCGCGCATCGTCGCCGTCCGTGACGATGCCATCTTTGCCTTCCTCCAGGCCGCTGTGGCTGAGCGCGATGACCACATCCACCTGCTCGGTCTCGCGCAACACGGTGACCATCTCTTTAGCCGCTTCGACGGCGTCAGAAAACGCCACGGCCCCCGCGCCGCCGGCATAGAAGATGGCCTCTTTGCCAATCACCCCAAACAGGCCGAAGCGCAGGCCGCCGCGCTCGATCACGGCGTAGCGGCGAATCACACCCTCCTTAGCCAACTGCTGGAGTTCAGCCAGCGTGGCGTCGTTTTTCGTGAAGGTGGTATTCGCGGCGAGCACCGCCGGAATGCGGCCTGCTTTGGCGGCTACGCCGATGGCTTTGCCCAGGCCGGCCGGTCCCAGATCGAAATCGTGGTTGCCGAAGGTGGTGGCGTCGTAGCCCATCTGGAACAGGAGTTGCAGTTCGGCTCCGGTCTCTCGGCTGGCCGCGCCGAACGCGGTCCCCATGCTGAAGTCACCCGCGTCAAGCACCAGCACCGGACCCTGCGCCTGGCGCGCCTTCCTCCGCTCCGCGATCACGGTCGCCACCCGCGCGTAACCGCCGATGGTCTTGTCATCGTTGAGGATGTCCGGCGTGTAATCCGAAGCCGGGCCAACGCCGATCAAGTTCGAGTGCATGTCGTTGGTGTGCAGGATGGTGAAGGTCCTCTTCCCGTTGGTTGCCACGGCTGGTTTTCCAGGTGTGTTTTCCATAGCTGAACCTTTTTAGTGTTGGAGAGGTGCAGGCCACTCGCAAGTGACCTGCACCGCAAGTCAGTACGCTACAGGATCATCGAACCGCGTCAGTCGCGGCTCATCATCGCCATGGCTTCCAGCTCGAAGTCGTGGTACTCCTCGCCGCTCACGTCGATGATCACGCGCTTGATCTCGCCGCCGGTGAACGACCAGGGCTGCTTGCCCGGGTAGTCGAGGGTGACGGGTGCGCCGCCCTCGCGGCCGATGTTCAGGCCCTCCCCGCACAGCGCGAACTTGCCGAGCTGCGTCGCCATGCCCTTGAACTCGCCGACCTTCTGGTCGTTGATGTAAAGCGTGGCCGTGCCTATGCACTGGTTGGGCATCGGCGAATTGCGGATGGCCACGTACTTTTCCTTGACGAAGTCGACGCCCAACACGCACTTGCCCGTGGGCACGTTCACGCTGGAGGTGATCATCTGCTCGTTTTCGCCCAGGAAGTTATAGACGTACTTGAGCTTGCCGTCCTTGATATACAGCGCATGCCCGCCAAAGACGTGTCCGTGCGCGAACAAGACACCCTGGGCGCCCTGCTTCAGGTCGACCTCGGCCGCGACTTTATACGAGCGCCCGCGAATGTTCACCGCGACCGCCTCAGGCACTTCGAGCGTATGTGGATAGTAGATGTAGCGATCGCGCGGCGGGGACATCTGCGGCCGCGGGGTGGTGAGGACCGCGACGGCGCTCCGATCCTCCAGCGGCAGGCCAAAGTACTGCCCGGCCTGGAAGTGCCACAGCGCGATCAGCTCGTCGCGCAGCGCGGGATTCTGATCGCCCACATCGTGAACTTCGGAGCGGTCCTCCTCGGTGTGGTACAGCGCCCACTTGTCCTGCGAGAAATGGCCCCAATCCGAGGGCGCGCCCGCGTGGATGGCGTCCACCTTCCAGCCGTCGCGCCACAGCGCCCGCGTGCCCAACATCTGATAAAACTGGCTCGGCTTCAGCGTCTTGGCCTTGGCGTCGTCGAAGCTGTACTTGAAGCTCGTGCCTTCGAGCTTCCACTGGGTGTAGCCCTTGACCACCTCGGGCAGTTCGATGCCCAGGCACTCATAGATGGTCGGCACGACGTCCGTGCAGTGAGCGTACTGCTGGCGGATCTCGCCTCTGGCTTTGATGCCCGCGGGCCACGAGACCATCAGGGAGTCGGCGACGCCGCCTTCCCACGTGTGCCGCTTAAAGAGCTTAAAGGGCGTGTTGAACGCCATCGCCCAGCCGGTGCAATAGTGGTTGTACGTCGCCGGGGAACCCAGCAGGTCGAGCAGCTTCATGTTCTCCGCCATATCGTCGGGGACGCTGTTGAAGAACTTGTTCTCGTTGACGGAGCCGTTGGGGCCGCCTTCACCGGACGCGCCGTTGTCGGCGATAGCCACGATGATGGTGTTGTCGAACTGCCCGGTCTCTTCCAGGTAGTCGATCAGCCGCCCGATCTCGTGGTCGGCGTAGCTGGACCAGCCCGCGTACACTTCGGCCATCCGAATGAAGAGTTTCTTCTCGTCGTCGGACAGCGTGGCCCACGGGCGCACCATGTCCACCATCGCTTGCGACTTGCCGTCCACGCTCTTGTAGTTACCGAGCGGGTTCATCAGCGAGAGATCGGTCGATTCCGGCAGGATGCCCATCTTCTTCTGGTTCGCCAGGATCGTCTCGCGGATCGCTTCATAGCCCATGTCGAACTTGCCCTTGTACTTGTCCGCCCACGCTTTCGGGCAATGATGCGGGGCATGGTTCGCGCCCGGGCAGAAGTACATGAAGAAGGGCCGTTCCGGCGCGACCTGCTTGGCGTCGGCGATCATGCCGATGGCATGGTCCACCAGGTCGGCGGTCAGTTGATACCCTTCCTTGCCGTCCAGCCACTCCTGAACCGTCACCGGATCGGCGGGCTGCTCCACGAACTGCTGGTCCTGCACCAGATCGGGGTAGTACTGATTGGTCTCGCCGCCCAGGTAGCCATAGTAGCGCTCGAAGCCGCGGCCGGTGGGCCAGTTGCGCTTCCACGAGGCCATGTTGGTCTCGTCCTCGGCCACGCAGTGCCACTTGCCCAGCATGTAGGTGTTGTAACCCTTTTCGCCCAGCACTTCGGCAATCGTCGCCGTCTCGAACGGGATGTGGCCGTTCATGCCGGGGTAGCCCTCGGTGGCTTCGGCGATACACGCCATGCCGACCGTGGTGTGGTTGCGCCCGGTGAGCAGCGCGGCGCGCGTAGGTGAGCAGATCGACGTAGTGTGGAACTGTGAGTAGCGCAAACCGGCGTCGGCGATCCGCTGGAAGGTCGGCATTTCGATCGGGCCGCCGAAGGGCGACCAGGCGCCAAAGCCCGTGTCGTCATAGACGATGAACAGCACGTTGGGCGCGCCCTTCGGCGCTTCCGGCTGTACGAACGGCTCCCAGTCGGGAGTGGAATCGCGGATGTCCAGGTTCATGACACCCTTGAACGGTTTTGTAGCCATAGTCTTGTCTCCTTGATTTGATGGTTGAATGGATTCTACTCAAATGCCATCCGAGCCTGCGCTCGGTCGCTTCTCCGTTCTTCGGCAAACTCCCTTCTCTGCCTGTTACGAGGTCTGGCTAATGACGAAAGTTCGATCCCTGCTATGCTCCGGCCGTTGGCGGCGCCGGCGGCGCCGGCGCGGCCAACGGCATGCGCGCGCCCAATCGCTTCGCGGTCGGCAGCAAGATCAGCAGCAGGAGGATGGCGCCGACCAGCACGAACGGCAGCGTGGGCGTACCGGCGAAGTTCTGCGCCGTCACGACGAGGGCGGCCGACACATTGCGCTGCGCCGTGCCCAGACCCATCACGCTGCGGTTGCCCGGCTCGCGCCCGCCCAGCAGGAGGCCGATCAGCAGCGACCCGACGATGAACAGCAGCAGCGCCAGGATGCCGCCTGTGCCGATCAGCGCGATGAGATTGGAGACGTTCAGTCCCAGTCCCACCACCAGCAGCACGAGCATCGCCAGGCTGGAGACCTTAGCCATCACCGGTTGATACTCGGCGGCGGTGTCGGGCGAATGCGATTTGATCAGCAGGCCAATCGCCAATGGAATCAGCATCAGCACGATCAGCGATTTGGCGATGTCCCACGGATTCACCGACACGCCCGGCAACAATAGCGGCAGCACCAGCGGCATGGAGATGATGGTCACCACCATCAGCAGCACCATCAACCCGACACCGAAGGCGACGTTCCCCTTGGCGCCCTGCACCAGCTTGGGCAGGAAGGGCGCGCCCGCGGCAGTGGATAGCACGATCAGGCCGGTTTTGAGTGATTGATCGAGCGGGATGATCATCGTGATAAGGAAGGCCAACAGCGGCACCAGCACGAAGTTAGCCAACAGCGCCAGCACGACCAGCCGCACATTCTTGAGCGGCTGGATGATCATCGGAATCGTCAGGCTCAGCCCCATCGCCAACATGCTGCTGACGACAAACAACACAAGGGATATCTTCGCGATGGCCTCAAAGAAATCCGGAAGCGTCACAGGATTCTCCTTTCGCGATTCTCAGCTCTGTCTTCGCTGCGGTGAAGGTCACTCACAATCTCGACCCGCACCTGCTTAACCGACAACGCGTTCGCTCGGGCTCGATACTGCTTCGAACGTGCCGGGCTCCAGATAGATTCCCAGACCCGGAAACACGAACGTGTAGGCCGAGCCTGGCTGAAAGCGACGGGCAACCGCATAGCCGATCGCCGCGGCCAGCATCAAAGGGAAGAGCATCGCGTAGTGGCTGTTCATCTCGAAAATCATCATCGCACCGAAGATCGGCGCATGGAAGGTGCCCGCCAGCATCGCGGCCGTCGCCACCATCGCAAAAGCAATCGGCGACACTTGAATGCCCGGAAACACCTTGACAACCACATCGCCGTAGGCCGCGCCGAGCGCCGAGCCGATCAGCAACGCCGGTCCGATCACACCGCCCACAAAACCGGCGCCCAGACTGCTCGGCGTCAGGATAATTTTCGCGAGCAGCAGTGCAATCAGCATGCCGAATGGAAAGCCCGTACCGCCGAAGATTGACTTCATCTGGCTCAGGCCGGTGCCGAACACATCCGGCAGCCAGATGCCGACCACGCCGACGATCAATCCCGCCAGCGCGGCTCTGGCCCAGAACGGCAGCTTGACCTTGAGCCAGAGGGCTTTCATGCGCGGCAGCAGGTTGACGTAGACGATGGCAGCCACGGCGGCCAGCAGCGCCACGCCGACATACAGCGCCAGCAGCGCAGCCCATGGGCCCTCGCCGGCTGTAACGTTGTACTGCACAGGCATGTCGCCCATCGCAAAGGTAAACATCGCCGACGCTGCGACGGCGATGAGTGTCGGCACCACGAAAAGCGCGCCGCCGAAACCACCCAGCACGATTTCGAGTGCAAAGAAGACGGCCGCCAGTTGCGCGAAGAAGGTGGCCGAGATACCTGCGCCGACGCCGGCAACCACCAGCACACGGATGAATACGGCAGGCCAGCGCAGTCGCTGCGCCAACCACGTGCCAAAATGGCCGCCGATCATCGCCGCAGGCGTGTCCGCGCCGACGGGGGCGCCAAAGCCGATCCCCAGCATGGCGCCCAGCACAAACACGATACCGTTCCGATAGTTGAGTCGTCCGCCCTGCACGGCTACGCCGTCGATGACGTGCGCCATCGCCGCCAGCTTGTCGGGTTTGCTCAGAGCGTGCATCCACAGCGCAACGAGGAGGCCACCCAGCGCGGGAATCGCTACCGTGGCAATCACCCCGAAGGGAGCGGGCGCCGCGCCAAACGTTCCCAGCGTCAACCTGTTGATCAGTCCGAAGCCCTTCATAAAGAGCCAGACGCCCGCGGACGTGACCAGGCCGACCACGGCGGCAGCAAAGCACAGGCCGAGATAGGCACGGCCGGATATCGGGTCGCGCGCAGATGAGCGCATTCAAAGATCCTTCACATCTCAGTCGTAATCCGGCTCCCAGCCGGGCTGCATTTTCTCCTTCAGCGTAGTGCGCTTCTTGACCTCGCCCTTGACAATCTCCGGAACCCTCGGCAAAGGCTCTTCCCAGCAGTACCAGATCGCCGCGAGGCGGAAGAAGAAGCCTACGACAAACGCGATCAGGGTGGCCGGCCACACCGTAAGCCCCAGGTACTTGAAGAGGATTAGGTAGACGATGGAGGTCAGCACTGCTGTCCCGACAAACCACTCGCCACGCACGAACTGCTTGGCGGACTTCCCGGCGGTGAGGTCAATCAGGAAGCGCCCGGCAGTCGGGCCAACGACCCCAATCGCAACGGCAGCAATGTCCGGCAATCCCGCGTTAAGGGCGGCGTTCACGCCGATCGCGGCATACCAGGGCAGCGAGAAGCAGGTCATGAACTGGTAGAACGTCTCGCGGAACTTCTGGCCCCCCTTGAAGGAGATCAGCATCCCGACGATGCCGGCCAGAATGCACAGGATCAGATACCAGGGATTGGTGAACGCGCCCGGTATCTTGTTCAGCAGGACATCACGCGAGACGCCGCCGCCGATCCCTCCGAAGATGGCCAGCAGGATGATCCCGACAATTGTCCACTGTTTGTCGCGGTAGTAATCGGGGCGTTGGGCCAGCAGCGCGCCGTTGAGCGCGTTGGTGGTCGCCGCGATCAGGTCGATAAGCACAAAGCTGCCGACCGTGATGAAGCTGGCCAG
>Ga0315283_10006726_pt1 | contig 10290 bp, 9 predicted proteins | sample YL17G09_0_MG_FD_204541 | JGI IMG/M metagenome (GOLD analysis project Ga0315283, IMG submission 204541) | Sediment microbial communities from Yellowstone Lake, YNP, Wyoming, USA - YL17G09_0 | ecosystem: Environmental > Aquatic > Freshwater > Lake > Sediment | place: USA: Wyoming | collected...
AAAAAAACAAACCCGGCCCCTTAGTTTCATCTCTGTTCTTTTCTACGCTCCTCCTCCTACTCTACCGCCCTTCCCCCTCTGAGTCCTCCTTTTATTCAAGAGCATTACGAACTCTCCCCCCTGCAAAGAGTATGGGAAGAGAGGCGTGAGTGAAGATTGAGAAAGCACGCGGTAAAACCAACCTCCAAGGTGCGCCGCGTCACAGGCACCAATCGTGCCGGTGGTGCCCCTCGCCCCAGTGGCACCCGTCGCGGCGTGCGCCTTGTTTCCCTGCCTCCACAAAAAGAGAGGAATCCCCTCGAGAGTCGCCTTCTACATCCACACGCGCCTGCCCAGGGAGTGCAAAACTGAATTGCACCGGAACCCCACGGACAAGGCGCCAGGAGAAATTCCCCCCCCCCGCCCCGCACACAGGACACGACCACGAAAAAACGCGGCCTTGCTCAGAGTGTGCAAAAGTGCGAGTGGACCCACGGCTCATTCAGGGGAATGAGGAGGTTTTCGACCACACCGGAGGGGGATACATCGGATTACTAACATGATCTTCATCGGGGTTTGCTTTTGTGTTCATGGGGGAGGAGGCAGAGTAGCAGAGAGCACGGCGGGGGCGGGTCTAGTTTTTTTTTTTTCGCGCCCCACTTTCCAGCATACTAAACCTTTTTTTCATGCAATTGTGTCTAGCATGCAAGCTGGGGGTTCTGTTAGTGAAAGAAAGTGGCCATCGGCGGCGTAAAAGCAGGCGTGGCTGCTCCTTTTTGACGCTTGCTCGCAAGTGTGACCTGCGTGCTCGCCACCCACCGACTTCTGAACTCTCTCTCTCTCACACCCCTCTCTCACACACAACGCGTTCCTGAGCCGCAACCACCTTCCACGCGCGCCCATTCAGCAGAGGGCTACGCACCACCCACACGCTCCACGCACGCACGCATTCACATCAAAATGAGGCCGGCCTCGCTCATCCACCAACAGCGCCCCGCATCGGCGGCGCGTGCGGCAGCCGTCGTTGGCACTGCCCGCGCCACGCCCGCCGCGCTGGCGCCCGCCCGCCCGGTCCGCCCGCCCCGGCGTACTGTGGCTGTGTTCATGTGAGTCACTCAATTGAGCGTGTGGGCGCCTCCACGAGCACACGGGTGCAAAGACAAAACAAAACACGCAAGGTTTTGTCTTTTTCTCATCCACTCTTTTTAACCTTCTCATCCAGGCCGCCCACCACCCGCTCCCGCCGCACCACGCCCGGCACGGTCGCCACCCCCTCCGCATTATCCTCCTCTTCCTCGTCTTCAGCGTCATCACCCACTAGCTCGTCCCTCCCTGCCGTCGGAGGAGAGGGCGAGGCGCCCTCTTCTCCCCTGTCCATGCCCAACGACCCGCCTGGCCTGCCACCCTTTGCCTCGCCCGCCGCCGCCGCGGCCGCCGCCGCCTGGGCGGCCGAGGCCGGGCCGCCCGGGTCTGAGGATGATACTAAGGCGTCGGGCTTCCTGACGGCCGCCAAGGGGCGCACGCGGACCGTTCCCGCGTACAATAAGTACCGCGCCCGGACCTCCATCAGAAAAGAAAATTATTCGTCCTGGGTGGCCTTGATGGCGTCCGAGGTGCGGGGCGCCTGGCGTATCGCCGCCGCCGCCGCGGCCGGGCGGGGCGGGTCCGCCGCCGTCGCCCGGGCGGCCGGGCTGAACCCTGAGGACGTGACGGAGGCCGGCCCGACCTTCCGCATCCCGCGCTCGGCCATCGAAAACGCGCGCCCCTCTGCCCGCGCCATGGCGTCCTTTTGGAGTGCGTGGGCCTGGAATGTGGCGACCCCCGAACCCGTGCGGTATGCCTGGCTGCGCGTGTGGCGGGTGCTGGGCCCACGGGTGTGGGGCGTGCGGGTGAGGCTGGCGGGGGCGGGGGCGCGGCTGGACGCCTGGTGCGCGGCCCGGGGCGGGGTGTCGACCCCTCCCCCTGCCGCCCTGGCCCACGCCTTGCGGCGGTGGCACGGCAAGGTCGGCTTCGTGGAGGACGTGCGGTACCGGTGGGGGCTGTTGAGGGGGGAGGGCGGGGTGGCGGCGTGAAAAAGGTGGGCGTGTGTAGAAAAAACTGATAAATGTTGTTACTCTCCCTCCTCGATGTGTTTCAAGGCCGCACTGCGCACAGTTTGCAGGATGATGGTCGCGCCCACGATCCGGAACCCGCGGGGCAGCAAGCCTGCCCAGAGCGTGGCGAACGGCCCCCTTCCCCCGCCGGGGCCGGCCCTCCCGTCCGCGACCGCGGCCGCGACCGCCGCCCGGGCGCTCCCCGCGTACCCGGGGCGGCCGGCGTCGCCCATGTAGGCCTGCATCCGCGTCTTGACCGTGTCAAAGGGCTGGGAGCCCAGGGCGGCGATGAGGCCGGCGACCGTGCCGGCGGCGACGAGCGTCGCGCCGGCCGGGTTTGCGCTGGCGCCGGGCGCGGCTGGGGCCAGCGCCGCCGCCGGGCCGCCCGCCCCCGCCGCCCGGCGCGCGTCCAGCTCGGCCGCCAGCAGCGGGCACAGCCCCAGGTAGCACGCCGCGTACACGCTCTCCCGGCCCAGCGCCATGGTCTGGCCCCGGAAGAAGCCGCGCAGGCCGAACTGGCGCCACACGCCCGCCGCGGCGGCGCCCAGGGAGGTGCCGTGCTGTTGCTGCCGGATCATGACCAGCTCGGCCGGGTTGCCAACGAGCGTCGAGGTGGCGCCCGCCGCGGCCGCCGCGGCGAGGGTGGGCCAGGCTGAGCCTGGCGCCGCCAGGTTGAGCCCGGTCAGGGCTTGCTCGTAGGCCTTGTTGGCGCCAAACTGGATGGCGGTTATGGGCGCAAAGGAGGTCGCGTTGATCTGATGGAAAAAAGAGAGCGCGCACGAGAGAGGGAGAGAGCGTGATGAGAGGAGTTGAGAAGGAGTCGCGAGCGCGCCGCCGCGCAATCGCTTGCGCACTCTCTCGTTTCCCCCTTTCTCTCCTCGCCTCTCTCCACCTCACTCACCGCCAGCCCCCGGTACATGGCGCGCGGGTTGGTCCAGGGGACAGGGCGGCCGGACTGGGAGGAGGGAGAAAAAGTAGGTGTGAGAGGCGATGCGCCGTTTTTTGGTCGGGTCAAACCTCGACCACCGCTCGCCTGTCTGTTGCTCTCCCCCTCTCACACACGACCAGCGGCGGCGGCGGCCGGGACCGCGGGCCTGCCTCCCACCATTTTCACGCCGCTCACCTGCAGCGCATTCTTCACGCACACCGTCGGCTGCATGATGCACACCTCCATCACGCCCGCCCCGCCGCCGATGAGGGTGTGGTGGAGCGGGGTCGCGGCCCGCCGAGTGCGGTGCGCCGCGACGATGGAGGCGAGGGGCGGAGGCGTAGGAGGTGGGGGAGCAGAGGCCACTTCCGCGGTGGCCATTGTTGTAAAAAGGGGCGTGTGCGCGCTCTCTGCGCTCGCGCTCAGGCCATGCCGGGGGGCGCGGAGGCGCGCGACACGCCGGAAAGAAAAGAGAGAAGAGTGTGTGAACTTGTCCATTCATTGTCCACACGCGCGACTGGCCCGCAGTCGCATTTCACTCCCGCCTGGCGTGCCGCGCGACCTGCGATCTCCAGGAGCCCTCTGACCAGCCATGGCATCCTCGTCCTCACCCCAGGAGCAGCAGCAGCTCCCTCCCACCGCCGCTGCCGCCCGTGCCCGCGTCGCGGCCGCGTCCTCGTCCGTCCTTGCTACCCATGTCGAGCCGGCGGACGACATGGTGGCGGAACGGGCGCGCGCCTCCTTCCCTCCCGCGACCGTGGCGGCCTTCCTGCATGGCGGGGCGGACAAGCTGGAGCGGATGTGAGAGTATATTGAGAGAGGAGGGCGGGCGGAGAGGAGAGGAGGGAGAGGAACAACTCTCTAACTCCAAACCTTTTTTCCTTTCACAGGACCTCCCTCGCGGCCACCCTCGAAGCCACGCCCTGGGGCTCCAAGGCCGACCGCCCCTTCCTCACACGGGAAGCCCAGTACGTGGCCGGCCTGACCGCGGCCTTGGAAACCTACAAAGCCGCCCGCAACGGGGAGATGACGTACGAAGACGCGCTCCTAGCCAGGAAGCTGCTGGCCCTCCCATCCGGCTTTGAGCTGCACCTGGGCATGTTCATCCCCACCCTCCTCTCCCAGGCGTCCCCCGACCAGCAGGCGGCCTGGCTACCGCGCTCCCTGAACATGCAGGTCGTGGGGACGTACGCGCAAACCGAGCTGGGGCACGGCACCTATGTGAGGGGGCTGGAGACGGTCGCAGTCTTTGACCCGCCCTCCGCCTCCTTCATCCTGCACACGCCCACCCTGTCCGCCACGAAATGGTGGCCGGGCGGGCTGGGCAAGACCGCCACGCACGCCGTCGTCATGGCCCGCCTGTTCACGGGCGGGCGTGACCGGGGCCCGCACGCCTTCATCGTCCAGGTGCGGGACCTGGAGACCCACCTGCCCTGCCCGGGCGTGAGCGTGGGGGACATCGGTGACAAGTTCGGGTTCGGCTCCGTGGACAACGGCTTCCTGGCGCTGGACCACGTGGCCATCCCGCGGGACGCCATGCTGGCCCGGTACGCCCGGGTCGAAGCCGACGGGGCCTACACGCCACCGCCGCCGGGCAATGAAAAGGCGTCGTACGCGACCATGGTGTTTGTGCGGGCGACGATCGTGGAGGAGGCGGGCTGGGTGCTCGCCCGGGCGGCCACGATTGCGACCCGGTACGCGGCCGTGCGGCGCCAGACGGCGAGCGGGCCGGGGCTGCCGGAGGCGCAGGTCCTTGACTACCAAAACGTGTCGGCCGCGTTGTTGCCGCTCGTGGCGGGCGCCTACGCCCTCATCTTCCAGGGCCAGGCCGCCATGGCCGCCTACCGCGCCTTTGAAGCCGCCCGGGACAAGGGCGACTTTGGCGGCCTGCCCGACCTGCACGGCCTGCTGGCGGGCATGAAGGCGGTGTCTACCTGGATGGCGTCGGACGGGGCGGAGGCCGCCCGGCGCGCGTGCGGGGGGCACGGGTACAGCGCGCTCTCCGGCCTGCCTGCCATCTTTTTGAATTACGTTCAGAACGTGACCTGGGAGGGCGACAATGACGTCATGTGCCTGCAGACGGCGCGGTACCTGGTGAAAGCGTTTTTCAGGGCGGCGGGCGGCGGCGGGCCGGAGGGCGGCGCCCCGTCGCCCGCGGTAGCGTACCTCGGCCCCGCCGCGCGCGCGGCCGGACGGGGGGGGCTGGCCGCGGTCGGCGCGGCCCTCGCGGGCCCCGCGGCGGGCGGGGGGCCCGCCCCGTTGCGCGCCGTCCCGCCCACCACGGCGGGAGTGGTCGCCGTCCTGCGCGCCCGGGCGGGCGTGGCCGTCGCGGCCGCGGCGGCGGGGCTGGTGGAGGCGTCCGGGGGGGCGGCCCCCCGCTTTGAGGGGCCCGCCTGGTCTGGGCGGGCGGCGTCCCTGATTGCCGCGGCGAGGGCGCACTGTGAGGCCGCCCTGGCGGCGTCCTTTGTGGGCGGCCTGGATGCCGTGGAAGCGGAGGGCGTCCTGCCACCGCCCGCCCTGGCCGCCCTGCGCCGCCTGGCCTCCCTGTTCGCCCTGGGGCTGGCGGCGGCGGGCGCGGGCGACCTGCTGGACGCGGGTGTCGTGTCGCCCGGCTGGGGGGCGGCCGCGCGGGAGGCCCGCTTCGCCGTCCTCGCGTCCCTCCGCCCCGACGCGGTCGCCCTGGTGGACGCCTTTGGCCTGCCCGACTACCTGCTCAACTCCGCCATCGGCGCGGCGGACGGGGATGTCTACCGGCGCCTGCGGGAGGCGGCGGGGCGGGCGCCCTTCAACGCGACAGAGGAGGGGCCTGGGTGGGAAGGGGTGTTGAAGCCCCTGCTGGCGCCGAGCGAGCGGGCGCGGGCGAGGGAGGCGCGGGCGAGACTGTGAGAGGTGAGAGAGACGGGGGCTTGTGATCATTGGAAGGCGCACTTATGTCGCTGACGGTTCCATACACGCGACGCGGCTTTTCCTTCCACACACTCGAATAAAAAGCACAAAAATGGGGGGTTATCAAGAGAAGAGGAAAGAAAAAAATGAAGAATCCTTGGAATTTTTAAGTCAAGGGCGACCCAAACCAGCCGCCCAGGCTGGCCAGCAGCTGCCCGCCCAGGGCCGCCACCCCGCCCACCACGCCGCCCGACCCGCCCGCCCGAGGCGTGGTCGGCCCGCTGGACGACGGGGTGGCGGCGGCGGCGGTGGCTGACGCCCGAGCCAGCAGGGCCGCGCGTGCGGCGGCCAGCGCGGCCGTGCACTCGCCCGCCGCGGACGCCAGGTGCGAGTGCGGGGCCGCAGACGCGCCCACCAGCTCGATGACGCGGTGACCGATGATCCCGCCGGCGGCCGGGACGGGCGCGTCGGCCGCGGAAACGGCGGCGGACGCGGACGAGGGCGGGCCGCGGGTGAGGGCGGCCAGGGCTGAGAGAGCGGCCGCGGCCCCGCCGTCCGCCAGGCCCGCCTCCGGGCCGGCCACCGCGCGGGCGGCCAGGGCGGCGAGGAGGGCCGCCGCGATGGGCCCCGCGCCAGGCGGGGGCGGCCAGGCCGGCGCGGCAGGGGAGGCACCCGCCCCATCCTCAAATGAGGACGGGGGCAGCGGGGCGGCTGCGCCCGCCGCCTCCTCCATCCACACGTCCCGCCCAGAGGGACCACCGGCAGCCCCGCCACCGCCCCGGGGCGACACGGGCGCCCAGGCCTGGGAGGCGGAGCCCGGGGGTGGGGGCAAGGCGGTGAGGAGGGTGTTGAGGAGGACGGCCGCGGCCGCCCGCGTGCGCGCGGCAGAACCCCCCGCGCCCAGCCCGCCCAGGCCGGCCGCCGCCGCCAGCGCGCCGACGCCGCCGTGGGCCGCCATCATGCGGCAGGCCGCGCCGTCCCGGGTGGCCAGGGCGGACAGCAGGGCGATGAGCTCGGGGACGCCTTCGAGCGGGTCGGCGGCGGCGGCGGCGGCGGGAGGAGAGGAGGGAGCGGGCGAGGGGGTGGGAGGCTCCCCCTCACTGGTCGTGCTGCGGGCGCCCTCCACAGCCACCACCCCTCCCTTCTCCCCGCTCGCCGCCGCCGCCCCCACCATCGCCTTCATCAGGTCGACCGGCAGGCACATCGCCTCCGCCCGTTCCTCCATGGACGCCCCGCGCCAGCCGCCCGGGGCGGACACGGCAGCGGCGAGGAGGGCGGCGGCCTGGCGCACGCCCCGGCGCCAGGGCAGGGTGGCAACGGGGTTGAGGGGGAGGGGGGGCGCGCCGCCCCTCGCGCCCGCGCCCGCGGCCTGGGGGTCGAACGAGAACGCGCCGCCGGGTGAGACCGCGTCCAGGCATGCCCGCAAGGCGGCCAGGACCATGCCCAGGCCGCCGGCGCGGGCGAAGCGGGCGGCTCGGGGCGAGGCGTCGCCGCCCGCGTCGCCGCCGCCGCCGCCGTCAGCCGACAGGAGGGAGGCGGTGGACGCACCGGACGCCGCGAGCGAACTCGCGGACGCGAGCGACCCGGCCAGGGCGGCGGAGGGGGCGCCCGGCGTGCGGGGCGGGGGCGGGAGGGCGCCCAGGACCTTGGCGTGGATGGCGTCGATCTGAACATATGGAAGAGAAAAACAGATATAAAGATAAGGGGGGTCGGGGGGGAATGATGGGGAGGTGGCGGGGCGCGACGGCGTTCGCGGGTGGGCCGTCGGCGCGCCCTGCGCGGGGCGCGAAGGACACGCCCCTCTCTCTCTCGCCCGCCGAGACAGCATGTGCGCCAGCGGGGCGCCTGCCGCGCCTGGCCCTACCCAGCCACCTGTAGCGCTAAAACCGCCCCCTCCTCTCTCAGCTTCGGCGCAAGGGCGCCCTCGGCGGCGTGCTTCCGCTCTCTCTCTTCCATCAAAAACCGCCGACGCCCTGCGCCGGGCCCGCGCACAGCCTTTACCCACCCATCTCTTCCCATGCCTACCTTGGTCAGAATGGCCCGCAACCCTTCCACGGCCAGGGAGGAAGAAGAGGGCTCGGGCGGTGGGAGGACACTCGCATCGAACAGGGGAGTGGCAGCAGCAGCACTCGCTGGCGCGGCTGCGTCCCCTGTCCAGGTCGGCAGCAGGCCTTTCAGCTGGGCGCGCAGCTCTGCCGTCTCAGGGGTCAGGTGGCGGGTCAGGCTGCCGGGGGGCGGGAGGGTCGCCATGGCTGTCTCTGCTCGCGGCAGCGGGCGACTCGCGCGCGGCCGGAGAGAGTGAAAAAGAGGCCTCTCCCCTTCCACAGTCTTCACGTAAAATCTACTGCCGCCCTCTTTCCTCTCTCCCGCTCTCTCTCTCTCATCATCCCGTTCACTTCCGCCGGCACGCGCACACGAGCACAGTCGCGATCGCGGCCACCAGCAATGCACTCCCAACGACGATCCCGGCGATGGCGCCGCCTGAGAGGCCTCCTGCCTGGGGGCTGCCGCCTCCACTCCCGCCACCCTCCGCGCCCGCTCCTGGTGGCCCGTCCGGGTACAGGGCCGCCACCTTGCCGTCCTCCCGTGGTGGGCGGGGTTCCGCCGGGTCCGGGCCGGCCGGCAGGTCCGGCGGGGGCGGGGGCGCCGGCTCCGCGCCGCCGGCCGCGGCCGCGCCCGGCGCAAAGACACCTGGCTGGAGAGGGGGAGGTTGTGCGGCGGTGGGCGCCGCGTTGTCCAGGGGTGCCGCAGCAGCAGCAGGCGTGACCGGTACAGCAGCATCTCTGTCCGCGGGCGCCGCCAGGGCCGGGGCGGCGGGATCGGCGGCGGGGGCGGCGACTGAGAGAGACAGAGATGAGAGAGAGGAGGGGGGTGAAGGTTGAGGCGAGAGAAGCCAGGAGCGGTTGCGCATGCGCACGAAAACAAAGAGCGCTCTCTCTCACTCTTTCACTCTATCCGTGACGCGACAGGGCGCACAGCTTTGTGAGCGCCTGCACGCACAGTCAAACACCGCCTTGACGGCGCGTTGTGGCAGGGCGGGCGTGCGTGGACGCAAAACAGAAAAAGCAAGCGACCCGCATCGGCGCACACACCCCTTCTCTCTCTTCTCCTCACCTTCCTGCGCCAGAGCCGCGCCCAGGACCACCAGTGCCAGGGTGAGACAGGCCAGCGGGACGTGACTGCGGCGACGCATGTTGACAAAAAGTGTGTGCGTGTGTGTGCGCGTGTGTTTTTTTGCGAGGAACGAAATGAAAGACAGTAGAGGACGACAGCTTTTTCACCTGCCCCGCCCCGCCCCGCCCCTCATTTTTTTCTCCGCCGCGAACGCCTCCACAAACCCTGCCCGCACCCCGATGACCAGCTCCCGCATGCCGAACGCGTCGCTCGGGTCGGCCAGGCGGGCCAGGAGAGCGGGCAGGACGGCCGGTAGGGCGGGCTCGCACCGGGTGACCGCGACCGCTTTCTCCGAGGGGACGGGCGCCGAGGTGGACGGCCCCCCAGACCCGCCCCCGCCGCCGCCGCCCGCCCCTGGTGCTGCCGCCCTTGCCCTGGGCAGGGACCGGATGCCCAGCAAGCCCTCCCGCCCCGGGTCCTCACAGTCCAGGAGGGTGAAGACGTACAGCACCTCCCCCGGGCGGGCCCGGGACGTGCCACCGCCAGGCATCGCGCCGTGCTCCACTGCCAGCCCCAGGCGGGCCGCGTAGAAGGCGGGGGCCACGCGGACGGCCGCGTACTGGGCGCCCCGGGCGCGGGAGGAGGCGGAGATGGACGCCTCCTTGGAGGCGTGGGCGTCGGCCTCGGCGGCGAGGGCGGCCTGGTGAGAGAGAGAGGAAAATGACATGATGGCGGGGAAGGTTAGGACGATGACGGGGCGTCGAGAGAGTCTCTTCCCCCCTCTCGGCTTACTCCATCCTCTCACCTCCAGCTCCGCCACCTTGGCCGGCAGCGCGGCCTGCTCCGCCTGTGCTGCATCCAGGTCGGCCTGGAGGCGGGCCTCGAGGGCGCCCTCCTCGGCGAGGCCTGAGAGAGGGGAGGAGAGGAGAGGAGAGGGAGAGGAGAGGAAGGAGAGCGGCGTGATGAGGTCGGAAGCAAGCAAGAAAAGATGCGCTCGGGTGCGTGTGAGTTTCCGTCGCTCTCTCCCTCTCTTTCCAACACTCACGTTTCTGCAAAGCCTCCACCGCCTCGCTGGCGGCGTCCAGGCGGGCCTGGACGGCGGCGCGCTTGGCTGGGAAGGTGAGTAGGGAGAGGGGAAAAGGCGTGAGAAGAAGAACAAAAGCGCTCGATGCGGTCTCCACCGCATGCGCTCCCTCTTTCGGCGCCCCGCGCCTCCACGCCCCGCTTGCTGCCCCACGTGCGCAGAGCATGTGCGCGCAAGGACGCGCCCTGGAGCTCCGGCACCGCGCT
>Ga0315283_10006729_pt1 | contig 10289 bp, 12 predicted proteins | sample YL17G09_0_MG_FD_204541 | JGI IMG/M metagenome (GOLD analysis project Ga0315283, IMG submission 204541) | Sediment microbial communities from Yellowstone Lake, YNP, Wyoming, USA - YL17G09_0 | ecosystem: Environmental > Aquatic > Freshwater > Lake > Sediment | place: USA: Wyoming | collected...
CTGGAGACATCGACGATGCTCGTGACAGCGGAGGCCAATGGCCGGAATCGGCGGCAGGCGTTCGTGGCCGCTGCGCTGGTGGCCTGGGCGGCGGGATTGTTGGTCTGGATCTTCCCTCCTCTGTGGCTCTTATTGGGTTTGAGTCCTTATAGCTACTGGTGGGTGCGGCGACGCTGTCTTCGGCGGATGGCAGTGATGCAGCAGCCGTTTCCCGATCAGTGGGAGCAAATTCTTCGCACACAGGTCGCATTCTTCGAGGCGCTGGACAATGCGGGGAAGGCTCGGTTCCGGCAACTGGTGCAGATCTTTCTGGACGAGGTCCGGATCACGGGCATTCGCACGGAGGTGGACGAGACGGTTCGGCTGCTAGTGGCGGCGAGTGCGGCGATTCCGATCTTCGGGTTCCACGATTGGGAATACCATCGGCTGCGTGAAGTGCTGATCTACCCGGATGCGTTCGACGACGCGTACCAGAGTCATGGCGGGTCCGATGAGCATATTCTTGGCATGGTCGGCCTGCACCATTTGAGTGGGGTGATGATTCTCTCCAAGCCAGCGCTCCTGGCTGGATTCGCCCATCAAGCAGGCCAGCAGAATGTGGGGGTGCATGAGTTCGCGCATCTGGTCGAGAAGGAAACGAGCGAGTATGGGCTCCCGCCCGAGGTGCCTTGGCCGGTAGTCCGGCAATGGGTGCGGTACGTGGCCCGGGAACTGGCTCGGCCATCGAAGCATGGCGCCCACATCAGCGCCTATGCCTATACGAATGAACACGAATTCTTCGCGGTGCTGGCGGAATATTTCTTCACGTCGCCCGAGCTGTTGAAACGTCGGGACCCGGTCTTGTACGCCATGCTGCGGGACATGTTTCACCAAGATACTGGGTCACTGCTCCACCTGATGCCCCTGCGGCGCCAGGGAATCGGCCGCAACGCGCCCTGCCCCTGCGGCAGCGGCAAGAAATACAAACACTGTTGCCTCGCAGGGAACGCGAAGAGCGGATAGCGCCACGAGGCCAGAGACAAGGGGTGTGAAATGTGAAAGCGTAGATGGTCTATCTGGTTGGCCGGACCCAAAAACCGACCAGGTGAACCAGAACACTCATGCTCTTTCCCCTGCCGTCGAAAAGATTTGAGGCAAGCGGCAATACCGTTTTCATCACGGAAAAATCAATGCGGATCGACTGAAATAGAGCATTCGAATGGGTGAAACGGGAGCGAAGAATGGCCAAGGCTGCCCTTCACTGCGCGCATCGAGCGACCACCGCTTCATCGTGGGGGCTCTGCGAGCAAGAAGGGCACCTGGCCACTCTTCCCCGTCCCTCCAAGCTTGCTTGCTCTCTCTTCAGGGATGGGGCCTGATTGATCTTCCACTGCGCGCGTCCAACGAGGGCCTTCTGAGGCCGCGCGTTGCGCGAGCACAGAAGATCATCAGGCTCCATCCCCCCACCCCTTGAATCTTCGTCCTAGTACGGACTACTCTTCCGCTATGGAATTACCCGATCTGAAGGACGATCCCTATCTGAAAGTGTTGCGACCGCTCGTCGAGGCCTATCTCGCCTTCTGGCGCATCGACACCCGCCACATTAAATCTCTGCGGCTGACCCCCTCCCAGTTCGATGTCATCGCCACGCTGGGAGATACGGAGGGCATGACCTGCTCAGAACTCTCTACCCAGACGCTCGTCACCAAAGGCACGCTCACCGGCGTCCTCGATCGCCTCGTCTCCAAAGGTCTGATCCGGAGGGACACGATGAAAGGAGATCGCCGTTGCACCAAGATCTCGTTAACCGTGAAAGGCGATGCGCTCTTTCGAAAAACCTTTGCAGCCCATTTGGCCTTTCTCCGTCCATTCTTTGAACGGGCCTTGAGCCCCGAAGAAGTGAACCAAACTCGCGCGCTGCTCCTGCGCCTGCGGGATAGTTTCCGACAAGAAGGTTTAGGCTCAGGCTAAGGTCAAGGTCAGACAAGACCTTATTGCCGAAAGGCACCTCGACCTCAACCTTAACCTATCTGAAGATATGCGCCTAACCATCCTCGGCTCCGGCACAAACATACATCCCACGCGGGCAGCATCGGGCTATCTCGTCCGCACCGACCATACGATTCTGTTGGACTTTGGCCCTCGCACGCTGGCGAATTTACAAAAGACCGGCGTGAACCGGCATCGGATCACCCACATACTTTTCTCCCATTACCACGCCGATCACTTCTCAGACTTCATCACCTATTTCTTCGATGCGATGATCTTTACGAAATACCAAGGAGGAACAAGGCCACCGCTGACCGTCATCGGCCCTCGCGGAACTAAGAAATTCTTCCGAACCCTCTTCGCCACCCTGCCGGGATTCACACAGGCGCCGTTCGCGGTTCATTTCAAAGAAGTCTCCGATCGGGCGTTTATGATCGGAAAGACCTCCGTGATTCCCCGAACGGTGACCCATACACAGAACCTCCATTGCCTGGGATATCGAATTGAGTATGGAGGGAAGGCGCTGGCCTATTCCGGCGACTCGCAATACTGCGACAGCCTTGTGCGCCTCTGTGGAGACGCCGATCTCGCGGGGCTGGACTGCTCTTTCCCGGCAAGTCGACCAAACCCGGTTCATCTGCATGCCGGTCAATGTGGGCAGGTGGCTAAAGAGGCTGGAATTGGCCAACTCGTCTTATCACACTTCTATCCAGTCACCGACCGATACAATGTACGGGAACAGGCAGGGGAAGCGTTCGGTGGAAAGATTGTGGTTGGGCGGGACTTGCTCACAATCAAATTGTGAGCGCGTCAGGCGAGACGTGCGTGAAAGGCGCGACTTGTGATAATGACCCTCTAACCCGTCACGCTTTTCTCGCACCTCTCGCGAGTCTCGCGCGTATTAGAGTCCGCCTTCTTTGTTGTCGCAGCCCAGGATCTCGATGAATCTCGTGAGGCGGGCCTTTCTGAGGGGATCGTCGAGTTTGGCATAAATGGCTAAGAGGTTCTTGATCATGCGGGAGAGAATGGCACGCACCGGACTTTCTTGTAGATATTTCTCGTCGAACCCATAGCCGGCTTCGGTGAGAAACCGCTGGCAGTTTTTCTCGGTCAGCAATGCCCCTCCGTTAAAGCAATCGACGAACACCTTGTAGCGATCCGATTCGTACTTCACTAAAAAATGCCCCGGCATTCCAATCCCATGAACCGGAAGACTCAGCCGTTTCCCAACCAGGAGATACACCGTCGAAAGGCTGATCGGAATGCCCGTTCGCCGGTCGATCACACAGTTGAGGTAACTATTCTCCAGCTCATAATAGTTCTTCGTGTTGCCTTTGAAGCCCTGCTCCGTGAAGAGGTAGCGGTTCAATGTCTTGATCGTTTCCTCCCCCGATGCCCGCGGACCGATCCGATCTTGCACTTCCTGCGCCATCTCATCGAGCTGTCGCCTATACGAGTCGACCGTCAGGGAGGGGTAGGCATAACGGGCAATCAGAAAAGCGCTGCGCTCAAGATCCATTGAGCCGTCCGGCAACGCCGCCAACTGCGTGAGTTCATCCTCAAGATTTCCACCGCGGATTTCCTCGAGTATTGAAACAAGGCGGTCGGCCATTTCGGGCTGTTCGATTTCCGCTTCCTGAAGCAGAGGAACCGCAGTGGGGCCGATGTCGATGAGTTTTCCGCTGATGGTCTGGACGATCTTCTCGTCTTCATCGGCCAGCAGCCGGATCAGAGCTCGGATTTGGCTTTCGTTTATCAGCATGGTGGGATTCCCGAACAGCCCGCTCATCAGCCCATCGCCCGACGGAACACTTTAGCGCTCCCGTAGAGACAAAGGGCGTCGAAAACCACCATGACAACCACCACCATCCCGACATGGGGGAGGGCCTCGGTCCAGCCTGTCAGAATCAAAGGCCGCACTGCATCGATCGCCCAGGTCATCGGATTAAAACGCGCCAGAAACCCCATCCAGGCAGGCATCCCGGTCAACGGCACCAGGGCCGAGCTCAAGAAAATCGCCGGAAGCGATAGGAATCCCAGCACCGAAAAGAAGTCGCCGTGACTTTTCACGGAAAAGGCCATCGCCATGGAAATCGCAGTCAGACCGACGCCAAAGAGCATCCCGATCATCAAGATCGCCGCAATGCCAAGAAGCCCTGTTGCCGGCTGCACGCCAAACAGAAAGGCCACCCCGAGGATCACGAGCACTTGGAGCGAGGTAATGGTCATGACGAAGATGAAACGGCTCAGAATCACGGAACTTCGATGGATCGGCGTGGTCATCAACCGTTCCAGAAACCCATTCTCCTTATCGAACAGCAGATCGACGCCCCCGGCGAGTCCATTGTTGAGCACCGTCATGACGACGACACCGGCTGTCAGAAAGCTGATGTAGTCCGGAGCCTGCGTCACTTGTACATCCGCAGCCCGCTGGAACAGATTGCCGAAAAAGATCAGCCAGAACAGCATCGGCTGTACGAGCGTAAACAACATACTGAACTTCTCACGGCTGAGCCGCTTGACCCACCGCATCGTCAGCGCACTGATTTCTTGCCAATACTCGCTCATCGCTCAGCTCCAGTTATGGGTTCTGAGTGCTGAGTTATCTGAAGGCATTTCAAACTCAGAACTTTCAACTCAGAACTCACTGTTCTTCCTTCAAAGGTGCTTCGTCTTTGATCGATCGTCCGGTGTGGGCGATGAACACGTCATCCAACCGTGGCCGGTGGTAGTCGATAAACTCGAGTTGGCAATCCAATCGATTGGCGGACTCGAGGATGGCGGGCAGGGCCTTCTCGGGCGACTCGACCCGGATATCCAGGCCGGTTTGCGTCGCCTTGACCGCTCGCATGGCCGGCTGTTTCGTCAATGCAGCCACCAACATCGGGATCTTGCTCTGGTCCTTCAAGGTCAAGGACACGATATCGCCTCCCAGCCCGACCTTCAGCTCAGCCGGCGATCCAAGCGTCTTGATCTTGCCCCCATCGATGATGGCCAGCCGATCGCAGAGCTGGTCCGCTTCATCCAAATAATTCGTCGTCATCACGATCGTCATGCCGCGCGCCTTCAACATCCGCACGTAGTCCCAGATCCGGAGCCGGCTCTGCACATCCAAGCCCAGCGTCGGCTCGTCGAGGAATAAAATCTTGGGATCCGGCAAGAGACCGCAGGCAATGTCGAGCTTCCGTTTCATTCCCCCGGAGTAGGTTTTCGCCGCGCGATCCGCCGCTTCTTCCAATTCCACGAGCTTCAACAGCTCGGCGATGCGTTTCGCAGCTTCGGCCTTGGACAGGTGGTACAGGGCGCCGAGAAGTTCAAGATGCTCCCGGCCGGTGAGAAAGCGATCGATCGCCCGTTCTTGAGGCACATACCCGATGAGTCGCCGGACGACATCCGCCTCACGCACCGTATCGTGGCCCAAGACGCTGGCCGTGCCGGATGTCGGAGTCAGTAATGTGATGAGCGTCCGGAGTGTGGTGCTTTTCCCCGCCCCGTTCGGTCCCAGCAGGCCGAAAATTTCCCCGGTATAGACCTGAAACGACAGATCGGAAACGGCCGTACGGCCATCATAGGCTTTCGTGAGCCCGGACACCTGGATGGCGATGGCGCGATCCATCAGCCCCAACCCCTTCCATCGGATTGATCGTGCATCATGAATTCGATGAGGTCGCTGAGACGGCGGGCCTGTTGATGGAGACTGTCGGCCTCCAGCAGAAACTGTTTTTCCAGGGGCGTACACTCCAAATAGGCAGACAGGGTATTGACGAAAATCTCGTCACTGACTTCTTCCCGAAAAAACTCCTGCCATGTCGGCGCATCGTCGCGGGACCGGAGATAGGACTCCAGTGTGGCGAACAGACGCCGGCGGACCATAGGATCCAGCGACGTTTCTGCGCCTCGAACCGCCACAGCGATCGTCGCCTCACGATAGGCGTGGTCGTACCACTCGCATTCAATCTCAAACCGTTCCAGCCCCTGCAGCAGGATGTTGGATCGACCGTCGGCCAATGGCTGTACGCTGGCCAACCGACCGACACAGCCCATCGAGAACACTGATGGATGGCCATAATAGTTCGTTTCCCATCCATCCTTGAGCAGGACCATACCGATACACTGCCCGCTCCTTGCCGCATCCGAGACCATGGCGCGGTAGCGCGGCTCAAAGATATGCAGGGGGAGATAGGTCTTGGGAAACAGAACGACATTCGGAAGCGGAAACACCGGAATCCGAGCTGGAATGGGAAACGGCGTCGCACTGTGAGGCTGGTCGCGCCCCGGTTGCTCTCGCTCGTGATCGGTCTGCATGGGTCACGATAACTGATGGCCGACAAAGTTGTCAACGGCGCGAATTGGCATCGCTCACTCATCGAGTTGAAGAAAACCCTTATCAATACAGGAGATTTGTACCATCAGTCGAAGCATGGTATAAGCGCAGCCGACGTTTCCTTCACCTCACGGACGGTCCACTGCCCATGAACAAACTGTCGCACCATCTCCGGCAATTCCTATTTCTTGCGAGTAGTCTGCTGGTCATCGTACCAGGACTCGCAGCCGATACAGCAGAGGAATTCAGAGTCGCCACGGAAGGCTATCGATATTCTTTCCCGCGCGATCACGGAGCGCATGAAGAATTTCGCACCGAGTGGTGGTACTACACCGGCCAGCTCACGGCGAAGGACGGCAGGCCGTTCGGCTATGAACTCACCTTCTTCCGCCGTGGCATGCCGCGCGAACAGACGAAAACCCTGCCGTCGAAGTGGGCCGTCTCGCACCTGTACATGGCCCATTTCGCCATCAGCGATCTCAACAAGGGCCGGTTTCACTATGCGGACAAGATGAGCCGCGCCGGTTTGGGCAAGGCCGGCGCAGCGCAGGATCGGCTCCATGTCTGGATCGATCAGTGGAGCGCCGAATCGCCATCGACCGCTCCCGGCACTCAAACCCTCCAGGCAGCGGACGGCAACATGGCCATTCAATTTACAGTCTCGTCGGGAAAACCGCTGGTCGTGCATGGCACCGACGGGATCAGCCGCAAAGGCTCGGCCGCGGGACAGGCCTCTCATTACTATTCCTTCACCAGACTGGCCACGACAGGCAAACTCACGATCGGGAATGAATCGTTCGACGTGACCGGCACAAGTTGGATGGACCATGAGTTCGGGTCCGCCGATCTCGATAAGGATCTGGTTGGATGGGACTGGTTCAGCTTGCAACTCGACGACCAGAGGGAACTCATGCTCTATCGACTCCGCCGGGCGGACGGATCGGCCCATCCAGCCTCAAGCGGCACGTTGATCGAACGAGATGGACAGGGGCACCATCTGTTGATTGGTGACTTCACGCTCGAACCAACCAGTTATTGGACCAGCTCTACGAGCAAGGCCCGCTATCCCCAGCGTTGGCGTCTAACCATTCCCTCACAACAGCTTTCACTGGAACTCGTTCCCCGCATGGCCGAACAAGAACTCTCCCCCAAGCGCAGCACACAAATCACCTATTGGGAAGGCGCCATCGAAACAGCCGGCACGGCACAGGGAAAGCCCATTCACGGACAGGGCTATATGGAACTGACCGGCTATGCCGAACGGATCATGCAGAAGCTCTAGCAAGATGCTGAAACAGGCCGCCAGCGGCGTTCTCGCATCGCTCAGAGGCTCAACGTACCGAAGCGTACGCCTCGCCTCTTCGCTCGCTGCGGCCTTGCTGGACAGCCTGTTTGAGCATCTTGAGACTGCTGATAAAGCGCCTCTCTCGTTCTCTTGAAACATGGAGCGTATCGGAACATAGCGGAGATGCGCGGCGCCGATGAGCAAGGACGAGGTCAAAGATGCGCGCGAGGTGGTGGATGCGATTTACCGAACTGAATCGCGCCAGATACTCGCAACCCTCATTCGTCTGCTGGGCGACTTCGAGACTGCCAAGGAGGCGCTGCACGATGCCTTTGCGGTCGCAGTCGAACAGTGGGCCCGGGATGGCGTGCCAGCCAATCCGAGGGCCTGGCTCGTCTCGACCGGACGTTTCAAAGCCATCGACGGAATCCGATGGCGGCCCGACATGATGCGTCAGTGGCGGAAATAGCGAAACAGCCGGAGCCTACGACCACGCTTGATTCCGACGAGCAAAACGATGAGAGCGTCGAGGACGATCGCCTGCGGCTGATCTTTACTTGCTGTCATCCTGCCCTGGCGCCGGAGGCGCAAGTCGCAATGACGCTACGTGAAGTCTGCGGTCTCTCCACGGAGGAGATCGCGCGTGCGTTCCTCACGAAACCAGCCACCGTTGCGAAGCGGATCGTGCGGGCCAAGGCCAAAATCAGAGAAGCCTGCATTCCCTATGAAGTACCGTTGGAGAAAGATCTGCCGGACCGGCTGGATGCTGTGCTTCTGGTGGTCTATTTCGTGTTCAATGAGGGATACTCGGCCTCTGCTGGAGGCTCGCTCACTCGACACGATTTTTCGGGTGAGGCGATCCGCCTGGGGCGGGTGCTCATGGAGTTGCTCCCGGAGCCTGAAGCGATGGGCCTTCTAGACTTGATGTTGTTACAAGACTCACGGCGGGCCGCGCGCACAACCTCATCCGGCGAGCTGATCCTCTTGGAAGATCAGAACCGAGCGCTGTGGAGTCGAGACCAGATCACAGAAGGAGTCTCGCTGGTGCTGCAAGCCAAGTAGGCCCCTACACGATCCAAGCCGCGATCGCCGCGGTGCATGCTCAAGCGTCTAGCTCCACTGCAACGGACTGGGCCCAGATCGTCGCGCTCTACGATCTGCTGCTTCAGGCCCATCCCTCGCCGGTAGTCGAACTGAACCGTGCGGTCGCTGTGGCGATGCGTGACGGCCCATTGACGGGGCTTACCCTCATCGACACCATCCTCGCGCAGGGCGATCTAGGGAACTATCATCTGATCCATGCGGCACGAGCAGATCTCTGCAGCCGACTGGGACGAACAATAGAAGCCCGCGCCTCCTACGAACGGGCCCTCAGCCTCACGCAGCAGGAACCTGAACGGCGGTTTCTCGAACGACGGCTGAGCGAACTGCCGGAGTGAAACGGCAAGTCCATCCACCGTTAGGCATACTGCCGCAGCATATCGGCAGTTGCGGTAGAAGTCTTCGTGAATAGTGCGGGCTGGCTAGTCGACAACATTTCTTACTCAATGGTCCTTCCAAGCTCGCTCGTTATCCTCTTTCAGGGGTGGCCTGATTTGGTCCCCAACTGCGCACGTCGACCATTGCGCTAATTGGTTCTTCCGATCTCGCGCGTTATACCTTCAAGAATGGGGGCTGATTGATCTTCCACTGCGCGCGTTATCTCAAACCTCATTTCACTTCCAAGGGTGGCCTGGTCGATCCTCGAATGCGCGCGTCGAACGAGCACATTCTTATCGTGCGCGTTCCGCGAGCAGGAGGACGGCCAGGCTACCCTTCACAACCGCTCATACTCCGCCCGCACCAACTGCGGGTCATACGCTCGTTCCAGCCTGCGGACAATGAAATGACCTCGCGCCATCTCCTGGAAATGGTCTATGAATAGGACGTTGATCACCACGCCTCCGGCGGCACCAATCACAGGTACGGCTTGTGCCGCAACCTTCTCGGAGACGTTCACTCCAAAGCGCGTAGCCAACTGTGCGATAAGTCGGACGATTGCTGGTGCGCCCTCCTCCACCAACCCTCTCTGAGTGATGTACCCCGCAGCCTCTGAAACCGACTTCGCCAGGGCTCCACGCATCAGGAAGTAGGCGGACTCACTCGCGTCGTCGCTCTTACTGGGCCCGCCAAGCGCGAAAACCTCAAGGCAAGCCAGTTTGGCGTCCGGTGTTCGGAGGCGTTCCCCCTCGCTTCGTGCGATATCCGCAATGGAACGCAGCATGATCGTGGTGGATAGGGGCAGTTCAAATGGGAGACCGAGCAATCCAAGGGCACCTCCCCCAGCGCCAGTCGCTACCACGGCGAGCTTGTGTAGAAACTCCCACGAATTTGGCTGCGGCTTGTCGTCGAGCGTCAGCAGCGCGGCCCGTAGTGCCGTCTCCAGCGACCTCCTTGTCGCCTCATTGACGACCTGTGCCCATTTCCCCGGAAGCAGCTGGAGCGCCTTCTCAATCGGCATGCCGATCAATCCCGTGATCTTCGCTGCGAGGCCAGGGTTTTCAAGGAGTGCCTTCGCGTACCGCAGCGCCTCTTGATCTTCATACGATAGCGTCACGCGCCCCTCCTTCTCCCAACTGCTGCCAACGATAGGTGAGCTGCTACAGAGATCCTAGTCTAAGCGGCCTTTCATGGCAGCTCCCTTATTCGAGGAACCGCAGCTCTGCCAAGAAT
>Ga0315283_10006731_pt1 | contig 10284 bp, 9 predicted proteins | sample YL17G09_0_MG_FD_204541 | JGI IMG/M metagenome (GOLD analysis project Ga0315283, IMG submission 204541) | Sediment microbial communities from Yellowstone Lake, YNP, Wyoming, USA - YL17G09_0 | ecosystem: Environmental > Aquatic > Freshwater > Lake > Sediment | place: USA: Wyoming | collected...
TGGAGCATGCCGTGTGCCAGCAGCCGCCGCACCTCCCGGTCGAGTGTGCTGCCCCAGCGAAGAGCCTGCTGCAGGGCGGTCGCGGGAGAGATCACGATCTCACCGAGAAAGAACATTTCACTCTCGCCCCTCCCGCCGTACCCGAAGCTCAGCACGTCAGTCGCATAGTCTCTTCCGCGAAACCGCCGGTTCAGGTCGCGCATGGCGCTGTCGCCCACGAGCACGACGGTCACCTCGCACGGTTCCGCGCCAAGCGCTTCGAGGATTCCGGCGCAGAAGGATCTGATCGAACCTGTCCCGATCCTAAACCGCCTTTGCCGGTTGGATACCTGTACCCTGAACCGGGGCCTTCTCCGCCCCGTTTCCGGACTCTCTGAAGTCATACCCCGGGTAGTCCACGCGCCGATGATAGAGGCCTGCCAGTGTTTTGAAAAAACTCTCCTCCACCATCCGGATGTCGCGCAGAGTGATGTCACACTCATCCAATTGATTGTCGTCGACGATTGCGTCGGTCAAGCGGCATATCATCCCCTGAATCTGCGCCGCCGTTGGATCCGAGAGAGAGCGGGAGGCTGCCTCGACGGCATCCGCCATCATGACGATCGCCGCTTCCCGGCTTTTCGGTTTCGGGCCGGGATACCGGAAGTCAGCTTCGACCACCTCGCTGTTCTTCCCCTCCGCCGAGCCCTTGGCCTTGTGGTAGAAATAGGTCATTACCCGGGTCCCGTGGTGCTGCGGGATCATCTCCTGGATCACCTGCGCCAGTCTCATCTCCTTGGCCAGCGCGAGGCCGTCTTTCACATGGCTTGCGATGATAAGGGAGCTCATGTTCGGAGAAAGGCTCTCGTGCTTGTTGGGGCCATACATCTGGTTCTCGACGAAATACTCGGGCTTGAGCATTTTCCCGATGTCGTGATAGTAAGCGCCTACGCGCACCAGTAGCGGGTTGGCCCCGATTGCCTCCGCTGCCGCTTCTCCGAGAGTCCCGACCATAAGGCTGTGGTGGTAGGTTCCCGGAGCCTCAACCGACAGGCGTCGCAGGGCCGGCGCGTTGAGGTTGGACAGCTCGAGCAGGCGGATGTCCGTCGTGATCTTGAACAGGGATTCCAGGGCCGGCAGCATCATCGAGGCCATCGCCGACGTCAGGATACCTCCGAGGTAGGCAAATCCGGCCTGGGGCGCGAAATCCGGGAGGGTCAACGGGGGCTGGCGCAGCAACTGGATCGCCAGCACGCTCATGACGTTTACTAAACCTATCGTCAAGCCGGCTTTCACGATCGCGGCGCGATCCTTGTACTGCCGAACGCTGTAAATTGCGGCCAGGCTTCCGAGAAGCGCATAGGAACCCATGGAGGCATCGCCGTAGTAGAGCCCGACCAGCGCGCCGAGGGTCATCGCAAGGAAGATCCCGAAACTGGTATCCACGAGCAGTGTCACCAGCATGGCACCGGCCGCGAATGGAATGGCGTAGCACAGGTTCAGGGGATCACGAAACGCGTCAACGGCGAGCCGCTCGCTCAGGAAGTCGGCGAGCCCCGTCATGAGCCGCACGACGAACAGGACGCTGATGAGGACCAGCAAGATCAACAGCGTGTGGTTCCGTATCTTGCGGTGGCGCGTCTGGTAGAAGACGAAGTAGCGCCAGACAGCATAGGCGAGGACCAGCGCAAAAAACAGGAAGCCGACCGCCTGCCTGGCTATGGACCGCGGCCTCTGGGTGTTCCGCAGGGCATCCAGCTGTTTGGCAGCATCCGGCGTGACTTCCTCGCCGCTCCGCACGATGATGGTACCCTGCTTGATGCGCACCTCGACGGGCGGAATCCGTGACGCGGCAGCCTCGCGGCGGCGTTTGGTCTCGTCCTCTCCAGGCAGCAGCGTCGGGGCGAGGAGGCCCTGGAGATAAGCGAGGACCCGCTCCCGGTCCAGCGGAGGCAGGGTATAGAACTCGAGCGCAAATTGGTTGAGATGCGCCCGCGCGTCCTCAACATCGCGGACCCTGTATCCCTCGGCCAATGGCCGCTCCACGGGCGAAACGCTGTCCCGCAGAACGACACTCGCCTGCTGATCTTTAAGGAATCGGGCCTTGTCGGAAACGATGCCGCTGCGCAAAACGGTGTCGAGTGTCTTGACGAGCTGGCCTTCCAGCGTGACGGAGAATCTGTATTTCAGGAAAAGCGGCAGAACCGCGGGAGGCAGATTTCCTCCTCCCAGACTCTCCAGCTCGCCCAGAACTTCAGCCTCTTTGCTTTTCGGGATCGGCCCCTCTGCGGGGACCTTGCGCTCAACCAGCAGGTTGCGTGCCAAGGAGAAGTATCTCGCAACGTCCTGTTCCCTGGCGTCAATCAGTTGCCCGTCCAGTTCGTAGACTGTCGGAACGGCCGCCATTGCCGCCGCAAGCTTCTGCGCCGTTGCCTCCACATCCTCGTAGATGAGGTCCTGCGCAGCCCTGACCTCGTGCGCCGCCACCATTCCCACCCGGTAGTCCGGAACGCGCTGGAGCCGAAAACCGGTAAGCATAACGGCAATCACGACAGACAGCACAACGCCGGCGAGGGCATCCACCCGGGTCAGCTGACAACGCAGGTTCTCGAGGGTGCCGAGGAACCAGGATCTGGAAGGGCGTTCCCGCTTCCCGACTCTCGACACAGTAGGCATCACGCACCCAACGATGGACGCAAGTATAGCACAGGGTTCGCAGGAGCCGCGGAGAACGCCGCAGACGGCCTGCGCGCAAAACCGACGCGCAGTTCGGCGCACGCTGGCCGCACCTGCCACCCCGTGAAATCGGACCCGTCTGCTGAGCCAAACACTACTGGGACTTGAGCTTTCTGATCTGCCGGGTCAGCTCCGGCACGACCGTAAACAGATCGCCGACAATCCCGTAGTCGGCGATCTTGAAGATCGGCGCCTCGGGATCCTTGTTGATCGCCACCACATACTTCGAAGAAGACATGCCGGCGAGGTGCTGCACCGCCCCGCTGATTCCAAAGGCAATGTAGAGCGTCGGTGAAACCGTTTTCCCGGTCTGTCCGACCTGGTGCTGGTGGTCGATCCATCCGGCGTCGACGGCGGCCCGTGATGCTCCCATCGCGCCCCCGAGGGCATCGGCCAGGTCCTGGAGCATCGCGAAGTTTTCGGGTCCCTTCATCCCTCTCCCGCCCGATACGATGATCGAAGCCTCGGTGAGCTCGATCTTCTGGCCGGCCCCGGTCTGCATCTCGACTGTCCGGGCGCGCACCTTCGAAGCCTCGAGCGACGGCGCGAACTCCTCGACCGCCGCGGTCCGAGTCGCATCCGGATCGCGAACGGAAAACACGTTCGGTCTCAGCGTCGCCAGGGCAGGAACCGAGAGCGGCCTGACCCGGGCGAGCGCCTTGCCCGCGTAAATGGGGCGGACACACTCCAGCTGATGACCTTCGACAATCCGGACTTCCGTGCAGTCCTGCGCCAGGCCGGCCCGGAGGCGTGCCGCGGCCCGGGGTAGAAAATCCCGCCCCATCGCGGTGGCCGCGCCGAGGATGATGCGGGGACTGACCCGGCCGCAGGCTTCGACGAGTGTGGAGGAAAACGCTTCCGCAGAATAGGCGGCGAGGAGGTCATGACGCGCCAGGATCACCCGGTCTGCGCCGTGCTGCCCCAGCTGGGCAGATGGATCGGCCGCTCCGATATATAGCGCGGTCACAGGCTCCCTCAAGACCTCCGCAAGACCGCGAGCAGCCGAGAGGGCCTCGAGTGAAGATTTCTTTACCGTCCCCTGCCGCTCCTCAACAAAAACCAGGACTCCCTGTGTCATGATCCCTCCGTTTGAACTCCCAGGTCGGTGCGCGCTCGCCCGGTGCCCGTCACTCCAGCGGAAATCACCGCCGGGCGCGCAATCGGACAAACCTCAGATGATCTTGGCCTCTTCGCGCAGCAGCTTGACGAGCTGCTCAACCGTATCCGCCGTGTCGCCGGTGAGTATCTTCCCGGGCGGACGCGGCGGCGGCAGAGTGACCTGTTCAATCGAGAGGCGTGATGCGAGGTCGTCCGCGCCAAGTCCCAGTGAAGCCGCAGATCGCGTTTCAATCGGCTTCTTCTTGGCTGCCATGATCCCCTTCAACGAGGCGTAGCGAGGATTGTTGAGGCCCTTCTGGGTGGTGAAAACCGCGGGCAGGCTCCCCTCGACGATCTCGCGTGCCCCTTCGATCTCCCGCTCCGCCCTGAATCCTCCGTCTCGTATTTCCAGCTTGACGACCACCGATACCTGCGGGACGTCGAGGATCTCGGCCACCACGGCAGGAACCTGGCCGTTGTCGACACCAATCGCGTGCTTTCCGAACAGAACCATGTCCGGATTCAGTTCGCGGCAAACGCGGGCCAGCGCGGAACCTACGGCGAGGGAATCCGCGTTCTCCAGCGTGTCATCCTGGATCAGTACCGCCCTGTCCGCCCCCATCGCCAGGCAGGTTCGCAGGCCTGCCGTGGCTCTCCCGCTTCCGGCCCCGATGACCACGACCTCGCCCCCCAGCCTCTCCTTGATCTGGAGGGCCTCCTCCACGGCGAACTCGTCGTACGGATTGACTACATAGGTGACGTCGGACAAATCCACGGACCCGCCTTCGGCCGCGACCTTGACTCTGATGGCCGTGTCCGGAACGTACTTCACGCAGACTGCGATTTTCATGCCTCTACTCTCCATCAACGTGGGTGATTCCGCAAATCATGCTGCAATGAAGCGCAGTTCCGCACGTCCCGGGGGCTTCCGGATCACGAGGGGGCCGCGCCGTCTCAAGATTCGAACCGTTTGAACAACAGGCAGGCGTTGGTTCCGCCGAAACCGAAACTGTTGGACAGAGCGTATTGGATGTTCATTTCGCGCGCGGCGTGCGGCACGTAGTCGAGGTCGCAGTCCGGGTCCGGATTTTCGAGGTTTATGGTCGGATGGATCCGCTGCGCCTGGATGGACATCGCCATGACGCCGGCCTCGACGGCACCCGCTGCCCCCAGCAGGTGCCCGACCATCGACTTCGTAGAACTGATGGCGAGCTTGTAGGCGTGTGCACCGAATACGGTCCGGATCGCCATGGTTTCGGTCCGGTCGTTGGGCGGAGTCGAGGTCCCGTGGGCGTTCACGTAATCGACCTGCTCCGGGGCAATGCCTGCGTCGCGCAGCGTCATCCGCATCGCCCGAACCGCGCCATCTCCGTCCGGCGGCGGTGCGGTGATGTGATGCGCGTCGCCCGACATTCCGTAGCCCGCAACCTCCGCATAGATCTTTGCGCCCCGGCGGGCCGCGTGCTCCAGTTCCTCGAGAATGAGGATGCCGGCTCCATCTCCGAGGACAAAACCATCACGCTCGCGGTCAAACGGCCGGCTCGCCCTTGCAGGGTCATCATTCCTGGTAGACAGCGCCCTGAGGGCATCAAACCCGGCTACCGCCAGCGGGGTGATGGCAGCCTCGCTTCCACCCGCGATCATGACGTCGGCATCTCCCCGCTGGATGATCTTGAAGGAGTCGCCGATCGCGTGACTGCCGGCAGCGCAGGCAGTGCACGTCGCGGAGTTCGGACCGGTTGCGCCAAATCTTATGGAGACCTGGCCGGCCGCCAGGTTGACTATGCTCGCGGGGATGAAAAACGGGGAAACGCGCTTGGGTCCCTGCTTGAGCAGGGTTTCGTGTTCGACTTCGATCGCGCGGAACCCGCCGATGCCGGAGCCGATCACGACACCGGCCCTCTCCGCTTCCGGAGCTTCCAGACGCGCCAGCGCGGCATCCTTCATCGCAAACTCCGCGGCGGCGAGCGCGTAGTGGATGAAAGTGTCCATCTTCCTCGCTTCCTTGCGCTCGATGAAGACGGACGGATCGAAGTTCTTTACTTCCGCCGCTATCCTGGTTGGAAACTGCGCGGCGTCGAAGCGGGTGATCGGGCCGACCCCTGAGACACCCCTGATCAGGGACCGCCAGGTCTCCTCCGACCCGAGGCCAAGGGCTGTGACTAAACCCACCCCAGTCACGACTACGCGCCGTTTCACCGCTCGGTTCTCTTTCGCTAGTTCACGTGCGACTCAACGTAATCGATGGCATTCCGGACCGTCTTGATCTTCTCCGCGTCCTCGTCCGGTATTTCGATTCCGAACGCTTCCTCGAACGCCATCACCAGCTCAATCGTGTCGAGTGAATCCGCGCCGAGATCATCCACGAAGGATGCGGCATCGGTTACCTCGCTCTCGCTGACGCCGAGCTGATCCACAATGATGGATTTCACCTTTTCCTCAGTAGACGCCATACTGTCTTCTCCTTTGCAGGTAAACAAATCTCAAAGAAAGAGTGCGGTCGATAGGGGCGACACATTTTAGCATCCGCCAATTCATAAGCAAGCGCTTCGAACGGCCAATGATCACCCGGATTGAGCGGGTCGGCCGGGGCATGCTTATCCGGGGTCGCCATTCCGGCGGCTGATGCCGCCGCCCTGTCCTTGCCAGGTCACACCCCGCCGTTCTCAATGCCGAGGCCAGAGAGCTGGCTCAGTTCCTCCTGCAGCCTCGCATTGACCTGGTTCTCAGCAAATTCCTTGGCGACCCGGATCGCGTTCTTGATGGCATTCGCACTCGATCGCCCGTGACAGATGATGCAGACCCCCCGCAGCCCGATCAGGGGTGCCCCACCGTATTCCGAGTAGTCCAGGCGCTTCTTGAGCCGTCTGAACGAATCCATGGAAAGGAGAGCGCCCAGCTTGGCCCGGAGGTTTCTGGAGAGCTCCTCTTTCATCAGCTGCAACATGGCCTCGACCAGGCCCTCGCTGGTTTTCAGCGCCACGTTCCCCGTAAACCCGTCACATACAATGACATCTGCGCGCCCATTGTAGATGTCACGACCCTCGACGTTGCCGATGAAGTTCAGATTCAACTCCTTCAGCGACTTGTGGACCCCCTTGGTAAGGTCGGTTCCCTTCGACTCTTCTTCGCCAACCGACATCAGGCCAACGCGTGGCGACGGCACACCGACGATCTGCTTGCTGAAAAGGTGCCCCATCAGCGCAAACTGCACCAGGTGATGCGGCTTGCATGTCACGTTGGCGCCCACATCCAGCAGAACCGCACGCCCCGAGAGTGTCGGAACTACCGTGGCCAAAGCCGGACGGTCGACGCCGGGGACCACGCCCACGAGCATCTTGGAAATGGCCATGACCGCCCCGGTGTTGCCCGCACTCACCAGGCCGCTTGCGATGCCATCGCGCACCAGCGCGGCTGCGACGTGGATCGAGGAATCCCTCTTCCCCCTGAGAACCGCGGCAGGCTTCTCATCCATTGCGATGGCCTGCGCGGCGTGCCGGATCTCCAGGGGAAGGCCCTCGGCCGACCGCTCCTTCAACATGGGTCCAAGCAGGCTTTCGTTGCCTGCCAGTATCACATGCACTCCATAGGCCTTGGCGGCCGCGATCGCACCGTCCACCTCGCTGCGCGGCGAGTTGTCGCTCCCCATGGCGTCAACGACGATCTTGATCATGGAATCGGGAAAACCCTCTCAATGAAAGAAGCTCGCCTGGGTCAGATCGCTTCCTCGGCGGCCATTACCTGGCGGCCGCGATAATACCCACACTTCGCGCAAGCCCGGTGGGGCTGTTTGGGCTCAAGGCACTGGGGGCAGAGTCCCGGGGTTACAGTCTGAAGGAAATCATGCGCACGGCGCTTGCCGCGGCGCGATTTCGAGTGTCTTCGTTTTGGATTGGGCATTGATCTTATCTCCCTCGTGAATTCACTGCGCCCGGTCCTGTTTGTCCCGGACCGGGAAGCCGCTCCGGTGCTGAAAAGCCGGCTCAGTCCTTTGTCTTTCTGTGAAACTCCAGCAATGCCGAGAGCCGCGGGTCCGGGCCCTCGGCGCCGCATCCGCAGGGTCCTTCGTTTAGATCCCTGCCGCATCGATGACAGAGACCTTTGCATTCCTCCCGACAGACGAACTTCATCGGCAGCGAGAGTTCGATCTGTTCGGTTACCATCAGGTCCACATCGAGGCGGACACCATCATAAAATGCGACATCCATCTCCGCGTACTTGAGTTCAATCTCATCTTTCTCTTTCCTGCCTTTGGGCTGCGGCACGTAGGAGAAGTCAAAACGCGATCTGACAGGTTGCACGAATTCCGAGGAACAGCGGGCGCACCGGCACTGGACGGCGGTATCGACAGTGCCATCGATGTGCAGGTCCCGGTCTTCATGGGTCAGAACGAAATCGGCTGCAACCGGTGCCGCCAGAGCCGCATCCTGGCGTTCGAAGGCCAGCTCACCAACGCCGTAGGTATGGTGTATGTGCAGCGGTTCGTCCCGCAGGTGTTCAATCTCGATAAACACAGAAGTCCCCTGCCTCGCGCGAAGCAGCCAATTATAGTCGCGGGCGAAACTTTGTCAATAAAAAGCCCAATTAAGACAATGATTTACGGCGTAGATCGGCGGATGATGGCGGCCGAAGTGGGTTTCGTGGATGATCCAGCACTACATGAGTAGAAAGCCGCGGATCCCGGCGCCGTTCCGGCCGACTACTGACGCGCATTCCCCTCCAACTTGTTCAATTCCTGGACGATCATAGACACAAGCATGCTCCTGCCGCTGCCATCCCGGGCCTCCCGCAGGATCTTGATCGCCTCGTCCCGCTTCCCCAGACCCTCGAGAGCGCGGGCAAGGTCCAGTTGAAGCATCGACTTGGGCAGTGCGCACTGGGGATCTTTGATCATCTCCTCGAGAATTTCCCTGGCCCCTTTGGGATTCCCTGTTTCGATGTAATGCTCCGCAATCACCTGCCTGGCCAGATATGCGACCGTCCGGTCTCTTGTGTTGTTGCGGACGGCTTCAAGGGAACGGAGGGCTTCCTCCTTCTGTCCCAGCCTCATCTGGGTCAAGCCCTGATAGTAACGGGCTATGACCGCCAGCTTCGCCACTCCCCATGCGGAAGCGACGGACGAAAATTCCCTGGCCGCGGCCTTGTACCTGGCCTCCTCGGTCCGGAACAGCGGTTCGCTTCCCTTCCCGAAGGGATCGTCGAGGGCCGATGGGTCGACCCTTGCGTGGTAAAACTCCATCCCCCTGGCAAGCTGGTCCTGTACCCGGGCTTCGCGTCTATCCAGGTACTGGATACCGAAAAATATCCCTGCGATAACCAGCAGGCCAGCGGCAGCAACTGCCGCGATCATTTTGCCCTGCTCGCGGAAAAGCTCCACGATCCGGACGATCGCGTGATGAACAGGGTCTTCAGCAAGTATCTCTTTCCGTGTCAGCTTTGTTGTGCCCAAGATGCCTTCCCTGAGATGTAACTGTTTGCTGTAGTTAGGACCGGAAAAAATAGCACAGATCGATCACCAATCCTAGGCCGAAAATTGCGGCCCGCTCTGATAGAATCCGGCCATCACCGGTATAGACGAAAGGGAATCCAATGAAAGACTCACCATTGCTGTTGCTGTCCGCGCTGTTCATGCTCTCTGTCGCGTTTGCATGGGCGCAATCGCCGACGGACTGGGAAAACCCGGTCAAGAAGCTTCTGCGAGCAGGCAAGCCGGTCGTCGGGGCAACCATCACCGTCGCAAGCCCCGAGATCGCCGCTCAAATCGCTAACCTGGGCTTCGATTTCCTCTGGATCGAGATGGAACATAGCCCGATCACACTCGAGACGGCCAGGAACATGATACTGGCTACCCGCGGGCTCAAGGCGGTGCCGTTCATCCGCGTCCCGGTCAATGAGGTCTGGGCTGCCAAGCGTGCGCTCGACCAGGGAAGCATGGGGGTGATATTCCCCTTCACATCAACGCCGGAACTTGCCCGGCAGGCTGTGGCGGCGTGCAGGTATCCGCCGGAAGGCGTCCGTGGTTCCGGGCCCGGCCTGGCGAGCTTCCGCTGGCCCGCGCCCGAGGGCTACGCCGACTTCGCGGACCGGAACGTTGCCGTCGTGGTCATCATCGAGCAGTCGCGGGCGGTGGATCAAATCGAGGAGATCGCCTCCGTTCCGGGGATCGATGTCCTGTTCATCGGCGTGAACGATCTTTCATACTCGCTCGGCCTGCGCGGCAGGCAGGATGATCCCAGTCTGCAGTCGGCGATCGAGAAGATAGTCGCAGCCGGGCGCCGGCACAAAATCGCGCTCGGGCGGCCCGCGGGAACCCCGGAGCAGGTTCAGCAATACATCAACGAGGGCTTCCTGTTTTTCCAGGCGAGCAGCGAACTGGGCATGATGGCCGCCGGCGCCAGCCCGCTGCTGAAATCTCTCGGAAAATCCGGATTCGACCCGAAGACGCGACCGCTCTACTGACCGGTAGCGCAG
>Ga0315283_10006733_pt1 | contig 10282 bp, 2 predicted proteins | sample YL17G09_0_MG_FD_204541 | JGI IMG/M metagenome (GOLD analysis project Ga0315283, IMG submission 204541) | Sediment microbial communities from Yellowstone Lake, YNP, Wyoming, USA - YL17G09_0 | ecosystem: Environmental > Aquatic > Freshwater > Lake > Sediment | place: USA: Wyoming | collected...
GCACGGTGCTGAAAGCGGACCCGTACGGATTCGCCATGCAGCTGCGGCCAGACAATTGCTCCGTGGTCGCGGTGCTGGAGGGCCACGAGTGGCAGGACCAGGCCTGGATGGACGACCGGGCGACCGCCGACCACTCCGTGCGGCCCATCAACATCTACGAACTGCACCCCGGCTCCTGGCAGCGCCGTTACGAGCGGACGCCGCCATTCCAGAACTGGTGCGAGCTGGCCGACGAGCTGATCCCCTACGTCAAGGACCTCGGCTACACACACGTCGAGCTGATGGGCGTGGCCGAGCATCCGTTCGATGGTTCGTGGGGCTACCAGGTGGTGGGCTACTACGCACCGTCGGCGCGCTTCGGGTCGCCGCAGGACCTGATGCACTTCGTCGACCGCTGTCACCTGGCCGGCATCGGCGTGATCATCGACTGGGTGCCCGCGCACTTCCCGCGCGACGAGCACGGCCTCGCGGAATTCGACGGCACCTCGCTCTACGAGCATGCCGACCCCCGGCTCGGCGAGCACGCCGACTGGGGCACGAAGATCTTCAACTACGGCCGGCACGAGGTGCGCAACTTCCTGGTGGCGAACGCCCTCTACTGGCTCGACCATTACCACGTGGATGGCCTGCGCGTGGATGCGGTCGCCTCGATGCTGTACCTCGACTACAGCCGCAGGCCCGGTGAGTGGGTGCCGAACCGCTACGGCGGCCGCGAGAATCTCGACGCGATCGATTTCCTGCGCCAGCTCAACGTCGCGGTCGGCCAGTATCACCCGGGCGCGATGACTTTCGCGGAGGAGTCCACCGCCTTTCCGGCCGTGACGCAGCCGGTGCACCTCGGCGGGCTCGGCTTCCACTTCAAGTGGAACATGGGATGGATGAACGACACGCTGCGCTACGCGGCGTTCGACCCGGTCCACCGACGCCACCACCACCAGCTCGTGACCTTCTCGTTCATGTACGCATGGTCGGAGAAGTTCGTGCTGCCCGTCTCGCACGACGAGGTCGTGCACGGCAAGGGTTCGCTGCTCGACAGGATGCCGGGCGACGAATGGCAGAAGCGCGCGAACTACCGACTGTTCCGCGCCTACATGACGGCGCACCCGGGCAAGAAGCTGCTCTTCATGGGCAGCGAGTTCGGGCAGTGGCGCGAGTGGCGCGACGAGCATTCGATCGACTGGCACCTGCTCGACGACGCGAGGCACCACGGGCTCCTCGACCTGAACCGCGACCTGAACCGCATGTACGCCGATCTCGGCGCGCTGCACGCGAGCGACTGCGACCCGGCGGGCTTCGCGTGGATCGACCTGCACAGCGCCGACCAGAGCGTGTTCGCGTTCCTGCGCAGCGATCCGACGCAGCCGCAATCCCCGCCGATCGTGTGCGTCTTCAATGCCACGCCGGTGCCACGGGATCAGTACTGGATCGGCGTGCCCGAAAGCGGCACATACGCGCGAATTCTCGACAGCGACGCCGAGCGTTACGGGGGCACCGGCTACAGCAAGCAGGATCGCGCGATGGCCGACTTATACCCGAGCCACGGCTATCCGTTCCGGTTGCGGCTCGACCTCCCGCCGCTGGCCGCACTCTTCTTCCGCCTCGAACGCTGAACGGACGTCCATGGAAACGCGCCCGTTCGGCAGCACGGGCATCCGTGTTCCGGTACTCGGCTTCGGGGCGATGCAGGTCGGGGACCCGCGCATTGCCGAGTCCGAGGCCGCCGCAATGCTCAACGGCGCGCTCGACCTCGGCCTCACTCTGATCGACACCGCACGCTCGTACGGACTGTCCGAGGAACGCATCGGGCGCCATCTCGCGCACCGTCGCGACGAGTTCGTACTATCGACGAAGGTCGGCTACGGAGTGGAGGGACGCGAGGACTGGACGTACGAGTGCGTGCTTGCGGGTGTGGATGCGGCGCGGGACCGACTCAGGACGGATGTGATCGACGTCGTCCACCTGCATTCCTGCGATCTCGAAACGCTCCGCACGGGCGAGGCCGCACGCGCACTGCTTCGCTGCCGCGAGTTGGGCAAGATCCGGGTTGCCGCCTATTCCGGCGACGACGAGGCCCTGCGCATTGCGATCGAGAGCGGCATGTTCGGCAGCGTGCAGGCATCGGTGAGCCTGTGCGACCAGCAGGCGCTCGACGTGCTGCCCGACGCGACGACGCGGGGCCTTGGCTCGATCGCCAAGCGCTCGCTCGCGGGCCGGCCCTGGGATTCAACCGTGCCGCCGGTCGACGCAGCACAGCTGGAATACCACCGACGCTTCGCGGCCCTGCACGCCGCAGGCCTGGACCTCGCCGCTGCCGACCTGGACGGCGTGGCGCTGCGGTTTTCCGCTTACGCACCCGGAGTCGACTGCGTTATCGTCGGCGGTGCCGACGCCCGGCACCTTGAGAAGAACATTGCCGCCGTGTCCGCCGGGCCGCTCCGGCCGGAGCAGCTGGCAGCGATCCGCGGGGCTTTCGCACGGGCAGCAACGAACTGGCGAGGACTCATCTGATGATCGATTCGCGGCCGTCGTCGACGGATGAAGCGCCCTACCTCGAGCCGGGCACCGCCCAGCCGCTCGGTGCCAGCTGGACCGGGCGCGGCATCAATTTTGCCGCCTTCTCCACGAGTGCGACCCGCGTCGAACTGTGCCTCTTCGATGCCACCGGCCGCCGTGAAACCGCGCGACTGGCTCTGCCTGCTCAAACCGGCAGTATCTGGCACGGCTTCCTGCCCGCGCGCTTTGGCGGCCCCGGAACGCTGTACGGCTATCGGGTGCACGGCCCGTACCAGCCGTCGGAAGGGCATCGCTTCAATCCGGCCAAGCTGCTGGTGGATCCTTGCGCGACTGCGCTCGTCGGCGACGTCACCTGGCACCCGTCGCTGAACGGCGCCGAGGCCGGCAACGACTGGGTCCCGGATCCGGCCGACAGCGCCGACTACGTACCGCGAAGCCGCGTGACCGATCCCGCATTCGACTGGGGCGGCGTACGCTCGCCGAGCGTCCCGTGGCGCGACACGATCATCTACGAACTGCACGTCAAGGGTTTCACGCAGCGGCACCCCGGCGTACCCGAGCATCTGCGTGGCAAGTACCTCGGGCTCGCGCAGCCGGCGGTGATCGACCACCTGAAGCGCATAGGCGTGACGACTGTCGAGCTGATGCCGTGCCAGGCGTTCGTGTCCGAGAAGTTCCTGGCTGATCGTGGCCTCTCGAACTACTGGGGCTACAACCCGCTCGCGTGGTTCGCGCCGGATGCCCGCTATGCGATCGACGACCCGGTGGCCGAGTTCAAGACCATGGTCCGCGCGCTGCACGACGCGGGGCTCGAGGTCGTGCTCGATGTCGTGTTCAACCACACGGTCGAAGGCAACGAGGCGGGACCGACCCTCTGCTTCCGCGGCTTCGACAACTCCTTGTACTACCGGCTCTTCCCGCACAACCGCGCGCACTACAAGAATTTCTCCGGCTGTGGCAACACGGTCAATTTCGACGACCCGGAGGTGCGCGGCCTCGTCCTCGACTGCCTGCGCTACTGGACCGCCGAAATGCGCGTGGACGGCTTCCGCTTCGATCTCGCGCCGATCGTGGGTCGTGACAGTGCCGGATACAGCCGCAACGCGCCGTTCTTCGCGGCGCTCCGCTCAGATCCGGTGCTGGCTTACGTCAAGCTGATCGCAGAGCCCTGGGACGTGGGCCCCGGCGGCTACCAGCTCGGGCATTTCCCGGACGGCTGGTCGGAGTGGAACGATCGCTACCGCGACACCATGCGTGCGTACTGGCGCGGCGACCGGTCGATGACCGGCAACTTCGCGGAGCGGTTTGCCGGCTCGAGCGACCTGTTCCGCGAGCACGGGCGCAAGCCGACCGCGAGCGTGAACCTCGTGACAACCCACGACGGCTTCACACTCAATGACCTCGTTTCATACAACGAGCGTCACAACGCGGCCAACCTCGAGAACGGAGCTGACGGCCACGACCACAACCTGAGCTGGAACTGTGGCGTCGAAGGGCCGTCCGCCGATCCGGCCGTGCTGGAGCTCCGCGGGCGGCAGGTGCGCAACCTGCTGGCGACGCTGTTCCTTTCGCAGGGGGTGCCGATGCTGCTCGCCGGGGATGAGTTCGGCCAGACCCAGCGCGGCAACAACAACGCCTATTGCCAGGACAACGAAATCTCCTGGCTCGACTGGGACCTCGCTGCGCACAACTCGAGCCTCGTCGAGTTCGTGGGACTACTCTCGGACCTGCGGCGTTCGCGGCTCTGGCTCCGTCGCGACACGTTCCTCAAGGGCACGCGCCGTTCGGCCGCCGCCCGCGACATCACCTGGCTGCATCCCTCGGGACGCGAAATGACCGCGGCCGACTGGGCCGATGGGTCGCTGCGCTCACTCGCGGTCCAGATGAGCGGTACCGCCTACGGCCGGGAGGCAGCGGACGGGGACCTGCTCGCGGTGTTCAATACGGACGATGCGCCGCTGGACATGCAGCTCCCGGCCGCGTCGCGGGGCGATGCCTGGCGCGTGCTGATCGACACGGCAGCGACGACCCCGGCCCCTTCGCAGCGCCTTTTGCGCTGCAAGGAAACTCTGCGCGTCGAGGCACGCAGCACGGTCCTGCTCGAATCTGACGGACCACGCAGCTGACCCGGGGGGGCGGTGGCTCGGTCCGCCTTCGAACCCCGGCAAGGCCTATTCCGTACAGGCGCTTCCCGCTATTGCGGCATGCCGTCGTTTAGTGGCATCGTTACCGGAGGGTCCGCAGCCGCATGCATGAAGACGGCGCGGTCCGACCGCGCAATCGTTGGAGCCCAATGGGGAGTGCTCTGGTTTGTATGCGACCGGCGACCTGTCGGACATCAACGCGCTGCGATTTCGCGGCCAGCCATCCGCGGCTGGCCTGCCGGTAACCCGGCCGTCAACCCCGTTCCCCGCCGCATGGCGCAGGAGTGAGTCAATGTCGCGCTCTCTTTGTAACCTGCTGAAGTTCTCCGCCCCGATCCTGCTCGCCAGCGCCCTGCTCTCGGGTTGCGGCAGCGGCAGCAGCGGTTCGGCCGACCTCAACTCCGGCGGGTCAGTGCAGGGCCCGCCGCCGCCCGTCACCGTGACGGAGAGCTTCGATTTCAAGGCTCCGGGCGACTTCTTCGTCGTCGGCACGCCGCCGATCAACGCTCGCTTCCAGGGCGGCCTGGCGAATGGCAACGGGGCGTGGATAGTGCCGTCGAAGAGGACGGCCGTCGTCGACTTCGGCACGCCTGCTGATGCGGTGAAGTTCTCCACGCAGGATAACTACAAGCCGGCCACTGCGTCTGCAGCGGGTGCCGCGCAGAAGACGGACCCGCTCGCCAGGGCGATGGAAAAGGTCGATGCGCCGTTCACGGTCCCGATGTACGTCCGCGGGTCGGTCCGCGACGACTGGGCGGCGACTGCCCAGAACCAGCTGGCGGAAGTCTCCGACAACGTGCTGGCGTTGACGATGCCGCTCGACGTCGGCAAGTACCAGTTCAAGGTCGCCGATGCGGACTGGACCGGGGCAACGAACTGTGGCGCCGCGGCGCTAACGCCGGTCACTCTCGGCGTGGCGCTCACGATGGTGTGCGCCTCGTCGTCGCAGAACCTCTCGCTCGACATCACGGCAGCCGGCGACTACACGTTCACTTTCGACGTCACGGGCGCGGACAAGAAGGCGGCCAGGATTACGGTCGCCAAGAAGGAAAGCGGCGGCGGCGGCGGCGGCACCGAACCGCCCGCTGACAGCACCGAGATTCGCATCTTTGCGGTGGACGTGCTCACGGCGGGCGCGACCCCGAAACTGCTCAAGACGGTGAAGGGCACCGGCACGCTCGATGTCGACCTGAAGCAGAACGGCGGTGCCCCGCGCATCACGCGCATCGAGATCGAAAACAAGGGCACGGCCGGCGACGTCGGCGTCGAGAGCTTCAGCTGGACCGCGAGCCCGCAGTTCGCGCTGCCAGCGCAGTCGGTGGACATCAATTACTCGCGTCCGTCCGGCAGCGTGACGGGCACGAAGATCACGGTGGATGCAAAGGTTTACGACTGCGCAGCTACGACGACGTCCGCGTTTGGCTGCGTCGCCAGGAACGTTCCGGTGGCGCCGTTCGCCAACGCGTCGATGCTGGTCGCGAATGCCGACGGCACCAAGGAGACGATTACTTTCAACGGTGGCGACGGCTCCCTGGACATCTACGCATTTTCAGGCGCTACGGTCGCGCGCACGGGAACACCCGGCCAGTCCGGCAAGGCGCCGGCGCTCCCGGCCAACGACAATGAAGTGATCCTGTTCTACCAGCGGAGCGACGGCGTGTACACGGGCTGGGGCGTGCACCTGTTCCCGACCGACCCGTCCGGTGACTCGTGGACCAAGTGGGAGACCGCCTTCCCGTTCGAGGGCATCGACCCGCAGTTTGGCGCCTACTTCCGCATCGCGTTGCCGGGCAAGGAGAACCCGAAGTACAGCAACAATCCCGCGGCCACGAATACGTTCCCGAAGACCCTCGGCTTCATCATCCACAAGGGCGACACCAAGGACCCGGGCCCCGACCAGTCGATCACGATCGCCAACGACGGCAACATGGTGTTCGTCGTCTCGGGTGTGAACGACGTCGGCACCTCGCCTCCGGGCGGCGGTTCGTCATTCCGCGTCACCGGGGCCGCCGCGCACTGGGTCAAGGGCGACACGCTGTTGTGGGATCCGCCTGCGGGAGCCACGAAGGTCGAGCTGCTCTACTCGCCTGACGCGTCCATCAAGGCCGGGCTGCAGGGCATCACCGGCACCTACGAGACAATCGCGCTCTCGAGCGGGACCAATCCGAAGCCCGCGTTCAACAACCAGCTCGCCAACCTCAAGGGCTGGAGCCTCCCGACCGCAGCGGTACAGAAGGCCAGGGATCTCGCCCGCGGCCAGCTCGTAATGGTCGGCCGCAGCGCGGACGGCACGGCGATCGCGGGCACGACGGTGCAGACGGCTGGCGCGCTCGACGATCTCTACGCCAGTGCCGCGTCCGGCAAGGCGCTCGGAGTGACGTATACGTCCGGCGCGCCGTCGCTGGCAGTGTGGGCGCCGACGGCGCTGAAGACCCCGGGCGTGAGCGTCAACGTGTATGACGCGAACGGCACGAAGATCGAGTCGAAGCCGATGACGCTGGACGACGCTTCGGGCGTATGGAGCGTGACCGGCACGACGGCCTGGGATCGCAAGTTCTACACGATCTCGCTCAACGTCTTCTCGTATGCCGCGAACGCGATCGTCACGAACGAGGTCACCGATCCGTATTCGGTGAGCCTCGCGACCGACGGCGTGCGCAGCGAGTTCGTCAACCTGGATGACGCCGACCTGAAGCCGGCCGGCTGGGACAACCTGGCGATGCCTGCGCTGGCGGCGCCGGAAGACGCGGTGATGTACGAGCTGCATGTGCGTGACTTCAGTATCGCCGACGGCACGGTGCCGGCGGCGGATCGCGGCAAGTTCACCGCGTTCGACATCCCGGGCACGGCGGGCCGCCAGCACCTGCAGCAGCTCGCTCAGGCGGGCCTGACGCACGTGCACATCCTCCCGGCGTTCGACTTCGCCACGGTTGCCGAGAACCCGGCCGACCAGGTCAACCTGAACGACCCGGTAGAGAAGCTCTGCACGAAGAACACCGCGGCGGCGAGTTTGTGCGCTACCGACTCCGGCAAGACGATCCGCAAGGCGATCGAGGATGCCGTAGCGGCCAACCAGCTCGACCGTCCGCCGCAGATCGCGGAGTGGATGCGCGGCCTCGACGGCTTCAACTGGGGCTACGACCCACAGCACTTCGGCGCGCCCGAAGGCAGTTACTCGACCGACCCGAACGGCGTCGCGCGTGTCCGCGAGTTCCGTCGCATGGTCAAGGGGCTGAACGACATCGGCCTGCGTACGACGCTCGACGTGGTCTACAACCACACCAACGCGGCCGGGCAGGCCGGTAAGTCGGTGCTGGACAAGATCGTCCCTGGCTACTACCAGCGTCGGAACGCAAGCACCGGCAACGTCACCAGCGACTCGTGCTGCTCGGACACCGCAGCCGAGTTCAAGATGTTCGAGAAGCTGATGATCGACACCGGCGTGCGCTGGGTCCGTGACTACAAGGTGTCGAGCTTCCGCTTCGACATCATGAGCATGCACCCGCTGGCCGTCATGACGCGGTTCCGCGACGCGGTGCAGGCGGTCGACCCGACCGTCTACATCTACGGCGAGGGCTGGAACTGCTGCGGCATCACGGACGACGTGCGTTTCACCGCGGCCCGGCAGGCCAATCTCGGCGGCACGGGTATCGGCAGCTTCAGCGACCGGATTCGCGATCCGGTTCGCGGCTCGTTCTTCGGTGATGGCGGCTCGGCCCTCGTGCAGTCCCAGGGCTTCGTCTCCGGCTGGTACTACGACCCGAACTCGCTGAATACCGGCAGCACCGCCGACCGCGAGGCGCTGATCAAGGACACGGACAACATCCGCGTCTGGCTCGCCGGCGGCCTCGCAAGCTATCGCCTGACGAACTCCGCGGGGGCCACGGTCACCGGAGCCGACATCGACTATCGGGGCCAGAAATCCGGTTACACCAAGGACCCGCAGGAGGCCCTCAACTACGCGGAGAAACACGACAACCAGACGCTGTGGGACTACGGTTCGTACAAGCACCCGAGCGGTCGCTCCACGGCTGACCGTGTGCGGGCGCAGAACGTCGCTCAGGCGTTGATCATTCTTGGCCAGGGCGTGCCGTTCCTGCACGCCGGCTCGGAGATTCTGCGTTCCAAGTCGGGCGACAAGAACTCCTACGACTCCGGCGACTGGTACAACGAGATCGACTGGACGTTGTCGCGCAACACGTGGGCACAGGGCCTGCCGCGCGCCGCCGACAACAGCGGCGAGTGGTCGATCCTGACCGACAAGTTCCTCGACGTGACGACCAAGCCGGGGACGGCGGACATGCAGCGTGCCTTCGACGGCACGCGTGAGTTCCTGCAGATCCGCAAGAGCTCGCCATTGTTCCGGCTACGTACCCAGGCGCAGGTCGACCAGCGCGTGAAGTTCTACAACACCGGCCCGTTCCAGTACCCGGGCCTCGTCGCGATGGGTATCGAGGGCTGCACCGAGCCCGGCCTCACGCCGAGCGAGGGCGGACTCATGGTCGTGTTCAACGCGAGTGACGATGCGCGGACCCTGGATCTGTTCGGCAGCGAGGCCTGGACGCTGCACCCGGTGCAGGCCGCCTCGAGCGATGCGGTCGTGAAGACCGCGAAGCACGACGTCGGCGGGTTCTACGTGCCGGCGCGGACCACCGCGGTGTTCCGCAAGGCTGGGCAGACTTCGTGTGCACCGTATCCGCGGGAGATGTTCGTCCGCGGCGGGTTCAACAACTGGGCCGATCCCCCGCTGGAGCAGTACCGGCTGCGCTTCCTCGGCGGCACGGACTACTCCGTGTCGGCGCCGATCACGCCGCTCGGTAACTACGAGTTCAAGGTCGCAGACGCAGGCTGGACGGCCAGCACGAACTGCGGCGCGGGCGCGGCAGGCAACAACGTCCGCCTCGGTGTGCCGCTGCAGATCGAGTGCAAGGACGGCAGCGGCAACCTGAAGATCTCGGCACCGTCGGCGGGTAACTACACGTTCTCCCTCAGTGCAGTCGATACCGCCAAGCCGATGCTCACGGTGATCAAGTCGCCGCCGACCACGAAGACTTTGTTCGTGCGCGGCGGCTTCAACGACTGGGGCAACGGGCCTTCCCCGACGGCGCCACTGGCCTGGGACGGTGTTTCGACGTACCGGGCGGTGATCAACGGACTGCCTGCGCAGACGTACGACTTCAAGATCGCCGACAACGACTGGAGCGGTCCGACCAACTGCGGTGGCGCCACTGGTGGCACCAGGGTCACGATCGGGCAGCCGTATGCGCTTACGTGCGACAACAACTCACAGAACATGGGCGTGACCTTCCCGGCGGCGGGCAGCTACCTGTTCGCGGTCGACGCGTCCAATCCAGCGGCACTCTCGCTGACGGTCGAGAGGGTGCCTCTGGACGTGCCGCTGTTCCTGCGCGGTCTCGGCGGTGACTGGTCAGACGGTGCCCAGAACCAGATGAGCTACCTGGGCGGCGGCTTCTACGGCATCAACAAGTCCGTGGCCGCGAGTGCAGGCGAGTTCAAGATCGCCAGTTCCGACTGGTCGACGGCAAACTGCGGAGGCACGGCTGCCGGAGTCGACGTGACCCCGGGCACGCCGTTCGCGATGGAGTGCGGCGCCAACCCGCCGA
>Ga0315283_10006734_pt1 | contig 10282 bp, 9 predicted proteins | sample YL17G09_0_MG_FD_204541 | JGI IMG/M metagenome (GOLD analysis project Ga0315283, IMG submission 204541) | Sediment microbial communities from Yellowstone Lake, YNP, Wyoming, USA - YL17G09_0 | ecosystem: Environmental > Aquatic > Freshwater > Lake > Sediment | place: USA: Wyoming | collected...
GTGTATTTAACACAAGGACTTTAATATGGCTTCTTCGTATACGCCGTTGTTGGGGCTTGTTCTCCCGGTTACTGGTGAGTTGGCAGGAACGTGGGGAACGGTATGGAATGACTCAGGTACTTCGCTGCTGGACTCTGCTGTCTCTGGCACGACCACACTCAGCACTGACGCCGATGTCACCCTGACAACCACCACGGGTGCGTCTAACCAAGCTCGCCAAGCGATCCTGTTGTGCAGCGGCGCTCGTACCGTCTTACGCAATATCACTGCCCCCGCACAGTCTAAGCTCTATGTGGTTATCAACAGCACCACCGGCGGCTTCGGCGTAGTGATTCGAGGTGTCGGCCCCACCACAGGCGTGACCGTGGCCAACGGCAAGACCGCCGTGGTTGTGTGGAATGGCACAGACTTCGTGGAAGTGGCCCCCGCAGTAGCAACAACAGCTACCAACCTCGCAGGCGGCGTCGCAGGCTCCCTGCCCTATCAGTCTGGCGCAAGCACCACCACATTCCTTGGCATCGGCACCGCTAACTACGTGCTGACCTCCACCGGCACCGCGCCCACATGGACGCTGAACACCGGCACAGGCAGTGTGGTGCGGGCTACCAGCCCCACGATTACAACGCCGACGATTACGACCTCTGCCACCGTGCCCTTGCTGATCGGCGGCACGGGCACGACCAGCACGCTCACCCTGCGATCCACCAGCGGTGTGGGCACAACGGGCGCGGACATCATCTTCCAGACCGGCAACAACGGCGCGACGGAAGCGATGCGGGTGCTGAACAATGGCCGAGTTGGGATCGGCACTAATGCGCCCACAGCGGTATTGCAAGTTGGGTCAGGAAGCATCACGCCCGCTCTTGCTTCAGGTATTGCAGTGCAGGCGCTATATCAACCAAATATAAATTTCCTGTCTCCGGCAGCCACGGCGGTCAATGCAACCATCAACATTGGGGACGACGTAACCAGCAGCTTGGTGGTGGTTAAATATGACTACACATCAAAAGAGCTGGCGTACAACAATCAAGCAGCTGGCGGGTATCAAACGTGGTTTACAAGCGGCACTGAACGCATGCGGCTTACCAACGGCGGCAACGTCGGCATCGGCACCAACATCCCCGACGCGTTACTGACCGTTAATACGATTGCCTCGTTTGGTGACGGCGCTGTTGGAACACCTTCCATTGCTCACAAAGGCGACCTTAACACTGGCTTCTGGTTTCCGGCTGCGGATACGATTGCTGCATCTACCGCAGGCTCTGAGCGCATGCGGATTGATACCGCAGGGCTTGTCGGTATTGGTACCGCCAGCCCTAGCTCCCCGCTGACAATCGGCACAGCCGCATCCATCCCCTTGCTCATTAATGGGCAAACGACCGGCGCCAGCTACATAAGCATCACAAACACGGGTGGCACTTATGTTGCCGGGGTAAATAACAGCGCAGGCTCGGCAATCGGAAGTGGACTCGCCTATTCCGCCCTTGTTGGTACAAACAGCGCAACGGCATTGCAACTGACTACCAATGGCAATGCCCGCCTGACCGTTGACAGCGCGGGTCTTGTCGGCATTGGCATAACGGCACCCAATGCAACCTTAACTGTCGCTAGAGCGTTTAACAACGGCTTGGCCATTGTTGGGTTGACTGATACGGGCGGCGCAAACAACTCGTATTTGAGTTTGTACAACCGATCAGACGCTTGGCTATACGCCACTGCCAAAAACGGCACTGGCACCATTCGTCCAATTCGTTTTGCGATCAATGATTTTGGCGATGCTACAACGGGCGTTTCATTGGCGCTGGAAACAAATGGCAACGTGGGGATTGGCACCACTACTCCAACTAACCTCTTGTCCCTTGGAGGCAATGCTGCCCGCACGATCTGGATGGAGCGGCACACTACAGCTAATACAGCAGGTAACAACCTGACATTGCAGTCAGGTGGTGCAACAAGTGGGGCAACCGATAAGACCGGCGGTGCGTTGCTGTTGAGCTCGGGCACAGCCACCGGCACAGGCACGTCGATCATTACATTCCTGACAGCGACCGCTGGGTCAACCGGTACTGTAGATAACGCTCCGGCAGAGCGTATGCGTATCAATTCTATTGGAAACTTGCTAATCGGGGGAACTACGCCGCAAGGGAGTACACGAGTCGAATTGCTTGGAACGAACGACGCGACTTCAACAATTTCGCTTTACCGATCAGATTCAGCGCGACGAGCGATTGTTGGTGCTGACTATATTGGTTCGTTCACAAACAACAGCTTTGATCTTTTTACAAACTCAATCTCAAGGCTGTCTATCACCGGCGCAGGCGTAGTCAGCATTCAAAATCTCACAGCATCGCAAGCTGTATTTACCGATGCCAGCAAGAATCTGGTTAGCAACGCGATTACTGGTTCGGGCTCTGTAGTGATGAGCACCAGCCCAACGCTGGTTACGCCTATTCTTGGCACGCCGACATCGGGCACACTGACCAACTGCACAGGATTGCCTGTGGCAACGGGCATCTCTGGCTTTGGAACAGGCGTTGCAACCTTTCTTGCCACGCCTTCGAGCGCAAACCTTGCCGCTGCTGTGACAGATGAAACCGGCACAGGCGCGCTGGTGTTTGCTACAAGTCCGACCTTGGTGACGCCGAACATCGGCGCGGCAACGGGCACATCGTTGGCTGCGACGGGCGGCACGGTATTAGTTCGAGCGGCGGCCACTCAAGACGGTGTACAACTTCAAGGGCGTGCAGGCGGAACAGGCTCTTGGGAGGTCGCAATCACGCCTACAACGCTGACGGCAGATAGAACGGTCACGTTGGCGGACGGCAACACGACGTTGCAAGCTGGCACGATGGCAGTTACTGGAACGGGACTTAACCAGTTTGCGGCCACTACTTCTGCTCAATTGGCAGGTGTCATATCGGATGAGACCGGCACAGGCGCGCTGGTATTTGGCACTAGCCCGACCTTCACCACCTCCGCCACCGCGCCCTTGGTGATCGGCGGCACGGCTACAACCTCTCCGCTGGCCTTGCGCTCGACATCTGGCGTGGGCACCACAGGCGCCGACATCATCTTTCAGGTGGGCAACAACGGCGCCACGGAAGCCATGCGGGTGCTCAACAGCGGCAACCTAGGGATTGGGACGGCTACGCCTGGTTATCCACTGCATCTGAGCGGAACTACAGTGGGGGCCATCCGCTACGGCGCCGCGGGTAATACGGATACGACTGCCGGAGCAGGGGCTGGGTGGGCAGCGGTACATTCAGGTATTTCGACGGTTTTGACTGCGCGATCTGATCTGTCTTTAGGCCAAGTCGGCACCTTCTCTAATCACTCCTTAGCGTTTTATGTAAACACCACTGAGCGCATGCGGATCGACAGCGCAGGCAATGTGCTGTTTGATAAAACCGCAGCCAATCTCGGCAGCACAGGTATTGAACTTAAGCCCGGTGGTTTTGCTCAATTTACGGGAAACTTGGCAACCACCAATGATCTGGTGAACTTCAACAACATCAATGCCGGCAACATTGCTTACGACATTGCCTTCAGGCAGCAAAGCACCATTGTCGGCTCCATCCGCACCAACAGCGCCTCGGTGTCCTACAACACCACCTCCGACTACCGCCTGAAAGAAAACGTGACCCCGATAGCGGGCGCACTGGCGAAAGTGGCCGCCCTCAAACCCGTGACCTACACGTGGAAAGTGGACGGCGAATACGGCGAAGGTTTTATCGCCCACGAACTGCAAGAGATTTGCCCCTTGGCAGTCACGGGCGAAAAAGACGCAGTGAGTGAGGATGGCAAACCCGTGCATCAAGGCATCGACCCGAGCAAGATCATCGCGCTGCTAACCGCCGCCATCCAAGAACAACAAGCTACGATCACTGCATTGACCACCCGTATTGCAGCCTTGGAGGCTAAATAATGAACGCACAAATCATCGCAGCATTGGCTCGCCATATTCTTACGGCGGTTTCAGGTGGGTTGTTTATCAAGTACGGTGTGGATGGCGGCGCGGCTGAGGCTATCATCGGCGGCGCGTCGGCGCTGGCCGGTGTAGGCTGGTCGATTTACGACAAGAAGAAGGGTGAGTAATATGGCTGTGACTTATACATGGGTGTTTAACCCGCTGGATGTGAAGCTGTCTGAGGATGGCTTGACCAATGTGGTGTATAACGTGAATTGGCGCTTGATCGGCACTGACGGTACTTACTCGGCCAATGTGTACGGCTCTGTAGGCGTACCGGCTCCGTCGCCCGCAGCCTTCACACCTTACGATCAGCTTACTGAATCGATGGTGCAAGGCTGGGTGGTAGATGCCTTGGGAACCGAACAAGTGGCCCAATATGAGACAAGTATCGCCGCTCGAATTGCTTTGCAGCAAAACCCGGTTGATGCGTCCCTTTCACCTCCTTGGAGTAACACATGATTAAGCTCGAACTGTCTATTGAAGAAACTCAACTCGTTCTGGTGGGCCTGTCCAAGTTGCCCTATGAAGCTGTTGCTGCTGTAATCGAAAAGATTAAAGAGCAAGCCCAGCCTCAAGTGCAACCTGCGGAAGAACCCGCAGCAGAGTAAGCAGTACAATGGCGGTGAGCGGTCCGGCCTGCTCACCGTCGTGCAGTCAGCCGTGCCAGTGGGACTAAACTTCTACGATCACGGACTGACAAGTGAAAGAAAACTTCGACAAGGCGTTTGCCAAGCTCATCCGGCATGAAGGGTCTTATGTAGACCATCCGGCAGACCCAGGCGGTGCCACAAATTTAGGTGTCACTCAGCGCGTCTGGGAAGAGTGGGTCGGCCATACTGTCGACGAGAAGACCATGCGCGGGCTCACCCCGGAGATGGTCAAGCCGCTCTATAAGCGCAAATACTGGGATAAAGTCTGCGGCGATGATCTGCCTGCCGGCGTGGATTACTGCGTGTTTGATGCCGCAGTGAATAGCGGCCCCGGTCGTGCGATCAAATGGCTTCAGCAATCGCTGGGCACAACCCAGGACGGTGCCCTTGGCCCCAAAACACTCGCCGCGGCTAAAGCCGCCGACCCACAACTTCTCGTCGTTGGCTATAACGCCGTTCGCCTCGCCTTCTTGCAAGACCTTCCCACATGGAACACCTTCGGCAAAGGCTGGGGACGACGCGTGGCTGAGGTCAAACAAGACGCTGCGACCATGACTGCATAAGGAGGCATTGTGCCGCTAAAGAAATTGGTTTTGAAGCCGGGGTTAAACAAAGAAAACACGCGATACACCACTGAAGGCGGTTGGTATGACGGTGATAAAGTACGGTTTCGTTCCGGCTCACCCGAAAAAATAGGCGGGTGGGAGCGTATCTCATCGAGTACGTTTTTGGGTGTATGTCGTAGTTTGTGGAACTGGATTACGCTGGCCAGCCTGAATCTGATGGGTGTGGGCACTAACCTCAAGTTCTACATCGAGTCTGGAGGTAACTACAACGACATCACGCCTCTGCGGCTAACGGCTACGCTGACCAACCCCTTCACGGCTACGCTCAGTTCTTCCGTTATTACGGTGGCGCATACGGCGCACGGAAGCGCTACGGGCGACTTTGTGACCTTCAGCGGGGCTACCGGGCTGGGCGGCAATATCACTGCGGCGGTATTGAACAAAGAATACCAAGTCACGGTAGTGAGCGTGAATAGCTACACGATTACGGTGGCGGCCACAGCAATCGCAGCAGACGTAACTGGCTCACCGGGTGGCGGAGCTGCGGTCTCAGCGGCATATCAGATTGATTCAGGGCCAGCGTTCTCCGTGCCGTTGGTGGGCTGGGGCGCTGGCTCCTGGAGCAGTGGGTCATGGGGCCTTACTTCTGCAACGGATAGCATGCGCCTGTGGAGCCAGAATAACTTTGGCGAAGACTTGATCTTTAATCCACGCGGCGGCGGTATCTATTATTGGGATGCGTCGAGCGGATTGACCGCTCGGGGTGTGGCTTTGTCGTCTTTGTCTGGCGCCTCCAGTGTGCCAACCCTTGCCAACTTTATATTTGTATCCGACATCAGCCGGTTTGTATTTGCTTTCGGCACGACTGATTATCTGTCATCGGCGTTTGATCCCCTGCTGGTGCGCTGGTCAGACCAAGAAAGCGCTGTGAATTGGACGCCTTCGGTCACTAACCAAGCGGGCAGTGTGCGGCTGTCTCACGGTTCGGAGATTATCTCCTGCCTGCAAGCCCGACAAGAAGTTATCGTATGGACGGATTCGGCTCTATACGCACTGCAATATCTTGGCGCTCCGGATGTGTGGGGATCGCAGCTTATGGGCGACAACATTTCCATTGCAGGGCCAAACGCTATGGCACTTGCTAGTGGGGTGGTGTACTGGATGGGGATCGACAAGTTCTATAAATACAGCGGGCGAGTTGAGACTTTACGCTGCGACCTTCGCCAGTATATCTTTGATGACTTCAACTCCCTGCAACGCGCACAGGTATTGGCCGGCACTAACGAAGGCTTTAACGAAGTCTGGTGGTTTTATTGCAGCGATAGTTCCACGACCAATGACCGGTACGTTGTGTACAACTACAGCGAAGATATTTGGTACTACGGCACGATAGCACGCACCGCATGGATCGATAGCGGGCTGAGATCAAACCCTGTAGGAGCCACGTATCTGGGCAACCTCGTCAATCATGAAGTAGGCGTAGACGACAACTCAACAGGCACGTTGGTAGCGATTGAGTCCTACATCACCTCTGCGGAATTTGACATCGACGACGGCCATAATTTTTCGTTTATCTACCGAATGTTGCCGGATGTGACCTTCCGAGGCTCTACAGCGGCCAGCCCCAACGCGACCATGTATTTGCTGCCGATGACCAACTCTGGTTCTGGGTATAACAATCCTGCCTCGGTGGGCGGCAGCAACTCGGCAGTAGTTACGCGAATCGCTACGGTGCCGATTGAAGAGTTCACCGGGCAGGTGTATACCCGCGTTCGAGGCCGTCAGATGTCGATCAAGATGGAAAGCACCGGGCTAGGCGTGCAATGGCAGCTTGGCTCCCCACGAATCGATATCAGACCTGATGGCCGCCGTTGATATGTATACCGATACTAGCGCGTATGGTAAATTACCGGCTCCTATGTTTTGGAGCACTGTCATGCCTCGTTTTATTGATCGGACTGGACAACGTTTTGGGAAGTTGGTCGCGCTTGAGCGCATCGGAACGGACGCTTTAAAAAAAGTTCTTTGGCGCTGCCGATGTGATTGCGGGAACGAAGTTAGTGTTGTGGCCGGGTCATTAGTTACCGGAAATACGACTTCTTGCGGCTGCCTTATTCCCAACTTCAAACATGGCGGTTGGAACAAATCGTCGTACAACACATGGCGCGCCATGATGCGAAGATGCTACAACGCTAGAGACAAAGACTTTAAACGCTATGGATCTGTTGGGGTGACTGTTTGTTCAGAATGGCATGACTACAGCAACTTTGCCGCTGATATGGGTGAACCAGTGGGCACTCAGACCCTTTATCGAATTGCCGCAAATGGCGACTACACCAAAGACAACTGCCGTTGGGCTACTCCGACAATCCAAGCCAGAAATATTCGAGTCCGCAAAACGAGTAAATCTGGGTATACCGGAGTGCATTTGCGCAAGGGTAGGTGGTATGCCGAAATAACACACCAAAAGAAAAAGCACTATTCTCGGGTTTGTAACACTTTAGAAGAAGCCGTTGCCGCCCGCAAAGAACTTGAACGCATACGCTGGGGGGTAGCGTAATGGCACTCGTTGAAGCTCGCCTGCCCGCTGTGCCCAGCCTGCCTCTAGGCCCGGTGCAGTACGACAGGCAATACGTTGACCAGCTTAATAACGTGCTGCGTCTGTACTTTAACCAACTTAACAATGTAGTGGGGAAGCTCGTGGCAAACCAAGGCCCATACGAAGTTTATTTTAGCGATAACGGCGTTGATGCGTTTGGTCGGCTGCGGGTGAGCAACCCCTTCACACTGTTTGATAGCCAAAACAGATACGCTATAGACAATCAGTTCGACACGTCGACAGCCACTGGCGGCACAGCAACCTATCTGAGCAATGAAAGCTCGGTGTCGTTGAATACAACCACCAGCTCCGGCAGTGAAGTAATCCGCCAGACCTACCGCGTGTTTCCGTATCAACCCGGCAAAGGGCTGACGGTACTTGCCACCTTTGTCATGGCGGCGCCGCAGACAAACTTGCGCCAGCGGGCAGGCTACTTCAATACAGCGAACGGCGCGTTCCTCCAGCAGAACGGCACTACAGTCTCGTTTGTCCTTCGGTCAAACTCTTTGCCGACGCCAGGCACGCCAAGCGACGTTCGCACAGTCAATCAAGCTGACTGGAACGTGGATAAAATGGACGGGACCGGCCCAAGCGGGCGCGTGCTAGACCTGACCAAGAACCAGATTCTGTACATGGACTTTGAGTGGCTGGGTACAGGGGATGTTCGCTGCGGATTCTATGTGGATGGGCGGCCTCAGATATGCCACATCTTCCACAACGACAACGAGCAGACTGCTGTGTATATGCAGACAGCCATCCTGCCGGTGCGGTATGAGATCACCAATACGGGAGCGACCGGCTCTGCGTCATCGATGAAACAGGTCTGCTCCTCGGTTATCAGTGAGGGCGGCTACGAGGCAACATCAATTGACCACGTGGCGCGACGCACCACAGTATTGGCCTCGATTGGTACGACATTCCTGCCGCTGGTCTCCATCCGGCTTGCGTCCACGGCGCTCGGCGCAGTCGTATTGCCGAACCGAGTACAGGTGTTACCGACGACCAACCAGAACTACGAAGTTGCGTTGTTTAAAAACGCGACGCTAACGGGAGCAAGCTGGACCGCAACCGCCTCAGATGCCAACGTAGAGTATGACGTAAGTGCCACGGCGACTACAGGCGGCACCATTGTGCAAACGGATTATGTAACCTCCACCTCACAGGCAAAAAGCAACGTTGCGTTTCCAACCGGTTACAACTTTGACTTACAGTTGGGCGTGTCGTTAGCAGGGGTGAGCGACATTTACACAGTGGCAATCCGAACAGTATCCGGTGCCCCCACGGGCGATGCCGTAGGCTCGCTGTCGTTTTACGACCTGGCTCAGTGAGGAATTAGTGGATAAGTTGGCATTGTTTAACGCACTTGTGAAAGTAGTCAGACCCGCTTTTTCGGACTACATCCCGCAAACAGCACTTCAAGTGAAGTTTCCTGACACCGGGCTTGATAGCCTGGATGTGTTGATGATGACAATTTATCTGTCTGATATTTACGGAATACCGGAAGAGGTTGCTAAACAGTTTAGCTTTTCGACTTTGGAAGAATTGTTTGTGTTGCTGGAAAAAAATGCCACAAGAACTCCAGTATCTGTAGTCGATGAGGTTGCCAATCTCCAATGATCTACCTGACGAAGTATCGAACAGCTTGCCAACATACTCCGGAATTGCTGGATGACATCCTGTATCCGCAACAAGTTCATTGGTTTAAGGAAACTTACGCTCGGGCCGCGTCTGGGATGGTGTATCCGCCACATCGACTTGCGGACAAAGTTCTGGATGCAACGCTGATTGCGGAACTGAAAACCGTTGATGCGGGTAAAACTGCATTTATTTTGGCTGGCGGCAACGCGCATTTTGCAGGGCTACAAGCCCCAATTCGTTCGTCCCGTTTGAGCTACGCATACAAAATGTTGCCGCTATCTCTGACGCAACTGTACGCCGGGCGCATAGCGCAGTCTTGCAATGCAACCGACTATGTAACGACCGATGCTTCCGCCTGTGCTTCCAGCCTTAAAGTCTTGATGGATGTGCAAGTTCTCATCGACCATTACGAGTTTGATCGAGTTATTGTGCTTTCCGTTGAAGATGCGGTGAGCAACTTGGTGCTGGAGTTTTTTGGGGATGCCCGTGCTTCACTGACGCACAAAGAGCAAACCGAGACCGGGAAGAAGCCCTCGGCATTTGACCGACAAAACGGCGGATTTTTTGTCGGGCAAGGAGCAGCCTTGGCAGTGTTTGAATCTGAAGCGGGCTTGGCTCGATCTGGATCTCAGCCAACAGCAAGACTGTTAGGAGCCTATGCCGCGAGCGAGCCGTGCACAAACAGCATGGGGCAGAACCCAGAAGGAATCGGATTTTGCAGAGCCGCTGCCGGAGCTATCAAGCGCGCTGGCGTAGCAACAGAAGACATCGGGATCGTCAAGACACATGGCACAGGAACAGAGTCAAACAACATTGCGGAACGCGCAGCGTTGAAATCCTTGGCATTGGATAATTTTGT
>Ga0315283_10006736_pt1 | contig 10281 bp, 9 predicted proteins | sample YL17G09_0_MG_FD_204541 | JGI IMG/M metagenome (GOLD analysis project Ga0315283, IMG submission 204541) | Sediment microbial communities from Yellowstone Lake, YNP, Wyoming, USA - YL17G09_0 | ecosystem: Environmental > Aquatic > Freshwater > Lake > Sediment | place: USA: Wyoming | collected...
GTCCACTACGAAGGCAAGTCCAGCGAGCAGGTCGTCGCAGCCCGGCACATCCGCTTCCAGACCAGTAAGGTGCGCTACTTCCGCAAGTTTCACGGGCGGCTGGCCGCGAGCGCGTTGCGCACTTTCTTGTTGGCGGCGTTTGCGGTAGAATGGAGCCTCGAAGCCGTTAAATGGCTGCTCGGCTCCAAGCGCCCGTTGCGCCGCGAACGGATGGCGGCGTACGCGCAGTTGTTGGCGTCGGGATTGCGCTCCGATTGACGACCGGCGACTGACCACCGACGACAAATAACCGTCATTCGTCATTCGTCATTCGTCATTCGTCATCGGTCGAGGTCCACCATGCGCATCCTCTTCATCACCGGTGAATACCCCGCCATGCAGGGGGGCGTCGGCGACTACACCCGGCAGTTGAGCCAGGCGCTGGGCGCGCTCGGCGTGGATGTCCATGTACTGACCGATGCGAACGCCGGCGGCGATCATCTGCGCGTCCCCGCGGGTGCCTACGAGCCGACCGTCTATCCGAAGATCGACGCCGCCGGCTGGCAATTGTGGGGGCGCACGCGCCACCTCTGCCAGCAGCTCCGCCCCGATGTCGTCCACATCCAATACCAGTCGGCGGCCTATGGCTTGCACCCGGCCGTGAACTACCTGCCCTGGCGATTGCGCGCGCTGCCCGGCCGGCCGCGCGTGGTGACGACCTTTCACGACCTGCGCTTTCCCTATCTGTTCCCGAAGGCCGGGCCGCTGCGCTGGCAGACCGTGTTGGCGCTGGCGAAGGGCAGCGACGCCGACGTCATCACGAATCCCGTGGACTGGGCGCGCATGACGCAGGCCGGCCTCGGCAATCATCGCATGTTCGCCATCCCCATCGGCAGCAACATCCACTGCCAGCCGCCGCAGGACTACGACCGGTTGGGTCAGCGCGCCCTTTGGGGAGCTGACCCGGAGAGCTGGTTGCTGGCCTATTTCGGCTTCCTCAATCCCGGCAAGGGCGGCGAAGTGCTGATGCGCGCGCTGGCCGGGCTGGCCCGCTCCGGCAAACCGGCGCGGCTCCTGATGGTCGGCGGCAAGATCGGTTCCAGCGATCCGTCCAACCAGGCCTACCTGGCGCACGTCGAGCAGTTGATCGACGACCTGGGGATCGCCGACCGGGTGCAATGGACCGGCTTCACCGCAAACGATCAGGTCTCGGCCAACCTGCTGGCCGCCGATTGCGCCGTCCTGCCATACCGAGAGGGCGCGTCGTTGCGGCATGGCAGCCTGATGGCGGCCCTGGCGCATGGCTTGCCGATCGTTAGCACGCGGCCCCCGGAGAGCGTGGATGAAGCCTCTGGCGCGTTCCCGCTGCTGTGTGACGGCGAGTCGGCGCTGCTCGTGCCGCCGGATGACCCGGTCGCCGCGGCCGACGCCGTCACCCGGCTGATGAGCGACGGCGCGCTGCGGACACGCCTGGCGGAGGGCGCGCGGACGCTCTCGCGCCACTTCGAGTGGGGCACGATCGCGCAGCAGCATATCGAGATGTACGGCAAGCTGGGCGTCGCGTAGAACCACCTGCGTCGTCGCTCTGCCGCCCAGTCACGCCGCTTCGCTCTTCGTCTTGTTATCGCTTGACGCAGTCGAAGCCACGATGCGAACCTTCCATCGTGGCAGCATGCGGTTTCGCACAGATCACGCGAAAGATTCGCCGCACAAGCCGATTCACTGCGAACTATTCCACAGGATTGCTGTCTAGCGCAGGTTTTGTGCAACCAGACGCTGAATCGATTCTGGTTTTACGTTCTTGCCATTCTTGCCATGATGCTGGCTCCGTTCAGCGAGCATGCAACGGAATCTCGGAGGGATTCACCTATGACCATCACCATCCAACAAGCCATCGACACGATCATCGCCGCGGTGCCGGGCGGCCCGCTGCGTGACACGGTTGACACCGTCAAGATCGGCGACCCGACGCAACCGCTCACCGGGATCGTCACGACCTTCCTGGCGACGTGCGAAGTGATCGAGCAGGCTGCGCAGCTCGGCGCCAATCTCATCGTCACCCACGAGCCGATCTTCTACAACCACCGCGACGAGACCGACTGGCTGGCGGATAAACCGGCCTACGAGGCCAAATGCCGCCTCATCGAGCAGCACCGCGCGGTCATCTGGCGCTTTCACGACCTGCTGCACACCCTGCAGCCGGATCCCACCGTCGCAGGCCTGCTGGATGAGTTGGAATGGATCGCCTGCGCGCTGCCGGAGCAACTGCACCTCTGCCGCATTTCGCCGATGACGCTGGGACAACTCGCCGATTGGGTCAAGACACGGCTGGGTATCGCAAACCTGCGCGTCGTCGGCGATCTCGACATGACGTGCCAGGGCATTGGGCTGCTGCCCGGCTGTCCGGGCCGGAACGCGCAGATCGGCGTGCTGGCGCAGCCGGAGGTCGATGTCGTCATCACCGGCGAGATCAGCGAGTGGGAGACCAGCGAGTACGCGCGCGATGCGACTCGGCTCGGCCAGGGGAAGGGGTTGCTCGTGCTCGGCCACGCTGCCAGCGAGGAGCCGGGCATGCGGTGGGTCACGCCCTGGCTTCAGGCACGGCTGCCGGGGATCGATATCCGTTTTGTGCCCACAGGCAAGCTGTTTCATTGGCTCTAGAACCAAGAACCCAACAGGAGGTTGGCATGTATCAGACAGATATGTACGAAGGGATGCTGGCGGAGACCGTGACGATCCCCGGCGCGGGCGGGGAGCTCATCAACGCCTATTTCGCCCGGCCGCTGGGGCCGGGGCCGTTCCCGGGCATGGTCGTGATCCATCACATGCCGGGCTGGGACGAATGGTATCGAGAGGCCACGCGCAAGTTCGCCGCCCGCGGCTATGCCGCGCTCTCGCCCAACCTCTACTTCCGCGCCGGCCACGGCACGCCCGAGGATGTGGCAGCGAAGGTGCGTGGGGTGGGCGGCGTCCCGGACGATCAGGTCATGGGCGATCTCGCCGGCGCGCTCCAATATCTGCGCTCGCTGCCGTATATCAACGGGAAAGTGGGCGTCTTCGGCACCTGTTCGGGCGGGCGCCACGCCTACCTCGCCGCGTGCCGCATCAAAGGCTTCGATGCAGTGGTCGATTGCTGGGGCGGCCGCGTGGTGATGTCGAAGGAGGAGCTCACGCCCAAACAGCCGGTCGCGCCGATCGACTACACCGCCGACCTGCCCTGCCCGCTCCTCGGCTTGTTCGGCGAGGAAGATCGCAGCCCCACGCCGGAACAGGTGGCCCAACACGAGCAGGAGCTCAAGAGGCTCGGGAAGAACTACGAGTTCCACATGTACCCCAAGGCGGGCCACGGCTTCTTCTACACCGACCGGCCGAACTATCGCCAGGAACAGGCGGTGGATGGCTGGGGCAAGATCTTCGCGTTTCTCGGCAAGTATCTCGGATGAACGGGTCCCGTGATGCGTGCTGCGTAATACGTGAAGTAAGCAACCGGCAGTTCTCACGTATCACGTATCACGTATCACGTTTGACGTTTCACGAAAGAGGACAACCATGTGCACCATGATCGCGCAACAAGTGGCGATAGACGGCAGCGGCAAAGGGACGTCCGGGTGGTTCGCCGTGCGCCAGGCGAGCGTGTCGTATGACCATCCGTTCAACGCGCCGCTGGAACACGCGCTGAACATCGACTTCGTCAACGAGGCATTGGGGCCGGGCGCACGCGTCGCGGTAGAACTCAGCGCGGAGTCGGCAAAGGCGCTGGTGGAGACGATCCAGGCGGTGTTGGCGCGGGCCGAAGCGGACGGTTTCTCGGATCGTCCGGCCTGAGCCTGGAGGCTGCACCCTCATGCCGGCCAACCTGGTCCAAACGATCTGCTTCTCTCCCACGCGCACGACGGCGCGCATCGTGGCGGCCATCGCCCGCGGGACTCAGCTCCCCGCTGCCGAGCCGCTCGACCTGACGCCTCCCGAAGCCCGGACGCGGCGAAGCGAGGCGGCGCAGGACGCGCTGGCGATCATCGGCGCGCCTGTGTATGGCGGCCGGATTCCGCCGGAAGCGACGCTGCGGCTGCGCCGACTGCGGGCGCACGAGACACCGGCCGGCATCGTCGTCGTGTACGGCAACCGGGCCTACGAGGACGCGCTCCTGGAGCTGCGGGACCTCGCGATCGAACAGGGCTTCATCCCGATTGCTGCCGCCGCGTTCGTCGGCGAGCACTCCTATTCCACGGAGGTCATGCCTATCGCGCACGGCCGGCCCGATGCGCTCGACCTGGCACAGGCGCAGGAGTTCGGCGCGTTGGTCCGGGGCAAACTGGCGACGCCATCGGCGTTGCACCAGCCGCCGCCTCTGCAAGTGCCGGGGTCCTACCCCCACAGAGAATGGATTCCGCCGACCGATGTGGCCCCCATCACTAACGAAGCTCTCTGTGTGCGCTGCGGCGACTGCGCACGCGCCTGTCCGACTGCGGCGATTGCCATCGGAGAGGTCGTGCTGACCGACCCTGCCGCATGCATTCTCTGCACCGCCTGTGTCAAAACCTGTCCGACCGGCGCACGAACCTGGGATCACCCGCGGATCAGCCGCTCCAGGGAATGGTTGAGCACAAACTGCCGCGAACGAAAAAGCCCTGAGCTGTACGTGTGATCTCCAAACAGCTCCTCGCTCCAAGGAACAGACCATGACCCAACTCACCATCAACCTCCTCGACCCAATCGGCACGATCAATCCGAACATCTACGGCCATTTCGCCGAGCACCTGGGCCGCTGCATCTACAACGGCATCTGGGTCGGCGAGGACTCGCCCATCCCGAACACGGACGGCTTCCGCAACGACGTGATCGCGGCGCTGCGCCGGCTCAAACCGCCGGTGATCCGCTGGCCGGGCGGCTGCTTCGCCGATGATTATCACTGGCAGGACGGTATCGGGCCGCGCGCTGACCGGCCCCGTCGGACAAACATCCACTGGGGCGAAGTCATCGATACCAACGCGGTCGGCACGCATGAGTTCGTACGCTTCTGCCGCCTCATCGGCGCGGAGCCGTACATCTGCGGCAACGTCGGCTCGGGCACGGTGCGCGAGCTGCGCGATTGGGTGGAGTACTGCAACTTCGCCGGCGACAGCAGTTGGGCGCAGCAGCGAGCGGCGGACGGCAGCCCGGCGCCGCTCGCTGTGACCTATTGGGGCGTCGGCAACGAGAACTGGGGCTGCGGCGGTCACTTTTCGCCGGAGGACTACTGCGCTGAGTTCCGCCGCTACGCCTCGTTCGTGCGCGGCTTCGGGAAGTCGCTGTTCGTCATCGCGTGCGGCCCGCCCAGCAACGACATCGAGTGGACAACCCGCTTCTTCCGCAAGCTGCGCAAAGACTACTGGGACTTCCGCAACATCCACGGCTTCGCGGCGCACTACTATTGCGGCACCGCGGGCACGGCCACGGAATACAGCGTCGACCAGTGGTATCAGCTCATCGCGCGCGGGCTGGAAATGGAGCCGCTGGTGGTTCAGCAACGCGCGGCCATGGACGCCTTCGATCCGCAGCGCCGCATCGGCCTGATCGTGGACGAGTGGGGCACGTGGCATCCGGTCGAGCCAGGCACCAATCCCAGCTTCCTCTATCAGCAGAACACGCTGCGCGACGCGTTGGTGGCCGCGACGACGCTCGACATCTTCAACCGCCACGCCGACAAAGTCGTGATGGCGAACATCGCCCAGACCGTCAACGTCCTGCAGGCGATGGTCCTGACCGAGGGCGAGAAGATGCTGGTGACTCCCACCGGCCACGTCTATGAGATGTATGCTCCGCACCAGAGCGGCCAGGCCGTCCGCGTGCTGGTGGACACGGAATCGGTCACATGGCAGCAGGGTGAGAAGCAGGGATCGCTCCCGGTCATCGCCGGCAGCGCCTCGCTGAAGGAAAAGACGCTCTTCGTCACGTTGACCAACTGCCATGCGACGGAGGCCGCGGAGATCACCGTCAACCTGTTGGGCGGCGCGACGGCCGCGCGCTGCCGGGCGCGCACTCTGACCGGCGAGATCCACAGCCATAACACCTTCGAGCAGCCGGAGGCGATCGAGCCGGCACCCTTTGATGTGGCCGCCACGGACAGCCGCTTTGTCGTAACGCTCCCTGCCGCGTCGGTGGCAGCGCTGGAGATCGCGCTTGACTGAGTCGCGACTTGCGCAGCCAATCTACGACGAAAAGAGCGGACGCAGATTCACGCTGATTCACGCTGATTTCCCTTCTTGATCTGCGTTTATCTGCGTTGATCTGCGTCCTGCTTCATCGAAAGGACTCTCGGTGTCAGATCAAACCACAAGCCACTTCGCCGGCCCGCTGCGGGCCCATCCCACCAACGGGCGCTATTTCACCGATGATCGCGGGGCCGCCGTCTACCTGACCGGCTCGCATACCTGGGCAAACCTGCAGGATATCGGCCGCCCCGGCGATCCACCTTTCCCTTATAACGAGTACCTCGACTTCATGCAGGCGACCAACCACAACTTCATGCGCCTGTGGATGTTCGAGCAGCCCGAGCGCGCATGTTGGACCGACGAGCGCATCGTTTTCGATCCGCTGCCGTGGGCGCGCACCGGGCCGGGCATCGCAAACGATGGCCTGCCCAAGTTCGACCTGACCGTCTGGAACGAGGTCTACTTCGACCGCCTGCGCGCTCGGCTGATCGCGGCGGGCGCGCGCGGCATCTACGCGGCGGTGATGCTCTTCCAGGGCTGGAGCTTGAGCGTCAACAATCGCGGCCTCGATCCGTGGGTGGCGCACCCGTTCAACGCCGCCAACAACGTCAACGGCGTGGATGTGCCCTACGCGGGCGGGGACGAGGCCACGAATCCGTCGCTGCACAGCGTGCACAACCCACGCGTCATCGCTCACCAGGAAGCGTATGTCCGCCGCGTGATCGATGCGGTGAATGACCTGGATAACGTGCTCTGGGAGATCATCAACGAGGGCGGCTCGCAGGCCTGGCAGTTTCACATGACGGAGGTCATCCACGCGCATGAGCGCGGGAAGCCCAAGCAACATCCCGTGGGACTCACATCGGGCAGACCCTGGTTCCGCAACGCGCCGCTCCAGACCGGCCCGGCCGAGTGGTTCTCACCGACCTCGCAGCCCAATTGGTGGGACAAGCCAGAGGTGCTGAAAATCGAGGACTATAAGGAAGATCCACCGGTCGCCGACGACCGCCGGGTATCGGTGCCGGATACCGATCATCTGTGGGGCCACGGCGGCAATCCGAAGTGGGTGTGGAAGTGCTTCACGCGCGGCCACAACCCCATCTTCATGGATCCGTGGCAGGGGCTTTATCTCGGCTCGACTGAGGAGATCGCGCCCTGGTCATTCACCGGCGGCATCAGCAAAGATCAGCGCGATTATCCCGACTGGGAGCCGACCCGCCGGGCGATGGGCGACACCCGGCGCTATGCCCAGCGCATGAATCTGGCAGCGATGACGCCACGACCCGAGCTATCCTCCTCGCGCTATTGCCTGGCCGATCCGGGAGAGGAGTATCTGATCTATCTGCCCGAAGGGGGCCGCGTGACCATCGATCTTTGCGAGATCGTGGGCAACTTCGCGGTTGAGTGGTTCCTGCCGCAATTGGGGCGCGCGTTCCCCGGCGCGCGACCGCTGCCCGGCGGCGACTACGCGGCGACCATCGCGCCGTACACCGGCGATGCAGTGCTATATCTGCGGAAGATAGCCTGAAGCGAGGGTTGCACCACAAAGTCACCAAGGCACAAAGAAGCACAAAAGGATCCGTTTCTTTGTGTACTTGGTGTCTTCGTGCCTTTGTGGTGAACGATCAAGAAGAGGAGCGGCAGTATGACACACTCGATGACCGGCAAAGTCGCCCTGGTCACCGGCGGCAGCTCAGGCATCGGCAAGGCGACGGCGCTGGCGTTCGCTGCGGAGGGAGCGACAGTCGTCATCGCCAGCCACCCCGGGGATGGCGGTTACGTGATCGTGTGAGAACGGCCCGCCACAAATCGAGTCAATCCGACTCCACACGCTGAAGGAGAAACCATGACCTACTTCGACATCCTTCGTCGTCCCGACTCCGTGGCGGTGCAGAATGAGACCGGCTGGACTGCCCTGCAGCCGAATGCCAACCGATGGATCAACGCCGACATCGTCGCGGACGCGGCGCCAGTCGCCGGCCTGCTCACTGTGGATGTGACCGCTGAGGGAACGCCGCTGCAACGCATCCAGCTTCGCTGGCGCCTGCCTGTGCCGGAGGGCCTCCGCTTCCTGGGCGATGCCTGGGAGCGGGGTTACGGTGATCTGGAGTGGCGCGGGTTGGTGACCGAGCGGGTGATGCCGTGGTATTTCCTTGCGTATGACGGACCCGCCACGCATGGCTACGGCGTGCGCACTCAGCCCGGCGCGTTCTGCTTCTGGACGGTGGACGCGGCAGGGGTCAGCCTGTGGCTCGATGTGCGCAACGGCGGCGCGGGCGTGGTCCTGGACGGACGACAACTGCGCGCGGCTGAGGTAGTCACGCGGCAGGGTCAAGCCGGCGAGACGCCCTTCGCCGCGGTCCAGGCGTTCTGCCGCATGCTGTGTGACGCGCCGCGCGTGCCGGCCCAACCGATCTACGGTGCCAACGACTGGTATCATGTATACGGGAAGTACAGCCACGCCGGGATCGTGGCCGACGCGTATCTGCTGGCCGAGCTCGCCCCACCCGGCGACAATCGCCCGATTATGGTGATCGACGCGGGCTGGCAGCCACTCGCCGGGAACATGGGCCAGGACGCCATCTGTGGCGGCCCGTATGCCGGCGCGAACGCGCGCTTCCCCGACATGCCGGGCCTGGCCGCCGCCATCCACGCCACGGGCAGCCGGCCCGGCATCTGGATTAGACCGCTGGCCGCGCCGCCTGACGCACCGGACTCGATGCTGCTCCCCATCGAGCGCGCCGATGACAACAGCGCCAAGCGCAAAGTGCTCGATCCCAGCCTGCCGGACGTGCTGGCCCAAATCGCCGATGACTTCCGCACGCTCCATTCCTGGGGCTATGATCTGATCAAACACGACTGGTCAGCGTGCGACCTCCTCGGCCGGTGGGGCTTCAAGATGGGCGCCGCGTTGACGAACCCCGGCTGGCACTTCACCGACCGCTCGCGCACCACCGCAGAAATCGCCAGCGCGCTCTACCGGGCAATCCGTGCAGGTGCGGGCGACGCCATCGTGATCGGCTGCAATGCGTTCGGCCATCTCGGCACAGGCTGCTTCGATCTGCAACGCACCGGCGACGACACCAGCGGCCGCGAGTGGGAGCGCACGCGCAAGATGGGCATCAACACGCTGGCGTTCCGCATGGCGCAGCACGGCGCGTTCTTCGCCGCCGACCCGGATTGCGTTGGCGATGCCGGCGCGATGCCGTGGGCGCTGAACCGCCAGTTCCTCGACTTGGTGGCGCGCAGCGGGACACCGCTCTTCATCTCCTTCGATCCAGCCAAGGTTAGACCGGAGCAGAAGGCCGCGCTGAAGGTTGCCCTGGCCGCGGCATCGCAGCCGCAACCCGTCGCCGAGCCGCTCGACTGGCTGGATACGACCTGTCCCAGCCTGTGGCGCATCGGCGATGAGATAGCGCGCTATGATTGGTATGGAGATGCCGGGATTACGCCGGGTCTTGGTTGACGGGCAAGACGACACATAGAACTCAGCAACCTTTTTCCCTCATCATATCTTAACCCTGGAGGACTACACTGTCTTTTGGTCGGCGATGGGGAAATATCCTCGCTATTCTTTGGCGGGTGCTCCCCTGACGGGCAGAGCGCCCGCCTCACGTTGGTTTTTCCCCGCCTGGGGGTGTCGTTATGTCCACTATGGATGCGAATCGGGCATTGGTCGAGGTCCGAGACGTGACCAAGGTCTATCGTATGGGCCAGGTCGAGGTCCACGCGCTGCGCGGGGTATCCCTGCGGATCTGCGCCGGTGAAATGCTTGCCATCATGGGGCCGTCTGGCTCCGGCAAGTCCACGCTGATGAACATCCTGGGCGCTCTCGACGCTCCCACCAGCGGCGCCTATCTGCTCGACGGGCAAGATGTCAGCCGGATGGACCCGAATCGGCTGGCAGACATCCGCAACCACAAGATCGGTTTCGTCTTCCAGAGTTTCAACCTGCTGCCGCGCATGTCGGCGTTGGCCAACGTCGAGTTGCCGCTGATCTACGCCGGGGCCAGCAAGGGCCGCGAACGCTGCACGGCTGCCTTGCAGATGGTCGGGTTGGGCGATCGCATGCATCACCGGCCGAACGAGCTCTCCGGCGGCCAACAGCAGC
>Ga0315283_10006737_pt1 | contig 10281 bp, 6 predicted proteins | sample YL17G09_0_MG_FD_204541 | JGI IMG/M metagenome (GOLD analysis project Ga0315283, IMG submission 204541) | Sediment microbial communities from Yellowstone Lake, YNP, Wyoming, USA - YL17G09_0 | ecosystem: Environmental > Aquatic > Freshwater > Lake > Sediment | place: USA: Wyoming | collected...
GGGGGATCCAGAGTCCCCCATGATTGACCGCTACACTACCGGGCTATGTGCCTCTTATTTTTGCTGTTGTTGCTTAATTAAAGTGACGGACTGCCACTGCTCACCATAATTTTGCCCGCCCGCATTTCTGGCAGGCACGGCAGACCTCCATGACTGGTTGAATAAACGCTCCCTTTCCGCAGAACGGTTCGATATCGTCAATATCGCGGATATAGTATATGTGGGGAACCAGTGAAATGTGGGTATACGTCCCGCACGGGACTAAAAGAGCGTCGGCAATTGTTTTCTGGAGCTGGACGAGAGCATACATATTTGCTCCGGCAGCAGTGAGCATGTCATTTGACCGGAAAATTACCCGCATGTGGAGTTTACCCTCTCGAAGGACGCATTGAATAAGCTGGAGGCAGGGGCAGTCATCAAGCTTCTCATCGATCACAGGGTTCCAGGTAATCGCTATTGCCCGCCGGGTTAATGGAGAGGATTTTATTTTGTCAACGATATAGGCAATCTGGTCAATGTGTACTGGCTGCCCATCAACAACCAGACGCTCACCCCAGTCAAAGAGCCTGCCATGATAGTCGTACTCGAATGTAGCATGTGAACCCTGCAACAGATCGCGGGCATACTGTTCAACAAATCTCTGCTGGAACCGTGAGTGCAGGCTCACTAATGGTTCTGCAAGCGGGGTATCAACCTGCAGGGTAACTTCTTCGAACTCAATCGTCACTTCGTCATCTTCAGTTTGAAGAACCCGGCCTTTTTCGAGAATAGCAGTGATGACCAGTTCGTGTGCCCTTCCGATGCTTGGCGCCCGGATGATTTTCATAATAAAATTAGTGTTATGATATTTTGTATAGTTGTTGAATTGAAGAACTTATCAAAATAAAAAAAGGTTCTGGGATTATTCAAGAAAAAAATTTAAAAAGTTTGTTGCATAAATTTATACTATAGTGCATATATAGTAGCAAAATTCAATCTAAATTAATATGATATAAGTTAGAAAATATACCTACATGAAAAATTATTGAAACCCCATCTATGATTGTCCAATGGATGGCACTAAATCCATTTTATTTGCCCCAATTATCAAATGGGGTGTTTTCCTCGCCCGAATTCCCCAAAAAAACTGACCACAAAGGATATATTACGTCTTTTACAAATACTCTTTCATATTCCGTCTAAACGGAGTATGGGGCTCGTAGAACGAGTATTCGGCATCTGTCGAACCGTTCGCGGCTTGAATTGTATGATGTAAACTTTGGAGGAATTGAAAGAATGACTAAGCGATTTACTATTGCACTCGTTGCACTCGCAATTTTTGTGCTCGTTGTAATCGGTCCAGTATCTGCAGTTAAGCAGTCGACTGGCCCCAATTACTACTACAACGTTTCACGTAACATTGGTGTTGGAGCAACGGTGTATCTTGGAGAAGAACATTTAGACCTGTGGGCTCCTGATGGCACAGTAGTTGGCTATTGGGCATCAGCAGCGGTGCTATCAACTACATCACCAGCAAAGACCGTTACGCTCACAAGTTCAAATGACTATTCGGTAACATTTTCAGACTATGGTGTAGCAAGTACCTCTAACTGGTACGATGTTGCTTGTGTTGCAGCCTTAGCACCAGGTGCCTCAGCGGACCCATGTCTGGCATTTAAAGCTGCAGACCCGACAATGGACGTCACTGTCTGGGCTCCCGCTATTGCCGCTGATGTAACCGGAAAATCGGTTACTAAGGGAACAGCACTCCAGTTCGGTATTGTTACAAACCAGTACGCAGCGTTAGACGCGACCAAGCGGAGCCCCGTCTTCGGTACTTCAACGCAAGATGGTTATATAGATCTTAAAGTGAAGACCGAGTCCGGCGCAATATTAAGCAGTCTGTACACACAAACTACAGCAGCTGCAACAAATGCTGTTAGCCTTACATCGATCAACGTTTCAACCCAGCCCTACACATGGGGTCAAACAGGAAACATGGATGCTAATGCTGGTGGCGCCCCAGGTATCGTCCAGTGGAACTGGGTTACTGATGCCACATTCAACGGTCAGCCAGCATACGCACCAGGTGTCTACACTGTGTGGGCAGAGTCTCTGCTTAACAACATGAAGAGTAAGTACACGGACGCCAGTGGTGCAACATACACTGGAAAGACCATCTCTGCTGTCAAAACCGTTACGATTGTCTCTGACACAGTCAAGATCACCGTAAACAAGGACTCTGTTGTCCGCAGCAAGCCGTTCTCTGTGACCATTACCGGTCGACCAAGCGCGTACTATTGTCTCTGGATCAAGGGTGCCAGCTCACTGGACAATGCATTAGATGACCAGCCACCCATGCTGACTCCATTCCAGGCAGGAGTAGCTGATGGTAGTACCGCCAACGGTCAACTCTGTGGTAATTACTTCCCCCAGAACCTTGGAAGATCTATCATTTCAGACACTGCAAATGCTGGGACTCCCCTTGCTCAGAATAACCTCCGGTACGGAAACATTTCCATGACAACTGCCGGAACGAGAACCGTTGAGTTCACGACCAACAACTACACCAAGGCTCAGAAATATACCATCAAGGTAGAGCAGGACTTCGCCGGCCAGATCAAGAACGATCAGGTCGATGTGAAAGTCGAGAAAGGTGCAGTCACTGTTGTTGCCGCCGGCGACCAGAGTTACTACCTCGGTGAAGAGGTAAAATTCTCGGGTACCAACACGGAATCATACACAACCTACCTGTTCATTATCGGACCGAACCTTGATGCAAATGGTGCACAGCTTAACGCCCCACGCACAGCGGTTCAGGGTGATGAAGCCAATATGGAAAGAGCAGATGTTGCAAGTGACAACACCTGGTCATACAAGTGGGGAACATCATCACTTGCTCTGGATGCAGGAACTTACACCATATACGCGGTAAGCCAACCAGTTAGCAAGGCAAAACTTGACAATGTTGCATACGGCACGGTCTCTATCATTATCAAGAAGCCATTCGTATCTGCGACAGCATCGCAGTCTACCGTTGCGCAGGGCGACAAGCTCTTCATCACCGGTACTGCTGAGGGTCAGCCAGCCTCAGTACAAATCTGGATCCTTGGCAAGAACAAAGATATCAAGGATACTACGAGTGTAAATGCTGATTCTACATTCTCATACGAAGTGAAAACAGGTGTCACCAGTACTCTCTACCCTGGTCAGTACTTCGTCGTTGTCCAGCACCCAATGCAGAACGCTCAATTCGATATTGATACGAATGTGCCCACCGGATCGGCGCCTGACGTATATGTCGTAAACAGAATGCTTGGGGTAAACACAACCACTGGAGCAGCTCAGCCTACCACGCTCTTCAAACTTGAAGGAGAGGGTAGCCTGCAGGGTTCTGATGCAGCCGAGGCACTTGTCCAGGGCATCAACGACCCGAATGTCGATGATACCTACACCAAACTCCAGTTCCTTGTCGAGACAGGAGTCATTAATATCGTCCCGATTGGCGACAAGCATGTTGGTGACAAGTTCACCATCAAGGCACTCACCAACCTCGCGGTAGATGACGAAATCCTCGTTCAGGTCTACTCATCATCGTTCAAGCCGACTCAGAAGAGCCAGAGCGGCGAGTTCAGCGGTGCCACCGGTACCGTGAAAGTCACCAAGGGTGACAGCGGCATGAACAGTATCTTGTTCGATGTTGATGCATCAACATTCAAACCGGACGAGTACATTGTTCAGGAAGAAGCTGTTATCCAAGGAACCACCGGATCTGCATTGTTCAACGTTCTTGAAGGCGCTGCCCCAACTGCAGTCCCGACACCCGTTCCAACAACCGCAGTCCCGACCACGGTTGCAACACCCGTCCCGACAACAGTGAAACCGACCCCGACCCCAACCAAGTCGCCCGGTTACGGTGCACTGATTGCATTAATCGGTCTCGGTGCAGTTGCATTTATCGTCGTGCGCAGGCACTGAACTAACATCTAAAAATCTCTTTTTTTTATCGATTGTAAAAAAATCGTAATTGTATTGTTTTACGATTCTTGTGCGAATTTTTCGGAATCCAACCCTTTTGCGAAAGCCAGCGTGACATCATTTTATTGTCAGAGCGGTCAACGTAGTTGTAAAGAAAAAATGCACTACATTAGAGGGGGATCAATCAGTGAAACTACAAGCAAAAAATCTGGATATTGCATCTCGGGGCGTACTGCTCAACCGGGCTGACGCACGCAGTATTGGGGTGCTGGATGGTGACCGGGTCCAGGTAAACAACCCGAAAAACGGTGTATCAGTAACCGCCTTTGTTGAGACCACTTCAACTATTGCGCAGCAGGGAACGATTGGTGTCTATCGGTTTACAAACGAGCGACTTCATCTTGATGAAGGTACAGAAATTGAAGTCAGGGAAGCGTCAAGACCGGTCTCGCTTGACTTCATTAAAAAGAAGATGGACGCTGGCAAGCTCACCAAAGAAGAGATGTTTACAATTATCAAAGATGTGGTGAGCGATGACCTTTCTTCAGCGGAACTCACGGCATTTATCATTGCATCATATATCAATCCGCTTGATATGGATGAAGTAGAGCACCTCACCCGTGCCATGGTTGAAACCGGTGAACAGATAAAGTTTTCATCCCGGCCCATTGTAGATAAACATTCTGTCGGTGGTGTACCCGGTAATAAGATCTCCCTTCTCGTAGTCCCCATCATTGCTGCAAGCGGGCTGAAAATTCCAAAGACGAGCTCACGTGCGATCACCGGAGCAGGTGGTACTGCCGACCTCATGGAGGTCCTGGCAAATGTTGAGTTTTCCGCTGCTGAAGTCCAGAAGATGACCGAGAAGGTTGGTGGAGCGATCGTATGGGGTGGTGCAACTAATATCGCTCCGGCGGATGACCGCATCATTCTTCAGGAATATCCGTTTAAGATTGATGCCCGTGGCCAGATGCTTGCAAGTGTCATGGCAAAGAAATTCGCCGTTGGGGCAAATCTTGTTGTGATAGATATCCCTGTTGGAGAACACACCAAGGTTCCTTCCCTGCAGGAGGGAAGAAAACTAGCCCGGGAATTTATAGAACTCGGAGAACGGCTTAACATGAAAGTCGAGTGTGCCCTCACATACGGGGATATTCCGGTCGGACATAGTATTGGTCCAAAACTTGAAGTGATTGAAGCTCTCCGCGTTCTTGAGGGTGCAACCGAACCAAACTCATTTATCCAGAAGAGCCTGTCACTTGCTGGTATCGCGCTTGAGATGTCCGGGAAAGCCGCAAGGGGAACCGGAGCAATGATAGCACAGGACATCCTCACTAAAGGAAAAGCACTTGAAAAATTCCGCCAGATAGTCGAAATTCAGGGTGGGGATCCAAATGTCAAATCCAGCGATATCATCCCGGGAGAACACCAGTTTGTAGTAAAAGCCCCTTCATCAGGATATGTGATTGGCATGAACAACCAGTCACTCATCACCCTTGCCCGGACAGCAGGGGCACCCCATGATTCCGGTGCGGGCATTCTCCTGCATGCAAAAAAAGGCAATCTCATCAAAACAGGAGAACCTCTCTTCACACTGTATGCCGACCGAAGCTGGAGGCTGCAGAATGCGATTGAGGAAGGCCGGCGTCTTATGCCAATACTTGTAGAAGGAATGCTTTTGGACCGGGTGCCTTCCACATCAGAATTTTGACCGATGGGCTCATTTTTGAGCTAAAGTCGATTTTTATTATGTATTGACAAAAAATCTTTTCCTTTTATCCTGCTGGATACCTTTCCTCTGCAGATCAGTTCATGTCGTAATCAACGATTGCAGTTCAACCAGTATATTCTGGTGGCACTGTATGTACCTGTATGACGTAATTTGCAGGAAATATATTTTAAAAAAATTAGCGGACCCAGCGGGAATCGAACCCGCGTCCTTGGGTTCGAAGCCCAAGAGGATGTCCTCTACCCCATGGATCCTTCTCATCTCTTATATATCAAAAGATATTAAGTATTCTCTACCGATAATCTAATGAATGATTTTATCCGCACCTGAGATTGTTCGCTACCTCAACAGGGAAGACACCGAAGGAAAACTTGTCATAAATCCTTACAGTAATGAGTGCCAACAACCAGCTTCCTACGATCTTCGTTCTGCGGGAGACGTTCTCCTGCCCAAGGGGACCTGTACGCTTGTCCCATCTCTTGAATGGGTTGAACTCCCACGGGATCTTGCCGGAACCCTGCGTTGCAGATCTTCGTTTGGCAGAAAGGGTATTCTTTTGGGTGCAGGTTTTGTCGATCCGGGATTTCGCGGACAATTAACCCTGTGCCTTACCAATCTCGGAACCGAAGACATCATTATCCGGAAGAATGAGCGCGTGGTACAGATGATCCTTCATGAGGTTAAGGAGAGTGACCAGTGTTATTCGGGCCGGTATCAGGATAGCCGGGGAGCCGTGGAGGCAAAGTGACCATGATCCGCACAGAAAGAAAATATATTGAGATTCTTCGAATCCTTAAAGAACACCAGGATCCGGTCGGAGCAAAAAGGCTCTCGGAACTAATGGCGGAACGGGGTTTCGTTCTCAGTGACCGGGCAGTCCAGTATTATCTCAGTTACCTTGACACAATGGGGTTTACAAAAAAGATCGGTAATCAGGGCAGGATATTGACAAAGGCCGGATTGGAGGAGACGGATAACGCTCTCGTTGACGACCGGATCGGTTTTGTTATCTCAAAACTCGAACGCCTGGCATACCGGAGCACGTTTGATCCGGCAACCAGTACTGGTGATGTAGCTTATAATCTCTCAATCGTCCCTGAGGAATCTTTTGAAAAGGTGAAATCTGCATTTGATGAGGTCGTAAAAGCGGGTTGTGGTTTCTTTAACTCGTACATGGTTCTCGATAGTGACCCCCGTATCCCATCCGGATCAGTGGGATTGATTACCATTTGTAGCATCTCGATGGATGGTGTTTTCCAAAGAAATGGAATCCCGGTAAAAATGGCCTATGGGGGCCGTCTTGAGATACATCAGGGCGCTCCAAAGCAGTTCAAGGATCTCATCGGTTACCGGGGCACAACCATTGATCCCCTCGAACTTTTTATCTCTTCAGGACTTACGACAATTTCCGATTTCACGCGGACAAAATCCGGTATTACACTGGCAAATGTCCGCGAAGTGCCTTGTTCTGCAAAAAAGAAAGTCGAAGAAACGATCCGTCTCATGAATGGATGTGGCTTTGTTTTTCCCATCGCGATGGGAAACCAGGTTTTCAACCTGCCTGCCAATCCTTTTCGTCTTTCGATAGTTGCCTTTAGTGGCCTGAATTATATTGGAAATACCGTAGAACACAACATTGATATTACTACTGAGATTGGCGCCGGCAACATTCAGTTTTCAAAAGTGATGGAGGTCAATTGATTTATTTAAGGAGAAATCATCTTCTTTTAAAGTTTTTTCTGTTGCTTTGTGGCGGAATCGGCAGATTCCATATCGGTATCAATGCTGCTTTTCTCACTTTCAACAACATTAGGTTCCCCCGATGGTTTTTTCGATTTTAATTCTGTATGCATAAGCGCTGAATCCCGTACCCTTGGAGGAGGCATTTTGTGAATATCTTTCCCCTCGAAAATCGCATCTTTTGATTTAACTGCTGGTTTCTTAATACCGATTTTCATTTCTTCAGGATTGTATTGCCGGGAGTATACATCAGGACGCCTGATTATAGAAAGATCATCATTATCCACATAGGACGTCTCATCCTTTTCCACGGTAATTTTTCCCTCTTGCACTACTTGTGAGACCTTCTTTTTTTGCAGGATCACTGTTCGTTTCTCTTGCATCTGGGGCACGACTTCGACCGTGGTTGCAGGCTCGGCTGTTTCTTTGAATGGTGGATTTTCTGAAATATCCCGCTTTAACCTGATGATTTCGTCAGAATGCACAGGATGCGGTGACGCCCCGTGTCCTGTCTTTGATGCTCGACCGGATATTGCCATTATTCTTTGTCGTTGAAGTTCTCTCTCGATTCTCTGCCGTTCCGCATCCTTTGTCCTTAATCTTTCATCTGTGGAAAGCTGCCCATGTTTTTTATCCGGTTCCCGTTGTACGGGTTGTGTGGTTTTGGTTTCATGATCCTGGTTTACAACTACCCGACGCCGTGGTTCAGGAGTTCTCACCATCGCTGACTGAGTGCCTGTACCTTCGCCGGTTATCCTAGAGGCGGTCTTATGAGGAGCATGAGGTGTCGTTGTGAAAACATGCGGGGCCTTTTTTGGTGGTTCTTTTAAATCTGGCAAGGTTTTCGGAGGCAATTCGTCCTGTTGGGATGTTACACGACGTGGCGCCTCATATTCATAAGAATCATAATCTTCTGACTGACCCGAGATGCTCACCGGAGCGTGCAGAGAGGTTGCACCACGTTTGGGTGCCTGAAGCGGCAGAACAAGCATCTCATCTTTTAAATTCTCCTCTTCACGTATGGTTGAAATTACTACGGTTCCACTTTGGATACCGGACTCTTCAGGCAGGGTGATTGTTTTAGAGTCAGAGTGCTTTCCTGCTGTAAGGCTATCCTGATGACTGGATTTATAATGGCTCTGGATTTCCTTAAGTTCGGTGAGACGGGGAATATTTTCAAGGCCCGAGAGCATGATGATAATTGCCACATTTTTTGTATTCATCACAGGATAATCCCCGGATCGCGTCTCCAATCCGGCAATACTCCTATCAATCCACTTACGCACCGTCATAAACCCTTTCTCTGAGAGTTCATGCGATGGACCAGCGATAAGAATCAACGCCTTGTGCGCACTCGTCAGATCACAGGGAGTTGAAATTTCGTGGTAGATTGCCTGCTTTGCAAGGTCGACGATCCGTGATGCTTTCTTTATGTGCTCGTCGGCAAAAAAACCGGTTGGGCGCAGGTTGGTTAAGAAGCCCAATGGGTGATGGGGGAGACGCTCAACCGCATAGCCGATCGTAATATACCCCATTCCTTTCATTGTATTGAGCACTTCACCAGAATCCAGCACAACCTCAGCAAGATCAAGCCCACCATCAGCCTTGAACTCCCCTGCTCTGAGGATCAGACTTATCCTCCTGACAATTGCCTGGTTTAAGAGCAAATATGTGGCTAGTCGTGGAGAAATCTCGGGTTCGCTTTTCTTAAATCCAAGCTTTTCAGCAAGTCCCTTCTCTTTTTTTACGAGCCTTGATCGCTGAGCCTTGGTCTTTTTGTACCATGTTTCATTGTCAAAGAGAATAATCCCGTCAAGAAGGGGTGACAGCATTTCTATATCATCTGCTGCTTTTGCTGAACGACGCTCACCCTCCGCAAGACAGGGTAGCGTGATAAGACCAAAGATCGGTTCTGTTACTGATGCACGAAGTGTTGCAATGAGATGCGGTGCAATATCCACCATACTGCCGCCAAGCCCGCAACATACAAAGATTGCATCAGTCTCACCGCTCTCAAAATTGTGGATACGTGCAACAATCTCACCGATATCAATTGTTGCTGTCTGACTACTCCCTTCTTCTTCCGGGTGAATACTCTGGTCCAATGGAGGGAAGAATAGTTTTGTAGTCTCCGGCATTCCGTCAAGCTGAGATAATGTATCGGCATGTACATCGATTGCAAGTGCCTGGACGCATGCCACTTTGCTGCTGCGTCGATCAGTCGAATAAAGACTATTTACTATCCTGCAGCCAGCGCCGCCTAATCCTAATGCAAGTATACGCATGTATCAATCCCAAATTTAGCAGTCTTAAGGTTACTACTCCTTAATCTATTATTACTTGCTGGAAGTTCAATATCTTATAGTGTATCGTTTGTAATGGTAAAAGGTGGTAGAGAATCTCATTAAAAATTTGTTAAACCCGATTTGAAAAAATTCAGAATTAATAAAAAGACAAAAAAATGAAAATGCACGTTTCTGGATAGACCACGTCGTTCTTACTACAAATCGATTTGTAACATTTACTTGGAATCATTTGATGATTAAAAGAGCGAAATGAAGAAAACGCCTGAGGGACGACCAATTTAGTATATACCGGTGCGTTCACCTTTGCTCAATGATCCCAAAGACAGGTCTCACTGGAAAAAAACGTTAAAATGGGCGTTTTTTGAGCGGATAGTGCAAAAGGGTCAACGCAAAATGATAATTTATTTAAATGTGCGGACGGTAATACTCCATGAGGTGAATAACCCTTGACATATGGAATTGAATTTGTACCAGGAAATGTCAATGTAAAGCAAGTTGTCAACTTCTGTAAACTTGCAGAATCCAAAGACATAGATTTCGCATGGATCA
>Ga0315283_10006738_pt1 | contig 10279 bp, 6 predicted proteins | sample YL17G09_0_MG_FD_204541 | JGI IMG/M metagenome (GOLD analysis project Ga0315283, IMG submission 204541) | Sediment microbial communities from Yellowstone Lake, YNP, Wyoming, USA - YL17G09_0 | ecosystem: Environmental > Aquatic > Freshwater > Lake > Sediment | place: USA: Wyoming | collected...
GCCCATCCTCGTCGAACAAACAGAGCTCGACCCGCTCTGCATTCTCCGAGAAGAGCGAGAAGTTCGTGCCGCGTCCATCCCACGTCGGCCCGAGCGGAAACGGCCTGCCGGGCCAGGGGCTAGTCGACGCGGCCACTATCCATCGCCCTCGGGGACGAGCCACACGACCCCGAGCGCCGGCAGCGTCACCTCGCCGGAGTACGGCTGGTCGTGCCACGGCGTCTCGTCGGCGACGATCCGTCCGAGGTTGCCGGTGCCCGACCCGCCGTACTCGACGGCATCGGTGTTCAGCACCTCGCGCCAAATGCCCGGGCGGGGAAGCGCGACCCTGTACCCCGGCCGGGGCGCCGACGAGAGGTTGCAGACGCAGGCGAGCGGCCGCCCGGCGCGTGAGAAGCGCGCGAAGGCAAGCACGTTGGCATCGGCGTCGTGGAGCTCGAGCCAGCGGAAGCCCTCCGGATCGCTGTCCAGCTCGTGGAGCGCCGGCTCGGCCCGGTAGAGACGGTTCAGGTCGGCGACGAGACGCTGCACCCCCGCGTGGCCGGGGTCGTCGAGGAGATGCCAATCGACGCTGCCCTCGGCGTCCCACTCGCGCTCCTGCGCCAGCTCGTCCCCCATGAACAGGAGCTTCTTCCCCGGATGCGCCCACATGTAGCCGTAGAGAACGCGGACGTTCGCGAGCTTCTGTGCGCGATCGCCCGGCATCTTCGCCAGGAGCGATCCCTTCCCGTGCACGACCTCGTCGTGCGAGAGCGGGAGCACGTAATTCTCGCTGAAGGCGTACATCAGGCTGAACGTGAGCTCGTCGTGGTGGTAGCGGCGATGGATCGGGTCCCGGGCGAAGTACGAGAGCGTGTCGTTCATCCACCCCATGTTCCACTTGAAGCCGAAGCCAAGACCGCCGAGGTGGACCGGTCGCGAGACACCGGGCCAGGCCGTGGACTCCTCGGCAACCATCAGCACGCCGGGTACACGGGCATGAACGACCTCGTTGAGCTGGTGCAGAAACGCCACCACATCGAGATCCTCGCGCCCTCCGAAGGCGTTCGGCGTCCACTCCCCCTCCGCCCGCGAGTAGTCGAGGTACAGCATCGAGGCGACCGCATCCACGCGCAGGCCGTCGGCGTGGTACTCCCGCAGCCAGAAGAGAGCATTGGCGACGAGGAAGTTGCGCACCTCGGCTCGACCGTGGTTGAAGACGAGCGTTCCCCAGTCGGGGTGCTCGCCGCGGCGCGGATCCGCGTGCTCGAAGAGCGGGGTGCCGTCGAAGCGCGCAAGCGCCCAGTCGTCCTTCGGGAAGTGGGCGGGCACCCAGTCGAGGATCACTCCGAGTCCCGCCCCGTGCAGCCGATCTACGAACGCCCGGAAGTCGTCAGGGTCTCCGAAGCGCGAGGTCGGCGCATAGAACCCCGTCGGCTGGTACCCCCAGGAGCCGGAGAACGGGTGCTCCATGACGGGCATGAGCTCGACGTGCGTGAAGCCGAGCCCGGTCACGTACTCGGCGAGCTCCTCGCCGAGCTCGGCGTAGGTGAGCGAGCGATTCCCCTCCAGGGGGTTCAGCCTCCACGAGCCGAGGTGCACCTCGTAGGCGCTGAACGGCTCCTGCCACGGGTCGCTTGCCGCCCGTCGCTCGAGCCAGGCTGCGTCACGCCAGACGTGCGTGGAGCGAGACACGACAGACGCAGTCTTGGGGGGCACCTCGGCGGCGAAGGCGTACGGGTCGGCCTTGAGTACGATCGGGCCGTTCGCGGCGCGGATCTCGAACTTGTACCGTTCGCCGGGCTCGACGCCGGGCAGGAAGATCTCCCAGATGCCCGAGCCACCGAGCGAGCGCAGCGGATGGACCCGTCCGTCCCAGTCGTTGAAGTCTCCTACGACGGAGACCGAGCGAGCGTTCGGTGCCCACACCGCAAACGCGACGCCGTCGATGCCGTCGGTGCGCAGCGGGTGCGCTCCAAGCCGCTCGTACAGCTCCTCGTGCCGGCCTTCCGCGGTGAGATGGAGGTCGAGCTCGCCGAGCGTCGGTCGGAACGAGTACGGGTCACGAACAGTCACGGTGCTTCCACCGGCGTAAGAGACCTCGAGCACGTACTCGAGCGGCAGAGACGCACCCGCGACCCGGCCGGCGAAGACTCCATCGCGGTGGAGCCGGCGAAGCCGGACCGGCTCGAACGAGTCCGGAACGACCACGATCCGCTCGGCGCCGGGCCGGAACGCCCGCACGACGACGCCCCCGCGAGTCGGGTGAGCGCCGAGCACTCCGTGCGGGTCGTGCTGGTCGCGAGCGACGAGCCGCTCGATCTCTCGAGCGACGATCACACTCGGCATCTGGCAGCTGCTCCCTGCGCCGGGGTCACGTGCGCGGCTGAACGGTGACCACGGGGGACGACGACACCGATCCGTCGCTTGAGCGGGCCACCGCTACGACGGCGATCTTCTCCCCGCGATCGTAGTTCCGCGAGTCGAGGAACGCGCCGTATGTAGCTCCGTCGTCGGTCCCGACCGGCTGCCACTTCGCCGCCTTCGCGCGCCGGACAGCGAAGGTCACGCTCAGCGGGTCCACCGAGCTCGGCATCGCTGTGAGTCGCAAGAGATTCGTATAGAGGTCTGACGACACCTTCAGTGCGAGCTTTGCGGCGCCCCGCCCCGGTAGCTGCGAGTCGGCGCGGTAGAGGAGAGCCTGCAGCGGCGCGACACGGAGCGAGACGCGGCCGTTCGCCACCGAGGAGGCCGTTGTCGCCGGACCGTGCAGCTGCGTCCAGCTCGAGCTCGGCGTCGCCGTCTGGATCGTCATCGACAAGGCCTCCTCGGATGCGTTGAAGACGGCGAGGTACTCGCGCCGGTCGTCGCGGTCGATCCTGCTGACCACGAAACCCCCCTCGCGTGCGTAGCGAACGAACGAGGCGCCGGTCGAGAGCGCGGGATGGGCGTCTCGAAGCGCACCGAGGGTGCGGAGGTGTACAGCGACGGGGTTGTTCGTCACGTCGAAGGACGAGCCCGTGCCGATTGGCAGCCCGCCGACGCGTGCCTCCTGTTGCCATTCCACGACCTTCGTCGGGAACATGTCCTGACGCGCCGCCTTGTCGCCTCCACGCCCGATCATCCCGACCTCGTCCCCGCTGTAGACGACCGGAGCGCCGCGAAGCAGGTAGAGGAGGCTGTGGCCGAGAAGGTCGCGGCTCAGGAGCTCAGCTCCGGCCCCGCCGCCTTGCTCCTTGATCTTGAGCGCGGCACGTCCGACGTCGTGGTTCCCCAGGAACGTCGCCGGCGTGGGCGCGACGCCGTCCGGGCCGCGGAAGTAGTCATCGTCGGCGAGCCGCGTCGCGATCCCTTTCGCTCCGGCGGATCCGCCCGCGAACCGCACGAGCGCGTCCTGGAGCGGGAAGTCGATGACGTTCGGGATGGCCCGATCACGCACAAACGAGGACAGCGCCGCCGTGTCGGTCTCGAACACCTCGCCGAAGATCTCGAAGTCACGCACGCCCGCGGCGCGAGCGATGGCTCGAATCTTCGGCGTCCAGACGCGGAAGAATGCACGGTCGACGTGCTTCGCGGTGTCGACGCGGAACCCGTCGATCTTGTACCGCCGGATCCAGTCCCCGTAGGTCTGCGCGAGCCCCGAGACAACGAACGGCTGCTCGGTGAAGATGTCGTCGAGGCCGTAGAAGTCGCCCTGCTCGAAGCACGCGGGCGTACAGCTCGAGAAGGTGATGTCCCCGCGGTTGTGGTACCGGGTCACGTCGTTCAACCAAGCAGGGCGCTTCACGGTCCGGTTCGCCGGCAACACGAGCGGCTGGCGCGGCTGGTAGCGCGCCGACAGGCACGGGAAGCGCTTCCCGCCTGCGAAACGATCGGCCAAGAAGGGCTTGCCCTTGCAGTCACGGTACGGCACCTCGTCCGGCCCGCGGAAGGTCGAGCCCCCCGCGAGCAGGAGCACGTCAGCCGTGTGGTTGACGACGATGTCGAGGTAGACCTTGAGCCCGAGGCCGTGGGCGCAGTCGGCGAAGGCCGCGAAGTCGGCATCTGTCCCCAGGTGCGGGTCGACGTTCGTGAAATCGAGGCCCCAGTAGCCGTGGTACGCGGCGCTGTCTCCTTGTACCCACTGCTGAACCACGACGGGTGCGATCCAGATCGCCGTGAACCCGAGGTCCTTGATGCGGGCTAGTCCCGTGCGCGGATCCGAGCAGGATCCGGTCAGCCCCTTCAAGTCGCCTCCGTGGTACCAGCCGGTATTCGCCGGGTCGTAGCCGGTGACCGAGCTTCCGCCCGTCACGCCGCCCCGGTCGTTCGTCGGGTCGCCGTTCGCGTACCGATCGGGCAGCACGAAGTAGATCCGCTGTGAAGCGAACGCCGTGTAGATCGGGGGCTTTGCGAGGGCCTCGAGCTCGGCGCCCTTCGGAGGAGAGACCCCCTGAGGGGCGGCTGTCGCGCCTCCGCCGGCCACCGCAGCCGCTATCGCCGCGGCGGCGACGAGCGCGCTAGGAGAGCGCCGCACCTGTCTCCTTGTCGAAGAAGTGCAGCCCAGCGGTATCTATCGCAATCGGAATCGTCTCGGCGATCCGCAGGTCGAGTCGCGGCGGGAAGTGGGCGATGAGGTTCGGGCGGATTCCGGCAACGCCTTCGCCGTCCTTGGGGAGATCTTCCTCGTCCACACCGACCGGACGGACCTGGGTCGCGTCGATCCTGAGGTACGCCATGAGACCAGAGCCGAGCGCCTCGACGAGCTCGATGCGGGCGTCGAGCGTCGGGAGATCGGTGCGCGTGAGTGCAGGATGGACGTCCTCGGCCCTGATACCCACGACGACCGACTGCCCGTCCAGGCTCCGCACCCTGCCGTAGCGCTGCACGCAAGCCGCGCCGACGGGCAGCGTCGTGGACCCGATCGTGATGCTCACGTCGCCGGCAGTCGCGTGGACGGTTCCGTCGAAGAGGTTCATCGGCGGCGTCCCGATGAAGCCCGCGACGAAGAGGTTCGCCGGCTCGTCGTACAGCCGCTGCGGGGTGTCGATCTGCTGGAGCACCCCCATGCTCATCACCGCGACGCGATCGCCCATGGTCATCGCCTCGACCTGGTCGTGCGTCACGTAGACGGTCGTCGTGCCGAGGTCGTGCTGGAGCTTCGCGATCTCGGCGCGCATCTGAACCCTGAGCTTCGCGTCGAGGTTCGAGAGCGGCTCGTCCATGAGGAAGACCTGCGGCTCGCGCACGATCGCGCGTCCCATTGCCACGCGCTGCCGCTGCCCGCCGGAGAGCTCTCGCGGCTTCCGCGCGAGGTAGGGCGTCAGGTCGAGGAGCTTTGCGGCCCAGGCGATACGCTCGTTGACGACGTCCTTCGGCACCTTGCGCAGCCGGAGCCCGAACGCGATGTTGTCCGCGACCGAGAGGTGCGGGTAGAGGGCGTAGTTCTGGAACACCATGGCGATGTCGCGGTCCTTCGGCGACAGGTTGTTCACGACGCGATCGCCGATCGAGATCGTTCCGTTCGTGATCTCCTCGAGGCCCGCCACCATTCGCAGCGCCGTCGTCTTGCCGCACCCGGACGGCCCGACGAGGACGAGGAACTCGCCGTCCTGCACGTAGATCGACAAGTCCTGGACGGCGTGCACGCCGCCCTCGTAGATCTTGTCGACTTCCTTGAGCTGCACGTCAGCCATCTCGTCTCTCCTCCCGGTTCCTCATGCAACTTTCCATGCGTGGAACGCTGGCCCGTCCGCGGGCAGGACGGCGTCGTCGCCGTCGACTTCCACATCCTCACCCGACAGTGTCTCGAGCTCGACTCCCCCGATCGCCGCGAGCGGGAGCCGTACCGGCTCGTGACCAGCTCGCGTGGCCAGGCAGAGGACGGTCTCGCCCGGCGCCTCCCGCAGGTACGCGATCGCGTCGGCGGAGACGTGCGCGTAGCGGATTCCCCCGCGCGCGAGAGCTCGGCTCGAACGGCGCAGCGCGATCAGGCGCTGGTACGCCTCGAGCAGCTCGGTGTCCCACGTCTCGGGCCGATCCCACGGCATCGTCCGGCGGGCGTCCTCGCCCCACTCACCCTCGAGGCCGATCTCGCCACCGGCGAAGACCATCGGGACCCCGGGGGTGGTCATCTGCAGCCCGACGCCGACGCGCTGACGCTCTCGTGACCCGGAGATCGTCCGGAACCTCGCCGTGTCGTGACTGTCGAGGATGACCCACGAGTGGAGCACGCACGACCAGGGCATGCCGGCACGGAAGCGCCGCATCGTCTCCACCGTCGCCTCACCCGGGAGCAGCGGTACGCCCACCGGCAGGCCGAAGAACTCCTTCGCCGGATCGCGTGGAAGCACCTCGCCACGAAGCCATGTCCAGGCAGGCCTCGTGAAGCCGGCATACGCCATCGTCCCGTGCCAGGCCCCGGGCTGAAGGATCGAGCGCACGTCGTGCGTATGCTCAGCGACGACGACGGCGTCAGGCCGGGCCGCGACCGCTGCCCCACGCACTTCGCTGGCGACCTCCGCGCCGAGATCGACCGCGTCTCGGCGCCCAGTCATGTTCGCGACGTCGATCCTCCATCCGTCGAGTGAGAACGGTGGGCGCAGCCAGCGCTGCACGACCGACTCCTCGCCGTCGAAGAACCGCCGCTCGAGCTCCGCGGAGCGGTGATCGAGCTTCGGAAGCGACGCGACACCCAGCCAGCTCTCGTACCCGGACTTACGCCGACCGTCGAAAAAGAAGAACTCCCGCTCGGGCGCGTGCTCGTCGGTGCTCGCCTTCACGAACCACTCGTGCCCCTTCCCGACGTGGTTCGTCGTCAGGTCGCCGAGCACGCGGATCCCGCGGGCGTGGGCAGCCCGGGTAAGAGAAGAAAGCGCCGCGTCGCCACCGAGCGCCGGGTCGACCGCCTCGAACGTGGTCGCGTCGTAGCGGTGCGTGCTCCCCGCCGGGAAGAACGGGGTCATGTAGAGGACGTTCGCCCCGAGGGAGGCGATGTGGTCGAGATGGCGCTCGATCCCGACGAGATCTCCGCCGTACCACTCGCGCCGCGTGGTCGGCCCGCGCCCGGTGGGCCGCTCGTCCCACTGACGGGGGAGCGCCCACTCCGGCGGCTCGACCTCGAGCCCGGCCGAGGCGAAGCGGTCTGGGAAGATCTGGTAGACGACCGACTCCAGGTGCCACTCGGGACCGCCCGGATCCGGTGTCGCTACGAAGTCGTCGGAGTCGGGCACGTCGAACGGTTGGAGCCCGGCGCCGTTAAGCCAGGCGTAGCCGAAGTCGCCACCGGACAGCAGCCACCGATACGGCGTTGCGGGATTCCAGACGGGGAACGTCGCGCGCCACCAGACGTCGGAGTCGTTCGTGCGGTCCACCTTCGCGACGGCGACCGTCGGCTCTCCGTCGTGGACGTACCGCACCGCAACCTCCTCGACCTTGAGGCCGCGCGGAACGCGCAGGAGCACCGTCGTCTCGTCTCCGAGCGCGGTCGGAGGCTCCGGCACATACAGCTCGGAACCGTCGTGGTGCGGCAGCGCAAAGAGCCCCGTCATCCGCGCTACCCCTTGACCGCGCCGCGCGTCAGACCCTCGGTGATGAAGCGCTGGAGGAAGAAGAAGATGACGACGACGGGAATGGCGGCGAGCACGACGCCCGCGCAAAACGGCCCCCACTGCTGCGCGTACTTGTCGTTGATGAAGCCGTACAGGCCGACGGGAAGCGTGAACTTGTCCGTCGACTGCAGGAGGCGGCTCGCGATGATGAACTCGTTGATCGAGAAGATGTACGAGAGCAGCCCGACGACGGCGAGCACGGGCGCGGCGAGCGGCAGGATGATCCCCCAGAACACCTGGGCCGGGGTCGCGCCGTCGACGCGGGCGGATTCGTCTAGCGAGTCGGGGATCGAGTCGAGGAACCCCTTCATGAGCCACGTGTTGACGCCGAGCGCCCCCCCGAGCCCAACGAGGATGACGCTCGTGCGTGTGTCGAGACCGAACGCCGGGAACACGTCGCCGATCCGGAGGACGATGAGATAGATCGCGACGACCGCGAGGAACGTCGGGAACATCTGGATGAGGAGCAAGGACATCATTCCCATCCGCCGCCCCCTGAATCGGAAGCGCGCGAACGCGTACGCGGCGAGAGCTCCGAAGAACACCGAGAAGAGGGCTGTCGCACCCGAGATGATCAGCGTGTTCAGGTACCAGTTCGTGTACGGGACGTCGAGCGCCTCTTGCTCCGTTCCGGCCTCGCCGGGATGCCCGCTCAGAATCAGGCGGAAGTTCTCAAGGGTCAGGTGGTCCGGGATGAGCTGCGCGCTGGTGAGTGAGGGGATGGGATTGAACGCCGCCGAGAGGACGAAGACGACGGGGAAGAGCGCGAACACGATCGCGGCGAGGCTCACGAGGTAGCGCCACCAGTTGTAGGAGAGGATCGGTCGTCTACCGGGAGCGACCTCAGCGACCCGCGTGCCCGCGACCGCCTCGGCTTGATCGAGTGTCGTCATCGAATTTCCTCCAGCGCTTTGGTTCGCCAGAACGAGATCGCGGAGATGCCCGCGACGATGAAGAAGATGAAGATCGAGACCGCGGCGGCGAGCCCGTACTCCGCACCACCACCTGCCTGGAAGGCGATCTTGTACGTGTAGCTGATGAGGATGTCAGTCGAGCCCGCGACGGTCTGCTCGAGCTCGTACGGGCCGCCGCCCGTCAGGAAGTAGATGTTGTTGAAGTTGTTGAAATTGAACGCGAACGACGCAATGAGGAGCGGTGCGGTCGCGACGAGCAGCAGGGGAAGTGTCACCTTGCGGAACACTTGCAGCCCACCGGCACCATCCACACGGGCCGCCTCCGTCAGCTCCTCGGGCACCGCTTGCAACGCGCCCGTGCAGACGAGGAACCAGTACGGGAACCCGAGCCAGACGTTGACGAGGATGCACGACACCTTCGCCCAGGTCGGGTCGAAGAGCCAGGGGATGCTGGTGTGCAGCATCTCGTTGACGATCCCGAACTCGTCGTTCAGGAGGCCCTGCCAGACGAGGACAGCGAGGAAGGCGGGAACGGCGAACGGCAGCACGAGCAAGGCGCGCTGGATCCGTCGCAGCTTGAGGTCGGGCTTGTTCAGCGTGATGGCGAGGAAGAGTCCGATCGCGAACTGGATGAGGACGGAGAGGAACGCGAACGCGAACGTCCAGACGAAGACGCGGAAGAAGGGATCGCGGACGAGCGGGTCGGTAAGGATTGTCCTGAAGTTCTTGAAGCCGACGTGCGTCTTCCAACCTGGCTCGAGAAGCTCGCCCGAGGGTGCCTCGTACGCGCCCTCGCCGTTGTCCGAGTACACGACGCCCGTCTCGATGTTCGTGAACGTGTCTTTCGCCGGGTCGTAGCGCAGGGTCGGCTGCACCTCGTTCGCGATGCTGAGCCCTTCCGGCTTGATGTACGTGTCCTTCCCGGTCGGGATGACGAGCGCGGCCAGCGCCTGGTCGATCGTGAAGAGATCGTTCCCGTTGATGACGTCGTAGCCCTCCGCGGCGAGGATCACGCCGCTCTCGACCGTCACGCTCGCGGGAGGAAGGGGCTCGAGGCCGTCCTTCGAGCCGACGTAGACGTCTCCGGTCACGTCGTCTACGAGTAGGAGCACGAGCTCGCCGTCGCTCTTCGCCGGAGTCGAGGTGTATGTCGCCGCGTCGGTGGCCGGGACGAGAGACCTCTCCTGGATCGCGACGATGGCCTCGTCCTGCGTCAGGTTGTGCAGTGTCGACCAGTTGGTGAAAGCGATGTTGACGTTCGAGATGATCGGGATCGCGACGAACGCGACGAGGAAGACCGTGCCCGGGATGAGGTACTTGAGCGGCACGAGGCGCCGGCTGGGAATGAGGTAGGCGGCGACGATCAGCAGCGTCGCGGCCGCGATCAGGACCGCCGCGAGCCACTTCCCGTCCGCGAAGAGGATGCCGACCGCCAGCATGGCGAGGGCGCTCGTGGCGCCGAGCAGCACGAGCTTGATCACGAAGCCGACCGTGCCTGCGAAGAAGCCGATGCCTCTCGCGATGAGCGACGGCTTGGGAACGACGGTCTCGGGTGCGATTGGGGCGCTGGTCACCGGAGCGTGTCCTGCTCTCGAGGGGGCGCGGTTGTCACCGCGCCCCCTCGAGGATTGATCGTGAACCTACCCGATCTTCTGGGCGATGCTCTTCTGAGCGCCGATGAACGACTTCCGGGCGGGAATCGAGCCCGCGCCCTTCGTCGACCGCACCCATGCAGCGCCGAGGTCCTGCCACACGCTCGACATCTGCGGGATGTTGGGCATCGGCACACCGCCTGCG
>Ga0315283_10006739_pt1 | contig 10279 bp, 11 predicted proteins | sample YL17G09_0_MG_FD_204541 | JGI IMG/M metagenome (GOLD analysis project Ga0315283, IMG submission 204541) | Sediment microbial communities from Yellowstone Lake, YNP, Wyoming, USA - YL17G09_0 | ecosystem: Environmental > Aquatic > Freshwater > Lake > Sediment | place: USA: Wyoming | collected...
CGGGGATTGCGCCAGCAGCCGAGCAGCGTCTTTGGCTGGAGGTAGCGTCCCGGGCGGGTTGGATTCGCTGGGACCGAGCGTCCCAGTGCCAGGTCCACCGCCATGGCTGGGAAGTTGCCGCCTCGCCATAGCGACACGGAGACGCTGTACCAGTAGCGCGGGTTGAACTCGAGCGCGAACAGCCGACCCGTCGCTGTTTCACGGATGAAGTCGATGTGGCCGGGCCCGCCAAAGTCAAAGCACTTGACGATCTGGCTCGCAACAGCGACAGCCTCCGGATCATCGTAGAAACGCCTGGCACCGTGCTCGTCGCAGTCGAGCTGGACGTCGCAGGTCAGAATCTCGCCCCGCTCGGCGAGGAAGGAGACGCCCAGTTCGTGTCCTGCGATGAATCTCTGCAGTTTGAGCGGAAAACTCTTGTAAGGACCCGGCGTGGCCAGGTAATCACGAAGCGCGTCGAGATCGTTGAAACGCACGATGCCGTGACCCGATTCCGCATTCAGCGGCTTGACCAGCAGAGGCCAACCCACATCCTCCGCCTGCTGCCGTGTAACCTCGCGGCCGGCGCGCACGATGCAGGACGACGGCACGGTTACGGCACTACCGTTGACGGCGTTGTAGAACGACCACTTGTCATGTGCGTGCTCGAGCACAGCAAGCGCGACTGGGGCGAATGCGGGGATCGGCAGCCGCCCGGCTGCTTCGTGCAGGAACCCATGGCTATCCACGTCGTCAGCGATGACCGCGCACCAGCCGCGCCGTGCGCTTTTCGCCCGAACAAAGTCCACTATCTCCTGCGGAACCCCGCCGGGCTGCACGTGCGACGACAGCACATCGAAATGTCGACGATAACGACTGTAGCGGGTCTGGCCGGGGCCTTTCAGCGACAGCACGTCCACGTCGTATCCGCCGAAGCGCAGGCAAACGAGAACCTTCAGGCCAATCGCGTGGTTCCCGGACACCAGCAGCACGGCCGACCTTCCCATTCAAGAGATCCTCAGGGCTCTCATGTCAAAGGGCAGTAAGATCCGCATTCGGACGTCCAAGTGCAAGCCTCCAAGGCGAAATCGCAATTCGCGCGCTGCCTCACGCTCCAGAGAGAGTCCCATGACTAGACTGTCCGGGCAACCTGCCAACCTGGAAATCGCACTGATTGGGACCGCAGACGGATCTGCCACCTTGATCGCCGACCGCGACGTCGCGAAAGAACCAACCCGATGCGGACACAAATGAGCTTTCTCAGCGACCTGCGACGGTCCGCACGGCACCACAAGGTACCCTTTGTCTCGGCCCTCCTGCGCAGCTTCTGGTTGTACCTGGGCGGAAAGTTTTCGCGGAAGGAGATCCTCCGCTACGGGCTTTTCGTACCGGCGATTGCGGCGCGGTATCCGGTCCTGATCAGCAAGGAACGGTCCCTGACCTGCCTGCATGCCATGAATCCCCTCGAGGAACAGCACCTCACGGAAGACAAGGACGAGTTCTACAGATACTGCCAGTCCAGGGAACTCCCTGTTCCGGAAACTTACGGCTGGGCGATCGACGGCCGGAGGTACGACGCAGCCGGTAACCGGATCGAGGACGCGGGAGAATGGCAAACGTATCTTGCATCGGTATTGCCCGAAGATTTCATCGTCAAGGATCGGGCTGGCGCGTACGGATCGGGGTTTCGAACGTTCCGTAGATCCGGGACGGTCTTTCTGGCTGCAGGAAGCGCCAGGAGTCTTGGGATCGAAGATCTGACGTCGGCGATTGAGTCGACCAACGGTGCAGGCAACTACATCCTCCAGGAGCGGCTGTTCGATGTCGACGCGCTCACTTGCCTCGCCGGTCGTCGGGGCCTGCAGACGCTGCGCATCACGACGATACTCGAAAAGGACGGCCAGGTTTCGGTGCTCTTCTACTTTTTCAAGATACTGGCCGGTCTACATGACGCCGATAACTTCGCAATGGGAACGTCCGGCAACCTGGTCGCCTACGGCGACCGGCAGGACGGCGTCCTGCGCGGCGCCGTCGGCATTCATGAGTGTGGTTCTGGCACGACCGTGTTTACCGCTCACCCACAGACCGGAGTAGCCTTCGATGGATTCCGCGTTCCGCAGTGGGCCGAGGCGGTCGAACTGGTGAAACAGGCGCAGCGGTGCTTTCCGATGCTGCCAACGCTGGGGTGGGACGTGGCGCTGACTGCCGATGGCCCGAGAATAATCGAGGCAAACTCACGCTGGGACCCGCCGCTGTTTGCTCCATTCCTGATGACCGCGGAAGACTGGCAAAGAATATTCGGCTCGCCTGGCGCAACTAGAGCTGCAACCCGGTATGTCGCTGAATGAACCTAACCATTTCTTCGATCTCATGACTTGCATTGCTCTGCGCGCGCAGCTCAGTTAGTGCCGCGCCGAATCTCTTGTCGGTCAGAACCTGCTGGACCATCTCCCTCAGCCTTTCCGGCGTGATGCGCATGAGGTCTGCGCGAAGGCCGATGTTGCTGGAAACAACGCGCGCCGCATTCCCGAACTGATCGGTCCATGCCGGCAGGACGATCATGGGAACACCAAGACTTATGCACTCGCGCACGGTTCCCGCGCCGCCCCATGTTATAGCCAGATCCGCTTCCCTGAGTACCGCGAGCTGCGGCAGCCGTTCAAACAGATGGATGTTCGGTGCACGCACTGCGCGTTTCAAGGCCGGGTAAAACGGTCCGCACGCAATGAGCAACTGCCAGTCCGTCTGCTGGGAGAAGCAGTCCAGCACGGCCTCGACATAGCGCTGTGCCATGCGGAATCGCGCCTTGGAGAGGTTCACCGTTGCAACCTGACGTTCAGATTTCGATGCGCCGATGCTTTCGAACCCGTTGATGGTGCTGAGGTTGCAGTAGATGACAGGCTTCTCTGGATCAACCGCTGGCCAGTCGAAATCGGCACCTTTCCGGAACTGATCGGTGGTGCCGAAGTAGCAACGGTACGGATCGGACGCCAGCGCAGGCCAGTCGAGCGCGCGATGCCCGAAGACTATCTCCGGCATGAGCGGCCGTCTCTTGTACTCGCTCCATGCCGAGCGGCACCCAAGTCGGCGCAGTTTCAATTCGAAACTGAGATTACGCAACTGATCAAGCCACTTCCTGTGGACGATCCGCACGTACTCGACTCGATCAAATGCTTGCCTGCGTCCGCGCGTGGCAAGCGCCCACAGCCAGCGCATGGCATGCATGGTTCTGGAAGCAATGCCGCGGCGAGTTGCACCCGGTGTCGCAACAGAAGAAAAAACGGGCGGATACGCCGCTCCATACCTTGACGCGAAGGTTGGGGAAAGCATCAGTGTCGGTACGCCCGCTTTCGCAAGCGCGAGCGCAAACGGATAGAGATCGTACCGTATGGCATCAAGGAAGCAGATATCTATCGAATTCGACTTGATCAGCTCGACAAGAAAGGTTTGCTCCAGCTGATTGTTCACGGCACGATTCGTCAACCTTCTCCACAAGCGAAACTTGCCTGTCTTGACCGACTTGACCATGAGCGACTCATGCCCGGGCGGAATTGCTGCGGCCGTGAATCCGTGCATACTTACGTATCGGGAAAACACGGTCTTGTCGTCTACGAGAAAGACGGCTTCGTGGCCTCGGCCCTCGACAACGCTGGCAAGCCCGAACGCAGCGTTGTACGAGGAATGCTCGTCCATGAGCGCAAATCCGATCCTGTAGCCCTTCGACATAACGTCCTCATGCCCAGCCCCGTCCTGCCGGAAAATTATCATGACTGGCGCCGCAGTATGCTTCCCTTCGGCTGGTGTTGCCGTGACCGGGAGTCAATACACGGTGGGTTCCCGCATGGCCCCAGCCGCTGCGGGAGCGGCCGGGCTGCAATCAGGTACACGCGGGCGCAGAGTGCCTTTCCTCGTATCCTGACTCCCATAGCGCTGTCACCCCGGATCGTGGCGCTCTCGACCTGTGGACTGTCGCGGACATGCGAAACGATCGGATGACTTGGATTGGCCGAAGCGTGGCGGACCTGCGCTCGCTCTGGCTGGCTGCGAACTGCTACGGCGTCAGTAAGCCCACGGCGCTGGCTGGTTTCCTCAGCCTGGCTCTGCGTGGATTGTACTCGCCCACGGAGATACTTCGACTTGGCTTGCTCGATCCAGCATCCTTGATTCGACCCGAGCGGTACATGAGCAGCGAAGCACTGCTCGCGATTCAGCATCGGCTGAATCCGTACTCGCATCAGCACCTGACCGAAGACAAGATTTCCTTCTACCGAAAGTGTCTCTCGGCTGACCTGCCTACACCGCGGATTCTTGCGATTTTCGGCGAAGGCACATACAGGTATCCGGACCTGAAGGCGATTCGCTCACCCGGGGAGTTTGTTTCCGCGGCGTCCGGACATGCCGGAGTTGTCTTCAAACCGGTCGACGGCACACACGGCCACGGCGTGCTCGTACTCTCCGTAGAAGAGGACAGGTTTCGCGAGCACAACGGCAGATCCCTTGACGCCGCCGAGCTCATTGCACACTCGCAACGCTGTGGCGCAGGTACGTGGCTGCTGCAGGAGCGGCTCAACCCGCACGCGGAGCTCGCTCGACTGTCCGGGCATCCCTTGATCCAGACGGTTCGACTGGTGACCTACATTGCGCCAGCAGGCGGTGTCTCGCTGCTCTGGGCTTGGCTACGCATCGTTGGCGGCCGCACCAGCGTGGACAACTTTGCCTTTGGAGGCAACGGCAATCTTGTGGGCTCAATTGATGTCTCGCGCGGGACGCTCGACCACACGCTGGCGATTGCGCCGCACGGTTTCGGCCTGGTTCGCAAAGCGCAACATCCATCAACCGGGGTAGCGTTTGACGGCTTTGCCGTCCCGGGCTTTCGGGCGGCCTGCGAGATCGTCAAGCGTGCGGCGGCTGCCTTCCTGCCGTTGCGGACAATAGGTTGGGACGTGGCCATCACAGACCACGGGGTTTCATTGATTGAAGGCAATGTAACCTGGGACCCACTCCCGACTTATCTTGACATGGCCGAGATTGTGCGCGGCCTCGACTGACGGGCCGTCGCAACAGTTGTCACGGGTCCCGGGTCGCGCGCCGCACACGGCCCTGCCCAGCGAATACACGCGCGTCGACTGCGCGGCCCATCCAACATGCGGCAAAGAGCAAGCGAGCGTCGCTGGCCGTTGCATCAGGGCGCCGGGCTCCGCTGTCGCATTGTGCGTGTCTCTTGCGTCCTACGCCGACGGCTCCAGCTAAATCCGGCTAATCCGAGGCCAAGCAACGCGAGTGTGCCGGGCTCGGGCACGCCAGGGGTCGTGTCGCCCTGCAGCCCGTACTGCAGATGATCGACCTCGATGCCGCCCACGGTGCTACCTATGACTATACGCGCGATGCCAATGGCGGAGGTCAAGCCGTAGAAGCGGTCCTCTGCCGTCTCACTGCTGAACATGCTGTCGGCATGTGTGCCAGAGAGCATGCCGAGCGACTGATTCGACTCGCTGAATGCACCTCCCCCAGCGGCGGATCCTGCGACGACGCTGGCGACGGGCCCAGCGGGACAAGCGCGAGGACGATCGGGAGACAGCGTTGCAGGAAAGCGCCCAACTGTCGCCAGCGTGCGCGGGGAGCCGCAGTAGTTGCTACCTCCGGCGGAACACTCGGCAAGTTGGCGCCTACGGCAACATCTTGCTGGCTTCCTGTGAGTAGTCGCTTTCGACACCGCTCGCGTTCACCGCTTTCACTGCGAAGTACCACGTGGTCCCAGCGCTGAGACCCTCCATGACGGCCGTCGTTATGGTCGGGCTCGGAATTGAGATGCTCTGGCCGTACTGGCGTGATGCCGTTCCATAGAACACGCGGAAGCCCGCAAGCCCGGTCAAGGGTGTGCCGTCCGTATTGGTCGTCGGCGGAACCCATGACAACGTGACGTAGGCCGCCGGCGCTGCCGCAACCGTGATAGCGAAAGCCGGCAGCAATGCGGAGGCCTTGCCGTCGCTTACGCTGATGATGATGTTTCCAAAGCTCCCTACGTTCATGCTGGCGGGCGTGCCGTAGAGCGTGCCGTTGGAAGTGTCGAATGCGGCCCAGGCTGGCTTGTTCTGGACGCTGAACGTCAACGGATCGCCATTCGAGTCCTGGGCCGTGGGCCTGAAAGAGTACGGTTGTCCGGCGATCGCGGATGTCACAGGCGCGCCGCTGATCACCGGAGGGCTATTCGTCCCCGCCTGCACCGTGATGGAGAAAGGCGCGAGCGAAGCGCTCGCGGTGCCGTCGGACACGGTGATTACAATGTTGGAAAAGGTTCCAGTCGAGGTCGGCGTGCCGCTCAGCCTGCCCTTTCGCCGGCTGAACCTTGCCCACGCGGGTTTGTTCGCGATACTGAAGCTCAGTGCCTGCCCATCCGGGTCCGAGGCCGTCGGCAGGAAGACATAGGCCTGGCTTACCACCACAGATGCCGGTGGTATGCCACTGATCACCGGCGGACTATTGGCGGCCCATGCGATGACCGGCTGCCAGACAGTCCACACCAGGCAGAGGACGGCGACGACCGAAGACTTGCGGTCGGAAAGCTTGAGAATATTCATGAATGTAGCCACCTTGGCGCAATCGCTCCAGGCGATTGCGCTGATCGGTCAGCCCCCATTTTTTGGGTACGGACGCCGTTGGCGAGCCGCATTGGTCACTCGAAAGCGACGCAAATGAACCCCGGCCGGCGGGCGGCAGGACCTAAGCGGGATGCGGGCTGTTGCTCGAAAGGTCGGAGCGACCTTGGGGAGCGATAGACTGCCGGCAGCCCCGCTATCCTCAGAAAATTCCCGAGGACCGGAGGTTTTGCGCCCCCGCCTCACAGCGGGTTTGCCTTTATCAGCGATCGGCCGAGAGGCCGCGGTCCACAGAGACGAACTGGACCGACACCGTAACCATTCGCTGCTCGGTTCCCCCACTTCCCGGGGTCGTCACAGCCCTGTACGGCGTGTACGGCGTATGGTCATTCGTGCCAGGGGCACAAGCGCCAATCTGTCGCAGATCGGGGACAGTCTTGATCAGATGCGCGAGTACGTACGCAAGCCCACGCGCCGTGATCCTGCTTCGATCGACCGCGCGGACTGCCTCCCGCAACGGGGAGACCCAGGCGTACAAATTGGGAGATTGCTGCTGAGGAAAGCGATCATCGGCCGAGAGGCTGCATGCGGTGTCGCAAGTTTGCTGCCATATCCCGACCGATCGAGCGTGAAAAGTGGTGCCCCGGGCAGGAGTCGAACCTGCGACCTACCGCTTAGGAGGCGGTCGCTCTATCCACTGAGCTACCGGGGCATCTATTCCGGCGTGTGGCGGCGCGGGGCCGAAAGGAAAAATGGTGGAGCGGAAGGGGATCGAACCCTCGACCTTCGCATTGCGAACGCGACGCTCTCCCAGCTGAGCTACCGCCCCACACGAGGGCGCGCATTGTAGCACCGGCCTGCCGCACCGCAACCAAAGTCGGTCAGGGCCGGTATGATCAGCGGATGATCCCGAAGATTCGCGATGCGCGGCCCACCGACCGGGAGTGTCTGGCTCGTGGCAACGAAGCCATGGCGCTCGAGACCGAACACAAACAGCTCGGTCCGGACACTATCCGCCTGGGCCTTGCAGCGGTGCTGGAAAATCCCGCCCTCGGCCGTTACTTCGTGGCCGAGGACGCGGCTGGAAACGTCCTCGGGCAGCTGATGGTCACTTACGAGTGGAGCGACTGGCGCAACGGCCAGTTCTGGTGGATACAGAGCGTCTACGTGCTGCCACCCGCCCGCGGGCAAGGCGTGTTTCGAGCGCTCTACGACCACGTCGAGGCACTCACCCGAGCCACGCCCGGCGTCATCGGCCTGCGGCTCTACGTCGAATCGGACAACTTGGCTGCGCAGCGAACCTATCGGCGGTGCGGCATGGATGACGCGGGGTACCGCGTTTTCGAGGTAGACAACTCGGGCGCGATCCGTCGCGCGCAAGGAGACTGAACGTGCTGAAGAATGGAACCCAGGCGCCGGAGTTCGATCTTGCCGACCAGGACGGCAAGCGACACACGTTGAAGTCGCTGCTGGCCAAGGGGCCGCTGATCCTCTACTTCTACCCGGCCGACTTCACGCCCGGCTGCACCAAGGAAGCCTGTACGTTTCGCGACCTGCAGAACGACCTGGTGCGCGCGAAGTTGCGTGTGGTGGGCGTCAGTCCGCAGGACGCCGAGTCGCACCAGAAGTTTGCCGCCAAGCACAACCTGAACTTCCCGCTGCTGGCCGATCCGGACAAGCAGGCGGTCAAGGCCTACGACGTGGATGGACCACTGGGGTTCGGCGTGCGCCGTGGCACCTACCTGATCGGTACGGACGGCAGGATCCAGGATTCGGTGCTGGCCGACCTCAGGATCGGGGCCCACGAGGAGTTCGTGAAGACCGCGCTGGCGGCGGGCGCGGTTTGAAGAAAAAAGGTGCGGGAGGGACCGCGGCTCAGGGCTGCTCGGAGGCTCGATGATCAACTGACTTATTTATATATTTTTCAGTTATTTACGGTTGTCACTTCGATTTATTGGAAGGTTTCGACAGCGTCGGCAGACCGTATCGCAGGCGCAGGACGCGGGTTTCACCCGGACTGGGGATGATCACCACGTAGATCGCGTCGAACTCGTCGTCGCGCATGGCGATGTCGGTGCCGCTCAACTGGCTGATCACGCCTGGCAAGGTCGTCGAATACCCGACCACCGCGACCGTCTTGCCACGGTGCTCGCGCTTGATGCGCGCCGCAAGCCCCGACCAGTCGCTGCTTGCAACCACATTGATCGGCAGCTTGAACTCATTGGCCACCGGCGCTGCGGTCTGCTGGGCCCTGCGCGTATCAGCGGCGTACAAGTAATCGACCTTGCGGTCGGCAAGGACGTCTCCGATCAACGTGCCGAGGGACGCCACGCGCTTCTCGCCGGCCGGGCTCAGGTCGGGATCTCCGGAAGCGCTGTCGCCCGCCTCCGCGTGTCGCACCAGCACGACCACGGTCGTGCGGGCCCAGGTACCCAGCCAGTAAACGCCCGCCGCCGCCATCAGCACCCCGAGCAACGGGATCAGCAGCGGCGCCATGAACGGGCGACGGCGAAGCTTGTTCAATGGGTCCATCGCGGCATCATAGCGAATCAGGCCGGCGCCCTACTCTCGCCATTCCCGGAATGCGGGCGACTCCACCAAACGCCACTCGCCGGGCCGGCCCGTGCGCTCCACGAACAGCACCGGCACGCGCAGTTGCGTTGCCCAGGCAAGACCGGCTTCGGTGCCCATCACCATCAGGGCCGTGGCGTAGGCGTCGGCGCGGATGGCGTTCGGGTGAATCACGGTGACCGACGTCAACACCCCTTCCACCGTGCCGCCCGTGCGCGGATCGATCGTGTGCGAATAGCGGCGACCGGCGGTGTCCATGCGCGTGTCGCGGTAGTCACCCGACGTGGACACCGCGGCATCACGCAGTCGCATGCCGACGAGCGGCTTGCGGTCCGTGGCGAGCGGCGCTTCCACGGCGATGCGCCACGGACCGCCTTCAGGCCGTTGCCCGTGCGCTCGAACCTCGCCACCAATCTCGACGATGAAGTCCGTGTGCCCCGCCGCCAGCAGTTCCTCAGCGATGCTATCCACGGTGTAACCGGGCGCGATCCCGTCGACCGTCAGTCGCATGCCTGCGGCCCGCTTGCGGAATGCAGCGCGCGGCGTATTGCGCAATTCGAGCTTGTCGTAACCGACGCTGCGGCGCGCTGCCGCAAGTTGGGCGGCCGTCGGCGGATTGAATGCAGCTGGCAAGGGACCGTCGGCTGCGCCGGGACCGTACCCCCACAGCGCGAGCAGTGGTGCCACCGTGATGTCGAACGCGCCACCGGTGAGCTCGCTGGCGTCACGCGCTTCTTTCAACACGGCATACAGCGTGGGCGACACGTCCTGCCAGGCCTGCGTCTCGTCGCGGTTGAGCGCCGAAATTTCGCTCGCCTCGTCGTAGGTCGAGAGCTGGCGGTCGGCGTCGAGCAACACCCGGTCGATGATCGATTGCACTTCCGGGCGCGCACGGCCAGGGGCCGCGCCCGACACCGTCACGTGATAGGTTGTCCCCATCGTCGGACCGGTGAACTGCTGTGGCTCCGGTGTCCGCGCGCACGCGGTCAGCGCGAGCATCGTCCCGACGGCTGCGATGAACCCGGCGGTTCGCATCCCTGCCCGGCCGTGACCTCCTTGTGACGCGGACACGCTCACTGCTGCGCGATCGCCGCCTTACCGCCGCGGAGTATGTACTTCTGGATCTTGCCCGT
>Ga0315283_10006741_pt1 | contig 10278 bp, 6 predicted proteins | sample YL17G09_0_MG_FD_204541 | JGI IMG/M metagenome (GOLD analysis project Ga0315283, IMG submission 204541) | Sediment microbial communities from Yellowstone Lake, YNP, Wyoming, USA - YL17G09_0 | ecosystem: Environmental > Aquatic > Freshwater > Lake > Sediment | place: USA: Wyoming | collected...
TACGCGGCCGCTGGCCGCAGTTGCCGGTGCTCATCATGACGGGATACGCGTCGATCGCCTCGGCCATCGATGTGACCCGCGCCGGCGCCGTCGGCTACCTGCCGAAGCCGTTCACCCCGGAGGAACTCGAGCACGCCATCGAGCGCGCGTCCATCATGCGGCCCGCGCGCCCGGCTGCCGGGCCGAAGCCGGCGCCCGCCCCGAAGGGCCAGGACTTCATCGACGTCGACATGCCGTTCGACCGCGCCGAAGTGGCGGCGGCGACCTCGGCCGTCTACGTCGAGCATCTGACCCGGTCCGACGTGCCGATGCTGGACTTCTGCGACATGGGCCAGCGGGCGTGCAAGCGCTACAGGTCGAAGGGCGTCTGCTCGCAGCCCGAGTGCCCGCTGGTCGTTTCTGAGCGGAAGAAGAAGGTCGTGGCCGCGACGCCGCGCGTGGCCGACTTCATCGACGTCGACATGCCGTTCAGTTTCGCGGAGGTGGCCTCGGCGACCTCCGAAGCTTATGCCGACGCCCTCGGGCGCGGCGACGTGGCCGCGACCGGCCGCTGGAATCCGGCCAGAGCGACGAGGCGCAGAGTGCTGGTGGTCGACGACGAGCCGGTGGTCGTCAACAGCGTGCGCCGCACGCTCAGCCGTCGCGGGTACCAGGTGGAAGAGGCGTTCTCGGGCCACGAGGCGCTGAACCGGATCCTCAACGAGATGTACGATCTCGTGCTGCTCGACATGCGCATGCCCGACGGCAACGGCCTCGAGCTGCTGCCCACCATCAAGAAGCACCGCCCGGGGCTGCCGGTCGTGATGGTCACCGGCTATGCGTCGATCGACACGGCGGTGGAAGCCATCCAGCGCGGCGCCAGCGACTACGTCGCCAAGCCGTTCACGCCCGACGAACTCTATGCCGCGGCCAACAAGGCGCTGAAGGGAGCGGTCGGCGCGGCGTAGCGAGGATCTGCCGGACGCAAGCCGGCCGTCGATATTCGGACCTCGGGCCCGGGGCGTTGTCCCGGGCCCTTTTCTTTTCTACAGCTCGGCCGTAGGATGCACCAGACATTCCGTCGTCGCTTACGATCCGCTGCTCTCACCTCTCGTCTTCATCGGAGGTCGCCGTGGCAGGATGCGGGATTCCCACCTTCCTTCTCGCCGCCGGCGGCGTCATCTGGTTCATCGTCTCGGTGCTCGTCCGCCTGAGGACGCTCGAAACCAAGGTGGCCGATCTCGAGGCGGTGGCCGAGAGTGTCGGCGATGCGGCCCGCGCGTCCGACGCTGTCGGCAGGCGGCTGGGCGCGCTCGAGGCGGGCGTGTCGCGGCTCGCGGCCGGCGCGCGCGTCGACACGGCGCCGCTCGAGCCGACGCAGCCCGCCGCCGCGGTTCCGGCTGCGCCACCTTCCGCGCCCGAGCGCGTGCGTGAACCCGAACGGCCAATGCCCGCGGTGCCGGTCACCGCACCGGTCGCGCCGCCGGTCACGCCGCCCCCCATCACTACGCCCCCGTTGCAGGAAGGGCCGGTCGCCGCTGTCATTCCGGCGGCGGCGATGGAGGCCGCACCGCCACCAATCCCGATCGTCGACATGCCCCCGCCGCAACCCGCCGCCCGGCCCACGCCGGCGGCCGAGCCGGCGCGAGTCGCCCAACCCGAGCCGGCGCCGGATCCCGTCGAACCGGTCGCCGCGGCCAGCACGTGGGGCGATGACCTGCGCGCCGGACTGGCCGGCGAGGAGTGGGAAGCCGTCGTCGGGGGCAGCTGGCTCAACAAGATCGGCGTCGGCGTCCTCGTCATCGGTGTGGCGCTACTGCTCGGGTACTCGTTCGCCCGGATGGGCCCGGCGGGCCGCGTGTCGCTCGGCGTCGCGATCAGCCTGGGCATGCTCCTGATCGGCACGTGGGTCGAGCGCCGCGAACGCTATGTGGTCTTCGCGCGCGGCCTGATCGGCGGCGGATGGGCGGCGCTGTATTTCACGGCGTACGCCATGCACGGCCTCGAGGCGGCTCGGGTGATCGACAGCGCGATTGCCGGCACGGGCCTCCTGGCCGTGGTCGCCACCGGCATGATCGGACACTCCCTCCGCTACCGGTCTCAGGTCGTCACGGGCATGGCCTACTTCCTGGCGTTCGTGGCCCTGTCGCTGGGCGGCGCGCCGGGCTTCTCGCTGGTCGCGCTGGTCCCGCTCGCCGCCTCGCTCCTCGTAATCACGCGGCGGTTCTGCTGGGCGCCCATGATGCTGGCGGGCGTGGGCCTGACGTACGGCACGTACCTGGTGGCGGCATCGGGGGCGCCCGAACCCACGCTCGCGGACTTCGCGCGCGGGGAGGCGGTGCTGGCCGTCTACTGGCTGCTGTTCGAAGCGTTCGACCTTTTCGAGCTCGGGCGAGGACGCACCTCGCCCGTGACGGCGGCGATCTCGCCGGTCAACGCCTTCGCGTTCCTGGGCATTTCGATGCTGCAGTGGGAGGCGATGACGCCGGATACCGTGTACCTGCTCTTCGGCGTCACGGGGGCGATGTACACGGCGAGCGCGATCGTGCGCGCCTGGATGCGGCCGCCGTCCAGCTTCGGGGCCGACTCCACGGTGATGCAGCGCACGTCCGCGGGCGGCTACGAGCTCACGATCACGTTGGCCACGCTGCTGCTCGCCTGGGGCAGCATGAAGCGCTTCGACGGGCTGCGCCTGGCACTGGCGCTGTTCATGGAAGCGGAGATGTTGTTCATGGTCGGGCGCTTGCTCGGCCAGCGCTACCTGCGCCTGCTCGGCACGCTGCTGATGATCAGGCCGCTGGCGCAGATCGCCCTGGTCGCCGTGTCCTCGGACGCCGTGATTGCCACGCTCGGGCTTTCGATGCCGGAGTGGGCCCCGCTCGCGTCGCTGATGGCTGCGGCCTTCTACGCGAACAGGGCGTCGCTACGCGGCCAGGCACCGCTCGCCATCGAGCGCGCGTACAACGCGGTGGCGTCGGCCATCGTCGTGATGGTGGTCTTCGAGCTCGCCGCGAGAGACTGGCTGGCCGTCGCGTGGTTTGGCGCCGCCATCGTCTTCCACGAGGTCGGCGCGCGCACGCGGGCCCGGGAATTCCGCCTGCACGCGTACGTCGCGGTGGCGCTCTCGCTTGGGGCGCTCTTCACGACGAACATCGTCACCGACCCGCCGCGGCAGTGGCTCGTGCCCTCGATTGTCGGCGCGCTGTGCTACGCCCTCGCGCTGAGGCAGGTGTACGGAAAGCACCGGGCCTCGGAACCCGAACGCAGCGCCGTCCGGATCGTCTGCGCGATCCCGGGGTCGGTGCTTGCCGCGATCGTCTGCTGGATGGTCGTCCCGGAGCGGTGGCTCGGCCTGGCGTGGATGGTCCTGGCGCTGCTGCTCCATGAGATTGGCGCGCCAACCAGGGCGGGAGACCTCCGGCGTCATGCGTACGTGGCCGTCGCGCTGGGCCTCGCCCGCGTGTTCACGATGAACATCGATACCGACCCGCCGCGCCAGTGGGCCATTCCGGCGCTGGCCGGCGCGTTGGCCTACGCCTTCGCGCTCAGACAGGTCTACGGGCGGCACCGGGCCTCGGACGCTGAACGCGACGGCATCCGCACGGCCATGGCGATCCCGGGATCGCTGCTCGCCGGGATCGTCTGCTGGATGATCGTCCCGGAGCAGCAGCTGGGCCCGTGGTGGATGGCCCTGTCGCTGGCCTTGTATGAAGTGGCCGCGCGAACTCGCGGCGCCGACCTGCGTCTCCACGCCTACGCCGCGGCGGCAGCCGGGTTCGGCTGGGTCGCCGTCACCATCCTTGCCGACGGCCCCGGCGCAGACTGGCTCATGCTGGCCGTTGCGGCCGCGCTCGGATACGCCCTCGCCGCGCGCCAGGTCTTCGGTCCGAACCGGCTGGCGGAACCAGAACGGCGGGCCGTGCGCACCGCGCTGACGGTGGCCTCGGGCGCGACGATGGCGGCGGTGTTCTGGGTGGGGCTGCCGGATCCCTGGTTCCGGCTGGCGTGGATCATCTTCGCCACCCTGCTCTTCGAACTGGGGGCGGCGGCGTTCTGGACCGACCTGAAGGTCGAAGCGTACGTCCTGGGCGCGATCGGCGCACTGTCGATCGCCCTGTTCGACGCATCGGGCGCAACACCACTCGCGTGGTCCGCGTGGGTGAACATGGCTGGCGCAACCGCGCTGCTGATGGCCTGGTACCTCCGGCTGACGCTCTGGCCACCTCAACTGCTGGCCGAACGAGCCGAGGAACGCGACGGCGTCCGTCATTACTGCTCGGGCGCCGCGCTCTACTTCATGGGCGCCATGGTCTGGCACGCCGGTTCCGCGTCCTTTGTGGCCGTGGGATGGGCGATGGCTGCGCTGGTGGCCATCGAAGCCGGCGTCATGCTGAGAGACGGGATCCTGCGCGGGCAGGGGCACGTCATGCTGACGGCGGCGCTCATCCGGCTGGTCGGCCTGAACCTCACGGTCGTCGACCTCTGGCAGGGCATCTCGGTCCGCGTGCTCACGGTGCTGCCGATGATCGGCGCGTACGCGTTCCAGTCGGCCAGGCTGCGGCGAGCCGCGGGCCTGTCCACGCCCTTCGAACGGTTCCTGGCCCGCTGGTATCCGTGGGTGCCCGCGACGCTGGCGGCGCTGCTGGTGAGCTACGAAGCCCAGCCGGAGTTCATCGCCCCCGGCTGGATCGTCCTGGCCGTCGCCCTGCTCCTGTACGGCGTGCGCCGGCGGATCGACGACCTCCGCGTGCAGGGCTATCTGCTCAGCGTGGGCGCCTTCGGCGTCTGCTGGGCTACGAATTTCAACGAGCCGGGCTGGCATGACTCGACGATGGCGGGCATCGCGGTGATCGTGCTGTGCTTTGCCGCGCAGCTAATCTCACTCCGGCCCGGTGCGCCGCCGCTCACGGAGAGCACGTCTGTCGCGTGGCTCGACCGGCACGCGAGGATGGGCTACGCGCTGCTCGGCACCGCGCTTTTGACCGCGCTGCTCTATTGCGAGGCCTCCGCCCGGGCGCTGACCGTCGCGTGGAGCGTCGAGGCGGCGGCCATCCTCGTCTTCGGCTTCGTCGCCCACGAGCGGGCGCTGCGCCTGTCGGGCCTGGTGCTGCTGGCGGTCTGCATCGTGAAGCTGTTCGCCATGGATTTCCGCGAACTGGACCCGCTCTCGCGCATCGTGTCGTTCATCGTGCTGGGGGTGTTGCTGGTGGCGGCGTCGTGGGTGTACACGCGCTACCGCGAGCAACTGCACAAGTACCTCTAATTGGGGACAGGTACAATTTCACTTTTTGCGTAATTGGGGACAGGTACAATTTCACTTTTTGCGATCGCAGAAACTGTAATTGTACCTGTCCCCAATTTCTGTGCGGCCGGCGGCGCGGCGGTATAATCGCGGAAACCGCCGCGAGGATGCCGTGACACACAGCCGACGCTCGTTTCTCAGGAACTCGTCGCTCGCCGCCAGCACCGTCCTCCTGCCCGCGGGTGCGTGGTGGCAGGCCCCGGGCGGGCGCACCACCGCCGGCCGGCCTCGGATGACGTTCCGATTCCGGCCCTACACGCTCCAGTTGAAACACGTCTTCACCGTCGCGGTGAACTCGCGGACGACGACGCCCGTGGTGCTGACCGAGATCGAATACGACGGCCTCGTCGGCTACGGCGAGGCGTCGATGCCGCCCTACCTGGGCGAGTCGCACGAGACGGCCACGGCGTTCCTGTCGAAGGTCAAGCTTGAGGGGTTTGAAAATCCCTTCGAGATGGAGACCATCCTCGACGCGATCGACGCCCTGGCGCCGGGCAACCCCGCGGCCAAGGCTTCGGTGGACATCGCGCTGCACGATCTGGTGGGCAAGCTCCTCAAGCAGCCCTGGTACAACATCTGGGGCTACGACCCGGCGAAGGCGCCCGTCACCACCTTCACGATCGGCATCGACACGCCGGACGTCGTGAAACAGAAGACGAAGGAAGCCGCCGAATTCAAGATGCTCAAGATCAAGCTCGGCCGGGATACCGACAAGGCGATGGTCGAGGCCATCCGCTCGGTGACCGACGTGCCGATGAGCGGCGACGCCAACCAGGGCTGGACCGATCGCCAGCAGGCGCTGGACATGATCGGCTGGCTGAAGGAGCGCGGATTCCTCTACGTGGAGCAGCCGCTCGCGAAGGAGCGCGTGGACGATCTGGCCTGGATCACCGAACGCAGCCCGCTCCCGATCATCGGAGACGAGGGCGTGCAGCGGCTGAAGGACGTGCACAAGGCGCAGGGCGTCTACACCGGCATCAACATCAAGCTGATGAAGGCCACGGGCATGCGCGAAGCGCAGAAGATGCTGCAACTGGCGCGCGCGCTCGACATGAAGGTGATGCTCGGGTGCATGACGGAGACGTCGTGCGGGATCTCGGCGGCCTCGCACCTGTCGCCGATGGTCGACTGGGCGGACCTCGACGGCGCCTTGCTCATCTCGAACGACATCTTCGACGGCGCGAAGGTCATCGACGGCAAGGTGCGCATCTCGAGCCGGCCGGGGATCGGGGTGATCAAGACGGAGACGAAAGGCTAGGCACCCAGATGGCCGGAAACGTCGTGGTCGGAACGTTCAGCTACCGTCACGAGGCCGAGCTCTTCAGGAGCATCCTCGAAAGCCGCGGCATCGCGTCGATCGTCGGCGCCGACGACGAGGGCGCATTGCATCCCGGTCTCGGCTTCTCACGCGGGGTGCACCTGTTTGTCACCGCCGAGGACGCCGCCCGGGCGTCCGACATTCTCGACGAGCACGAGGATCAGACCGCGGCCGGCACAGACGCCGAGCCCGGTCCTAACGAGCCTTCCCGCTGAGCCGCGGCAGCCACCGTCCCACGCTGCGGCGATATCGGCCGTAGGCGGTTCCGAAACGCGAGGCGAGCGCAGGCTCCTCGTACAGCACGATGAACAGGTGGAAGATCAGCCACAGCAGCAGAGCGTACGCAAGAAGGATGGGGCGCGCCAGCGCGACGCCCTCTCCCAGGACGAGCGCCAGGACGGCGACGTACATCGGATTCCGGACGTACCGGTACTGCCCGGACACGACCAACTGCGAGGGGGCGGCGACGGGCGCCGGCGTGCCCATGCCTTCGAACACGAATCGCGCGAACGAGTCGAGCAGGCTCACCAGTCCGACCAGCACCAGGCATGCTCCCGCGGCTCGGAACAGCCTTGTGCCGGCGCCGATGTCGGCGGGACGCCAGCCCGTGAGCCAGCACGGCACCAATCCCGCGACAGTTCCCGGCACCAGCACGAGGAACGCGAGCGTGCCGGGCAGTGCCCAGCGAGGCCTGCGTGGGCTCATGCGCACGATCTCGCCCACTCCCTGATCTGATCGATGGTGGCGGTGGCGCCGCCGCAGACGACGACCAGGAGTGAGCGGTAGGGCGCAAGTTCAGGCGCGCGCTCGTACGCCACCGCCAGGCTGGCGCCGCAGGCCGGCTCGACGAGGATCCGGTGATCGGCCAGAAAGCGTTCGCAGGCCGAGAGCGCGCTGCAGTCCGAGACGACGAAACTGCGAACCGGGTGCTCGCGCGCACACTGCAACGCCTGTTCGCAGACCCGTTTCGCCCCGAGCGAGGTGGCGACGCTCGCGATGCGGTCCAACTCGACGGTGTGGCCGGCCTTGATGGCGGCGTGCAAGGATGCGGCTCCCTCCGTCTCCACGGCGATCACCGGGATGTCGTTCCATCCATGCCGTCGTAACCCCTCCACTACGCCAGAGAGCAGGCCGCCGCCGCCGACACAGAGCACGATGGCATCAGGCTTGACGTCCGCGCGAACCAGTTCGTCAACAAGCGTGGAGTGGCCAGCCCACACCAGTGGGTCGTCGAAAGGATGCAGAAACGCGTCGGCCGGCCCGAGCAGCGACTGCGCTACTTCGTTGGCCTCCTGCCATGACGCGCCGTGCTCGATGACGCTGGCACCCTCCATCTGAAGCAGCGCTTTGGCCCGCTCGGTCGTGGTTTCCGGGACGACGACCGTCACCGGCACGCCGAGTACGCGGCCGGCGTACGCGACGGCCAGGCCCGCATTCCCGCCAGACGAGGATACGAACCGCCGGGCCCCGCGTGCGAGGTAGGTCTCGCACGCGTGGCCGATGCCGCGCAGCTTGAACGAGCCCGATGGCTGCAGGTTATCGAGCTTGAGCCACACGGGACATCCCGCGATCAGACTCAACGGACGGGATTCGACGAGCGGGGTCTCGATGTGGAGTGGCATGGGACGTCGCGCGGAGACGGTTCCCGCGCATTGTATCAGCGCCTTGCGGCGCGCCCGCCCGCGACCGGTGTCAGCGTACGCTCAGGCCGGCTTCTGCAGCGTGAACTCCGGCAGCCGCTTGCCCTGGGCGGAAAAGGCCGCGAGCTTCTCCAGCCGCTTCAGCCGCGTTTCTTCCTTCTTCGCGCTGACGACCCACCAGCCTGCGACTTTCCGATAGTACAGCGGCTGCGCCTTGAAGAAGTCCCACGCCGCCCGCTGCGTCTTCAGCAGGCGAGCGTACGGCTCCGGCAGGTCGGCCGGGCGCTGCTCGTACGCGTAGATGCCCGACTTCTTCGCAGTCCGCGCCTCGAAGGCCTTGAGGCCGGATGGGCGCATCCTCCCCTGCTCGATGAGCGCATGGGCGCGGGCGATGTTGACGCTGCTCCAGGTGCTGCCAGGCCTGCGCGGCGTGAACCGAATCGTGTAACGCATGTCGTCGATACGCTTCCGGATGCCGTCGATCCAGCCCACGCACAGAGCCTCATCAACCGATTCGGGCCAGGTCAGGCTCGGCTGGCCGGAGTCTCTCTTGTAGTAGCTCACCCACAACTCGCCGGCCGTGGCATGGTGCGTCGCAAGCCACCTACGGAACGCAGACGGCGTGCGGAAGAAGATGGGTTCCATGGTCAATGCCGATCAAGCCAGCTGGAGCAACGCGTTGTTGGGCAGTCGCCGCGATGGCAACCGTCAGCGGTCCGCGGGGGACAGCCGGAACGCCGCCATCTCCTGTCCGTTGCGAACCAGCAGGACGTCGCCCACCAGCACCGGATGGTTCCACGTCTTGCCATCGACGCCCGGGAACCGCGCGAGCTCCGTGAACCGCTCGGGTGTCGCGGCGACCAGCGCCAGTCCGCCCTCCTCCGACAGCACCAGCAGCAGGTCCTGGTCGGGCAGCAGGACGAGCTGGCCGTAGCCGTAGCGTCCACCTTTCCACGTGCGCTGACCATCCTTGAGGTCGATGCACGCGAGAATGCTGCCGTCGAAGCCGAAGGCATGACCCTTGTGCACGACGAAGTCGTTGAAGTAAGGCTTCAGCCCGATCGAGGTCCAGCGCTCTTCAACCTTCCATCCGCCGGATCCGTGCGCGACCGCGAGGCGACGCATCCCGATTCCCCCGCTGGCGCCGGCGGTGCTGACCAGGACGTCGCCGTCCGCAACCCGGGCTGGCTGCACGATGGGGCTGCCCGGCCACGGGTGCTCCCAGAGCAGCGTGCCGTCAGCCGGAGCAACGCTGGTGGCGCCGGTTTCGCTCATCATCAGGATCTGCGCAACGCCGCCGATCATCAAGAGCTGTGGCGAGCTGTAGCTCCCGCCGCGCGCCGGGCCGCTCCAGCGCCGATCGCCGGTGGCGAGGCCGTAGGCCACGAGCATGCCGGCGTGGACGATGACGACATCGTCGACGACCACCGGCGAGCTCGAGAAGCCCCAGACGGGGACCTCCGCACCGGTGTCGGACGCCACGTTGCGCGACCAGACGACCGTGCCGTTGCTGGCGTCGAGCGCGTTCAGGATTCCGGTCGCGCCCAGGGTATAGACGCGACCGTTGCTGAGCGTCGGCGTCGCACGCGGACCGGCACCGGCGTTCGACTCCCAGAACCGGACGGCGTCCCTGTGCCTCCACACCGGCGCGCCCGTGGTCAGGCTGTAGCACGACACCACCTCGTCGTCTCCGCGCTGCTCCTGGGTGTAGACAAGATCGCCACCAACGGCGAAGGACGACCAGCCTGGTCCGACGGGGCGGCGCCACATCTCGACCGGCGGTGACGCCGGCCAGTCGGTCCTGATCCGCATGCCGCGAATGATGCCGTCGCGATGGGGTCCGCGAAAACCGGACCAGCCGGTCGACGCGTCGGGAGTATTCGAGCCGGCTGGGGCAGAGGTCGGAGCCGTCAGCCTGCTCCGAGCGGAGTCGAAGGGCCGATCGCTGGCCTGTGTCGGGGGTCGCGTGTCGATCGACGCGGTTGGCGGTGCCGTGGCCGGAGCGGATGCCAGCGCCGCCGGCGCGCGCTCGATCTCGT
>Ga0315283_10006743_pt1 | contig 10277 bp, 11 predicted proteins | sample YL17G09_0_MG_FD_204541 | JGI IMG/M metagenome (GOLD analysis project Ga0315283, IMG submission 204541) | Sediment microbial communities from Yellowstone Lake, YNP, Wyoming, USA - YL17G09_0 | ecosystem: Environmental > Aquatic > Freshwater > Lake > Sediment | place: USA: Wyoming | collected...
ATAGAGCAGCAGGCCGGCAAGCCCTACGGCAGCTCCGAAGGTCACCACGCCGTCGCTACGGACGGTCCACCCCCATCAAGAACCCGCCGCATCCAAGAGAGAGGGTCGCCCTCACTACCCCACGCAGCAGCCGGAGTGGAACTCCCCAGACGAGATCGCTGCGTCGTTCAACAGGAAGAGAAGTCATAGCAGCACCCCGGTGAAAGACAACGCCGGGTGGGACGACACCAGGAGAGCGCGGGCGAGCGCGAAACCAGCCGCTCACGCCACTCCCACCACTCAGGCACGGGGCCTGTGAGCCTGAAGCGTCGACACGGCCAGCCTCGCCTCGTCAGAACGCGCAGTAGTAGATGTAGGGCCCCTTGATCAGCCGGGCGCCGGCCGCGTCCAGGCGCAGCACGTCGAATCGGTTTCCCTCATACGCACGGATCCACAGCACGACCGCCATCGGCCACTCCGTCCCGAAAACGAAGGCCCCGACCGGCTGCGGAATGCCGATGTCACGGCTCCCTCGCGGATCCAGGTCGACACCGTCCGCCGGCGCGCCCTCCATGTAGTACTTCTCGTCGAGGCCCTCGAACCCGACACGGCCGTCGATGACGACGACCAGCCTGACGGTCGTCCGCCCCGTAAAGTACTGGACCAGCGTCGCGCGGCCGACGACGTACGCCCGCGAGGCGGAGGCCGTCCTCGCCGCGCTCCGGATGGCGGACGGCACGTCGTCCCATACGCCGGCGCCTGGGACGTCGACACCAAGGGCGCCGGAGATCCGGATCGACGCCACGCCCGCGGTCGTGCCGGCAGGGAGCAGCCAGACCGGGCCCTCGGGCATCGGTGCGCCGGAGAAGACCGCCATATCGGTCGTACCGCCGTCGCAGCCGTACTTGTGCCTGGCGACGCCGCCAAACACGAGTGGCACGATGCCGGGCTCTGCCACACCGATGAACCGGTGTCCGGCAGGCGCCGTCGCCCACGACCGGGCGCCCTCCGGGAAGAGCGCGGCGTGCTGCGAGGCGGACACGGGAGACCAGTAGTAGATGCCAGCGCCAAAGCGAGGAACCGTTGCGAACGCCAGCCACCCGGGGAGTCCCTCGAAATCGTACGGCGGGTACCCGGACGGCGGCTCCGCAGGGATTGCTCCTGGTCTGTCGGCCTGGCCAGCGGAAACAAACGTGAGTGCGGCCGATGCCGGCAGCGTGCAGACCGCCACGGCCAGCGCGAGCCTCACCAACGGTTTGATCATCGCGCGTAGCATACATCTGGCTTCCGGCAGGGTTCACTTCTCACAGCAGGAACCCGATCAGCCGCCGCCCGGGAGCCGCCGTCTTGTCCGGGCGCGCCAGCCCCTTCAGCCACTGCGCGCGCGACCGCCGCGTCGCGCCGGGTGCGCACGTATTGGTCCCAAGGCGCCACGACCACGTGGCAGGGGTCGTCCCTGTGGCAGCGCGGCAGACGGCGCAGCACGACGAGCGCCGTGCGCGTTTCAAGCCGCCGGGTTGAAACCGTGTCAGGCGCCCCGGTTGGTGCGGGTTCCGAAAATTCTGATCACGCCTTTTCCGGAAATTCTGATCACTTTTCCATGACGCTTCCCGCGGGGAAGATCGTCGGAGACCCCATCTCCGGCGAGGGAAAGGATGATCGACATGCTCAAGCGACACGAGATTCAGGTGCTGCGACGGGCGGGCCACACGCTGGCCGAGGTGGCGACCCTCAGCGGCGTGTCCGTCGGGACGGTCCGGCGGGTCGTAGACGAGACCGCGGTCACGACGGTCGATAACGACGCCGAGCGGGATCGGCGACAGATCGGGCGCCCGCCGCTGGCGGAGGCGTACCGCGAGGTGCTGCTGGCGGCGTTGGCCGATGACGCCACGCTGCGGCCGGTGGAGCTGCTCCACCGGGCCCGGCTCGCGGGCTACACGGGCGGCAAGACCGCGCTGTATGCCTTGGCGCAGACGCTGCGAGCCCGGGTGGTGACCCCGCTGGTGCGGTTTGAGGGCTTGGCGGGGGAGTTTTTGCAGCACGACTTCGGTGAAGTCGAGATTCGCTATCAGGACGCGACCACTGAGCACGTCCACTTCTTCGCCTCGCGGCTGAAATACTCGCGGGGGGCCGAGGTGACGCTGGTGCCCGACCAGCGCGTCGAAACGCTGGTCCGCACGCTGGTCGATCACCTGGCCGCCTTCGGCGGCATCCCGTTGGTGGCCGTTTTCGATCGCCCGAAGACGGTCGCCCTGAAGTGGGGCCGCGACGGCGTGGTGACCGAGTGGAATCCTACCTTCGCCGGGGTCGCGCTCGACCTCGGGCTCGGCGTCGAGGTCTGCTGGCCGTATCGGGCCCAAGAGAAAGGCGCCGTCGAGAATCTCGTGGGCTGGGTGAAGGGCTGCTTCTTCAAGCAGCGCCGCTTCCTGGATCGCGAGGATCTCGAGCGGCAGCTGCGCGAGTGGCTGGTCGAGACCAACACGGTGCGCCCGTCGCGGGCGACGGGCGTCCCGCCGGCCACGCGGATCGCCGAGGAGCGCGCGCGCCTGCGGCCGCTCAAGGTCGCCCCCGCCGACCTGGCGCTGCGCATCCCGGTCAGCGTCGGGCCGACGGGCGTCGTGATCCACGACACCCATCCCTACTCGATGCCACCCGATGCGATTGGCCTGCCGGGGACGCTCTATCTGTACCGGGATCGCGTCCGCATCGTCGCCGGGCGCTTCGGCGCCGAGCACGTCCGCCAATGGCAGCCGGGCGACGGGTCGATTCTGCCCGAGCACCGGGCGCAGCGCGTGGCCGCCGTGTCCGGGAAACGTGCCCGCCGCTATCTGCAGCGGCAGCACCTGCTCGACCTGGGGCCGGTGGCGCTCGCCTATCTCACCGAGCTCACGTATCGCCGGGCGGGGCGGTGGGTCGAGGACGTCGAGCGGTTGCACGATCTGCTGCAGACCTACGGCGACGCGCCACTCCGGGCGGCGTTTGCCCGCGGGCTGACCGAGCAGGCCATCGGGGCCGAGTACATCGCCCATTACCTCGACGCCACGCGGCCCGGGCTGCCATTTGATCCGCCGGACCGGCCGCCGACGATAGCGGCGCTGCCCCGTCCGCGCGTAGGGCGGGTCCAGGGCGACGCGCCGCGGCGTCCCTGGACGCGGCCGAGCACGGCCGTATCCTCGCGCCGCGTCGGAGGCCGGTCATGACCCCGCCGGTCGACGATCTCGACGCCCTCTTCAAACGGCTCCACCTCGCCAATGCCCGCCGCGTGTGGCGCGACCTGGTGCGGCGCGCCGAGCAGGAGACGTGGGGCTACCGGGACTTTCTCACGCTGCTGGTCGCTGAAGAGATCGCGCATCGGCAGCAGACCCGGCTCGCGCGCCTCTCGCGCCGGGCGCGCTTTCCGTTTCTGAAGACCATCGATGATTTCAACTTCCTCTATCAGACGTCGCTGCGGCTGACCATGCTCGGCTCGGCGCTCGCGCTGGACTTCGTGACCGAGGACCGCTCGCTGATCCTCACGGGCAAACCCGGCCGCGGGAAGACGCACCTGGCCGTGGCGATTGCCTATCGGGCGATTCAGAACGGCTTCGATGCCTACTTCACCACCGCCGCCACGCTGATCGACGACCTGTCCGCCGCGTTTCGGGAGGGCCAACTGGCGCAGGCCCTCCCCGCGTACACCCACCCCGCCGTGCTCGTGGTCGACGAAGTGCGCTATCTCACCTACGGCACCGACGCCGCCAATATCCTGTTTCATGTCGTCAATGAGCGCCATCGGCGGCGACGGGCCATGATCTTTACGACCAACAAGAGCCTGAAGGCGTGGGGCCGCGTCCTCCACGACGACGACCTCGCCCAGGCCATCATCGATCGCGTGCTCGAGCGAAGACGCCTGCTCCGCCTGGATGGACCGTCGGTCCGAACCCTGCACGTGAATCTTGACGAGGCGATGAAGGAGGAGTCAGATAGCGGAGACGAGGTGATCAGAATTTCCGGAAATCAGTGCGCAGAATTTCCGGAACCCACAGTTGGGACTATCAACGTTCTGGTTTCGTCATGAGATGGCTTTGGATGCGGCCTTCGGTCGTTATTCCGTCTGGCCACACGATCACGAACGGGATGTTCTGGAAGTTGGTTTGGACATATGGCAGTCCGCCAACCAACAATGGCGGATTCGGTGGCCTGAACTCCGGCAGTTCGACCCGGAAGTCGTACCGAGACTGCCCGGGCTCAAGGGCGTTCGCAGTCTCGGAAGCTCGCCACTCGTACGAGAAGAACGTCCCTCCTCCAGGGTCGGTAGTACCGGCCGCCCACCCTTGAGGCACGACCATCCGAGTCGGGGTGTTGATCGCCGCGCAGATGATTCCCTGGCGATCTTCTCCTCCGGCAATTGCGCCGCCTATGAAGAGACTTCGGAGTGGAACGTCCGCGAGATTCGTTACGAGAAACACATACGCCGGCGGGCTCATTCGAACCTGTTGTGCAGTCACCCGCACTTCGCGAGTGCTCCGACGGGCTGTCGGAGTCTGCTCAGCCGCATCCAGCACCGGCCGGAGCACGACACCCGCCATGTCCAACGAGCCAAGCAGGAAGAGGGCAAGGAGTGTCCGGCGCATGGTCGTTCAGCCTCCGATGTCGTGCCAGTGCCAGGTTGCTCCGGCATCGTCCCGGACCAAGTTGCAGCGCTCTCGAGCGTTGGTGTTGAGGTCGTACCAACGGGCACCGTCACGGTAACATCAAACGCCGTACCCAGAACATGGTTGGAGTTCTGGCCAACAACCCCATTGAGACCGTGGCTCTGCTTCTGGCTGTCCACAGCCGCCTTGGTTTCGGCGCACTCGGCTTCCGGCCAGTCCTTGAGCGCGTCGCTCTTCCAGTAGATCTCGTAGAGGTGGGCTTGATACTCTTCGGGTCTCCAGGCGGACGCTCGCGCGACGACACCTCCGCCGGCGTCACGGACAAGGTCCTCGAGGCAGGTCAGGGCGGCGGCTGTGCCAGGCGTCAACCCCGGAGTATCCCAAGGGTAGTTTCCGGCGGGGTAGGGATCCGGATTCAGCGGCGGTACGTCCCTGTGGGCGCAGGCACCACTTTGGCACCGGCCAACCGAGCAGGATGGATTACCTTCGTCGCTACAGGGCGTGCCGTTGGGCTGCCCCGTGCATTCTCCTCCGCATCCCTCTTCCGGCGCCATCATGGCCATCGCCATGTCCTCCGCCGTGAGGTCATCCCCGGGCAGGAACCCGATCGGCCGCCGCCCGGGCGGGGTCGCCTTTCCCGCGCGCGTCAGCCCTTTCAGCCGCTGCACCACCGCCGCGCAGCGCCGGGTGCGCACGTAGGTGTCCCAACGCGTCGTCGCCAGCGGCGCCCGGGCGTCAACCAGTTGCTGCAGCCCCGGGATGACCGGGTCCACCACTTCAGGCGCCGGCCCACACCGGGCTGTTGCACGCAGTTCTCGTGGGCATCGGGCTCACGGCGATCGCGACTGGAAGGTGCGACGTCGGTTGAGCAGTGTGGTGGTGATGCCTACTTACCAAGCAGGTCGGTCAGCTCGAGGACGATGGCGCGGACGTCCGTGTTGATCCGGTCCGCGCGCAGGTCGGCATCGGGGAGGCCCGCGAGAGGGTTGATGTTCAGGTCGCGGCTCGCCGCGACTCACCTGGCGCAGTCGACTTGTTGCCCGAAGCAGACGAGCCAACCGCCCGACGAGCGGAATCAGTGTTCAAGCAGGTCAGCGCCGACAAAACCCCAGTAGCAGCGGCCGTCCGCGGTGTCAACGCGGAACGGCAGGCCCTTGAAGTTGGTCTGCACGACCTCTCGGGCCCCGGCATACTGCTTCCGCTGGCCGGCTGGTAACGCCGGAAGTGTGATCGCAAACCCCGACGCAGATTCTCTCGGCATGATTCCTTTGCCCAGATCCGTGGTGCGCCAAATGTAGACGACGAGTGCGCTGTCGTCGCCGATCGCGTGAATTCCGGTCCACCGCGCCGGCGAGGCCATCGAGGTCGGGAGATTGAAGGCCGCCGCAACGACTTCAGTGTCGACCGAATTCTCCGGAGCTCGTCCAATGACGATCTTCCGGATTGGGGAATCCGTGAGATTCGTGACGAGAAAGGCGAAAGTGGGCGGGGTTCTGGTCAACTGCTGGGCGGTGATGCGAACGGAATACGTCGGGCCCGTGCAGCCGGACTCCTGGCCCGTCTGCGCGGCCGTCAGAAGACATCCGGCCGCGAGCACTGTCACGAGCAGATATCGAAACATGGCGAGACTACCTCCTAAAATGGACGTCATCATCAGGGTCCGGCCTCGACAGGTTACAGGCCGCGGCTAGCTGATCGATGGTCTGGCTGCCGGCGGGCAGTGTTATTCTTGCGTCAAAGGCGTTGCCCGCAGTGTGATCGGAGACATCCACCGGTCGATGCTTGAGAACGTGAAGGTCCCACTCTGCCTGGATGGCGGCTTTGAGTTGCATGCACCTGGGTTGAACCCAGTTCTTCGCCTGCTGCCATTTGTCCCATACTTCCTGCAGATGATCTTGATACGCTTGGGGGCGATATCCGGAGGTTACAGTGAAGCTCCCTCCGGCGGCGCGCACAGAATCTCCGAGGCACGTGATCGCATCCCTTGTCGACGCAGACAGGTTCGCAGTGTCAAGCGGATACGGATCTGGCGAATAGGACGCGACAGGGCTCGCTCCCGTGCACTCGCCCTGCTGGTCGCAAGACTCCGGCGCCATCATCGCCATCGCCACGTTCTGCGGTGTGACATCATCCCCCGGCAGGAACCCGATCGGCGACCGGCCTGGCGTTGCGGTCTTCCCAGCCCGCGTGAGGCCCTTCAGCCGCTGCATCACCGCCGCATAGCGCCGGGTGCGCACGTAGGTGTCCCAACGGGCCGCCGGCGCCGGCGCCCGGTCGTCGACCAGTTGCTGCAGCCCCGGGATGACCGGGTCCACCACCTCCGGCACCAAGCCGCCCCCCTCTGGCGCCGTATGGTAGCGCACCTGCGCCGTGTACTCACGCGTCTGTCCATGCAGCGTCAACGTCACCTCGTAGGTTGTCACGCGAACGACCGGACCGACAACAAGTGCCGCCAGGTCCGGCATGGCCGCGCCTCCGTCGTCCGTGTCCCACCCGACCACGTACGAGGCGTGGCAGGGGTCACCCTTATGACACTGTGTCCGCCGCTCCAGCCGAACCGTCGGCCCGGACGGAGTCTCCCCCGCCAATCGGTCCCCCGACGCTCCCGCGTCCGTTCGGATGTCCCGGACGCGCAGCGCCAGGTACGCTTCCGGTTCGGGCACGACTCCCGTCTCGGCCGCCGCCAGGCGCCGCGCCGCGAAGTCGTAGCGCAGCAGCCGCGCGTACAGGTCCTGCACGAACCACACGTCCGTCCGCGAGGCGCGCGCTGACGCCTGCCCCCCGGCCGCCGCACCCGGCGGCACACGGTCGGATCCGCGCTGCGCCGCCAGTTCGGCGACACCCACGCCCAGCCACAGCAGCCCAGCCAGCAGCGCCGCCGCTTGTCGTCTCGTCATCAGGCCCTCCAGCCGCGCCGGCGTCACCGGGGGATCGACCGGCTCACCTCGGTCAGAAAGTCCGTCACCGTCACGTTCGCATAGCGCGCCGTCAGCGGGTGCATGAGATTCGGTGCCGACGGCACCACGTACGCACCCGGTCCCTCGACGGCAAACACGCCCTGGGGGCCGGCGGCCAACTCGTAGGTGGCGCGGTCAGGGCGCGGTGCCTTCCCACCCGACGCACGACCACGGCCCACGGCCGGGGCCGCACCCGGGATCGGTCGCAGAAACAGCACGTACATCCCGCCGGCCTGCATCGACCGGAATCCGGGCACGAATTGGTTCACGGTGCGGCCATCGACGAATCGGTGCTTCCCCCCGGGAACGCGGAGGTAGATCAGCTCGCCTGGCGCAACCGGCCCCTTCATGCGCGCCTGTACCCGCACCGCGACTTCCGTCCCCAGCTGCCGCTTGTCGGCGGTCAGGCGCGTCCGCGTCTCGAACACGCGACCCACGATGACGATGGGGGTGCGGCCGGCCAGTTCTTCGAGGGTCGCCACGGGCAGGTCTCCGTTGTCCACGGCCTCGTCCAGATGCGCCGCGCCGGGGGGAACCCGGTCGTGGAGCGTGCGCAGGTCCTTGGCGGCGCGGGCCGCGGGACCTTGCCCGGCTGCCACGGGTCCCACGGACCCGAGCGCCAATGCGACGACCGCGCAGATGCCCCGGATGTTTGTTGTCATGGCATGCCCTCTCGCCGGGCCGCACTGCGGCCGGTTCCTCCCTCCGCGGCTACTCCAGCCACCAGCACCACCACCAGTTGAAGCAGTTCCAGCTCCAATCCTGGTAGTAGTTCTGGTAGGACGACTCCCAGTCATCCCAGAGCCGGCCATCCTGGCAATACTGGACCCACGTCTCGCCCCCGCTGGTCTCGAAGAGTCCAACCCCGCAGTCGATGCAGTCGATGAAGTAGGGATCAGTCTGCCAGGATGTCAGGATCTGGGCCTGACGCGGGTTGCACGGGTTGTCGCAGTAGCAATTCGATGAGTCCCAGGTGCCCCACTGTGCGGCACACTCCTGTTCGCCGGCTGGATCGCACTGCGGCGGAGAACACGTGCAACTCCAGTCATCCCAGTCCCATTGCCGCCCATAGATGCACTCGTCGCGCTGGTAGGGGTCGCACGCTCCGCAATCCTGGTCGCTCCCACACTGACTGACGCCGCAGCCGGACTGTTCCGCGCACATGCGGCCTTCGCAGACGTAGTACGGACTCGTCTCGCCCGCTTGCCCGGCAAGCGCCGGGCGAGCCGCTGCCAACGCGCTGGCCTGCACCACGTGCCGAGATGAGCCCAGCCACACGACGAGTGCGATGAGTGCGATGAGGATGCCGATGCGTTTCACGACGCCCCCTTGGTCGATGCGGCGCTGACGGCAGTCAGCACCTCTGTCTCCTTCTCGGGTGCCAGTTGCCCGATCCATGTGCGCAACACGACGCCTGCCCGGTTCACCAGAATCAGTGTGGGCGTGCCTCGCGCGCCCACCGCGCTGGGCGGTGCCTGCACGACGTCGGCGACTCCGACCCCGAGCTCCTTGAGGAACGAGAGCGCCGGATCGCGCGGCTGCGGCAGCACGGCGACCAGCTTCGTCCTGGCGGGCGTCCGGGCGGTCGCCTCGGCAAGACGCTTGTAGAAGGGGGCGCTATCCGAGCAGAAATGGCATTGGGTCGAGAGCGCCATAACCAGCGTTTGATCCGCGCCGTCGAAGCCAACGCCAGGCACAGATAGGGACGATCCCACGGCGGGTGCTGGGGGGCGGGGAGCCTCAACCGCGCGACGCTCGGTTGAAGTCCGCAGCGAGGCGGGGGATTGGGCCGACATCAACTGCCTGACGAGTACCGCACTGCCCAACACCGCGACGGCAATGATGCCCACGTTCGCGAGGAGTTCAATCGCCCGGTGCAGCCGCTCGTACACGGATCGGGTTGGAGCGTTCACGCCTCACCTCTGCGCTGCGGCAACGGCGCTTCAGCGCGCCAAGCAGGCAGCACGATAGGAAAACGCGGGGGCCTCCGGCAAGGGGTTTGGTACCACTCTGGTACCGATCTGGTACTGAAATCGTCGTCACGCGCCGGATTGTCGTCCCAGGCGCGCAGTCAGTCTCGTTGGCTAGCCGTCAAAGCGGGCGGGGAAGGAGTGTTTCTCACTGGCTGGCTGGCTGGCTGGCTGGTGCAACGACCGCGCCGTGCCTGAGTTGACGAATCAGCCAGCGGACCGTGGCCCCAATTTTCTCATCATGCTCCTCGGCATGCGCAGACAGCAGCGCGTGATCGCGTTCGGTAATCCAGACGTGGAGTTGTTTCTGCTTGGGCATGCTGAAACACCGCCTCGTGAATTCGGGGTTTTCACGGGATTATCTGCGGCCGAAACGTGGCGGTCAAGGGCGCTCATGCCGATTCCACGAAGAATTCGCGGTCCCGCATTCTGTGTGTGGAATCGCTGGACACGAGGCGCGTGATGTGGCAGGCGGCCTCCGGCGAGGAGGCGCGCGGAGCACACGGATGGAGCCGGCTGACCGCCTCCGCCAGAGCTACGGCGAGTCTCGCCGGAGCGCTCCGCGTAGGCGGAAGCCGGCTCCCATGACCGTTGCGGGCTGGTAGCACGCCTACTGCCCGCCGCGACCGCCGGCGGCGGCTGCCGCCGGGCGCTTCGCGCCGCCCTGCGGCGTCTCCCGCGACAGTTCCAGCAGGTCGACGCTCTCCGACGAGCGTCCCAGCAGGTGCTTCGCGAAG
>Ga0315283_10006744_pt1 | contig 10277 bp, 6 predicted proteins | sample YL17G09_0_MG_FD_204541 | JGI IMG/M metagenome (GOLD analysis project Ga0315283, IMG submission 204541) | Sediment microbial communities from Yellowstone Lake, YNP, Wyoming, USA - YL17G09_0 | ecosystem: Environmental > Aquatic > Freshwater > Lake > Sediment | place: USA: Wyoming | collected...
TACTAAAAGTAGCAGGTTTATTGACTGTAAGCGGAGGAACCGGATGCATTGTTGAATATTTCGGTGAAGGTGCTGAATCGCTTTCATGTACCGGTAAGGCAACAATCTGCAACATGGGGGCAGAAATTGGTGCCACCTCTTCCATTTTTGGCTACGATAATGCTATGGCAAAATACCTTATAGCCACCGGAAGAAGCGAGGTGGCCGAAATGGCTGGAAAAAACAGGGAACATCTTACTGCTGACATCGAAATTTCTGCAGAACCAACGAAATACTATGACCAGTATATCGAAATAAATCTATCGGAACTGGAACCATATATTAATGGCCCTTTCACTCCCGATCTTGCCACTCCCATTTCGAAGATGAAAACAGTAGCTGAAAAAAACGGTTGGCCTGTAAACGTTGAAGTTGGTCTTATAGGATCGTGTACAAATTCATCTTATGAAGATATGTCACGTGCAGCATCTGTTGTGAAAAATGCCCTGAGTGTAAAACTGACTGCCAAATCTGAGTTTAAAATTACACCTGGTTCCGAACAAATCCGATTCATTGCAGAACGTGATGGTTATTTTGACCTGTTTAAAAAAATAGGAGGTGAAGTTTTTGCCAATGCATGTGGCCCTTGTATAGGTCAGTGGGATCGCAAAGGATCTGATAAAAACCTGGTTAACACGGTGATACATTCCTTTAACCGCAACTTTGCAAAACGCGCTGATGGGAATCCAAATACCTATGCCTTCGTAGCCTCCCCTGAGATTGTTACTGCTATTGCAATATCCGGAAAACTTACATTTAACCCCATTACCGATACATTACTCAATTCCGAGGGTAAAGATGTGAAAATCGCCGAACCGAAAGGGATTGAACTCCCACCCCAGGGATTCGGAAACATAGATAACGGCTACCAGCAACCTGAAAAATCAGGAAATAAGTCAGATATTATTATTGCTGCTGATTCAGACAGGTTGCAATCATTGACCCCTTTTAAGGAATGGGATGGAGTCGATTTTTCTGATCTCCCTTTGCTCATTAAAGCCAAAGGAAAATGCACCACCGACCATATTTCAATGGCCGGATTCTGGTTAAAATACCGTGGACATCTAGAAAACATCTCAAATAATTACATGATTGGCGCTATAAATTATTTCAATGATAAAACCAATCTGATTCTTAATCAGTTGACCTGTCAGTATGATACAGTTCCCTCTGTTGCAAAAGCTTATAAAACCGCAGGTAACGGTTCTGTTGTGGTTGGAGAAGAAAACTTTGGAGAAGGATCATCACGCGAGCATGCAGCTATGGAACCAAGATACCTGAATGTTAAAGCAGTAATCGTAAAATCCTTTGCGCGTATACATGAAACTAACCTTAAGAAACAAGGAGTTTTAACATTAACATTCTCAAATAATGAGGATTACAGTAAAATATTGGAAGACGACAAAATTGACATAGTCGGATTAAAAGAATTCACTCCGGGCAAACAAATAACCATTGTTTTGAATCATTCAGACGGCAAGCAGGAAAACATAATAGCAAAACATTCTTATAATGAACCACAGATAGGATGGTTTAAAGCAGGAAGTGCATTAAATATTATTAAAAAATCAAACCAAAAATATGATACCTGAAAAAATCAAATTAATCAACGGGAAATTAAGTGTTCCCGAGAATCCGGTTATTCCTTTCATAGAGGGTGATGGAACCGGGCCTGATATCTGGAAAGCATCAGTACGTGTTTTTGATGCTGCAGTCAGTAAAGTCTATAATGGGAAAAGGAAAATAGCCTGGAAAGAGGTTCTTGCCGGTGAAAAAGCCTTTAAACAAACCGGCAACTGGTTGCCGGAAGATACACTGACAAGTTTCAGGGAATACCTGGTTGGGATTAAAGGGCCGCTTACCACACCCATTGGGGAAGGGATGCGTTCATTAAACGTTGCCTTACGTCAGATTTTAGATCTCTATACCTGTTACAGGCCGGTGAGGTATTTCAAAGGTGTTCCCAGTCCTGTTAAGCGACCGGAGATAGTTGACATGCACATTTTCAGGGAAAATACCGAAGATATATATGCAGGCATTGAATTCATGAATGGGAAACCGGAAACGGAAAAAATAAAAAGATTTTTAATAGACGAAATGGGTGTTAAATCGATCCGGTTTCCAGCTACCTCCTCTATTGGCATCAAACCTGTCTCATTAGAAGGTACTGAGCGTCTGGTAAGGCAGGCAATTAAATATGCAGTTGATAAAAAATTACCATCAGTTACACTTGTTCATAAAGGGAACATAATGAAGTTTACTGAGGGTTCTTTTATGAAATGGGGATATGCTCTGGCAGAAAGAGAGTTTGCGGATAATGTCTTTACCTGGGCACAGCATAAGCGAATTGCACTGGCCCAGGGTGAGGAAGTTGCGAATAAGTTGCAGAGTCAGGCGGAATCTGACGGAAAGGTGATTATAAAAGATGTAATTGCCGATGCTTTTCTGCAGCAGATTCTTACACGACCTGCTGAATATTCTGTTATCGCAACATTAAATCTGAACGGAGACTATATCTCAGATGCACTTGCAGCCATCGTTGGAGGAATTGGTATTGCTCCGGGTGCAAATATCAACTATGAAAGTGGCCATGCCATATTTGAGGCAACCCACGGTACTGCACCCAAATATGCAGATCAGGATAAAGTCAATCCGGGTTCTGTGATCCTCTCAGGTGCACTTATGTTTGATTACCTGGGATGGGACAAAGTTGCTGAAAGCATCTATAACGGATTGGAACTTACTATACAAAGTAAAAGAGTTACCTATGATTTTCATCGGTTGATGGAGAATGCCACCTTGTTAAAGACATCTGAATTTGCGGATGCAATAATCTCAAACATTTAAACTTATTAATCATAAAAAATTTAATTCTTATGGGAGACAAGAATTTCTTTGCAAAGTTGGAGGAATCGGTAAGAAAATCATTCCAGATTGATAATGAATTATTTGAGAAGTTTGATGTGAAGCGTGGTCTGAGAAATAAAGACCAGACAGGCGTTTTAGTCGGATTGACAAATATTGGTGACGTCGTCGGTTATAAAAAAGAGGACGACAAGGTTGTTGCCGTTCCCGGAAGACTAGTATACAGAGGGATTGATATTGAGGATATTACCCAGGGATTTCAGAAAGACAACCGGCATGGCTTTGATGAAACTGTATTCCTGCTATTGACGGGACATCTTCCAAATAAAAAGGAGATGGAGGAGTTTTCGGTACATATGGCATCGCTCAGGCCATTGCCCGATCATTTCGTTAAAGATATGATATTATCAATGAAAGGCAAGGATGTTCTCAATATGCTTGCCAGGTCTGTTTTGGGATTATATACTCTTGATGAAAATCCTGATGATATTAGCCTTGATAATATGATAAAACAAACTTTAAATCTTATTGCCAAATTCCCAACAATTATTGCATATTCGTACCAGGCTTTAAAGCATGCATACCAGGGAAAGACATTGTCTATACGTCATCCTCAGGGAAACTTGAGTACAGCTGAGAATTTTCTCTATTTAATAAGAGGTGATTGTGCCGCTTATACCAAACTGGAAGCTGATCTTCTTGATCTTGCACTTGTGCTTCATGCTGAACATGGTGGAGGTAATAACTCAACTTTTACCATGCGGGTAACCAGCTCAACAGAAACAGATATTTATTCTGCCGTTACATCTGCTATAGGATCCTTAAAAGGACCTTTACACGGAGGAGCAAATATTAAAGTTCTGGAAATGATGGAAGATATGAAAAGGAAGGTTAAGAATTGGAGCACTGAAAAAGAAGTTGAGGAATATCTCCTGAAAATTCTCAACAAAAAAGCAAACGATTTCTCAGGTAAAATTTATGGAATCGGACATCCCGTTTATACTATTTCTGATCCAAGAGCCACACTTCTAAAAGCGAAGGCAAGAGAACTTGCTATAGAGAAGGGCCGTCTTGAAGAATTCGAACTATATGCTTTAGTTGAAAAACTGACACCTGAAGTTTTTAGATTATTTAAAGGTGAAAAATCAACAAAGGTGGTTTGTATTAATGTTGATTATTACTCTGGTTTTGTATATTCCTGCATTGGTATTCCAAAGGAGTTATATACACCTATTTTTGCACTTGCGCGGGTTTCTGGATGGTGTACTCACCGTATTGAAGAGCTTACATTCTCGGCAAAAAGAATCATTCGGCCTGCATTTAAAAATGTTTATAGCAAACACGAATATATTCCAATAAATGAGCGTTTATAGATAATTTAAATTGAACGAGATAGATGCCAATTATGATGTCCTTATTGTAGGAGGGGGTGTGGTCGGTACAGCCTTACTATATACCTTAAGTAAATATACGGATACCAAAAAGATTGGCTTGATAGAAAAATATTCCGACTTTGGTCTGGTAAATTCCGCTTCAACTAAAAACAGTCAGACGCTTCATTTCGGAGACATTGAAACCAACTATTCTTTTGAGAAGGCTAAAAGCGTAAAGCTATATGCCGATATGGTTATGAAGTACCTTGAAAATGAAAAACTGTCGGGCAATGATATAAAACTGTTCAGTAAATACTCAAAGATGGTTCTTGCGGTTGGCAAGAATCAAGTTGAAGAACTGAGTAAACGGTTTTCAATATTCAGCCAGCTATTTCCTAATTTAAGAGTAATTAAAAGGGATGAAATAGGTAAAATCGAGCCAAGAGTTGTTGTAGGGAGGGATCCGGCTCAGGAAATTCTCGCTTTAGTTACTGAAGATGGCTATACTGTTGATTTTAAAAGACTTTGTCATTCATTTGTGGATAATGCAAAAAAAGAAAATCCGGGAATAAGTATTCATCTTAATACAAAGCTCTTAGAAATCTCAAAAAATAATGATCACTACGTTGTTAAAACTGATAATGTAGAAATTCAGGCAACAGCTATTGTTATTGCTGCAGGAGGTCATAGCCTGATGATTGCAAAATCTCTTGGTTATGGGAAGAACTTATCGGTATTATCAATGGCAGGAAGTTTTTATACAGCTCCTAAAGTGCTTAATGGTAAGGTATATACAATCCAGGTTGAAAAACTGCCTTTTGCTGCAATTCATGGTGACCCGGAGGTGCACAACGAAAAAATAACCAGATTCGGTCCAACCGCAAAACCTATATTCCTGTTAGAAAGACATAATGGATCAACCTTTTTTGAATATTGGAAAACCTTCGGACTGGGGTTAAGTCCAATAATAAGCTTATTTAAAATTATATTTGATAAGGTACTCTTTAGCTATCTCCTTATAAATTTCCTGTACGACTTGCCTTTTGTCGGGAAGCGATTGTTTATTAAGCAAATTCGGATGATAGTACCTGAAATCAAATTAAATGAGCTCAAATTTGCCAGAGGAATAGGAGGTACAAGACCACAAATCGTTAATAATACCACCAGGAAACTTGAAATGGGAGAGGCAAAGCTTTCAGGGGATAAAATCATCTTTAATATAACTCCATCACCGGGGGCTTCTACCTGTTTAGGAAATGCTTATGCTGATACTTCAAAGATCATGGAGTTTCTTGGAAATAAGTATAAATTCAATAAAAAGGCATTTGAAACAGATCTTATGTAATTTGTGTTCAATTATATATGCAGGAGATAGTTATCTGAGTGTTGAAGGAGTATGGCGCTAGGCACCTGCATATACCAATAAAGCCAATCCTGCCAGGTATGAGAGGAACATGAAGAAAACCAAAGTATTAACAGGTTTCGAAGCTCCTTTAAACTCTTTCCAGATAAAAACACCCCATAATGCTGCAATAAGTGTAGCGCCCTGTCCTAATCCATAGGAGATAGCAAATCCGGCTTTCCCCGATGCAATTATGCTCATCGACATACCAATGTTCCAGATCACACCTCCGAGGACACCTGTAAGATGAACCCCAACGCTTCCTTTTGCATAATCTTTAAACCTTAGAGGTTCTCCGTCAAATGGCCTCTTCATTATTAAATAGTTGAACAGAAAATTGCTTAACAGAACACCAATAGCAAAAAAGAATATTGCTGAATAAGGTGTCAATTTTCCGGCTTCCGGTGCCTCGAAACTGGTAACCATTGAACTGGCTACAAAACGATAAAACAGCGACATCAAAACTCCAGCAGATATTGATAAAAGTATTCCTTTGCCTGAGACTTTCTGTAATGATGCACTATGTTTTTTATATGCTATTGCATCAATAATTATTGCAGCTACAATCAAAGCAACTCCGCCAAAGAGCCATGTTGCATTGCCCTGTGGTACAAAAACATAATTAATAATAACACCTAAAGCCAACGCAATTCCAACACCTACCGGAAATGCCACAGCCATACCTGCGATTGCCATAGCAGCAACAAGCAAGATGTTGGAAGCATTAAAGATTATGCCGCCCAGAATGGCATTAAATATATTCCCCGGTTCTGCCTGAACAATGTCTTCAATAAATCCCCTGCCATTTTCACCATTGCTTCCAAGAGTGAAACCAAGCAAAAGTGAAAACAGGAGAATACCAATTACATAATCCCAATAGAACAATTCAAACCGCCAGGATTTACCTGCCAGTTTTTGAGTGTTTCCCCACGATCCCCAGCAGAGCATTGTTACAACGCAGAGGATTATGGCCAGCGAATAACTTTGTGGTATGAACATCGTTTTTAGGTTTAGAGATTAGAGTTTGGAGTTTAGAATTTGGAGTTATTTATTTCCAGCGTTTAGAGTTTAATGTTCAGTTTTCGAAAGAATATTTGTAAGTGTCACTTTTCTTTGGAGCAGTCTTGAATATTATTGCTGATGTGATATATACCTTAGTACCTGTTGATTCAAGTCGTTTTTCTCCTTTTACCACCAATCTGACCTTATGATCTCCGGGTTGCAGATTAAGCACATGCCATATACTTGTTGTATGCTGTTGATTTGCAAAATCATAGAACGTATCAATGCTGCGATGAAGATTACCATCAACATATATGTCGGCTTTCCCCCCATCTTTATACCAGTTTCCTTCAATGGAAATTCCTGTTCCTGAGAAATCAATTACAAGTTCATCGCCTGCTTTCTCACCGTACAACGACTGTTTAATCAACTGATTATCTGTTTCTGATGAAATTTCAAGAGGTTTCCATTTCCCTTTGAGTGACCATTCATTCTCATCAAAAATCGACACTCTTTTATCAAAAACAACATTCGGAAAAGATACTTCAGGACTTGGGGTCACAGGTAACTGGGTTCTGACCATAAGCTTCTTATCAGTTACCTTTCCTCTATCGCTAAGGATAAGATCAAGCGCATACTTATTTGTGCTGCGTACAGCCGAATTAAATGAGTATGTGGTATTGATAAAAATTGAATCACTGATGGCTTTTACCCCCTCCTGCATATCTTCAGGCAGGCCGGTAAATCCTTTTATTACGCCAAGAACAGCCAGCGCATTTGAAGGATTGCAATCGGAATCCTGACCACAACGGGTTGTGATTTCAAGAGTTTTCAAAGGGTCCCCTTCTCCATACAGCAAACCAATCACTATATATGCTCCATTTAACTTTGCATCGATATTGAAAGGGGAACCTGCTCCACAAATATCGACCTCTCCCCATTTATCTTCAAGCTCTTTCCACGAGGCTTGCCAGTCAGATGGATATTGCTGATGTAACTTTATTACATCCTTTATAATCTTAAAGTAGTCACTTTCTGCAGGTATTGATCTGAGCGCCTTTTCAATAATCTTAAGAATATCGGACTCAAAAAATGCTTCGGAGTAGAGAGCTGCTACAAAAATGCCTCCATAAACTCCATCTCCATAGTTCATTATATGGCCGATCTTATCTGCTATTCCTGCGGCAGTCTGAGGCATTCCCGGACACATAAATCCAATATAGTCTGCTTCTATCTGAAAATCAATATCATCAGCGTGGAGATTATATTCGGGGCTTCCCGAAGCAGGGGCAAAAATACTGTCATAATAGTTTTTTCTTGCCTGCATATTGGCATGCCATAAACCATATCCGGCTTTCGCGAACATCTCCTGGTATTTTTTTGCAGGAGCGTCAAGTCCATACTTGTCCATAGACATCAAAAAGGTCAATTGTACATAGATATCGTCCTGCCACATACTTCCTTTGATATCAGATGGCTTCCAGTTTATGGAATCCCCGTATATTTTGCCCGTAGCACCGAATTCAGTAGGAGCGCCGTAGGTTACACCTATCATCTTGCCTGCCCAGCCACCGGCAATCTTATCTTTCAGAACTTCAGGTTTGATAGTTCTACTCTCATCTGAGGCGGTTTTGCAGGAAAAAGCAAATACAATCATTGTTGAAAGACAAATAAGTAGACATTCTTTTTTCATAGCAGATATTTTTTAATTTATTTATACTATTTTAATTGTTTTACCAGAACCGGGACATGCATTATCGGGTTTTCAATGTAACTGTTTAGTCAGTTTGACTTAAGTAGATACACAGATGAGCTTATGTTTTTTGGTATTAACTTAAGTACTGCTTTGCAGCTCCATTTCTTTTTAAAGTTCTTCAATTATAAGATTACGCCATCTCACCTTAATTCCGCCTCCGCTGTGAATCTGAAGAGCTATTGAGCCATCGGCTTTACCGATTTTTTCATCTTTCAAATCGACCATGGGCTCCCCGTTTAGCCAGGTTTGTACTCTTTCCCCTTCAACACGTAAACGCATTTTATTCCATTTTCCGGGTTTAAGAATGTTTTCTTTTTCATCCTCTATCTGCACTAACCAACCTCGTCCATATGATTCGTAAATACCTCCCGAATCCTGTCCTTTCGGAGCAACTTCGCATTGCCATCCTGCTATCTTCGTACCTTCTATAGTCGAACGGAAAAATATACCACTGTTTCCATTGCTTTCCTGAAGAAACTCAACGGTTAAATCAAAATTTTTGTAAAATTTATTTGTAGCCAGATATCCATATTCCTTATCCGGACCACTTTCGCAAACCAATTGGCCTTTGTCAACGTACCATTTTTCAGAACCGTAAATTTTCCAGCCGGTCAGGTCTTTACCGTTGAATATTGATTGTTTCTTTGGAGGTAATGCAAAACTGCTCAAAAGCAGTAATATCGTGATCGATAATAAGATTTTTTTCATTTTAAATTGGGATGAGTTAGTTATAAATATTCAATAATTAATGTCGATTAATTTGTTACAAGGTATTAATCCACAGGCATATGATTACTTTTTTGGACGAAGTTTAACATGAGGGGTTTGTCCGTATTCAATAGTTACCGTATCTCCATCATTTAATATTGAGATACGTGCAGCTTCAACCACTAATTCATTGATGTAGCTGTTGGCAGGTGTTGCTATAATTCCCTTTTTGTCGACTTCTTTAATTTTCTTCTGCCTTCTTTTCAAAGAATCGGCAGCCTGCATATGCTGTACTTCATTTTCAATCTGGTATGCCCTAGTAATAGAGGCAGAAACGGAATCAAAACCATATCCGACAGGTTTATATCCTTTTCCTTCCCATGGAACAAGTTTATAGAAATCAGGACTTGCATAGTTAAAATGTGATCCACCGCATCCTATTCCTTCGAGGTATGAATGTTCTACTCCGCGGAACTGATCATTATGTTTGATCATACCTGTTTTGCCTGGTCCTTCAAAGAACATTTGCAGATTTTGTTCATTGCTTCCAGCAGCCTGATCAGGATAACCCAAACCGTCAATCACTGAAAGGATTGCATTGTTTTCGAATCGGACCCTTCCATTGGCCCACATATATCCTTCGCTGCCGTTAGGGAATTTTCCTTTTATGCCGGATACGGATACTTCAACCGGTTTTAATCCGGTAATGAAGTAAACCAGGTCAACATAATGGCATCCGATATATACGAACGGATCTGTTTTATCGCAGGTGAACCAGTTCTGGAAGTTTGACGACCTGTAATAATATGGCTCAATCAGTTTTGCTTCACCTATAACAAACTCACCGAAATGCTTTAATTCGCAGCTCCTTTTGGCCATTAATGACCTGCGGTCGAAACGTTTGTGATATTCAACACCGACAAACAATCCTTTATTGTAAGCAATTTTCTCTATCTCAACTGCTTGTTCGTATTTAAGCACTAACGGTTTAACGCAAAGAATATGTTGATTATATTTTAAGGCCTCCATAACAACCGGGTAATGAAGCTGATCGGGCATAGCCACAACAACAATCTGCCTTGGTTTCATCTTTGCGATGACCTCCTTGTACAGTTCCGGGAATTTATTCTTT